>Ga0210377_10003392_pt1 | contig 13733 bp, 9 predicted proteins | sample PLM4_65_b1redo_FD_155480 | JGI IMG/M metagenome (GOLD analysis project Ga0210377, IMG submission 155480) | Groundwater sediment microbial communities from an aquifer in East River, Colorado, USA - PLM4_65_b1 redo | ecosystem: Environmental > Terrestrial > Soil > Riparian zone | place: USA: East...
AGCACGGTGATGTTCGATTCGAGCACCGTCATCCCCGGCGGCACCGGCCTCTCACGTCTGGTGGTTTTCCGGCCGATCGAGGGCAAGTGGAAGCAGTTCCAAGTACACTTCTCCTTTCTGCAGGTCGGGCGGGACACCCACACCCTGTCCTTCAACTTCCACAGGCGGGAGCCGAAGGCCTGAGGACGGCGATCACCGCCCGGCGCAGGGAGGATCAGCCATGGCGGCGCGAACTCTGGATGGCAAGGCGGTGGCCGCGGCGGTCAGGGCCGAGGTGAAACGGGCGGTCGGGGAGTTGCAGCAGCGCTCCGGACTCGCACCCCAACTGGTCGCCGTGCTCGTCGGCGACGACCCCGCTTCGAAGGTCTACGTCAGCAACAAGATCGCCGCCTGTGCCGAGGCCGGCATCCGCTCGCAGGAGATCCTGATCCCGGCGACTGCCGCCGAGGGCGATGTCCTCGCCGCGGTGCGGCGGCTGAACGACGACCCCGACGTCGACGGCATCCTCGTGCAGCTGCCGCTGCCGAAGCAGATCGACCGGGTCAAGGTGCTGATGGCGATCGATCCGGCCAAGGACGTGGACGGTCTGCACGTCATGAATGCCGGCCGCCTGGCGATGCGTCTCGAAGGCCTGGTGCCGTGCACACCGGCCGGGGTGATCGAACTCCTCGACCGCAGCGGCCTGGCGATCGCCGGCATGCGGGCGGTGATCATCGGCCGCAGCGAGATCGTCGGGCGGCCGCTGGCGACGCTCCTGGTGCACCGTGACGCCACCGTGACCCAGTGCCATTCGAAGACCCGCGATCTGCCGGCGGTCGCCCGCCAGGCCGACATCCTGATCGCGGCGGTCGGCCACCCGGCGTTCGTGCGCGGCGAGCACATCCGCGCCGGCGCGGTCGTCATCGACGTCGGCATCAACCGGGTCAGCGACCTGGATCTCGTGCGCGACGTCTACGGCCCCGATTCGCCGCGCGTCGCCCAGGTGCAGGAGCGCGGCTTCACCCTGATGGGCGACGTCCACTGGCGCGAGGCGGTCGAGCGCGCCGCCTGGATCACGCCGGTGCCGGGCGGCATCGGGCCGCTGACCATCGCCTGCCTGCTGCGCAACACCGTGCGCGCCGCCCGCATGCGCCGCGAGTCGACCGCCTGGGCATGAAGACCGACGGCCGCGCGGCGCCGCCGGCGGGCACAGCCGGCGCACCCTCGTCGGGCCCCGGCGCGGCCGCGGCGCCGAACCCCGCGCCACGCCCCTTCATCCTCAAGGTCGGCCTGACCGGCGGTATCGCCACCGGCAAGTCCACGGTGGCGCGGCACTTCGAGGAGCGCGGGGCGGCTGTCGCCGACGCCGATGCCTTCGCCCGTACCCTGGTGGAACCAGGCGCTGCCGGGCACGAGCCGGTGGTGCGCGAGTTCGGCGCCGGCATCGTGGCGCCGGGCGGCGGCATCGACCGTCCCGCCCTCGGTCGCATCGTCTTCTCCGACCCGGCGCGCCGCGCCCGGCTCGAGGCGATCCTCCACCCGCTGATCCTGGCCGAGGAGGAGGCCTTCATCGCCCGCGTCGCCGCCCTGGGGGGCGCGCGCATCGCCGTCGTCAACGCGGCGCTTCTGTTCGAGGCCGGCACCTGGAAGCGCTACCACCGGGTCGTCGTGGTGCACTGCTCCGAGGCGATGCAGGTCGAACGCGTCGTCGAGCGCGACGGGCTCGGGCGCGACGAAGCGCTGATGCGCATCCGCTCACAGATGCCGGCCGCCGAGAAGGTGAAACTGGCCCACTACGCCATCGATACGTCGGAGGGGTATGGCGCGACCGAAGCCCGCGCCCGCGAGGTCTGGCGCCAGCTCGAGCACGACCTCGCGGCGCTGTCCGCCGCCGACTGACCGGCCTGTGATATGCCCCGGCGGCGAGTTTCAGCGCCGCAGTGGCTGCAGCACCACGTTGTCGATGAGCCGCGCCTTCCCGAAGGACGCCGCGACCGCCAGCAGCACCGGGCGGCGGATCTCCCCGACCGGCTCGAGCGTCTCGTCGTCGACCGCCTCGGCGTAGTCGAGACGCGCCAGCGGCTCGGCGGCGATGGCGGCGCGCACCTCGCTTACGAGGCGCGCGGCATCGGTCTCGCCAGCGCGCACCGACATGGCGGCGGCGGCGAGCGCCCGCTGCAGCACCGGCGCGGCGCGGCGCTCATCGGCGGAGAGGTACGCGTTGCGCGACGACATCGCCAGACCGTCGGGGGCGCGCACCGTCGGGCAGCCGGTGACGGCGACGTCGAGGTGCAGGTCGCGCACCATGCGCCGGATGATGCGCAGCTGCTGGGCATCCTTCTCGCCGAAATAAGCCGCGTGCGGCCGGACGATGGCGAAGAGTTTCGCGACCACGGTCGCGACACCGCGGAAGTGCCCCGGCCGGCTGCGACCGCACAGGGCGTCCTCGAGACCCGCGACGGTGATCCAGGTGCGGTGATCGGTCAGGTGGATCTCGCCCTCGGCGGGGGCGAACAGCGTGGTCACGCCGGCCCCGTGGCACAGCGCGGCGTCGCGCTCGCCATCGCGCGGGTAGGCAGTGAAATCCTCGTTCGGGCCGAACTGCAGCGGGTTGACGAAGATCGAAACGACGACCTCGTCGCACTCGGCACGCGCCCGGGCGACAAGCGACAGATGCCCTTCATGCAGCGCCCCCATCGTCGGGACGAAGCCGATCCGCCGGCCGGCGGCGCGGGCCGCGGCAGCGAGTTCCTGCATCCCGCGGGCGGTGCTGACGATGCGCATGCCCTCTCCGTGACGCGGGCCGGGTGGCGCGGCCCCGCGCGGCGTACCCCTCAGCGCTCCCCGGCGCGCGCCGGCCCGACGGCGGGAACCGCCGACGGCGCCGAGTAGGTCTCGCTCTCGTTCGGGTAGGCGCCCGATCGCACGTCGGCAGCGAAGCGCTGCGCCGCGTCGGTGATGACGCCGGCGAGGTCGGCGTAGCGTCGCACGAAGCGCGGCAGCGTGCCGGTGTTCAACCCGACGAGATCGTGGAACACCAGCACCTGGCCGTCGCAGAACCGGCCGGCGCCGATGCCGATGGTCGGGATGCCGACCGCCTCGGTGATCCGCCGGCCGACCGCCTCGGGCATCCCTTCGAGGACGAGCGAAAAGGCGCCGGCCTCTTCGAGGGCGCGCGCGTCGTCGACCAGCGTCTGGGCCTCGTCGACGCGCTTCCCCTGCACCTTGTAGCCGCCCATCAGGTGCACCGACTGCGGCGTCAGGCCGACGTGACCCATGACCGGGATCTCGGCCTCGACCAGCGCCCGAACGAGCGCGGCGCGCTTCTGGCCACCTTCGATCTTGACCGCGGCGGCGCCGGCCTCCTTCAGGAACCGGCCGGCGTTACGGATGGCGTCGCGCCGGCCGGTCTGGTACGACAGGTACGGCATGTCGCCGACGACCAGCGCCCGGCGCGTGCCGCGCACCACGGCCTTCGTGTGATGGAGCATCTCCTCCATCGTGACCGGCAGGGTGCTGTCGTAGCCGAGGACGTTGTTGCCGACGCTGTCACCGACGAGCAGCACGTCACACCCTGCGGCGTCGAGCAGGCGCGCCGTCGGGCAGTCGTACGCCGTCAGCATGACCAGGCGGCGAACGCCCTTGGCGGCGCGGATGTCGGGGACGGTGACGGGACGGGCTGGGGTGGGGCTTCCGGAGTGCCGTGACATCGCAACCTCCTTCTCCCCGCCGGGTGCGGCCACCGCGCGGCCACGCTATCGGTCGAGGGATGGGTTGGAAATCGTTTCAGCCGTGCCGCGTGCCGTGCCCTACGTCTTCGCCCATCCCGGTCCTTTGGATCCGAGTGGGATGTAGTACTGCACGCCGCGCTGCATCGACTGCACCTGCCTGAGTATCTCCTCGAGGTCCTCCCGGCTCTTCACGAAGTCGATGTCCGACGTGTCGATCACCAGGAGTGGCGTCCTGTTGTAATGGAAGAAGAAGTAATTGTACGCGCGATTCAGCTCGGCCACGTACCTGTCCGAAATCTCCTTCTCGTACTCGCGATCCCGGCTGCGGATGCGCTCCATCAGCACCTCGTCGCGCGCCTGAAGATAGATGACGAGGTCGGGGTGCGGCACCTGCTCTTCGAGGACCCCGTAGATCTTCTCGTACAACATCAGCTCGGAGTCGTTGAGATTCAAGTAGGCGAAGATCTTGTCCTTGGCGAAGACGTAATCGCACACCATCGCCTGGGCGAACAGGTTGCCCTGCGCCAGCTCCTGCTGCTGACGGAAGCGGTTGACCAGGAAGAACAACTGGCACTGGAACGAGGCGCCGGCCTTGTCCTGGTAGAAGTCGTTCAGGAACGGATTGTCGGTCGGCTCGAGGACCTTGCGCGCCTCGAGCCTCTCGGCGAGGAAGTCCACGAGGCTGGTCTTCCCGACCCCGATGGGCCCTTCCACCGCGATGGTCTTGAAGTTCATGCGCTCCTGCCGCCGGAAGGAGGGCGGATTATAGCCGCCGCCCGGCCGGGGGCGCAATCGCAGGCCGGGGCGGCCTGCCGCGGGCGGGGCGCGGCGGCCGCGGCGGGTGATCGCCGGCCGGCCGGGTCAGAAGGCGATCTGGAACCCGACCTGCCAGCGGCGGCCGAACTGGCGGGTGGCGTCGAGCTGCAGCGGCCCCGCCACCGACGCGGAGCCGGTCGGGTCGAATCCGCTCGTCCGGCTCGGGTCGACCGTGAGGATCCGCAGGTCGTCCGTGTTCAACAGATCAAAAACCTCCAGGAACAGACCGGCGGCGTGGCTCCCGATGACGAAGTTCTTGCTCGCTCGCAGGTTCAGGTCGAGCACCGCGCCGTTGCGCCGGCTGTTGCGCTGCTCGTCCTGGAACACCAGGGTATTGCCCTGCCGGGCCACGACACCGTAAAGCGTCCGATACTGCTGGTAGTCGGCGTTGTCGAGCGCGAAGAAGCGCGACACCGCCGAGTACGGCAGCCCGCTCGACCAGGTGGCCGCCATGCCGAGCTGCCAGTCGCTGGGCAGGAAGGTGACGCCGCTGAGCTTGACCACGTGGCGCTGGTCGAACTCGAGGTACCCAGACTCGCTGCCCGCGGTGGACGGATCGTTGCCCAGGCGTGACTGGAAGTCCTCGGCGTCTCCCATGGCGCGCGAGTAGGTGTACGACCCCTGCAGCTCCCAGCGCCGCGACAGCCGCCGCTTGAGCTCGAACTCGAGGGCGTTGTAGGCGGCGCCGTTATAGTTGCCGATGCGCAGGACCTCGTTGAAGAAGGGGTCGTTGATGAACAGATCGGGGCGCCCGTCGGGCACCCGGATGACCGTATCCGGCACCCCCGGCATCTCGGACGGTATCCGCGCCAGCTGCCCGAGGCGGTCGAGCGGCCGCCCGGTCGCCTGGTTCATGCGGACCTGGTGGTTGACGTCTATGTCCTGGAGCTGGTCGCGGTAGCGGCGGCGGATGTAGCGCACCGTGAGCGCCACCTCGGGGGCGATCTCGCGCTCGAAGCCGAGGGTCGCCTCGTCGCAGTACGGGGTCTGCAGCTCCCGGTCGACCTGGGTCACCGACGGCGGGGCCTTCGACAGGAGCGGGCCGATGCCATGGGTCGGCGTGCGGACCGAGTCGGGGGAGTTGGCATCGAGCCCGGTGCGGTCGTAGACGTAGTAGCGCAGGACGCGATCGGTTCCCTGCTCGGCGCTGACCGAGCCGAGGAACAGCTTGTCATAGTAGCGACCCCAGGTGGCCCAGATCTTGGTGCGCCCGTCGCCGAACGGATCCCACGTGACCGACAGCCGTGGCGCCAGGTTGTTGTTCGTGATCGTGAACGCATCCGGCGCCTGCACCTGCACACCCAGCGCCCGCAGGTCGGCCAGGTCGACCGCAGTGCCGTCGAAGATCCCGGGAAATTGCTGCGCCAGCGTTGCCGAGAAGAAGTCGACGCTCGAGCCGGGGATGGTCAGGCGCCTGTTCGCGATGCTGTTCAACGGGTCGAGCAAGTTGTCCCGGAGCCATTGGTAGGTGGGGTCAGGGAAGATCGGGTCCGCCAGGAGCCCCAGGCTGCGGATTCCGTCGCCGTTGCCGGCGATCTGGTCGTCGAGGTTGCGCTCGCGGCCGGCGAGGCCGGTGAGCCGGTCATACAGAACGCGTTCCGTTCGCGGATCGAATGTGGTGTACCCCTCCGTCGAGGCGCTCTCGCGGTCGAAGCGCAGCCCCAGCCCGATCGACAGACCCGGGCGCGGCTGGTAGAGATCCTGGACATAGACGCCGGCCGCGAGACTCGCCGCCTGCTCGTTCGTCACGCGGTTCACCGGCAGCGAGACCGTGATCCGTCCCAGCATCGGGTCGACGCAGTCCTCCGTGTAGGGGTTGCAGACGATGTTCAGCTCGGGATGCTGGATCTGGTCGATCAGCTTGCCGGTTTCGTACCCGGGGTCCTTCAACCCGACGATGTCCTGGGCCGTGGTCTCGCGGCTGAACGACTCGCGCTCGACGATGTAGCCGGTCTTGAGGTCGTGAGTCCCCTTCATGGCCGTGAAGACCGACAGGTCCTGGCGCAGGCTGCCGCGGGACCGGGTGTCGTCGTAGCTCTCGTAGTAGGGTCCGTTCACGAAGCCGGAGTTCAGGTCGATCGTGTAGTCGCGATCCTGCGGGGTCGGCCGCAACTGGCCGTAGGGGTAGATGTCCGGTGGCAGCGGCAGGTCGTTCAGGCGCCGGTCGTCGTTGCGATCCTCCGTTCCCGGGTCGAGCCGCCCATCCGAGTCGAGATCCTCGCTCGGCTGCAGCACCCCATCGTGGTTGACATCTTCTTTGATCCGGTCGAGGTGGCCGTCGCAGTCGGTGTCCTCGCGACCCGCCCCCTCGCACCCGCCCGGCGGCGTCAGCTTGCGATCCCTGTCGAGATCTTCATCGATGAGCACGGGACCGCAGCTTCCGTCGGGACACCCGCAGACGCAGATGTCGTGTTGCAGGACGCGGTCGTAGAAGCAGCACAACTCGTACGCGTCGAGTCTCCCGTTCGGCGTCACGTAGTCTTCGAAGACGTCGTAACGGCCGTCGCGGTCGTAGTCCTCGCCCGGGTCGCGCTCGTTGGCGTCGTGGAAGCCGTTGCCGTCGCGGTCGACGTACATGTAGCCATTGCCGTTGGTGTCCGGCGCCAGGTTCGGCACCAGCGCCGGCTGCCCTTCGAACCACGAGGCCGTCGTCTCGAGCGCCACCGTCGGGCTCAGCACCCCCGTCGCCCGCACCGTCGTCAGCAGACCGCCCGCGTCGAGCGCGAACCCGGTCTCCTCCCGGGTCACGCTGTTGAGCCCCTGGTTTGTGTATTCCTGCGGGTCGTGGTTCACCGACAGCGCCAGCCGCCACGACGGCGCCGCCTGCCAGGTCGCCTTGGCGAACACCCGCCACTCCTTCACCCCGGTCAGGAACGCCGTCGACAGCGCGTTCACCGGCTCCTGCTTGCTGACGTACTCCACCGCCACGAAATACCACGCATGATCGCGCACGATCGGTCCGCTCGCCGATACGAACGGCAGGAAGTCGTTGAACTCCAGGTCCCGCAGACCGATCTCGCCCAAACCCGCGTGCAGCCGCGGATCGTCCTGCCCCGCCCCGTCGCCGTCGAGCGCCGACCCCCGCCAGTAGAACTTGAACGTCCCTTCGAAGTCGTTGCCGCCCGACTTGGTCAGGATGTTCACCGTCCCGCCCTGCGCCCGCCCGAACTCCGCCGTCGACCCCGCCGTCTTCACCTCGATCTCCTGGATCGACTCGATGTTGAGCTGCACCCCGACCTTGCCGGTCAGCGGGTCGGTCGTCGACACGCCGTCGACGAAGGTCCCGATGTCGGTGTCGCGCGAGCCGTGGATGTTCGGGTTGCCGTCGCCGTCGATGTCGGTGACACCCGGCGCCAGCGTCAGGGCCTCCTGGTAATCGCGCCCGAGGATCGGAACCGAGTCGAGGAACTCGGTCGAGAAGCTCGACGAGGTCGAGCTCGTCGCCGTGTCCACCACCTGCGGGGTCGCCCGCACCGTGACCCGCTCGCGCAGGTCGTGTTCGGGCATCAGCACCACCGTCAGGCTCGTCACCCTCCCCCGCCGCGATGTCGATCCCCGACAGCACGACGGTCGACCGGCCCGGGAACGAAGCGCGCAGCTCGTAGTCCCCGGCCGCCGGCAGCGCCTGCGCGCGGAAGCGGCCCTGCGCGTCGCTCACCCCGCCGCGTCCGGTGACCGACCCGCCCGCACCGCTCACCGCGAGCGTCACCCCCGCCAGCGGCACGCCGGCCGGGTCGACCACCGTCCCGCGCAACTCCCCGGCGGTCTGCGCGCACACCGGCGGCGTCGCGGCCAGGCAGGCCACCAAGATGAACGCGATCCCTTGCCCTACCGGAATGAATCGCATCGAGCGGCGAACCGGTGAATCGCATCGGACCCTACGGTCAAAACTCGCGGTCGGCGAGGTCGATCTGGCGCGCGGTCATCCGACAGGTTCGACTCGTGAAACATCAGGGCACCGCGCCAGCAGCTCGGCGATCGTCAGGCGGAGCCGCGGGTGCCGCAGCCCGGGTGCGATCTCGGCCAGCGGCGCCAGCGCGAAGCGGCGCAGGTGCAGGCGCGGATGCGGCACCTCGAGCCCCGGCCCCTCAAGTATGACGTCGTCGTAGAGGAGCAGGTCCAGATCGATGACCCGGGGCCCCTTGTCGCGGGTGCGCACCCGGCCCATCGCCCGCTCGATCGCAAGGCACTGGCCGAGCAGGTCGGCCGCTTCAAGGGCCGAGTCAAGCCCCACGACCTGGTTCAGAAACTCTTCCTGGTCAACGACTTCCACTGGATCGGCGCGATAGAGCGACGAGCGCGCCGCGATCCGTCCGGCGTCGGTCTCGAGCCGGCGCGCCGCCTCCTCGAGCGCCGCCCGGCGGTCGCCGATGTTCGAGCCAAGCCCGATGTAGGCCCGTGCCATGCCCCCCCTCACGTTGACAGGGAAAGATAGCATTTGCTAGCATCTCCGATTCGCAAATCATCGCATTTCCACGGTTTAACCGTGCGCAGCCGTCCGCGGCGGCCGCGGCCCAGCGGGCCCGACCGGCGCAGCGGAGATGAGACGAGATGAAAAAACCGACAAAGAAGGTGGTCAAGACCCCGGCGGCCCCCGCGGCCGGCGGGAACACGTGGGCGATCCAGGAGAAGGCGCTCAAGGAGCTCGAGCGCGGTATTTCGCTGCTGCACAAGCAGAGCTACACCGAGGCCCTGCCGCACTTCGAGGCGATCGCCCAGAACTTCCCGCAGGAGAAGGAGCTGACCGACCGCGTGCAGATGTACGCCCGAGTCTGCAAGAGCGCCATGGCCCGCGCCAAGGAAACCGTCGCGCGTCCCGAGGATTATTTTTATCTCGGCGTGATCAAGGCCAACGAGGCCAACTACGCCGAGGCGGTGGAGTTCCTCGACCGCGCGCTCCAGGTCAATCCGAAGGACGAGAAGGCGCACTACGTGATGGCCTCGACCCGGGCGCAGCGCGGCGAGCGCGAGCCCGCGATCAAGCACCTGCAGGAGGCGATCGCCCTCAACACGACCAACCGCTACTACGCCCAGAACGATCCCGACTTCGAGCCTCTGCGTGGCGAGGACGACTTCGAGAACCTCGTCCACCCCGAGGAGGGCTAGGCGGGGGACGCGCTTCGTCAGGAAGGTCCCATGACGCGCAAGGCGACGAAAAAGGTGGCGAAGCGCCCGAAGGCGCGCGCACGAGCGCCGCGCCGCGCTTCGCGTCCCGGGTCGGCGGCAGCACCCCCGACACGAGCACAAGCCGTCGCCGCCCGACCGGCCGCCGCCATCCGCACTTCCGTGACCGTGTCGCAGGGCGATGCGTTCCGCCATCCCGCGCCGGTCCCCCGGCCGGCGCCGCACCGTCCCACCCACCCGTCGATGCATCACGCAACCAACAGCGCGGCGAACCACGCCGCCGCGCTCACCCCCGGCCCCGGCGCGCCGAATGGTGTCTGGCCACTGCGACCTGTGGGCGCGATCCCGGGAAACGATCCGCCCACCGCCCGGGGCGCCGCCCGGCGCGAGTTGCTCGCGCTGGTGCTGGCCGCGGGCCTCGGCAAGCGGATGCAGTCGAAATGGTCGAAGCTGCTGCACCCGGTCGCCGGCCGGCCGATGGTGCGCCACGTCGTCGAGGCGACCAAAGGCGCCGGCGTGGCGCGCGCGGTGGTCGTCGTCGGCAACCAGGCCGAGGAGGTGCGTCTCGCCGTCGGCGACCTTGACAAGCGGATCGCCTTCGCCTTCCAGAAGGAGCAGCTGGGCACCGGGCATGCGGTGCTGTGCGCCGAGAGGCAATTCCAGGGCCACACCGGCGACGTCCTGATTCTGAATGGCGACCTGCCGGCGCTCCGCCCCGAGACCCTGAGGGCGTTCGTCGCCTACCATCGATCGCACGGCGCCCCCCTGACCCTGCTGACCACGGTGATCACCGACCCGCGCGGTTACGGCCGCGTCGTACGCAATTACGGCGGCGAGGTCGCGCGCATCGTCGAGGAGGCCGACGCCAGCCCGGATGAACGCGCTACACAGGAGATCAACTGCGGCATCTACTGCGTCGACTCGGCGGCCCTGTTCCGGCCGCTGCGTCGAGCCACGCGCGACAACGCGCAGGGCGAGATCTACCTCACCGATCTGGTCGGCATCCTGCACCACGAGGGGAAGGCGGTGGCCGCCTACCGGCACCCCGACGCCGTCGAGGTTCTCGGTGTGAACGACCGGCGCGAGCTGGCCGCGGCGGCGCGCTCGCTTTACCGCCGCAAGGCCGAGACACTGATGGCCGAAGGGGTCAGCCTCGTCGACCCCGCCAGCACCTACATCGATGCCGAAGTGACCATCGGACGCGACTCGATCATCGAGCCGGGCGTGATGATCCAGGGGGCGTCGCGGCTCGGCACCGAGGTGCGCATCGGGCTCGGTTCGCGGATTGCCGACACCGTGATCGGCGACGGCTCGGAGGTCCTGCCGTACTGCGTCATCGCGGGGGCGCGGCTGGCGAGCGGCTGCCGGGTGGGGCCCTTCGCCCACCTGCGCCCCGACACCACGCTCGACGACGGGGCCCGGATCGGCAACTTCGTCGAGACCAAGAAGACCCGGCTCGGCCGCGGCAGCAAGGCGAACCATCTCACCTACCTCGGCGATGCCGAGATCGGCCGCGACGTCAACATCGGCGCCGGCACGATCACCTGCAACTACGACGGCGTCGAGAAGCACCGCACCGTGATCGAGGACGAGGTGTTCGTCGGCAGCGACTCCACCCTCGTCGCGCCCGTCCGGCTGCGGCGCGGCTCGTTCATCGGCGCCGGCTCGACCATCACCACGGACGTCCCTTCCCAGGCGCTCGCCCTGTCACGGGCGCGGCAGGAGAACAAGGAAGGGTGGGCGAAGCGGTTCGGGCCCGTCGCGCGGCGGGATGCCCAGCGCGGCGACAAACCAAGAAAGAAGAGATAGAGCGATCCGCACCGCCGGCGAGGGCGACGCGCGGCCGGCGCGGGGCGCCGGGTCCGGGCGCGCGGATCGCGCGCGCCCTCCCCTCACCTCGCCCGCTCGGGGCCCGCTGAAGGGCGCGGGCTTGTCCCTCGGGGTCTCGGAGGCCCCGCGCCGGCCGCGCGTCGCCCTCGCCGGCAGCCCCAATCAACGCGCTTCATGCCGGCTGCCTGCGGACACGCGTCGACCTGCCGCACCAGGCATATCGATGTCGCACCGCGGGCAGATTCGCAGGCGAACCTGCGCTCCCAAGTACTTCTTCGTGCCCCGGGCACCCCACGACGACTGTGTCAGTCAGCAACCGTCGACGCGACGGCGGGGGAGGGGCGGGCGGAGTGCGGGGCCTCCGAGACCCTGAGGGACAAGCCCGCGCCGTTCAGCGGGCCCCGAAGGGCGAGGTGAGGGGAGGGCGCGCGTTCATCCGCGCGCCCGGACCCGCCGCCCCGCGCTCCGCCCGCCCCTCCCCCGCCGGAGCAGCGCCAATCGAGGGCTTGCCGGAGATCGCCGTGAGGGCCTATATTTCAGCGTCTATGTGCGGCATCGTTGGTTACATCGGCCCCAAGAACGTCAGCAGCGTCATCATCGAGGGGCTCAGACGGCTCGAATACCGGGGCTACGACTCGGCCGGGATCGCCGTCATCAACGGCCCCGACGTCCAGGTCGTGCGCAGCGCCGGCAAGCTGCGCGAGCTCGAGGAGAGCCTGCGGCTCACCCGGCTCGAGGGCTCGTTCGGCATCGGCCACACCCGCTGGGCGACGCACGGCCGGCCGACCGAGGAGAACGCCCACCCGCACCGTGACTGCACGGGCTCGATGGTCGTCGTGCACAACGGCATCATCGAGAATTACAAGGAGCTGAAGCGCGAGCTGCAGGCGGCGGGGCACCCGTTCAGGACCGAGACCGACACCGAGGTGATCGCGCACCTCATCGAAGAGGTCCGCAAGGGTCGCCCGGAGATGGCGCTCGAGGAGGCGATCGTCGGCGCCATCCCCCGCCTGTCCGGGTCCTACGCCTTCGCGGTGGTCTCGGCCCGCGATCCGCGCAAGATCGTCGCGGCGCGCAACGGCCCGCCGCTGGTCATCGGCCTGGGCAAGGACGAGTTCTTCGTCGCCTCCGACATCCCGGCCATCCTGCACCACACCCGCGATGTCTTCTTCCTCGACGACCGCGAGATGGCGGTCGTGACCGAAGGCGGCGTGGTGATCACCGACGAGAAGGGCCGCACCGTCAGCAAGCAGGTGCAGCGCATCACTTGGGACCCGATCATGGCCGAGAAGGCCGGGTTCAAGCACTTCATGCTGAAGGAGATCTACGAGCAGCCGCGGGCGATCCGCGACACCCTGCTCGGTCGCGTCTCGCAGGACACCGGCAGGATCTTCCTCGACGAGATGGAGATCACCGAGGAGGAGTTGCGGCGCTGCACGAAGCTGCACATCGTCGCCTGCGGCACGTCATGGCACGCGGCTCTCGTCGGCAAGTTCCTGATCGAGCGCCTGGCGCGGCTTCCCGTCGAGGTCGACATCGCCTCGGAGTTCCGCTACCGCAACCCGATCCTCGAGCCCGACCACCTGGTGATGGTCATCAGCCAGTCGGGCGAGACCGCCGACACCCTGGCGGCGCAGCGCGAGGCGCGCAACCGCGGCCTCAAGACGATCGCCATCTGCAACGTCGTCGGCTCGATGGTCACCCGCGAGGCGCAGGGGATCATCTACACCCACGCCGGCCCCGAGATCGGCGTCGCCTCGACCAAGGCCTTCACGGCGCAGATCGCCGCCCTGCACCTGTTCGCGCTGCATGCCGCGCAGGTGCGCGGCGCCCTCGCCCCCGAGCAGTGCAAGGATCTGATCCGCGACCTGCTGCACGTGCCGACGCAGATCGAGCAGATCCTCGCCAGGGACGCGGAGATCGAGGAGATCGCCAAGGAGTACTTCAAGGCCGCCGACTTCCTGTACCTCGGCCGCGGCATCAACTACCCGATCGCGCTCGAGGGCGCGCTCAAGCTGAAGGAGATCTCCTACATCCACGCCGAGGGTTACCCGGCCGGAGAGATGAAGCACGGGCCGATCGCCCTCATCGACCAGAACCTCCCGGTCGTGGCGCTGGTGTTCGGCGACGCGCTCTACGAGAAGATGATGTCGAACGTCGAGGAGGCCCAGGCGCGCGACGGCGCCATCATCATGATCACCGAGGAAGGGCACGAGGAAGCCGGGCGGCGCTGCGCCCGGGTGGTGACCATCC
>Ga0210377_10003393_pt1 | contig 13732 bp, 12 predicted proteins | sample PLM4_65_b1redo_FD_155480 | JGI IMG/M metagenome (GOLD analysis project Ga0210377, IMG submission 155480) | Groundwater sediment microbial communities from an aquifer in East River, Colorado, USA - PLM4_65_b1 redo | ecosystem: Environmental > Terrestrial > Soil > Riparian zone | place: USA: East...
GCCCATATTCCCGTGCATCTGGGCGCGATGCCCGCCTCGGTGCAAGCGGCGATTGACCACGCCTCGCCGCTATATCCCGGTGATGTGGTCATTCTCAATGATCCGTATCTGGGCGGAACGCACCTGCCAGATATCACGCTGGTCTCGCCGATTTTTGTGACGCCCGACTCGTTCTCGCCCGATTTTTTTGTCGCGTCACGGGCGCATCACGCCGACATCGGTGGCATGACGCCCGGTTCGATGCCGCTATCGACCGAGTTATTTCAAGAGGGGATCATCATCCCGCCAATCAAGCTGGTTGGGCGCGGCGTGTTGAATCAAGGCGTGGTCGATCTGATCACCCGGAACTCTCGCATGCCGAATGAACGGCGCGGCGATCTTGCCGCGCAGCAGGCGGCGCACACCGTCGGCGAACGGCGGCTGCGCGAGATCATCGAAAGGCACAGCCTTGATCAAATCAACCAACAGGCAGAACGGTTGATCAGCTATGCGGAGCGTTTATCCCGCGCCTGGATTGAGCAGTTGCCCGATGGAATTTACAACTTTGAGGATTATCTCGACGACGATGGCATCGTCGATGTGCCTATCCCAATCCGGGTGACGATCACGATCAACGGCGACAGGATGACCGTCGATTTTACCGGGTCGTCGCCAGCAGTCGCGGGGACGGTCAACGCCGTCAGCGCGATTGTCCACTCGGCGGTGGGCTATATGATCCGCTGTGTCGCCGGGGAGAGCCTGCCGGCCAATCATGGCGTTTTAGCACCCGTGACGATCATTGTCCCGCCCCACAGCGTCCTTGACCCCGGCCCGCCCCATGCTGTCGCGGGCGGAAACGTGGAAACATCGATGCGGATAGTGGACGTGTTATACGGGGCGCTGGCAAAAGCGCTGCCGGAGCTTGTCCCGGCGGCAAGTCAGGGAACAATGAACAACCTGACCTTTGGCGGAAAGCATCCTGTCACGGGGAAGCCGTTTGCCTACTACGAAACAATAGGCGGGGGCAGCGGGGCCGGGCCGCAATCAGACGGGACGAGCGCGATCCACTGCCACATGAGCAACACCTTGAATACGCCTATCGAAGCGTTAGAGATGGCGCTGCCTGTCCGTGTTCGCCGCTATACGATCAGGCGCGGTTCAGGCGGGGATGGGCAGCATCAGGGCGGGGATGGGCTGGAACGCGAGATTGAGTTTTTGGCTCCAGCGCATGTCACAGTGATTTCAGACCGTCGGAAAACCGCGCCTTATGGTCTGGCGGGTGGACAAGCAGGGCAATGCGGCCAAAACACGCTGCGACGCGCCAGCAGCGACGAGGCGACTATCCTACCCGGCAAAGTGTCATTGAATGTCACGCCCGGCGACGTGATTGCGATTCACACACCAGGCGGCGGCGGTTGGGGACACCGCGACTGATGGCTTTCTGGCATTATGGCAACTGTCTTTCCCCATACGCTATATGCCATCTGCTATAAGCTATAGCGCCCCATCCACCCACGTCACCTCTGCTCCCGGCATGTTGCGCGTGCGCCATTCAATGCAGCGTTTGGCGATAAATCGCACATTTTCGTAGTAATCTGGCTCGTTGCGGCGCTTGGCCTCAAATTCAATGTATGGCCCTAGTTTGGCCCAAGTCTTGACAACCATCGGGCTGACCCATTTGACAATCGATCCTTCGCCTTCGGCGGTGATCCAGTCCCGTTCGAGCAAGAACCCCAGATGGTCAAAGGAATTCAGAACATGCTTGATATGCTCTTGCCCTTCGGGGCTGAGGCTCGCCAGCCCCGCGCCGGGATCGTCAGGAAGCTGAGTGTAAATCCAGCGGCGGGCCTCGATCTCGCGGTCGGACATCAACTTGCTGAAAACATCGTTGAAGATCGACATATTACGGCTGTCCGCTGAATCACGAAGCTGCCACAACGCCACAATCCCGCCGCCAAGAAACTGGGCGACGGCAGCGGCAGTGGACAGGGCTTCGAGCATAGGCCAAAAATCAAATCGAATGCCGACGATTTGGAAGATGCCCCATAGGATAGCGCACCCCGCAATCCACGCGATCATGCTGATGATCGCGATCACGGCGGCGCGGCGTATGACCTGCGCGGTGGACATGTTCTGGGTAGAGGGAAGTTTCATCATGGCGTGTCTCCTGAAGACAAAAGCGTTCGAAGTTGCAGACAATTCTTTTCCAACAGCTTTTCCTCTCAGCAATTGCCCGTCAGAACAGCCGCGAAAACAGCCAGCGTCATATCGTTTGCCATGCGGATACGCTCTAGCTGATACAAGCTGTCTTTGCGCTGATGGCAGCCATTGATGGTGGTCACAGCGGCCCAATAACCTCTGGCGTTAGCCACAGTGATTGTAAAATCGTCAAATTGGCCTGATGGATACGACAGAAAGCGCGGTTGATAGCCCAGATTTTTCTGAATATCCTGCGCGGGGCCCATCAAGTTGGCGTCCAGCCACGCCTGATCGCGGCCTGACATTTCTAAATGCTCTGCCCCATGCACTTCAATATCCATCCCGGCGGCGCTCATCTCCCGCAGTTGATCCCATGTCATATAACCCGGCTGCTGGCGATTGGCGTAATTGGTCAAAATAAAGAATGTACCGGTGAATCCCATCTCTTTGAGAATGGGAAGGGCGTTTTCGTAATTGTCCAGATAACCATCGTCAAAAGTCAGAATGACAGGTTTCGGTGGCAGCGGCGGCCAACCGATATTCAACGCGTAGGCTAACTGTGTCAGGGTAATGCTATGATAACCATTGTCCTTGAGCCATTGAAGCTGCTTGCGAAACTCCTCCGGCGCTACAGACAGGCCAGGCCGGTACTTGTCGGCGTTATCAGCAGGCGGGACGCTAATGTAATGGTACATCAAGATTGGAACAAATAAGTCACGGTCGCGGCTGTCGGCTGTGACCTCTGGCGTTGGGGTCTGGGTCGGCGGCAGGGTCGGCGTGAGCGTCAGCGTGGGCGACGCCGTCGGCGTGAGCGTGATGGTGGGGGTCAGCGTGACGGTGGGAGTGCGGCTGGGCGTGGCAGTCGGCGTTTTAGTCGGGGTCGCTGAGACCACCAACGCCAGAAATCGCGGACGTTGATCACGGTTGCTGGCCGGGGTGAATGCGACAATACTCAAGGCCAAACATAGAGCCATCAGCGCGCCGATACAACCAAGCGCGCGGGCAGGCGATGGCAATGACGAAGATTTTTCAGGCTTATTTTCTTTAGAATCGGCAGTCTCACTCATGCGCCGGAGAATATCCCAGACCCTACCCTCTGTCAACGCCCTGCTGATACCTGCCGCAATCTGTGAATTCAGGCAGACGTGCGTTATGATCGCAGCCAGTTGTTGATCAAGGGATGGACTCTATGCGACATCAAACGACACTTTTTTTCACTCTACTAGCGATAATCACACTGGCAGGTTGCGAAGCGCAGCCTACCCACACGCTGCCCACCGCGACGCCCGCGCCAACCGGAGTCGTGCCGACTACGACGGCGACATTTTTGCCCCCGCCTACGGTAACTTCGTACCCAACCGCCACGCCGCGTGGGGCTGGCCCGGTCATTGCGCCCCCCTCTGATGGCGCGACGGTTAGCCCGGATTCATCGGTCGTAGCGAGCGCTGCCCCAACCACGCTCCCAGCCAGCGCGACACCCATCCCGCCGTCATCAACACCCGTTCCGCCTGCGGCCCCGGTAAAACTGCCCGACGGCGCGATCTTAGGCGACCGCATCTTTGTCGCCGACTTCTTTCAAGGCTGGCCTGACGCCAACTTTCCGACCGTGAAAATGACGCTTAAAGACGGCCAGTATGATTTTGAGATAGGTCCACAGGATGCTGGGATTAGAAACACGGGTGTTGTGCAGGCCCACAATCTCTATCACCAGATTGAAGTCACGCCCGCCAATTGTCCTGACGGGGCTGGCATCGGCCTGCGTTTTCGCCAGAAAGATGCCAGCAACTATTATCGATTCTCGGTTTTTTGCGACAATACCTACAAATCGGCGGTGGTGATTGGCGGTTCTGTCACCGAGTTGACCGCCGGGCCGTTGCCCGCTGGCCTTGACGCCTCAACCAATCAGACCCATCAGATCGGGGTAGCCGCGTTCAACACTGGTTTCACGTTCTATTTTGATGGCAAGAGCGTAGGAAATGCCAGTGATGCCTCGCTGGATCAGGGCGACGTGGCGTTTTATGCTTTTAGCCAGAGCGCCAAGGTGATCGAATTGGCATTTGACAACTGGCAGGTCTGGGCGCTGCGCTAACGTGAGACGCTCGCCGCGTTCGCGTTTCTGGTTGTGGACCGCTATCGGCCTCAGCATCGCCGCGCTGGGTTTCGGGCTGCTCCGAACGTTAGAATTATCAGGCCCTTCTCCCGGCGACAACCCTGCTGTGCCTGCCGCCGCGTCCCCAACTACTGAAAACGCGGGGGTCATCGTCAATCTTCCGCCCGGTTCGGGATCAGAGGGATCAAGCGACCTTACGCCGCTGGCTGGCACGCCAACGCTTTCAGTTACTTTGATCGGGCCAAGCACCCCTGCCGATGACTGGGCGAACGCCTTGCTAGATCGGGCTGCGCCATTGTTTGAAGCCGGGCTGAACCCCGGCGACGGTCTGGCATGGTGGCAAAACATCTCTGCGCGCGCAGTGTTGGATTATCGAAATGGGACGCTGCTTCTCGACTCTGCTCCATTCGCCCCAGCCTCTACGACCGGGTTCACCATCGCCGTCCCTGATCCATCGAAGCCTAACCACCTTCTGAGAATTGGACAGATCGAGATGGATGGCAGCGTGCTCGCTCTGACAGTATTTAGCGCCATTCCGTCCAAGCCTGATTATCGCTGGATTCTCGCTGGCAAATCCTTTGAGACGCCAATCAACGCGCTGGCGATTCAAGCTGCGGCGCGTTCCAAACAATGTCTGGTCGCTTTCAATGAAACAGGCGACAGTGACAGCGAATTAGCCCTGCTCGGCCTTCAACCCTTATCGGGAACGCAGCTCCCAACACCTACCACCAGCGCTTCGCCAAATTCCGCTACCCCTAATCCCCTGCCTTCGCCTACAGCCACACGCCCGCCCGATGTGGGTCTTGGCCGTCTGGTAGCTGCTAAATTGGATTCAGTAATCGATGGTCTGGGCGCGATACTGCCGCAGAGCATGGCTGTCTATGCCAGCCAACATTCTTCACCAGGCCCATTGACATGGACAGAGGCAGGGCCGCGCGCCAATGGCCGCCCCATAAGCGTCGCGCAAGCCACTGATCTCACTATCGAATACCTCGCGCCAAACATGCCCGATGGTCTGGTTGTGCCTTTGCTGACAGCCACCTATGACGGCAGCGTGACCCGGCTGCCGGATGAACGGGTCTACTTTCAAGGGCAGCGCATGGAAGAGATTCTATATTGGATGGTGTATCACAGCGCGGAACGTCAGGGAATTCTGATGGTCTCTTATGACGATTTCGGGGCGCGGCAGAGAATAGGCATCGTTGGGTTTACCCCATTTTTTCAATCCCCTTAGACGCGTATTTCCGCTATTTGTCCGAAAACAGGCCGTTAATTTCAAAAGCCAGCGACAGAATACGCCCGGTCTCCCCTATATGATGAGTAGACACGCATTGCTCTTGGGGAGGCAAACATGGGCGATCTACCAAAATCTGACGTGGCATTGCTGAATAGATTGTTTGGGGAGTTGATGTGCTGGCCAGACAAGTACCAGTTGTTGTCCTGTCCAGACGACCGCAGCCAGTTTCTGGCTGATCTGGGCCTGTCAAGCCGGGGTATCGAAGCGGTGAACCAGCTTGACGGCGGCGCATTCGCCAGTGTCTTTCATTTGGCGGCGGCGATTGACGCCGGATTAAACCGAGCGTAACCGGGGGTATGTGGCGAAGAGGGCGCTGACAATGTCAGCGCCCTCTTCCGCTTTTTGCGCGAATTATTTCGTGATCTTTTTCCCTGCTGGTACAATCGTGACCCGGATAGGAAATTTCTTGCGGCTAAGATGATAGCAAGAGAGGCAATCATGTCAGATCAGGATCGCAGCGCTTATCCGGTCGAAGTGGCTGGGGTCAAGAGGAACCTGCCGCTGTTTGAAGTCGCGCCCGGCGTTCGCATTGCCATTGTCAATATTCTGGGCGACACTGAACTAATTGAGGCTGTCGCGCAGGAACTTGCGACGCGGCTTGCCAACATTGAGCATGATGTGATCGCGACCGCTGAGGCCAAGAGCATCCCATTGGTCTATGCGCTGGCATTGCACCTGAACAAGCCCTGGTCGGTGTTCCGTAAATCCTACAAGGCTTACATGGGCGATGCTCTGAAAACCGAAACCATGTCGATCACGACCGGGCAGCCCCAGACGCTTTTCCTCGACGCAAAAGATCGCTCGTTGCTGCAAGGCAAAAAGGTTATTCTGGTGGATGATGTGATTTCAACCGGCAGCACGCTTCAGGGAATGCAATTGCTGGTGAGCAAAGCCGGCGGCGAAGTAGTCGCACAGGCCGCTATTTTCACCGAAGGCGACCGGGCCAAATGGCAGCATATTATCGCGCTGGGCCATCTTCCGGTTTTTGTGGAGCAAGCTTGACGCTTTGCTGCGAGAGTTTATTGGCAGTTTTTGATTGGATGAATTATAGTTAGCCAGCACAAATCGCTTGAAGGAAAACCCGCAGTGGCGCGTATTCTCATTGTTGACGATGAACCCGATGTTCGGGAATTGTTTAATATCACGTTGAAGATGGCCGGGCATGTCACCGAAACAGCCAAGCACGGTCTTGAAGCCGTGGACAAGCTCAAGGTGATGACGGAGATGCCAGAACTTATCGTGCTGGATTTGATGATGCCTCATCTGGACGGATTCGGGCTGCTCAACCATATCCGCAAAGAGATGGATGCCAAGCCTTTCCGTGTGCTGGTTGCCACCGCTAAAGTGCTGGAGGAATCGGATCAGGAGAAACTCAGCACATGGCCGGTGGTGGGCGTTCTGAACAAGGGCGAATTGGATATCGGGCGCATGGTGATGATCATCAGCAGCGCGCTCGCTAAAAGCCCGCTCAAGGATGCCAAATAGAGGCTCGCCCGTTTGCCCGGCGAATCCTGCTCATCTCGGCGGGATTTTTGTTTTGCCCTTCCTCTCGCTCAACAATGTGGAATAGAGGGCGCGCAAGTCGGCGATCAGTCGTTCTGCGCCAAAATGGCTCAATGCCCAGTCTCTCGCGTCACTCAACTGTTGCTGATCGGGATGATTGAGAAGGGCTATAATGGCTTGAGCCAATCCGGCTGCGTCGTCAGAGCCAACCAGTTTGCCCAGCGCGCCATTTTGAAGAATATCGGGAACGCCGCCGACGGCTGTCGCTACGACAGACGCGCCACTGGACATCGCCTCAATCAACGAGACAGGCGTGCCTTCATTACGCGAAGTTAACGCTACCACGTCCAAATCGGCGTAAATCGCGGGCAGGTCGCGTCGCCACCCCATGAAACGAGCCTTATCTGATAGCCCCAGCGCCCCGGCTTGCCGTTCGAGGTCTCCGCGCAGTTCGCCATCCCCCACGATCACGAAATGCGTGTCCGGCATCGCTCCGGCGACTTGCGCGGCGGCAGACAGGAACAGCGCATGATTCTTGATCGGCACGAGACGCCCCACAATGCCAACCAGCGGTGTCGAGTCGTCCAGCCCTAAGCTCCGCCGCAAACCGCCCGATCCACGCGGCGCGCTGGCGATAGGCGCCAGATCAAGGCCTAGCGAGATTACTTTGATTTTTTCCGCTGGCGCAATCCGATATTGGATCAATTCATCGCGCAATTTATCGCTCACCGTCAGGATTGCTGTTGTGAACAGCCCGACGATCTGCTCTAACACGATGAATAAACTGGTTTTGACCCTGCCAAAATAGCCGTGAAACACATGTCCGTGAAACGTATGCACGATAATGGGGACGCCGCACAGCCAGGCCGCCAGCCGTCCCAGCAAGCCTGCTTTGGCCGTATGCGTGTGCACAATATCCGGGCGCTCGCGGCGTATCAGCCGGATCAGAGCGACTAGCGTTCTCAGATCGCTGACAACCGAAATTTCCCGGCCCAGATCGGGAATGACAATGGGCTCCACGCCGCGCTCGCGGGCAAAGTAGGTCATATCGCCTTCGGTCGGGCTGATCTGCCCGGTGACCAGGGTGGACACGAAATCAGCGTTGTTCAGCCCCGCCGTGACTAACGCGACATGAATAGCCGGGCCGCCAATGTTAAGCCGGGCGATAATCCGCATCACCCGCGCGGGGCGTCTCGACCGGTCTTCGCGCTGTGTCATACGTGGTTGCGATACCATTCAACGGTGCGGCGCAGCCCTTCGAGCATTGAAATCGATGGCTCATAGCCCATACGCTCGCGAGCCTTCCCAATATCGGCCCGAGAATGTTTGATGTCGCCGGCGCGAGGCTGGTCATAGATGGGCGAGACATTCGACCCGGTGATTTCTTGAAGCATGTCGGCCAGCGTGTTCAGCGATGTCTGCCCGCCCGCCGCGAGGTTGAACACTTCGCCTCCGACCTGCTCCACCGGAGCATTAGCCGCCAGCAGATTGCCCTGCACGACATTGCCAACATAAGTGAAATCGCGGGTTTGCTCCCCATCGCCATAGATAGTGAGTGGCTGCTGGTTGAGCAACGCCATCACAAAGCGGGGGATAACCGCCGCATACATGCTCTGCGGGTCCTGACGCGGCCCAAATACATTGAAGTACCGCAGCGCGACCGTTTCCAGCCCGTAGACGCGGTAGAACACCCGACAATATTGTTCAGCGGCCATTTTAGCCACGCCATACGGCGAGATCGGCTGCGACGCCATTGTTTCGACTTTTGCCAGTTCCGGGTCTTGATCGCCATAGATCGAGGACGAGGAGGCAAAGATCACCCGCCGCGCGCTCGCGTCACGGGCCGCAACCAATACATGCAGCGTTCCATCCACTGTGGCGCGATTGGAGCCAAGCGGGTCATTCACCGACTTGGGCACAGACGGGACAGCCGCCTCGTGGAATACGACTTCAACGCCCTCGACGGCGCGGCGAACATCTTCCAGAATGGTTACGTCGCCATCAATCAGCTCAATCTGATCGCCGAGATCGCTCAGGTTGTCGCGCTTGCCAGTGGAAAAATTGTCCAGAACGCGAACGCGGTGTCCTTGGGCTGCCAGTTCTGCCGTCAGATTGGAGCCGATAAATCCAGCCCCCCCGGTCACAAGATAATGGGTCAATCGTCGCTCTCTTACATCATGAATCCCGAAAAGGGAACATCTTGCGCTTTTGCGAATCTCCGCCAACGGAACACTCAAGCGCTGCCACCGCCAGCACGATGTCAGTCAAAATAACGCTGCATCCATAACTCAAAGGTAAGCAGCGTCCACAACGCTTGTCCCAGATCGGTTTTGCCGCTCATGTGCGTGTCTACCATGCGCCGCACCGTGTCTTGGGGCATGATGCCGCGCTTCGCGGCTTTGTCGCCCAGCAGAACGCTATTGACATACCCCGCCAGATCGCCGCGAAACCACGCCCCCACCGGGACGCCAAACCCGTGTTTCTTGCGATCAATGATTTTGTCGGGCAGAACGCCGCGCAACGCCTTCTTCAAAATATATTTTGAAACGCCCCGCTTGACCTTGAGATTAGATGGAATGCCTGCGGCGAATTGAGTCAGCTGGTGATCCAGAAACGGCGAGCGCGCTTCCAATGACGCCGCCATGCTGCTTCGGTCGGCTTTGACCAGCAGATCATCGGGCAAATAGGTGCGAATATTGACGCTCAAAAGTTGGGCAATAATGTGTGGGTCGTCATGCGGGTTGGTCATTGAGAACAGATTGCGGTAATGATCCTGGACGCGTTGTTCAGCAGCGCGACCTACAAGGTCTACTGTCCACTGAGTTGGCACATAGCGCACCCAGCTAAGATACCTTTCACTGAAAGGCAGCACTGCCGCCTGCGCGAACCGGTTCGCGCGCCGGACAATGCCGCCATATTCCGTCGATTCAGGAATTCGGCCCAGCATGTCCGTAATCGCCTTTTGAGCCGATCCCGGCAGCAAATCGTAATTCTTGGCGAGCATGGCCGCCTGGAAACGATCATAGCCAGCAAAAAGCTCATCGCCGCCATCGCCTGTGAGGGCCACCGTGACATATTCTCGCGCCAGTTTGCTCACCAGATACGTTGGGATCGCTGATGAATCGCCAAACGGCTGGTCATGATGCCACACCAGTTCTTCCGCCAGATCGATCACCTGCGGCTCAACAATAAATTCGTGGTGCTCGGTGACATAACGCGCGGCTACCTGCCGCGCATAGGGTGTTTCATCAAAAGAAGGCTCGTTCTTGAAGCCTATCGAAAATGTCTTGACTGCCTGCCGACTCTCCTCAGCCATCAGCGCGACAATCGCCGCCGAGTCCAGCCCCCCGGACAGGAATGCCCCCAGTGGCACATCCGAAACCAGCCGCATTCGCACCGCCCAGCGCAAATGCGCCAGCAAATCAGCGGCGATGTCGTCTTCCGAGCGCAATTCGGGTTCGATGGTGGGAAAAGGCGGCTGCCAATAGGCTTTGATCTCAATCGCCGGCGTGTGCCCGCTGAGATCGATAGCCATCAGGTAGCCAGGCGGCAGCGCATGAATGCCTTCAAACAGAGTGTCAGGCGATGGCGGATAACCGTACACCAGATAATGCGGGATCAACGCCTCGTTCAATCGCTGGGGCACGGCAGGATGTTCCAACAGGGCCTTGATCTCCGACCCGAACACCAACCATTCGTCATCAAGATAGTAGTACAGCGGCTTTTTGCCCATCCGGTCGCGCATCAACACCAGTTTCTGGCGGGTCACGTCCCAAATCGCCAATGCGAACATGCCTCGGAAGGGCTTAATAAAGTTCGGCTCGCCGTATTGAATATAAGCGCGCAGGAGGGTTTCGGTGTCAGAATTGGAAACGAACTTGTGGCGAGTGGCCTTCAGGACGCTGCGTATCTCAGCATAATTATACGCCTCGCCGTTATGGGTAATCCACGCTTCGGACTCGCTTGCCCGGCGGGACTGCGACAGGGTGTGCGAAGCGCGCATCGGCATGTGACCGTGCGCGCTCAAGTCAATGATCGCCAGCCGGGTATTGCCCAGCCCGCACGGGCCGTCAATGACCAACCCGGAATCGTCTGGGCCACGATGGTGTAGTGTTTCGACCATGCGCCCCAGAACTTTGCGATCAGGACGTTGGCCCTTAAGCGCTAACATGCCACAAATGCCACACATAGGTTTGCTTGTGCCCGATGATCTAGCGTGGTCTGGCGTTCGGTTTTGCTTCTCCGCCCGCCGCTATGGGGGCCAGCGCGCGTTTGAAATTCATCAGCGCGGCGCGCCCGGCGGTGCGAACAATCGAGAAGTCTACGTCAGACTGATGCGGGTAAAACATCACAATAAAGTCGGCGGGAAGTTTAACGCGCCCACTGAATCGCGCAATAGGCGCTTTTTCGCGCACGCCATAGCGCGGCGAATGCCATCCTTCTTCAACGGCAGCCGTTAGCCGGAAGTCCCCCAGAGGCAGGATGATCAGATCGCGCTTGTCGTCGGATTCGGTCAGAATGGCGTTGTTGCCTTTGTCCACTTTGACTGCCATCGGGGCAAAATGAAACCACAGGCTGGCCTCGATCTCGGCGCTATCTTTGCCGCTCGCTTTGTCTGGCCTGAGCTGATCGTGCATTACCCATACCCGCGCCGTTTTGTCAAACCATACCTGCCGCCGATGAAGCGTCCCCGGCTCCAGGCGAGTATAGCCGTTGTGCGACCCGTCAAAGAGGTCGTAGCCGCCCTGCGAAACCCAGTGATGCACGGTCACATGAGCGTCCTCGGTCAAGCCAAATAAACGCCCTAGCGGGATCGTGTTGATCTCGCTGTCACCAATTTGGAGCGTGTTATGATAAGCTGTTGACCGAAAACGGTTGCGCTCTGTCGGGTCTGCTTCGTATTGATATGTCCCCGGATCGATCAAGAAGGATTTTCCATAAGCGGCCAGCGTGATCGCCAGTGTGTCGTTGTGAGCATGACCGCCTCGCCCATCCTGCCCAACCCCGCCAGCGTCAATCGTCAGGTGAAAGTCTCGATACCGCATGATATATAACCCGCTGCCATCAAAGTAGCGCGATGTTACGACATCTTCCAGCGCGACTGGTTTGCGAGCCAGAGCTTTGGCCCGCACCCGAATGCCGGGACGCACGGTCACCCAGTCATCTTCCTGAACTGAATCGGGGCGGGGAGTGACACGGGTCAGGACATCGGTATATCGGGCAGCGGCGTCTGACGCGAAACACCAAAAAGCGTCCTGCCATTCATCGCCAGCGCCGATCACCCAACCACGTGTTGTCGGCTCGATAAACCCGGCCCATTCACTTAATTCGCGCTCCAGCGTCAACGACCCTAACGCCAGCAGGTGCCGGTGATCGCAGGCTGACCGAACCGGATCGGCGTGAACGCTCAGGATGTGCAGTCGTTCTTCATTCGAGTCGCCAATCTGCGGCATCAAGCCATCGGGCTGGGCGCAGATCATCAGCACGTCCAACATAGCCCTCATACGGGCCTGAGCCGATTCCGGGATAGCCATATTATTGACCACGCACAGCCCGGCGACGCTTAACGCCATTTCTGTCACAAAGCGATGATACGAAAGCGAGGCCTCATAATCCATGCCATCCGACAAAACTTGATGATCCAATTGATCCCAGAATTTGGGGAAGGCGGCTTTTTTCCAACCTGCCGCCTCCGGAAATTCGGGGAACAGTATTCCTAAATACGCCAGTCCGGTCAACGCTGCAATCGTCTGATTGGTGTGCGGCTTGCGGCGGGGGAGATGCTTGAGTAAATGCTCTCCATGCTCTTTGAGGCTGGCGAGCCATAACGCCAAGAATTGCTCATCGAGCGACTTTGATTCGAGGATGCAGTAGTAAGCCCATATCCAGTTCACTGCGCGAATCGCGCAGGTCTTCAAATCAAGCCAGTTGACGCCAAACCCATACGGGTTGGCTTTGATCCAATGCGAAATCTGGTCAACGATTTCTTTCGCATAGCTTTCATCTTGCGTATAGAGATGCGCTTGCCCGAGTCGCACTACATGATAAAAGCGGCTAAGTTCCCACGGAACGCGCGGATCGGCTGGTTTGGGACCAGAGAGTTTCATCCTGAGTTGATGCTGCACCGGCCATGAGTAGCCATGCACGAAATCAGAGTGCCAGTCGATTTCTTTGCCCAGATTCTTCTTGCCCGATCCCATGATATCAAATTCGTGCGCTTTGATATCATTCGCCTGCGCGATGGTTAACGCCAGCGCTTCTGGGAAAAAGCGAGCCAGCAACGACGCTTGCTCCGGGATCAATCCAAAAAAGCGCGGGGACTGGCGTTGGCGAATTTGGCTGGCAATTTCTTCCAGGCTCGCGCCAACCTTGATTGAGCGTGGCACGCTGGGAGCGGTTCGCGCCTGCACTTCTCGCAGAATTTGCTGCCAGGTGACACGCGGCAGGGTGCGCGTTTCGGTAGGTTTGGGCTTGTTCACAAAATGTCCTTATCAGACGCTAGATTACGGGCTTACAGGTCAAATAGCAGATACGCTATCAAACTAGTAGTTAGTCATTGTGAATATGAAGTATAAGGGTAAACTTGGGGCATTTGCAAAATGGAGATCGCAATGCCCAAGAAACTGTACATCGTTGATCTGACA
>Ga0210377_10003394_pt1 | contig 13730 bp, 13 predicted proteins | sample PLM4_65_b1redo_FD_155480 | JGI IMG/M metagenome (GOLD analysis project Ga0210377, IMG submission 155480) | Groundwater sediment microbial communities from an aquifer in East River, Colorado, USA - PLM4_65_b1 redo | ecosystem: Environmental > Terrestrial > Soil > Riparian zone | place: USA: East...
CCAGAGCGTGGCGGCGAGCGAGCGCGACTCGAGGTCCCAGAGCTGCACGGAGTTGTCCTGGCAGACGCTCGCCAGGTAGCCGCCGTCCGCGAGGAACGCGACCGACGTGGCCGGGCGCTTCAGCGTTGCGAGCTGGCCCACCTGCTCGCGCGTCGCGAGGTCGTAGAGCCGGATCACACGGTCGTGGCCCGAGACCGCGACGTGCCTCCCGTCCGGCGACTGCACCAGCAGGTTCACGAGCGCCTCGGGGCCGCGCAGCGTGGCGAGCAGGCGCCCGCGGTGCGGGTCGGTCAGGCGCAGCACCTTCGACGAGTGGCCGGTCAGGATCCACTCGCCACCACCGGTCCAGGCGAGCGAGGTCACCCCGAAGGGCTGGCGCACCAGCTCGCGCCGGGCCTCGCCCGCGAGCGCCGCCCCCACGTCGAACAGGCGCAGGTTGGCGTCGAGCGAGCCGGTGGCGAGCGTAGCGCCGTCCGGCGAGAACGCGAGCGCTCCGACCGACTCGTCGTGGCGCAGGCGGACCGGCACCTCGTCGCCCGTCGACATGTCCCAGAGGTGCACGACTCCGTCGACGTGCGCGGAGGCGAGCAGCGACCCGTCGGGGGAGAAGGCCAGGGCCAGCGCCGCGGCGTCGTGGCCGGTGCGCCGGTGCAGGTCGGTGCGCAGCAGCGTGACGCGGTTCCGCGAGCGCAGGTCCCAGAGCCGGATGGCACCGTCGGCTCCGGCCACCGCGAAGATGTCGGTGACGGGCGAGAGCGCCGCCTCCTTGGTGGCCGGCGGCTCGCCGAACGTGCCCAGGTCGCGGAAGGCGGAAGCGCCGCGCGCGCGCAGCGTGGCAGTGTCGAGCGGCCCGGGTGGTACGGGCAGTCCGGGGACGCTGGCCGCTGCGGACGGCGTCGGCGCGGGCACCGGGAGCGGGGGCGGTGTCGCGATCGCCGTGCGGGTCGCGCCCGACGCAGTCGCGGCCACGGCCTGGCCCGGCACCCGGCGCAGCGTCGTGGTCGAGCGCAGGCGCTGCTCGATCACCTTGATCAGCGAGACGATGCCGGTGCGGGAGGGGTCGAGCGACTTGGCGCGCTGCGCGGCCTCGAGCGCGCCCGACAGGTCGTCCTCGGCGAGCATGCGGCGCGCCTCGGCGAAGTTCGCCTCGTAGGCGCGCTTCTTGACCTGCGGGTCGAGCGGCAGCTCGGGCGGCGGTGTCGCGCCGATCGCTTGCAGCAGCGCCTTCGCCATCTCGTCGAGGTCCGCGAAGCGGCGCTCCGGGTCCTTGTCGAGCGCCCGAAGCGTCGCGGCCGCGAGGCCGTCGGGCAGGCGCAGCGCCGCGGCGTCGAAGGGCTGCGGGGGCTCGCTGACGATCTTGTGGATCAGGCTCGTGATTGTGGGCGCTTCGAACGGCCGGCGCCCCGTGAGTATCTCGTAGAGGATGACACCGACGGCCCACATGTCGGCGTAGTGGTCCACCTTCGCCCCCTGCACGAGCTCGGGGGAGAGGTAGCTCGGGGTGCCGAGCACCATGCCCTGCTGGGTGAGGTTGGGGTCGGTCGCCTCCGTGCGCAGTGACTTGGCGATGCCGAAGTCGAGGATCTTGACCGTCCCGTCGTGCGTCAGGCGGATGTTGGCGGGCTTGACGTCGCGGTGCACGACGCCCATGCGGTGTGCGAAGTGCAGGCCGCGGCACACGTCCACCACCATGCGCACCTTCTGCTCGAGCGTGTAGCGGTCGGTCGGGCTCATCGCCTCGCCGAGGTCGATGCCCTCGACGAGCTCCATCGCGATGTAGTGGGTGCCCTCGACCTCGCCCACCTCGAAGATCGTGACGATGTTCGGGTGTTGCAGGCGGGCGGCCGCGCGCGCCTCGCGCCTGAAGCGCGCGAGCGTGTCCTTGCCCTCAAGCAGCGACGGTGCGACGGTCTTGAGCGCGACGGGACGGTCCAGGATCGGGTCGTGGGCCCGATAGACCTTGCCCATCGCGCCCTGGCCGAGGTCGGCCAGTATCTCGAATTTGCCGAAGTTCAAGGAGTTCCTATGATACGGCGGCGATGAGCTCCGTGCCGAAGGTCTCGACCCGCCAGCGCCGGAGCCCGTCGACGAGGCCGAGGCCCTGGGCATCGGCGGGAGCGGCCTCGGCCAGGCGATCGATCAGCCGCTGCGGCAGCACCACCGAGGCGTCGAGTCCTAGCTCCAGGCCCTTGCGGCTCCGCCACGCCTTGAGCCGCTCGATCCGGCGCTGTGCGACGTCGCTCACGACGGGGCGCGGCACCCGCGGCAGCGCGGGCAGCTCGACCTCAGGTAGCTCGCGCGCGCGCCTCACCGCGTCGAGAAGCGCTTCGGCCTGGCGCGAGAGCCGCGGCAAGATGCCCGCCACGCCGCGCAGCTCGGCCTCGCTCGCGGGCAGCAGCTCGGCGAGCTTCATCAGGCTCTCGTTGCCTAGGATGCGGAAGGGCGGCGTGTCGGTCTCCTCCGCGCGCCGCTCGCGCCAGGCGTGAAGCTCGCGCAGTGCCGCGAGCGAGCGCGGCGCGAGACGCCGCGCGCCCTTGATCCGGAGGTAGCTGTCGGGATCGCGCCTGCGCGTCAGCGGTTGAAGCGCGGCGATCGCTTCGCACTCCTCGCGCAGCCACTCGAGCCGCGCGACCGCGGCGAGCCGCTCGGTGAGCCGCTCGCGTAGCTGAACCAGGTGGACCACGTCCGCGAGCGCGTACGCCTCCTGCTGCGGCGTGAGCGGGCGGCGCGACCAGTCGTCTTTCTGGTTGGTCTTGGTGAGCGTCACGCCGAGCTCGTCGCGCGCGACCGCGACGAGGCCGAGCTCGCTCTTCCCGATGAGGCGCGCCGCGATCATCGTGTCGAAGAGCGACGTGAAGCTGAAGCCGAAGTCGCGCTTCAGCGTGGTGACGTCGTAGTCGGCGCCGTGCAGCACCTTGACCAGGCGGGAGTCCGCCATCGCGGCGGCGAGCGGGGCGAGGTCCACGGCGAGGCTGTCGACCAGGAAGCCGTCGCCCCGGTCAGTCGCGATCTGCACCAGGCACACCTTGTCCCGGTGGTGGTAGAGGCTGTCGGATTCGGTGTCGAGGCCGATCGCGCGGCAGCTCTCGAGCGAACGCGCCAGCTCCTCGAGGGCCGGCTTCGTGCGGATCCAGGTCAAGGCAAGCGGGAGTATACGCTCGCGCACCGTCCCGCGGAAACGACTGTCGTGGAGCAACTTAGAGCTGTCGGTCCGTCCGCGGTAACCCCCTGGGGCCGAGCGAGTCTAAACTGTTAAGGCTCTCATAGGAGGAGAAGACGTGAACAAGGACGTGGTGGTTCTCTCGAACGACAACTGGAAGCAGGAAGTGACCGAGGCCGGGGTGCCGGTGCTCGTAGACTTCTGGGCGGAGTGGTGCGCGCCGTGCCGGATGATCGGCCCTGCGATCGACGCCCTGGCCACGACGTACGCCGGCCGCGCGAAGGTGGCCAAGCTCAACATCGACGAGAACCCCGAGGTGGCGCACACCTTCGGGGTGCGCTCGATCCCGACGGTGCTCGTGTTCAAGGGCGGGCAGGTCGTGGACCAGCAGATCGGCGCCGTGCCCCAGCCGTTCCTGGCGCGCATGCTCGATCAGCAGCTCGAGCCCGCCGTCGCGTCCGGCGCGCCGGGCGCGTGAGCGCACCCTCTCTCGAGACGGTCGAGGTCGAGCCGCGAAGACCCGCCGACGCCGCCGTGCTGTGGATGCACGGGCTTGGCGCCGACGGCCACGACTTCGAGTCGCTGGTGCCCGAGTTGCGGCTCGACGCCTCGCCCGCGGTGCGCTTCGTGTTCCCGCACGCGCCCGTCCGCCCGGTCACGATCAACGGCGGCCACCGGATGCGGGCGTGGTACGACATCGCGGGCTTCGACCGCCGCTCCCCCGAGGACGAGGCGGGCATTCGCGAGTCGGCGGCGGCGCTCGGCGACCTCGTGCGCCGCGAGCGCGAGCGCGGGATCCCCGCGGAGCGCATCGTCGTGGCCGGCTTCTCCCAGGGGGGGGCGATGGCGCTGTTCCTGGGCCCGCGCTGGCCCGAGCGGCTGGGCGGGGTCATAGCACTCTCGACCTACCTGCCGCTCTCCGACACGCTCGCGAAAGAGGCGCACCCGGCCAACGCCGCGGTGCCTGTCTTCCAGGCCCACGGCAGCTTCGACCCCGTGGTGCCGCTGGCGGTGGGGGAGAGGTCGCACGAGAAGCTGCGCGCGCTCGGCTACGACGTCGACTGGCGCAGCTACCCGATGCCCCACAGCCTGTGCGCTCAGGAGGTCGAGGACCTCCGCGATTTCCTGCTGCGAGCGCTTCCCCCGCGCGCCTGACATAGAATTCGCGCATCCTCGATCCCGGGTCCTTCATGCAGGATGCGGACGGTCGGCACGAATCCGGGCAGGGACTGGCGGAGAGCGAAGAGAAGTACCGCCTGATCTCGGAGGTCATCTCCGACTACACCTTCTCCAGCAAGCTCAACGCCGAGGGGAAGCTGTTCCTGAACTGGGTGGCGGGCGCCTTCGAAACGATCACCGGCTACGGCTACGAGGAGTACGTGGCCCGCGGCGGCTGGCTCGCGGCCCTGCATCCCGACGACGTCGCACAGGACGCGCACGACATGGACACGCTGCGCCAGAACCGCGACGTGATCACCGAGCTGCGGACCTTCACCAAGAGCGGCGAGCTGCGCTGGGTGCGCGTGTACGGGCACCCGGTGTGGGACCCGGCCCGCGCGGAGCTCGTCGGCATCTACGGCGCGGTGCAGGACATCACCGAGCGCAAGCACGCGGAAGCCGAGCGCGAGGCGCTGATCCGCGAGCTCGAGGCGAAGAACGCCGAGCTCGAGCGCTTCGCGTACACCGTGTCGCACGACCTCAAGAGCCCGCTGATCACGATCCGGGGTTTTCTCGGCTTCGTCGAGCAGGACGCGGCCGCCGGCAACCTCGATCGCGTGCGCTCCGACCTCGGCCGGATCGCCGACGCGGTCGACAAGATGCAGCGCCTGCTCAACGAGCTGCTGGAGCTGTCGCGCGTCGGGCGGGTGATCCACCCGCCGCAGGCGGTGGCACTCGGGCCGCTGGCCCATGAAGCCGTGAGCCTCGTGGGTGGGCGGCTGCGCGACCGCCAGGTGGCCGTCACGATCGCGGATGACCTGCCGTCGGTCTGGGGCGATCGCGCGCGGCTGCTCGAGGTGCTCCAGAATCTCGTCGACAACGCCGCCAAGTTCATGGGCGAGCAGAAGGCGCCACGCCTCGAGATCGGCGCGCGCCGGGACGGAGACGAGCGCGTCTTCTTCGTCCGCGACAACGGCAAGGGCATCGACGCGCGCTTCCGCGACCGGGTGTTCGCGCTCTTCGAGAAGCTCGACCCGGACACCGAGGGCAGCGGCGTGGGGCTCGCGCTCGTCAAGCGCATCGTGGACCTGCACCACGGACGGGTCTGGGTCGAATCCGAAGGTGGCGGGCGGGGGACCACGGTCTGCTTCACGCTGCCGGCGGCGCCGGCCGACGTGGCGGGCGCCGGCGACCGCTAGGCCGTCTCCCGGCACCGCCTGACGGTGAACGGCCTTACCGCTCCAGGCTCTTCGCCTCGTCCCAGAGGCGGTCCATCTCCTCGAGGGTGGAGTCGGCGGGCTTGCGCCCGAAGGAGCGCAGGCGTTCCTCGATGTGGCGGAAGCGGCGGCGGAACTTGCGATTGGCGGCCTTGAGCGCGCTCTCGGGATCGACGCCGGTGAGGCGCGCCACGTTCACGGCCACGAACAGCAGGTCGCCGACCTCCTCGGCGACCTTGCGCGGGTCGGCCTCGCCCTTCACTGCGTCGCGTAGCTCGAGCGCCTCCTCGTCCAGTTTCTCGAGCGCTTCGCCCGCGGTCGGCCAGTCGAAGCCCACGCGCGAGCCCTTGGTCGTGAGCTGGAAGGCCTCCATGACGGCCGGCAGGCCCTTGTGCACGCTGTCGAGCATCGAGGCGTCGTCCTTGCCCTTTGCCGCACGCTCCTCCGCCTTGATCGCCTCCCAGTTGCGGAGCACCTCGCCGGAGGTCGCCGCGTCGTCGCCCCCGAACACGTGCGGGTGGCGGCGGATCATCTTCTCCGAGACGTGCTCGATCACCTCGCGCAGCCGGAACGCCCCGCGCTCCTCGGCGATGTTGGCGTGGAACACGACCTGCAGCAGCAGGTCGCCGAGCTCGGCCGCGAGCTCGGCGTCGTCCTTCTCGTCGATCGCGTGGGCCACCTCGTAGGCCTCCTCGATCGTCAGCGGCTTGACGCTCTCGTGGGTCTGCTCGCGGTCCCAGGGGCAGCCGCCCGGCGCGCGCAGCCGCGCGATCAGCTCGACGAAGCGGGCGAAGACGGCGGCTGCGTCCGTCGCGGCGGGGGAGGGCGTGATCTCGGGCACCCGGCTCACCGCAGCGCCGCGATCCGCGTGCGCAGCGCGTCCAGGTCCTTGCGGCGCCCGCCGAGCTCGTAGGCCTGCCCCCTCAGCTTTTCGGCCTCGGAGCGCACGAAGCGCGTGAAGGGCGCGGCCGCTTCCTGGACGCGCGTCTGGCTCGCGTCCAGCTCGCGCTCGAAGCCCGTGCGCAGCGCCGCCCCGAACCGCTGGCGAACCGAGGCCGCGGCCTCGGCAAGCCGTTGCCCCTCGCGACGGCGCAGCAGCGGGAGCGGCGCGAGCCCCGCGATGACGAGCGCCGTCGTCGCCACCACGCCGGCGATCGCGCCCGAGGCGGTCTCGGTCCGCGCCACGGCCAGGGCCGCCGTCGCGACCGCCGCCAGCGGCAGCAGCAGCGTGGCCCACGCGGCCCCGCGCGCGGCCCGCGCCAGGCGCGAGCCGAACCCGGTCGCGTCGAAGCCTTCGAGCGCGCGGCGGCCGTCGCGGCCGAGCGCCTGCTGCGGCTTCGCCCTGTCCGGGGCGGGCGCCGTCACGGGCCCGCCCGGCAGGCGCCCGCCATGCGCCACGCGCCGCCGCTCCAGGCGCTCGACGAGCGCCGGCCACAGCCGTCCCTCGCCGCCCACGAGCGCGTCGACGATTCCCTCGACGCGCTTGTCGAGCGCCGTCTCGAACCCGGCGACGACCTCCTGCCGGAAGGCGGCGGCAATGCGATCCGCGTCGAGCAGGCCGAGCGTGCCCGTCACCCGCATCGTCTCATCGAGCCAGGTTTGCCCGCGCTTCTCGAGCTCGACGATCGGCCGCTCGGCCTCGGACAGGCGCAGGCGGAAGTCGCGGGTCTGGTCCTGGAGCTGCTGCAGCAGCTGGTTGTCGATCTCCTTGAGCGTCGCCTCGTCCTCGGTGACGAGCGAGAGGCGGGACTTCACCCCCTCCGTGGCGCCGTCGGCCGCTCGCTCCGCCGCGCCGAGCGCGCTTTGCAGCTTGACGCGCAGCCGCTCGGCATCGTCGAGCGTCCGCGTCAGGTACGCCTCGAGGGCTCCGAAGCCGCTCGTGGCCGGGTTGGGTGCCACACCCGCGGCCTTGGTCTTCCAGGCCTGGCGCGCGGACACGGCGAACACCTCCGGCCGCAGGCCCAGCAGCTCGCGCAGCTTGTCGCGGACGAACTCGATGACCTTGCGGACGTCGTCGGGCTTCTCCAGGATGTCCGTCTTGTTGACCGCGACCACCACCTTCTTGCCCCAGTCGCGGATCGACTCGAGGAAGGTGCGCTCGGTCTCGGTGAAGGGCCGGTCGGCGGAGGTCACGAACAGCACCAGGTCGGAGCGCGGGACGAACTCGCGCGTGAGCGCCTCGTGCCCGCGCACCACCGCGTTCGTGCCCGGCGTGTCCACGACGCTCATCTCGCGCAGGATCTCGACCGGCAGCGTGATCTCCTCGTAGTCGCCGCCGGCCGGGGTCCGCGAGCGCTCGGAGCCGTGTTTGACGAGCTGGATCCGCGACGTGGTGGGCGTCGGGCCCTCCTCGAGCACTCGCTCCCCGACGAGGGCGTTGATCACCGCGCTCTTGCCCGCGTTGAACTCGCCCACGACGACGAGCAGGAACAGCTCGTCGAGCTGCCCGATCGCCCGGCCGACCGCCTTCTGGGCCTCCTCCGTGGCCTCGGCACGCACGAGCGCCACGCGCAGCTCGCCGAGCTTCTGGCGCAGCTCCTGGACCAGCTTCTTGCGCGCGTCGTCGAGGATCCGCTTCAGCATGGCGACGCGTCGATTCTAGACTGCTCCGGTGGCCGCGCGAGAGCCGCTCGGGTCCAGCCGCTCCCGCAGCCGTTCCCGGCGGAAGCGGAAGATGCCCTCGAGATCGCGGCGCACGAGCAAGGCGTGGACGAGCGGGCCGCCCCACGTGCGGTAGCGGACGCGATCCTCGATCAGGGTACCCTCGCCGGTCTCCGAGAACAGGTGTTCGTGCCGCCACGAACGGTAGGGGCCGCGGCGCTGCTCGTCCACGAAGCGGTGCGGCGGATCGTAGGCGGTGATCTCCGAACGCCACGCGAGCGGGATGCCGTGGATGCGCAGGCGGTAGTCGATGAAGGTCCCCACCCGCATCTCGATCGGCCGCGGGGTGAGGATTCGGAAGTGCAGCCACGGGGGCGTGAGGGCGTCGAGGTTCCCGGTGTCGGCGAAGAACGGGAAGACCTCGCTGCGGGGTCGCTCGAGCCGCAGCCGGGACTCCAAGACGAAATCGCCGTCCTGGCGGCTGATGCGCAGCGCGTCAATCACGAGCGGCCGATCAGTTTCCGCGCAGGGGTATGCGGCGCGACTGGCCGGAGGCGACGTCCTCGAGGTCCACCGACTCGAGGCCGATGCGCGCGATGCGGTAGCGGTTCGCTACCGTCTCGCCCGCCTGCCCGGTCAGGACTTCCTTGCGGTCGGTGAGCAGCACCGCGACCTTGACTCCCGCCCGGTTCTCGACGGAGCCGAGGTATTTCAGGTTGAGCGGGGGCAGGCCGGTCGCCTGCAGGGGTCCGGCCGCGCCGTCGCCCGGGAGACCCACCGGCGGCGTCGGCACCGGCACGTGGACGACCGGCAGCTCGCCCTCCTCCTCCTCGTGTCGCGCGGCGGAGCCGAAGCGGAACAGGTCGCGCTCGCCGGCGCCGCTGTCGGGTCGCTCGGCCGAGAGCCGCGCCAGGTCGATGCGCGCGAGCGGCGGCGGGAGCGGCTCCGTGCGGGCGCGGGCGGCGGGTGTGCCCGCCGGGTTGTTGAAGCGCTGCAAGAGCAGAAGCGCGGCTCCCAGGGCCACGAGCGCCAGCAGTCCCCTCTCGCGCCGGCTGAGCGTCCTCACTCTCGCGAGAGTAGCATGACTCGTCGTAGGCTAAGCGGGCCGCGCCCGGCGTCGCGCGACGCGCGTAGGAGGAGGAGACCGAATGAAGGCCATTCGCATCGAGGCGTTCGGAGGCGCCGAGGAGCTGCGGCTGCACGACGTGCCCGAGCCCGTGGCCGAGGCAAGCGACATCGTCGTCCGCGTCGAGGCGGCCGGCGTCAACTTCATCGACGTCTACCACCGCACCGGTCTCTATCCGAACGCGCTGCCGCTCGTGCCCGGTCTCGAAGGCGCGGGAGTGGTGACGGCCTTGGGCCCGCAGCTCGGCGGGTTTCGCGTGGGCGACCGCGTGGCCTGGCCGAGCGCCCTCGGCTCGTACGCCGAGAGCGTGCGGCTGCCGGCCCAGAAGGCGGTGGCGGTCCCCGCCGGCATCGACTCGCGCACCGCAGCCGCCCTGATGCTCCAGGGCATGACCGCCCAGTACCTCTGCACCAGCACCTTCCCGCTCGCGAAGGGACACACCTGCCTGGTCCACGCGGCCGCCGGGGGGGTAGGGCTGCTGCTCGTCCAGATGGCGAAGGCCCGCGGCGCACGTGTGATCGGCACCGTGTCGACCGAAGCCAAGGCCGAGCTTGCTCGCGCAGCCGGGGCGGACGAGGTGATTCTCTACACCCAGGAGGACTTTCTGGCTGCGGTCAAACGCCTGACGAACGGACGGGGCGTCGACGTCGTGTACGACGGTGTCGGCAAGGACACCGCGACGAAGAGCCTCGACTGCCTGGTGCCGCGCGGGATGATGGTCTTCTACGGCAACGCCAGCGGGCCGGTCGGCCCGATCGACCCGCTGCTCTTGTCGCAGAAGGGCTCGCTGTTCCTGACGCGGCCCACGCTCTTCCACTACATCGCGGACCGGGCGAGCCTCGAGGCGCGCGCGGCGGACGTGCTCGGGGACGCGGCGGCCGGGCGGCTCAAGGTGCGCATCGACCGCAGCCTCCCGCTGGCCCAGGCAGCGGACGCGCATCGTGCGCTCGAGGGGCGGCAGACGACGGGCAAGGTGCTGTTGATCCCGTAGCAGGTCCACGTCAATCGAAGGATGAGTATGAGGGAGGAGTACGCGGGCGGCCGGGTCTTCGAGGTCGTGGTCGGGGACCTGCTCGCGGAGCCCACGGACGCGATCGTCAATGCCGCGAACGGCCAGTTGGCCCACGGCGGCGGAGTCGCGGCGGCGATCGCGCGTGCCGCCGGGCCCGCGCTGGAGCGGGAAGGCGACCGCATCGTCGCCGATCGCGGGCCGGTCAAAGTCGGCGAAGCCGTGGTCACCACCGCCGGCAGGCTGCCCTTCAAAGGCGTGATCCACGCCGTCGGCCCGCAGCAGGGAGCGGGGAACGAGGAGCAGGACCTGGCGCGAGCGCTGGGCTCGGCCCTCCGCTGCGGCCACGAGCGGGGCTGGGGCTCGCTCTCGTTCCCGGCGGTCAGCAGCGGGATCTTCGCCGTGCCGCTCGAGGTGTGCGCGCGCGCCTATGTGCGAGCCGTGCGTGACTTCTTTGCCGCCCACCCGGACACCAGCCTGCGCCGCGTGCGGCTATGTCTCTTCAAAGGCCCGCTGCTGTCGCTCGTGCAGCAGGAGCTCGCAAGGAAGCCGTGATGCGCACCGAGACCCTGATCTTCCTCGCCGTCGCAGCGGGTTCCGCGCTCGGCGGTGTCGCGCGCTACGGGCTCGGCGGCCTCGTCGCCCGCTCGTTCGGCGAGACGTTTCCGTGGAGCACGCTGGTCGTCAACGTCCTCGGATCGTTCCTGATCGGGTTCGTGGCGACCATCACCGGACCGGACGGACGCCTGCTGGTGAGCCCCGTGACGCGCCAGTTCTGGATGCCCGGCATCTTCGGCGGCTTCACGACCTTCTCGTCCTTCAGCCTGCAGACGCTGAGCCTCGCGCAGGACGGCGAGTGGATGCGCGCGGGGGCGAACGTCGTCCTGTCGGTCGTGGTCTGCCTGGTGGCCGTCTGGCTGGGATCGCTGTTGGGCGCCGTCGCCAATCGCTAGAGGAGGACCAGATGCAGGTCCCGACCGAAGCCGTCCTGGTTCGCATCTTTCTGGGCGAGGCCGACCGCGCGCCCGGCGGCCTGCCGCTCTACGAAAAGGTCGTGCTCAAGGCGCGCGAGATGGGCCTGGCGGGCGCCACGGTCCTGCGGGGTCCGATGGGCTTCGGCCGCAACAGCCACCTGCACACGGCCAAGATCCTGCGCCTGTCGGCGGATCTGCCGATGGTGGTGGAGATCGTGGACGCCGAAGCCAAGGTACGGGCGCTGCTGGACGCGATCGAGCCGATCATGGGCAGCGGGCTCGTCACGCTGGAGCGGGTCCAGGTGATCCGCTACGGGGCGCCCGCGAAGGGCTGAGCGGCTACCAGCTGGCGGACAGGCCGAGGCCGATCCCCTGGCCGTGCGGGTCGGTCGCCGGCCCGACGCTCACGAAGCGCTTCTTCGCCGGGCGCTCGCCGTCGAGGCGCGTGACGGTGCGTCCCACCAGGAAGCCGACCGTTGCGCCCGCGATCACGTCGCTCAGGTGGTGGCGGTCCTGCTCGATGCGGGAGAGTCCGATGCCGGTGGCAAGCGCATACATCGGGACGCCGACCTTCCAGCCGTAGTGGTGGCTGGCCACGCCCGCGAGGCTGAAGGCCGTGGAGGTGTGTCCCGAAGGGAACGAGAGCGAGTCGCTGCCGTCCGGACGATCGCGCTTCACGGTGTACTTGAGCAGCCCGGAGTAGGCGCCGTTCACGATCATCGCCTGCGCGAAGTCGTAGCTCGCAGCGCGGAAGTGTCCCTGCGGCGCAAAGCGCCCGGCCACGAACAACGCGCCCATCACCGGTATCATCGCGGCCCCGCCGACCGTGGCGCCCGTCTTGCCACAGGTCTCACAGGCCCCGAGCAGCACGTCCTTGGTTCGGTAGTCGAACGCCGAGGCGAGCGTCGTGGCCCCGACGCCGACCGCGAACGGCAGCAGATTCTGTCCCGAGAACACACCGACGAAGTTGCGCCCGAGGTTCTTCGGGAATGCGGAGAGCGTGCGGCGGTCCTCGCGAGGGACGTCGAACATCCCGCGCGTGTCGAAGCTCTTCGAGGGCTCGGGGTCCCGCGGCAGGTCCAGGCTCTGCCCGCGGCAAGGAGCGGCACTGCACGCCAACATGAGTGCCAGCGTCGCGCCGGCCGTCGCCTCGAGCTTCTTCAAACCCGCCTCCTGGCCTGCGCAGCGTGAGCGTGCGCGACGACCGGGCGAGTATGGCATGAGGCTCCGCCGACGCGTTGCCAGAGTGCGCCAAGGACCGTCAAGAGTTGTGAACGGGTGAGCCCGCGCACACTGCCTGAGCGTGGCCTCACTCTGGTACCGTTGGTGGGGTGAGCCAGGGGGCAATGTCCCAGCGTTCGGCGGGGGCGGACCGGATCTCCGTGGAGAGGACCCGCACGCGGCCGGCCGGCGCGGGGCCCGTCCACCCGCGGCAGCTGCTGGCGCCCGCGCAGGTCGTCGCCAGCCCCGAGACGGGCCTCGAATACCGCGTCTCACGGCTGCTCGGCGAGGGCGGCTTCGGCCAGGTCTACCTCGCCCGACGGCTCGGGCGCTCGTCGGCCGTGCCGGCCCGCCTCTGCATCAAGGTCAGCGGGCGCATCGACGCGTGGGTCCGCGAGGCGTACTTCGGGCAGCTGCTCGACGGGCACCCCAGGGCGATCCGCGTGTTCGACGCGTTTCCGCTCGTGCGCTCGGACGGCCGCCTGCTCTACTGCCTCGCTCTCGAGCACGCGCGTCACGGCGATCTCCGGGCGTACCTGCACCGGACCGGCAAGGGCTGGCACGAGCGCACGGCGCGACGCGAGATCGCGGGCATCCTGCAGGTGCTCGGGAAGCTGCACCGGGGCCAGGTGCTGCACCGGGACCTGACGCCGATGAACGTCTTCGTGTGCGAGGGCCGCAGCCTGAAGCTCGGCGACTTCGGCCTGGTACGCCAGCAGAGCGACCGGCGCGGCGCCACCGCCGACGCGCTCAATCCGATGATGGCCCCGAGCGACATCGTGGCGGGCGCCGTCCCGAAGTGGCAGTCGCGCGACGACGTCTACCAGGTGGGGCAGCTCATCGGGATGCTGATGCGCGGCGACGCGCGGGCGCGGATTCGTACCGGCGAGATCCGCCTGCTGCCGTGCAGCGACCAGCTGAAGGAGGTCGTTTACCGCTGCATCGGCGAGCGGCGCAAGCGCTACGAGACGGCCGACGAGCTGATCGAGGCGCTGCGCAAGCCGCCCGCGTTACTCAAGGCGGGGAGGCTCGCCTCGCTGAAGGGCGTCCACCTCGCATTCACCGGCATCCTGGGCCGCCCCCGCCGCGATGCCAGGGCGGCGGCCCGGCGGGCGGGCGCCATCGTGCACGGGGGACCCTCGGCGCGCACGACCGTGGTCGTGCGCGGGCTGCCCAACCCGCGGCAGGCCGCCGGCCGCGACGCGGGCCTGAAGCTGATGGAGATCAAGCGCCTGCGCGCGAAGGGGCACAAGATCACGCTGCT
>Ga0210377_10003395_pt1 | contig 13730 bp, 14 predicted proteins | sample PLM4_65_b1redo_FD_155480 | JGI IMG/M metagenome (GOLD analysis project Ga0210377, IMG submission 155480) | Groundwater sediment microbial communities from an aquifer in East River, Colorado, USA - PLM4_65_b1 redo | ecosystem: Environmental > Terrestrial > Soil > Riparian zone | place: USA: East...
CCGCGCCGCCGAGGCCGTGCGAAAGACGCAAGGCTTTCTCCAGAACAACGGGGCGGGCCCTCTCGTAACCGTTCTTGACGACGCCGAGGCAGCCCGCAAGGCCGCACCGGGCGTCCCCCTGTGAGGAGTGACTCGAGATGAGCGATGAGATGAGCCCGAACGAGAGCCCGCGGGCTCCGGCGCTTCCGCCCGTCGAGGCGCCGCGGCCCACGAAGAGCCCGGTCCTCGCGGCCGCCCTCACCTTCCTGTTCCCCGGGGTGGGGCAGATCTACAACGGCCAGGCGACCAAGGCCCTGGTGTTCTTCGCGGCCTTCGTGGGCTCGATCTCGCTGTCGGCCTCGGGCCAGGCCATGCCCTTCGCCTTCGGGATCCCCTTCGCCTTCTTCTACAGCCTGATCGACGCCTACCGCAGCGCGGTCCTGATCAACGCGCGACGCGCCGGGGAGCCCCTCGAGAGCGCCGATGAGCCGGCCTCGCCGGCCTGGGGCTTCACCCTGATCGGCCTCGGCGTGGTGCTGCTGCTCAACAACCTCGGCTGGCTGGACCTGGCGTCGCTGCGGCGCTTCTGGCCGATCCTGCTCATCGTGGCCGGCGGCCTCATCGTCTACGGCGCCGTGAAGCGGCGTGACGGCGGCGCGGGGTCCGGGGCGTGAAGAGGTACCCGAGCCCCGAGGCCCTGACCCTCGGCCTGTTCCTCGTGGCCCTCGGGGTCCTCTGGACACTGTCGAACTTCGGCGTCCTCGAGATGCTGCCCCTGGCGCGCACCTGGTGGCCGCTGTCCCTGGTGACGTGGGGCGTGCTGGAGCTGCTGGCCGCCCGGGCGGCCCGGCCCGCGGAGCCGCCTGCGATCGGCGGCGATCTCGCGCCGCGGCGGGAGGACTCGTGAGCGCGCGGAGGGTCGGCCTGCTCCTGCTGCTCCTCGGCTTCGGCGGCGCCGTGGAGGGCGTCTGGAACGTCCGCAACCACGTGGACATCGGGGCCATGGGCTGCCACCTGCTCGGCAGCCGCTTCGACGGGCCCTCGTTCTCCTTCGAGGAGACGAAGGCATTGGAGGCCCCGGCGTCCCTTCGCGTCGAGATCGCAAACGGCTTCGGCGCCGTCTCGGTGCTCGAAGGGCGGCCCGGCAGCGTGGACGTGACGCTGCGCAAGGTGGTCTTCCTGCGGAGCGAGGACAAGGCCCGGGAGTTCGCCCGGCGGATCGTGCTGGAGACGGCCCTCGAGGGATCCACGCTGCGGGTCGGGACCAACCGCGCGAGCCTGGAGCGGAGCGACGGCACGACGGGGTTCGAGACCCACTTCGAGGTCAAGCTGCCGCCGGGGACGGCGGTGAAGGTGGACAACGACCACGGCGCGGTGGACGTGAGCGACGTGGCGTCGGCCGAGGTGGCGGGCTCCTACGAGTCGGTGCGTGTCGAGCGGGTGGCCGGGGACGCCCGCGTGTCGGGGCGCCACGGAGACGTGAGCGTCTCCGGGGTGGCGGGGTCCCTGACCCTCTCGGCCCGCTTCGGGCAGGCGAAGGTCCGCGACGTGAAGGGCCCGGCGCGCCTGGAGGTCGAGCACGGCGACGTGGAGGCCGAGCAGATGGGCCAGCTGAGCGTCGAGATCAAGCACGGAGACGCGACGCTGGGCGCGGTGCGCGGCGACCTGGAGCTGCGGGGCGAGCACGCGGGCGTCCGGATCGAGGCCGTGTCGGGCCGCGCCACGGTGTCGACCTCGTACAACGACGTCGAGCTCCGGGACGTCGGCGGCGACGTCCGCTCGACGGTGGACCACGGCGGGCTCCAGGCCGTGGGCCTCAAGGGCGCGCTGCAGGCGGAGCTCTCTTTCGGAGACGCGTCCCTGGAGGGGATCGCCGGAGCCCTCGAGGTCAAGGTCGACCACGGCGGCGTTCACGCCAAGGACCTGCAGGGCGGCGCGAAGGTCGAGGTCCTGGGAGACGACGTGGTGCTCGAGGGCTTCCGCGGACCCGTCGAGGTCGAGGTGCAGCGCGGGAGCGTCGAGCTGACGCCCGCCGGCCCACTCACCGGTTCCGTCTCGGCCACCGCCGCCAACGGCGTGCGTCTCGAAGTGCCCGCGGGCAGCAGCTTCGAGCTGCTGGCCACGTCGAGCCGCGGCGAGGTCCAGGCGGAGCTGCCCGGCCTCTCCTTCAAGGAGAAGAGCCCTTCGCGGCTGGCCGCGACCCTGGGAGGCGGCGAGCTCCGCGTGACCCTCTCGGCCGATCACGGCGACGTCGTGCTGACGCCGCGCAAGGACGTCGCCGAGCGCTAGCCTGCGCGGGCAGGAGCCGGCGAGAGCGCGGGCAGGGGCCCGCGCCCGCGCGAGGGTCTTTCGAGTTCGTTTCCCTCTTGCGCCGCCCTTCCCGCTTCCGGTAGACTCCCCGTCCTCCGCCTCTCCCCGGGGGAGAGGCTTTCCCTCTGAGTCCGGCAGCGCCAATGGGCCTCGTCGAATCCGTCGTTCCGCTTCTCGAAATCCGAATCCCAGGGCTCAGGGTCTGGCGCCGGGGCAAGGTGCGGGACGTCTACGACCTGGGCGACCAGCTCCTCATCGTCGCGACGGATCGGCTGAGCGCCTTCGACGTCGTCCTGCCCACGGGGATCCCCGACAAGGGTCGGGTGCTCACGCAGCTCTCCCTCTTCTGGTTCCGGCTGCTGGCGGACGTCGTCCCGAACCACGTGCTGACCGCCGACGTGTCCCGGTTCCCGCCCGAGCTCCGCGAGTTCGAGCCGCAGCTCGTCGGGCGCTCGATGCTCGTGCGGAAGACCGAGCCGCTCCCCGTGGAGTGCGTCGTACGCGGCTACATCGCCGGCTCGGGATGGAAGGACTACCGGGCGACGGGCGCGGTGTGCGGGATCCCGCTTCCGGCCGGGCTTCGGGAATCGGATCGCCTCGAGCCCCCGATCTTCACCCCCTCCACGAAGGCGGAGGTGGGCCACGACGAGAACATCGCTTTCGCCCGGGTCGAGGCGCTCCTCGGGGCCGACCGGGCGGCCGAGGCTCGCCGGGTGAGCCTCTCGATCTACGAGCGCGCCCGGGCCCACGCCGAAGGCCGGGGGATCATCCTTGCCGACACGAAGTTCGAGTTCGGCCTGCGGGAGGGCGGCCTGGTCTGGATCGACGAAGCCCTGACTCCCGATTCGTCCCGCTTCTGGCCCCGGGAGGGCTACGCCCCCGGACGGCCGCAGCCCAGCTTCGACAAGCAATACGTCCGGGACTACCTCGAGGGGCTCGCCTGGGACAAGCGGCCGCCCGGACCGGTCCTGCCGGCCGACGTCGTGGCGCGGACCCGGGAGAAGTACCTCGAGGCGTATGCGCGCATTACCGGGAGCGAGCTTCGGTGACCTGGCTCACGGCGGCTCACTCCGGCAACGGGCATCCTTCCGTCTCCCCTCGTCGTCGGCCGAGAAGAGTCTGGAGCGTCCTCCCGTGAAGCAGCAGCTGGAGTCGCTGGTTTCCGAGATGGTCGAGAAGGGCATCCTCTTCCCCGAAGCCTGCCGGGAGTTCGAGAAGAGGTTCATCGCCCGCGTGCTTCAGAAGAACCGCGGCAACCTGTCGCGGGCGGCGAAGGACCTCAGGATCCACCGCAACACCCTGGGGAAGAAGATCGGGGAATACAAGCTCTGACCGGGCCTTTCGGGCCCCTTCCCCGCCTTAGCACTCTCCTTGACAGACTGCCAGCCCGGGACGTATATTGGCAGTTGGGGTGGCTGAGTGCCAGCCCCTCAAGCCACGTCACATCAATAATATCCGATGGGAAGCATCCCGCTGAGAAAGGAGACGAAATACCCATGAAGGTTCGTCCGTTGCACGACCGACTGCTGGTCCGCCGAATCGAGGAAAAGGAGACCGTGAAGGGCGGCATCATCATCCCGGACACCGCCAAGGAGAAGCCGCAGAAGGGCGAGGTCGTCGCCGTCGGGAACGGCAAGCTGCTGGAGAACGGCACGAAGATCGCCCTGGACGTGAAGAAGGGGGACAAGATCCTCTTCGGCAAGTACTCGGGCACCGACATCAAGATCGACGGGCAGGAGTACCTGATCCTTCGCGAGGATGAGGTCCTTGCCATTGTCGGCTAACTGAAAGACTCAGGAGAGAGGAGACCGTTTCAATGGCGAAGCAGATCACGTACGGCGACGAGTCCCGCCAGGCGATCCTTCGCGGCGTCAACCGCCTCGCGGACGCCGTCAAGGTGACCCTCGGCCCCAAGGGACGCAACGTCGTCCTGGACAAGAAGTTCGGCTCCCCCGTCATCACCAAGGACGGCGTGACGGTGGCGAAGGAGATCGAGCTCAAGGAGCCCCTGGAGAACATGGGGGCCCAGATGGTCCGCGAGGTCGCCTCCAAGACCTCGGACGTGGCCGGCGACGGCACCACGACGGCCACCGTCCTGGCCCAGGCCATCTATCGCGAGGGAAGCAAGAACGTCACCGCGGGCGCGAACCCCATGGAGCTGAAGCGGGGAATCGAGAGGGCGGTGAGCGCGGTGGTCGAGGAGCTCAAGAAGCTCAGCAAGCCCGTCAAGGGCAAGATGATCGCCCAGGTGGGCACCATCTCGGCCAACAACGACGAGACCATCGGCAACATCATCGCCGAGGCCATGGAGAAGGTGGGCAAGGACGGCGTCATCACCGTCGAGGAAGCCAAGTCCATGGAGACCTCCCTGGACGTGGTGGAGGGGATGCAGTTCGATCGCGGCTACCTGTCCCCCTACTTCGTGACCGATCCCGAGCGCATGGAGTGCGTGCTCGAAACCGCGCTGGTCCTGATCCACGAGAAGAAGATCTCGAGCATGAAGGACCTGCTCCCGGTGCTCGAGCAGGTGGCCAAGCTCGGCAAGCCCCTGCTGATCATCGCCGAGGACGTCGAGGGCGAGGCGCTGGCCACCCTGGTGGTCAACAAGCTGCGGGGCACGCTCCACGTGGCCGCGGTGAAGGCCCCCGGCTACGGCGACCGCCGGAAGGCCATGCTCGAGGACATCGCGATCCTCACCGGCGGCAAGGCCATCACCGAGGACCTCGGGATCAAGCTCGAGAACATCAAGCTGGACGACCTGGGCAAGGCGAAGAAGATCACCATCGACAAGGACAACACCACGATCGTCGAGGGCTCGGGCAAGTCCAAGGACATCGAGGGCCGGGTCAAGCAGCTCCGCGCCCAGGTCGAGGAGACCACCTCCGACTACGACCGCGAGAAGCTCCAGGAGCGACTCGCCAAGCTGGTCGGCGGCGTGGCGGTGATCAAGGTCGGCGCCGCCACCGAGACCGAGATGAAGGAGAAGAAGGCCCGCGTCGAGGACGCGATGCACGCCACCAAGGCGGCCGTCGAGGAGGGGATCGTCCCCGGCGGCGGCGTGGCCCTGCTTCGCAGCGTCAGGGCCGTCGAGTCGATCAAGTCGTCCGGTGACGAGGCCGTGGGCATCGGCATCATCCGCCGCGCCCTCGAGGAGCCGCTCCGCCAGATCGCCCAGAACGCCGGGTTCGAGGGGGCCGTGGTCGTCGCCAAGGTCCGCGAGATGAAGGCCGAGGAAGGCTTCAACGCCCTCAGCGACGAGTACGAGAACCTCGTCGAGGCCGGCGTCATCGATCCGACCAAGGTGGTCCGTTCGGCCCTGCAGAACGCCGCGTCCATCGCGTCGCTGCTACTCACCACGGAGGCCCTCGTCAGCGAGATCCCCGAGGACAAGCCGGAGCCGCCGGCTGGTGGCGGCATGGGCCACGGCGGAGGCATGTACTAAGGCCGCAAGGCCGCAAAGCCACAGGCTGCGAGCGAGCGGGATTCACTCCCGCGAGCGAGCGGGGGTTCAAGGGGGCGCGACGCAGCCCCCCCTTGCTCATTGATGATGAAGAAGAAGCCGGAGCCGCCGGCTGGTGGCGGCATGGGCCACGGCGGAGGCATGTACTAAGGCCGCAAGGCCGCGAAGCCACAGGCTGCGAGCGGAGCGGGATTCACTCCCGCGTAGCGAGCGGGGGTCCAAGGGGGGGCGACGCAGCCCCCCCTTGCTTATTGATGACGACGCCTGCGCTTCGCGCAGGCGTCACTTCGGCAGCTGGAACTGGACGCGCACAGAGGTCCAGACCTTCACGGGCACGCCGTCCTTGCTGGCGGGGCGGTACTTCCAGCGCTTCACGTTCTCGACGGCGGCTTCGTTCAGGCCGGCCTTGCCGCCGGCGCCGCTCACCACCTGGGCGTCCGTCACGTTGCCGCGCTCGTCCACGAGCAGGTTCAGTTCGACCGTCCCCTCCACCCTCTGCCGGAGGGCGATCGGGGGATACTGCAGCGGCACCTTCTTGTCGACGATCGGCGCGATCACGCCGGCGTCGCTGAGGTTCACGAGGGTGCCGGGACGCAGGGCGGCCTGTGTCGTGGGAGGCAGCGTCGTCGCGGCGGCCCGCGCCAGCTCCTCGGCCTTCCTGGCCTCTTCGGCCTTCTTGGCTTCTTCGGCCTTCCGCTGCTCCTCGGCCAGGCGGGCTTCCTCGGCTTTCTTCTCCTCCTCGAGACGCCTCCGCTCCTCCTGGGACTTTCTCTCCTGCTCGATGCGCGCTTTCCGGGCCGCCTCCTCCTGTGCCTTGGCCACGGCGGCGGGATCCACCGTCTGACCGGCCGCCTTGGCCTGCGCCTCGACCTTCTTCTTGGCGTCTTCGGCGGCCTTGGCCTCGGCGGCGGCCCTCTCGGCCTCGATGGCCTCCAGCCTCTCCTCCAGCTCCCGGATCCTGGCCGCATCGGCGCTCAGGGTGGTGGAGGTGGGCAGGGGCGGAGGCGTGGCCGTCCCCGGCCCGCCACCCCGGAGGAAGTAGTAGGCGGCGGCGCCGCCGATCAGCAACAGGGCGGCGATGCCCGCGATGATGGGCGTCTTGCTCCCGGCGGGCTCGTCCTTGTGGAAGGTGAAGCCCGCCGCCGCCTCCTTGGCCGAGATGCCCGGCGCCTCGGCGCCCGCCGGCGGCGGCGTGTGGGGAGGTGGGTGCATCGGCGGCGGGGGCGTGTGGATCACCGTCTGCGCCGGCGCATACGCGTCCCGGTGCACGACGATCGTGTCGCGATGGGCCTCGTCCCGCGCGGCGGACCCGGAATCGGACCGCGCGGGCAGCGGCGGGGCCGCGGGCCTGGCGGCGGGCATTCCGGGCGAGGTGGGCCGGGCGGTCTCCTCGCTCAAGAACTCGAGGTAGCTGGCCTCCTTCTCCTCCTTGAGCAGCTTGGACTCCCGCTCGATGTCCTCCCGAAACAGCGAATGCATGAAGAAGGCCAGGTTGAACGTGGTCGGCGTGAAATCCCCGGAGAACAGGAGCGTGTCGATCGCCTTCCGCATCTCCTGGATCTCGGCGTACCGCGCGGCGGGGTCCACGGCAAGGGCCTTGTGGAGGATCTCGGAGATGGGCTTGGGCAGGCTGTCGTCGTCCGACGCGGGGCTCTGCAGCCGGGCCTGGGCGAGGCGCGCCGGGATGTCCGTCGGGCGGCCGCTCTGTTGCAGCGGCTGTCCCGTGAGCGCCTCGAAGAGCAGGGCGCCGACGGCGAAGGTGTCGGAGCGCGTATCGCCTGGCCCGCCCGAGGCCTGCTCCGGCGCGAGGTACAGCAGGTCCTCGTCCCGGAGCCCTCCAGCCTCCCGGATCCGGCTCGGCCAGTAGCCGAACCCCGTCATCCGGACCTCGCCCTCGTACGAGACCAGCACGCTCGAGGGGGTCACGAGGCCATGGTAGTAGCGGCCCCCCGATTCGGCCTTGCGCCCGTGGGCGTACTCGAGGGCGGAGCAGGCCTTGCTCGCGATGAGGAGCGTGTGATCCACCGAGAACGGGAAGCCCTCCTGCCGGCAGCGGTTGAAGATCGCCCGCAGGCTCTTCCCTTCGATCAACTCGTAGGAGATGTAGTAGCTGGAATCGACCTTTCCGATGCCGTAGATCTTGAGGATGTTCGGGTTCTGGAGCTGAGCGGCGACCTTCGCCTGGTCCATGATGTTCTTCGCGACCTCGGCGTTCCCCGAGAGGGCCGGGCTCAGGCGAAGCACGCTCACGATCTTCTCGAAGCCGGTGGCGCCCAGCTTGGCCGCGCGGCTGTCGGCACCCAGCGTGGATCGCTCGATCTCCTCGAGCAGAACGAACTTCCCGAACTTCTCCCTCTTCGTCATCGAAGGCGCCTCTCCGCTCGGAGCGCGAGTTTTGGGGGCGAATCTAGCATGGGGCCCCGGGGGCGTCAACAAAACGGCCGAGAGCCACGAGCGCATCTGTCGACCGCGGGTGGAAGGACACGGCGGCGCCGCAGGCCTGACACGTCCGCGCCGGGCGCGGCCTCGCAAAGCGCTGAGCCCAAGGTCCCGCCTTGCTGGCACGAACCTCGCTCTCCAGCGGGGCCGGAGGTCGCGCAATGCAGGTCATGGTCGAGCTTCTGGTCTTCTCCGCAGGGGGAGTCATCGCTCTGGCGACGACCCGGCTGCTGCTGGGTGGCGTCCTGGGCCTGACGTTCGGCGCTCTGGCTCAGGAAGGCGCGAGGGTGAAGGCGGCGCCGTCGGGACCCTCGATCCGGACCCCCGTGTCCTCATCCGCCGAGAGCAACAGGTAGCCTTCCGCCCGCTCTCCCACCGCCAGCACGAACACGGAACCCCGGATCGCGAGGGCGGCCTCGAGGCCGCCGGCGCGACGCAGGAAGCCGACGAGACGCACGGCGGGCTCCGCTGGCTTGGGGGAGACGTCGGGGGTCCGCGGGACCTGGGACGGGGCAGGACGCAGAGGCTCGAGGAGGGCGGGAAAGGGCGCTTGCTCCCTCTCGTACTCGAAGACGTTGCGCTCGGGCATGGCCGGGGATCGCGGCGGTGCGGCCGCCGTGACGGTCTGGGGAGGGGCCGGGGTCGGGGTCGGGGCGGCCGGAGCGGCCCCTCGACCGGCTCCGGTCGTCAAGACCACGGCCGAGAGGGCGAGCAGGAGCAGGCCGGCGGCGACGGCGCGCAGCCTCATGGGAGCGCCCCCACAGCTTGTCCCTCCACCTCGAGGACGATGCTGCTCGGAAAGTGGACCAGTCGGACGCGGTCGAGGACCAGGCCGGATCCGGGCTCCGCGAGCCGCTGCGCCAGGGACATGAGCTCGGCGAAAGCCCCTCGCGCCTGGACGCGCACGACGGCGGCGGCGGGCGCCCGGCCGGGCTTCACGTCCACCGTCGCCTCGGTCAGCCGCGACCGGTCGACGCTGCCGACGATCTCCCGGCGGATCCCCATCAGGCTGGCCGTCTCGGGGGACCGACCCGCGCGGAGGAGCGCCTCCTCGCGACGTTGCTGCCGCGCGAGCCGCGCCGTCCGGGCGGCTCGCTGGTGCTCGAGATCCGCGAGCTCTTCCCGGGTGGCCGACAGCCTCGAGGCCGCCGGCAGCGCGACCCCAAGGTAGAGGGCCGCGCCTCCGGCCGCGAGCGCGAGGGCCATGCGGCGGAGGGTCACGGGGCTTCCCCTCCCCGATACCGCATCCGGATCGGGGCGCTGATGGCGCCTTCGCGGGACTCGGCCCCGGGCAGGATGTCGGTGAACCGGGGCGAAGCCGCGAGCCGCTCCAGGAAGCGGTCGTAGGAGGCGGCCTCGCGAGCCACCACCGCGAGCTCGACGGACACACCCTCGCCGTAGGTCAGCGTCACCCTGTTCAGCCGCACGTCGGCGGGCATCAGGGCGGCGAGGTCGGCGAGGATGCGCGGCGGCGGCGCCTCCACGGTCGAGAGGGCCTGGGCGGCGAGGCCCTGCAGGCTCGAAGCCCGCCCGTCGCGCGCCTCAGCACGCCGGCCCGCGGCGGGTTCACGCCGGGCCTCCTCCACGGCCCGGCGCGCCTCGCCGAGGTCCCGCCTCGTCGTCAGCGTGACCGCCCCCGCGACCGCGAGGAGCGCCGCGGCGAGCGTCACGAGGGCGAGGTCCGGGAGGCCGGAGCGCGGGACGGGTCGCGTGGAGAAGTCCCGGGCCGTCATCGCGCCGCCCCCAGCCAGGGCAGCTCGCAGGCCTCCACCGGCATCCCGTCCCGCGGCCCGTCCCAGCCCGCTGCGGCGGAGAGGCCTCGGAAGCTGAGGGCGTGGATCAGGGAACGCGCGCCGGGACCCACGACCCGGAAGCGGGGGGACCGCAGGCCGGCCGCGGCGGCCGTGCGCTCGGCTTCGGCCTGGACGCGGTCGGCGTCCCCCTCGCCGCGGTCCCGCAGCCGGCTGCGGAAGGCCTGGACCGCTCCGTCGCGGAACACCGCGAGGGAAAACCCCACCTCGCCGAGGATCACGTCCACGCCCGCGCCGCCCTCGGGAGGGCGGCGCATGAGGCCGTCCAGCGCCGCCAGGGGCGCGAGGTCCAGCCGCTCCTGCTTCCACCCCGCGGCCGCGGCGGCCTCCTCGTACCCCGCGACGACCGTCCGCCGCACCACGGCTCCGAGGACGCGCCCCTTCCCCAGGAGGACGACGTCGACCAGGGCGTCCGACGGGGGGTACGGAAGCGCCTGCGCCAGCCGGAAGCGCGCGTAGTCGCGGGGCGCCGCGTCGGCGGGCGGCTCCAGCACAGCCGTGCGGGCCACCGCCGAGGGGAGGACCAGGGTCGCCCCGCGCTCCGGGTCGCCGAGGGCTCGGCGCAGCTCCCGGAGCGCCGCCCGCACCTCCTCGGGTCGCGCCAGGTTCGGCTCGAAGGGCGAGGGCAGGAGAGCTTCCGGGGCGAGGGGGACGAGGGCGCAGGCCTCGACCCTCGGGCCGGAGAGGCCCCAGGAGACCCGGGCGGCCGAGACCGCCGAGGCGTCGAAAGCCAGGACGAGCCGCGCGCCGTGAAGCGCCACCTGACTATCTTACTGAAAGCCCGGGGCCCGCGCCTTGGGCGGCCCCGGCGACGGTGTTATGATCCGCGCTCCGGAGTCGCCCCTTCCGGAGGCGTCTCCTCGGCCGATCGGTCCCCGGAGGTGGCATGAAGGTCTACGAGACGGCAGCCATCCGCAACGTGGCGGTGGTGGGCCACGGCGGGTGCGGCAAGACGACCCTGGTGTCGGCCCTGCTCTTCGACGCGGGGGCGCTCAACCGCCTCGGGCGCATCGAGGACGGGACCACCGTCACGGACTTCGATCCCGACGAGATCGAGCGCAAGATCAGCCTGCAGACGGCCGTCGCCTACGGCGAGTGGCGCAAGACCAAGATCAACCTCATCGACGCGCCGGGATACGCCAACTTCCTCTCGGAAGCCCGCACGGCGCTCCGCGTGGCCGACGCCGCCCTGGTGGTGGTGGACGCCGTGGCGGGGGTCGAGGTGCAGACCCAGAAGGTCTGGAGCTACGCCGAGGAGTACGGGATCCCGCGCTTCGTCATCGTCAACCGGATGGACCGCGAGCGGGCCTCCTTCCAGCGGGCCCTCGACTCCATCGAGAGGGCCTTCGGCCGCGGCGCTCTGCCGCTGGTGATCCCCCTCGGCGAGGAGAAGCGCTTCGTGGGCGTCACCGACCTGCTCACCGAGAAGGCCGACGTGTACACCGACGACCAGAGCGGCAAGTACGAGGCGGTGGACGTGCCGGAGGACATGAGGGAGACCGAGAAGACGCTCCGCGACCGCCTGGTCGAGATGGTGGCGGAGGGCAACGAGGAGCTGATGGAGGAGTTCTTCGAGAAGGGGACGCTGCCGCAGGAGGACCTCGTCAAGGGCCTTCGCCAGGCGGTCCTCGCGGGAAGGATATTCCCGGTCTTCCCCGCCTCCTCGCTGCGCAACGTGGGGATCCATCCGATCCTGGACGACATCGTGGACCTGCTGCCCTCCCCGGCGGACCGGGGCGAGGAGAAGGGGCTGGACCCCGTCCGCAAGGAGGAGACCTCGCGTAAGCCAGCCCCCGATGCCCCACTCTCGGCCTTCGTGTTCAAGACCATCGCCGATCCCCACGCGGGGCGAATCTCGCTCTTCCGCGTGTACTCGGGAACGCTGAAGGCGGACTCCACGGTCCACAACGCGAGTCGCGACGTGACGGAGCGCCTGGGCTCGATCGCGCTGCTCCAGGGCAAGGCCCAGACCCCCGTGCCGGAGATCCAGGCGGGAGACATCGGGGCCGTGGCGAAGCTGAAGGAGACGCAGACCAACGACACGCTCTGCGACAAGGCGCACCCCATCGTCTACCCGCCCATCGTGTTCCCCGAGCCCGCCACCACCTTCGCCATCGAGCCCAAGACCCGAGGCGACGAGGACAAGATCTCCCAATCCCTGCATCGGCTGATGGAGGAGGACCTGGTGCTGCGCCTCTCCCGGGACGCGCAGACCCACGAGATGCTGCTGTCGGGGATGGGGCAGCTCCACATCGAGGTCGTGGTCGGGAAGCTCCGCAAGCGCTACAAGGTCGAGGTCAACCTCAGGAAGCCCAAGATCCCCTACCGGGAGACGATCAAGAGCGCGGCCGAGGGACATGGGCGGCACAAGAAGCAGACAGGGGGGCACGGGCAGTTCGGCGACTGCAAGATCCGCATGAAGCCCCTGCCCCGGGGATCCGACTTCAAGTTCGTGGACGACATCTTCGGCGGCTCGATACCCAAGAACTTCATCCCCGCGGTGGAGAAGGGGATCCAGGACGCCCGGTTGAAGGGCTTCGTGGCCGGCTACCCCATGGTGGATTTCCAGGTGGAGCTGTTCGACGGGCAGTACCACGACGTGGACAGCTCCGAGATGTCCTTCAAGATCGCCGGCTCGCTCGCCTTCAAGGACGCGGTGCCCAAGTGCCGCCCCACGCTCCTGGAGCCCGTCATGACGGTGGAGATCGCCGTCCCCGAGGAGTACGCCGGAGCGGTGATGGGAGACCTGTCGAGCCGGCGGGGCCGGCCGCAGGGGATGGAGACCCAGGGAAGCCTGCAGGTCATCCGGGCCGAGGTCCCGCTGTCCGAGATGCTCAGCTACGACGCCGAGCTGACCTCGATGACCGGGGCCCGGGGCTCGTACCACATGGAGATGTCCCACTACGACGAGGTGCCGGCGCATCTCCAGGACAAGATCGTGGCCGCCGCCAGGGGGGAGCGGGGGGAGCAGAAGGAGGAGGAGTGAAGCTCTGCGGGGTCGTCCTCGCGCTGTCGCTGGCGTCGGCTGGGGGGGTCCTCGCCGACGACGAGGCCCCGAAGGTCGCGGGAACCGACGTCCCCGTCCCCAAGCGGCTGAAATTCGTGTCGCCCGAGTATCCCGCCGAGGCTCAGGCCCGCGGCTTGCGGGGCATCGTGATCCTGGACGTGATCATCGATACGAAGGGGACGGTCTCCAAGGTGGAGGTGACCCGCAGCGTGCCTCCCTTCGACGAGGCCGCCGTGGCCGCCGTCAAGCAGTGGGAGTACGAGCCGACGAAGGTCGGGGGCAAGCCGGTGTCGGTTCGCCTCACCGTGCCGATCACCTTCGCGCTGAAGCTGCCGGAGATGAAGCGGGAGAATGGGATTCCCGAGCTGCGCCAGGGGGCGAATCCGGGAATCCCACCCTCGGAAGCGGGGGGAGCTCACGTCGTCACGGCCGACGTGACGGTCGTCGGCGACGGCCAGGTCGCCGAGGGGCAGGTGACCCAGGGCGATTCGCCCTGGGTGGAGGCGCTGCTCCAGGCGATCCGGACCTGGCGCTTCGCGCCCACGCCCGATGGTGCGCCGCTGCGGTTCAAGGTCAAGGCCGAGTTCGTGCCGGGGGGGGAGGGGAAGGCGCCGCGGGTCGCGCTCGAGCTGAGCGGGCCGCGGCATCTGACGGTCGAGGAGATGACGATCCCGAGTCCCGCGGCCGCGCCGGGGCCGCCGCAGCCGGCGGACGCGAACGTGCC
>Ga0210377_10003396_pt1 | contig 13726 bp, 14 predicted proteins | sample PLM4_65_b1redo_FD_155480 | JGI IMG/M metagenome (GOLD analysis project Ga0210377, IMG submission 155480) | Groundwater sediment microbial communities from an aquifer in East River, Colorado, USA - PLM4_65_b1 redo | ecosystem: Environmental > Terrestrial > Soil > Riparian zone | place: USA: East...
TGAATATAAATCATGAATGGACAGACCCGCACCAACATCAAGCCTGGTCTAACTGTGCTCATCGTTCTCAAGCAGGATCAGCGTACCGGCAAATTGACCAAAGGCATTGTCAAAGATATTCTCACCAAATCCCCGAATCACCCGCATGGCATCAAAGTCCGTTTGCAGGATGGCCAGGTGGGACGCGTCAAAGAAATCGTAAACAACACGGAGACACTATGATACGTCAACTTGCACATCTAAATTTTGTAACAAACGACCTTTCCAAGATCATTGACTTTTATGTCAACAAACTTGGCATGAAAATCAAATTCACTTTGGATAACAAGCAAGGTCAGCCATTCGGATATTATTTCGAATGCGGCAACTCAACCTTCCTAGAGTTCTTCGACCAGGCTATGGCGGCAGAGGTCTGGGGCGGACAAGTAGCAGAATTGACCATCGGCACACGCTACAAACACTTTTGCCTTGAAATCACTGGCTTGGACGAGTTCTGCCAGGAATTGAAAAACAAAGGCGTAGCTGTCACAGCTATTTCAACCGGCATGGATAATTCCCGACAGGCGTGGATCGCAGACCCGGATGGAAATCAAATCGAGTTGATGGAATATGGTCACACCAGCCTACAGCTTACAGGAAAATTAACAGCGTAAGAAAACCAAGTCATGTCTTTTCAGTAAGGCATGCACAACTTAATTCTTAATTATGATCAGATCGCCTCTGAATACAATCAACGCTACCCGAACTCCCAGCACTGGGAACGCGGACAAGCGCTATTAAACCTGGTAAAGCAACTGCACGCGCAGGATATTCTCGAGGTTGGCAGCGGCACAGGCTACTGGCTCAACCTGCTGCACCAAGTCTCATCGAACGCATTCGGGTTGGATTATTCACTCGGCATGCTTAGGCAGGCACAGAAACAACCCACGCCATTGAAATTAGCGAATGGCTCAGCCGTTCATATCCCCTACAAAGACAACACCTTCGAACTTCTATATGTTGTGGATGCCATCCATCACTTTGGTGATCACAAGGCATTTATTGCAGAAGCATTCCGGGTGTTGAAACCCGGGGGCGCACTGGCAGTAATTGGGCATGATCCCCATGAAGGCACCAGCAAATGGTACATCTATGATTATTTCGATGGCGTATATGATGCTGACTTACGGCGTTATCCAGCGGGCAGATCTGTGCTGAAATGGATGGAGAGTGTAGGTTTTCAAAATATCTCATCCCAAAATGTAGAGCATATATTAAATGTGCATATGGATGCCAGCGTCCTCAATGACCCGTTTCTCAAACAAAATGGCAGTTCACAGTTGGCGTTACTTAGTGAGGAAGTTTATCAAGCTGGTATTGAAAAAATAAAACAGGCTATCGCAGAAGCAAAATCTCACAATAATCAGATCACCTTTAGTTCAGATATATATGTCAAAATGTTCCTGGGATATAAACCTGTTCGCTAAAACATCCAGTGACAGATCTGTTTTTTTGAAAAGCTGACAGTTTCCGGCCGGGAAAGAAGCGCGAGTCCCAAAATTTATGATTGACTCCCGATCGGTATCATAGTCAACAAAAAACTCCCTGCTGAGATCAGCAGGGAGTTTTGATTCAAATTGTTTACTTATCTGACGGTGGTGATGAAACAGGGGCGCGACGGGATTGTTCATCTTTCACGATGCGAATGCCGTTAACGACTTGATTGGTAATCCGCTCCAACTCAGCCGAACACGAACAAAGCGCTCTTTCCAAGGCGCACCACATCTCCCGGATGCAGAACAACCGTAGCGCTTTTCACTGGATGACCATTGACGAACGTCCTACCACCCAGATCTCTGAGATAGTAACCATTCCTTTCCGAGTAAATTTGAGCATGCTGGCTGATGACATGGGGATCGTTGATACAAATATCGTTTTGCGGGTCACGCCCGATCAGGCAGGGTAATTTGTTCAAGACAAAGCTCTTCCCTGCCTGCGGACCATGTCTAATATGCAAAGCAGCTTTCCGCACTCCAGGTGAAGGTTGGGAAGCCCTCGCCTCATATGCCGTTCCAATTCCAAAAAGCTTGTAAGCGCCAAATCCCACACCGCCAAACAGAAGTACTATCAGAATTCCGATGACCCAGCCGGTAATTCCTCCTCCCACATTTTCTGGCGGGTCAAGAGGCAGGATGGATCCTGATACTGGCTGAGCTGACTGCGAAGCTGCTAATTCTTTATCGATATTCAAGGCGACACTGCTTTCCCCAATTAATACACCAGGCAATGGAGCTGCAAACCCTTCCGGATTGCGTATGGCAAGCGCAGCACTCTCCAGTGTTAGACCGGTCTGGCATCCTTTCAGGGCTGTGAACCTCACCTCAGCCAATACGCCATTGATAGTTTGCGGCATGGTGCTGGCATACGAACCATCCACCAGCCCAGTGAGTTGTGGCAACGGCAGACCGTTCATTCCAGGAATCGGACTTGAAGCGTTGACGGGTCGAAGACAGGAGGGGTCGTAACGCATCTGGAACGTAAACCCTTGAATAGGAGTCGCAGAATTAGCATTGAGTGTTACAAGAACTGTCTCCCCAGTCTTATAAGCTGCGGTGCTGGCTGTCAGCCAAATGGACTCAGCCGTCTGTGCACGGGCATTGACTGCAGTAGCAAATGCCAAAAGTATCGCAAAAGCGCAGACAATCATTCGTTTCATAGAATACTCCATAAACAGGATGCGCGCCCTGCGTATTATTTTTATCGCACCAGTTACTCCCAAACCGTCGGACCTATCTTCCGATAATTCTCAGCCAGGAGTTCCAGATCCAGAAAATTGATCATGCTATCGTTGTTCAGATCCGCCGCGGCTGGCATGGATGTGTTGTAACTCATCCCGATCGTCAAGGCATCGAATTGGTCAATAACTTTATTACCATCGATATCGCCCGCCAGCAAACTAATGATGGGTTTTGCAGTGGTACTCCCAGCGACGATGTTCGCGGATCCTTGATAGCTGAGGAAACCACTGGCAACGGCGACCACACTATAGTTCCCGGCAAGAGCGGTCAGGGTAAATATTCCATCAGGGCCGGCAACCGCAGATGTAACGATTACATTGTTAGCATCAATCAAGCTTACAGTCACAGGCTTGCTGGCGATCACCCGCCCGGTAAGTGAACCATCCGGTGACGGCAATGGCGTAAACGTGAATGTTGGGGTTGGTGATTCAAAAGGTATGATAGTTGGAGTTGGCGATTCAAAAGGTATGAGAGTTGAGGTGACTCCAACTCCAAGAATGGTGAGGCTGGCTCCCGTGAAGGGAAGATCGATAGGCACATTATCCCCTTTGGAGACGCGTGCCTTACATTCAATCACAGATTGCCCTGCCTGTAGACCTTTAGCATTAAAGGTAAATACCGGACCGCTTGTTGCGGCTTTGTTACCATTTGTGCCGGCAATCGCGAAGATGAAATTGCCATTTTGAGGATCATAGATCGCGACAGCCGCATCCGCACCAAAGAGATTCGCAGGAACAATATTGCTGATCTGAATCAAACTTGCATTATAGGTACAAGTGAACTCTGCGCTCTTATATCCTTCCACAGGCACGTTATTTAACCGAACGCCGGCCAATGTGGTCCCACCAGCGGTGAGGCTTGTTGGGTTGAGCTCGGTGGAAACGAATGCACCTGAGGATGGAGGTGTGTTTGTAGGGATAGGAGTTGATGGAATAGGGGTCGCAGTAAACGCGGGGCTGGCAACTGCAGTGACCTGTGTTGGAGCAAGGCTGGGTGTGGCTGAGGCGGAGACAAGCGCATCGGGCCATCCCTGAACATTGGCAGGGAAATCAGCAGGCTCGCCGCCAGGCGGTAAAACATATTTGGGTGATGCAAAACTTCGAAAAGCTCCCAAATCTGTGCCAGCCGGAACCAAATTGGTAGCCACAAAGTAGTTTGCTATATCAATGGCTGAACCGCGACCTTTTGCAGGACTGTTTGCTTGCAATGTCCCATTCGAGTTGAGCAAAGGATCAGCTTGCAGACTATGCGGTTCCACATAACCAAATGGTTTAAGACTGATGTTGTAATCAGAGATCGAATTTGTAAAAACTGGTGTGCCGGAATATGCGTTCTTTTCGGTGACAAGCACATTATTCATCATTCTGTAGTTTTTCACCGACGAAGTAAGTAAATCAACTCCGTAGAAATTTGTTGCTGACACGTTCGCATTGGCGGTGTTATTGAAAACCCATACACCATTGGGGCATGTCCCGCCACTCATATCCATCTTGATAACGGAATTTATGCGGCCAGTTTTGGCTTCACCCGTTGGGTCCATAGTGTTTTGTTGATAATTGCCATAGACAAAGATCGGTCCGATACAGGCGGAATCCGGAACAATGCTTGCCATGCGGTGCGTATTGATCAAAGTGTTGTTGTAAAAATGGAGGTTGAAAGAATCACCCTCCGGTTCGAATGGGTCATCCACAATGTTCCTGAACGTGTTGCCGCTGATAAAGACGTTGGCGTTCATCCATTGACCAGCACCATCATCCAATAGATAGACACCATTCACCGAATCGTGAAAGTTGTTTCCGCGGATAACATACATGCCCTGCCCACCCGTACTGGCAAAGACACCGCCGCCTTCATACTTCGATCCCTTTAGGGAAGACCAGGTGCTCCCAGCAGGATAGGTTTGATACATTTCATTGTTCTCAACCAGCACGTGACTGACACCATCCTTGATCCGTACTGCTGCAAAAGTGTATTCAAAGCTGTTATTCTTAAACGTCAGATAGTGACTTTGGCTAATCTCGAAATTGCTTAACGTATAGCCTTTTACAGTTAGTCCTTCGAAAGTTATCCATTGAGAGTTTTTTATGCTGAAAGCCAGTTGCCCGCCATTGCTCAAGATGGCACCCTCGCCCACGATGCGGATTGGTTGAGACTGTGTGCCCGCTTTGGAAAAAGAAACGCTCTCCGAGTATGTTCCCGCCAGAATATGGAGCACGCCCCCGGGCTGCACTACGTTCACACCTTTTTGGATCGTTCTGCAAGGTGCGCTGACCGTACAGGCATTCGCATCATTTCCAGTTGTTGAAACATAAACATCAGCAGATGCAGCAAATGCTATTTTATGGATGCTCGAAATTAACATGGTCAATACCAGGATCACTGGCAATATTTTTTTATGCATCGTTGTCTCCTTTTGCATTCAAGATCGCCGAACAAAATAGCGTTGGGCTGCGACAACATTGTTATGCAAAAGGTTACAATCCCGAATAGGAGCATAGTCCTGAAAAACAACGACACATCTGTAAAGGTGATACTTTAGTCCCGGGTTACAGGTCGCTTATGCGACATTTCATGAGTGTTTCATGAAAAAATCACAACAAGGATGCAAGGTGCATACAAAAAGGCATCTGCTCGTCATTGGATAAGCAGATGCCTTTTGCATTATTGGGTCAATATTTAATACATGATGAGCATTATTTTTTATTTCTCAAAAAGTTGATAAACAAAAAAACTCCCTCCTGAGATCAGCAGGGAGTTTTGATTCGAATTGTTTTACTTATCTGACGGTGGGGATGAAACCGGTGCTCTCCGTGATTGTTCGTCCTTCACGGTGCGGATACCGTTGGCAACTTGATTGGAGATGCGCTCCAACTCAGCTTGAAGTTGGTTGAGGCTGTCCAACACGTAGTCGTCTGCATCGATACGGACGTTTTCGGCGTCGGTGCGGGCTTGCGTCAGGATCTGTTCGGCACGGCGGGAGGCTTCCTGTGCAACCATATCTTTGGTTACAAGTTGGTCCGCTTTTTGGCGGGCGATCTCGAGGGTGCGGTTGGCTTCTTCCTGCGCCTGGGCAAGCACACGGTCGCGTTGACCGAGTAATTGCTGCGCCTTCTTCACCTCTTCAGGAATGGCGATACGCATCTGGTCAATGATATCCAACATGCGATCTTCATCCACCATCACATTGCGGGTGAGGGGAATGCTTTTGCTCTGGTTGAAGAGCTCTTCGAGTCGGTCGATCAGTTGCAGAATATCCATAAATGCCTCCGTGAAACGGATGACTCTAATTCTATCGCATTTTTAATCGCGCAACGCATTCGGGGGTGAATGTCCATCGCCCAAACTATGGACCTTGGCTTTGAGCGCCTTTTCTACATAGGGCGGAACCATGCTCGAAACATCGCCCTGTAATGAGACAATTTCCTTGACCGTGCTGGAGGAAAGAAACGTATGTTGCTCAGCGGTGATAAAGGCAACCGTTTCGATATCACTGGCAAGCCGTTGATTTGCCAGCCCCATGCGGAACTCGAACTCGAAATCAGAGAAGACGCGTAAGCCACGCGTGATCACCTGCGCATCGATCTGACGGGCAAAATCAACGGTCAACCCGCTGTAGCCCATAACTTTGATCTTGGGATTATCCTTGAACGCTTCGGTAACCAACCCTATGCGTTCTTCGGGAGAGAACATTAAAGATTTTAACGGCTTATCGTAAACAGCCATCACTACTTCATCAAAGAGACGTGAGGCGCGCGAGGCAATATCAATATGACCGTAATGGATAGGGTCGAATGTTCCGGGGAATAGGGCTCTTACCATGTAATTATGCAATCTCCATTGATACGTAGGGGCGAGGTCATCTCGCCCCGGGCGGGACGCATAGCGCCACGCCTCCTACAAATTATGAAACATCCCCTTTGCCTTCACCCCAGAATCTTCCAAAGGCTTCGGCGAGGAGAGAATTTTCAGGTTTGGATAGGTCGGCATCCTGCTCAAATAAGTTTTGTGCCTGGGTGCGGGCTTTCTCGATCAACTTCACATCCGTGATGCTCGCCATGCGTAGACCGCTGGCATATCCCGATTGACGCGTACCCAAGAATTCACCGGGACCGCGTATCTGCAAATCTTTTTCGGCAAGCACAAAACCATCGTTCGATTCAGTCATAGCTTGCAGACGTTCGTTCTCAGATTTATCTTCATGGGTTGGGATCAACAAACAATAGGATTGATCTGAACCGCGTCCGACGCGCCCGCGGAGTTGATGGAGTTGTGCCAAACCAAAGCGATCAGCACCTTCAATGACCATCACGGTGGCGTTGGGAACATCCACACCTACTTCAACGACGGTGGTCGAAACGAGAATGTCAAATTTCTTGTCGCGGAACTTGAGCATGACGTCATCTTTTTCAGCGGGGCGCATACGTCCATGTAATAAACCAAGCTTCAGATCGGGGAAGACCTCTTTCGAAAGCGTTTCGTAATCATCCACAGCCGCACGCCCCTCGATCTTTTCACTTTCATCGATCAATGGATAAATGATGAAGGCTTGTTTTTTATCTTTGATCTGACCACGCAGTAGTGTGAAGGCGCGCTCGCGTTCCTGCGGACGCAGGACATGCGTATTGATGGGAATTCGCCCAACAGGCATTTCGTTCATGATGGAAATGTCGAGGTCGCCGTATAAGGTCAATGCCAAAGAACGCGGAATCGGCGTGGCAGTCATCACCAGCAGATGTGGATTTGTGCCTTTGCTTCTTAATTCCGCGCGTTGTTCGACGCCGAAGCGATGTTGTTCATCGATCACAGCAAATTGTAATTCAGCGAATTGCACCGGTCCTTCGATGACAGCGTGGGTGCCGATCACGATCTTGATGGTGTTGTTCACCAATCCGTTACGGATCTCTTCTTTTTCGGCTTCGGGTGTATCGCCAACCAGCAGACGAATCTCTTCGGGTTTCAAAATATCTGCGAGTAGATTCGTGAAGTTGCGATAATGTTGTTCCGCCAAAATAGAGGTGGGCGCCATGATCGCAGCTTGTGCGCCGTTGGATGTAATGACACCAGCAGCTATTGCGGCGACCACGGTCTTGCCTGAACCCACATCGCCTTGTAAGAGGCGGTTCATGGGTTTGCCCGAGTCGAGGTCGGCGCGAATGTCTGAGATGGCGGTTTGTTGGGCAGAGGTCAGAGTGAAGGGCAGGCTGGTTAAGCGCGAAGCAAGCCAATCGTCCGAGATGGGGAAGCGGCGCGCGTCCACAGATTTCCAATCACGCTTCTGGCGCAAAACACCCATTTGTAAGTAAAAGATCTCGTCGAAGGCGAGACGTTCACGCGCGGCTTTGAGTTTATCCTGTGAATCGGGAAAATGGATTTGCAGTAGGGCTTCACCAAGCGAAATGACGTTGGCAGAGTTGCGCACACTTTGAGGTAATGCATCAGCAACCGCGCGCGCCCAATATTCGATGACCTGCTTCATCAAATTGCGCAGCCATTTTTGATTGACCTTTTCGGTCAGCGCATAGATCGGCACAATGCGATTGGTATGCAGGTTCTCGGTTTCAACCGATTCCCAATCGGGGCTGTTCATCACGAGCCGCCCAAGATATTGATCGATCTTGCCTGAAACAGAAATGGCTTCGCCCTGCTTGAAGCGATTCGCAAGCCAGGGTTGATTGAAGAAAGACAAACGTAATGCGCCCGTGCCATCGCTGATGACCGCTTCAATGATCGAAGCTTTGCCGCCGCGGATCGGACGCGTATGCACACTTTGAATGGTGCCGATCACCGTAACTTGTTCACTATAAAATAAATTTTTGATCGGCTTGAGTTGTGAGTAATCATCGTAACGGCGCGGGAAGTAATAGAGCATATCGCCGAGCGTGTACATGCCGAGTTTGGCGAGCGTCTCCGCATGACGCGGACCAACGCCCTGCAACACGGTCAACTTGGCATCAAGCGCGGCAGGCGTGGCAGAGGTCTTTGCACCAGCAACCGCTTCAGAGCGTGGCTGTACCGGTGGGTGCGGCTTCTGTTCGCGCGGTTCGGGGCGTTGCGTTGAGCTGGTCGATGCTTCCTGTTTTGGCGCTTCAGCTTGAGGTTGCCCATCAGGTACAGGCGCGCTTTGAACTTCGCGAGGCTTCTGTGGCTGTCCCTCAGGCGGATTTTGAACCGGGCGCGGCTTCTGCTGGGTATCTGGATACGTGTCCCCGATCCTTTTCCACAACCCTTTTAGTACATCGCCGCGTGACGCGGGGCTGAGTCCGTCATAGGAGCGGAGTCGCTGCACGACGGCTTGGATCACTTCTTCTTTGATGCCATCGGCGCGGGCTTCCCCTTCCCAAAAATCGAGCATTTTTGCTAATCCGCCAATGATGGCGACATTTGAGTATCCGTTCTCGTGTTCGAGACGGAAGAATTTACGTAGTTTTTCTAATGAAGGCTGCATGGAAGTATTTTATCATGGGGCGAGGTTGGGACACTCGAGAGAAGCTTCCCTTAAGGCAAGCTTTCAAGAAGATTTATTTTCTTTTGACAAAATCATTTGCCTTATGATTCTTATTTTGACAACATATTTTTGAGCTTCTTCTGGATGAAGCCTCTTCATCAAATTCACCCTACCAGTCACACTATCAAAACTTTTCTTAATTTCGTCCCAAGATCCAGACGACTGAGCTAACAATTCCAGTTCTTTTACGGCTGCCCTAATTTTATATCTTTCCTTCTTGGGTAAAGTTGGTCTTCCTGAGTTTATGTTCAATCCGTGTACAACCATTGGTTTACTCTTTGATCTAACAACCCTCTTTTTCAAAAAACCATTTTTATCTTTGTCTCGATTAGGTTGTAAGCCGAACGCATTAAACATTCCATAGATATTTGTTGTTACATCCTGAAGTTCAACTTTACTAACTCTTGTTGCGAAAGAAACTGTAATGTCATCTACATATCTTGAGTAAAGATAACCCTTTTTACGCAGCTCAAACTCAAGCTTAGGTTCACGACTCCAAAAAACAAGATTTGCAATTGCAGGGCTGGTAGGAGCACCCTCGGGAATAAAATCTTTGTAAGTGGTAAGTTTAGTTAATATACCTGCTACATCTTCAGGAAAATTGAAAAAATATTTCCACATATCATTAACAAGTTTCATACGAGTGGAAGAGAAGAAACTGGATATATCTTCCTTCAAAAGAACTTCACGTCCCGCATGTAATTCTGCATCCCGCACATAGTCTCTCGGCAATTCAGGGTCTTTAATTGAGCCTTGTAAATATTCAGGGAAATCAACACCGCTTATTATCTTTTCAAGAATCTTATCTTGAACATTATGCAACGGTTCATTCACCGTATAGGTTTGTCTTGTCTTTCCATTTGATTTAATAGTGGGCTTATTAGGAAAATAGAAAGTCTCGATGTTTTCAGACAATTCTACAAGATCACGTGTTGAGATATTTAGTGTACGAGCAAGAGAAGTCAAACTGCCAATCGGCTTATTTTTATAGCTAATAGACGAATCAAATCAAGTTCGTGCAATTAAAATTGCTATATGAGCGAAATTTTTAGATTTGATTGTACGAAGTCTGGTTGATATATCCATAAGTTGTTTCATTAGCAGCTGCCTTGACAAGATCCATAGCAGTTAATGAAAGTTTTTCGAATAATTCAGGGCTCATTTCTTTTAGTTCACTATTATCTGTCGCAAGAAATACTAATATGCTCATGGGAATATCGAGACCTTGAGAAATTTCTTGGAGAACAGAAAAATTTGGGTCTCGTTTTCCCTGCTCTATCAGGGAAAGGTAAGAGATAGAAATTTTCGCTAAGTCAGCAAGTTCAGATTGTCGCATGTTTTTTTGTATGCGACAAAGTTTTATTGCTTTTCCAATATTCATATAAACCTCAAAATTGGGAATTAAGGAAAAAACTATGGTTTGGTTGTTACTTCATCGAATTTGACAGTCTGTGAATTAGCTCGACAATTATGGGGAGCTTTTCCAAAACTTGACCCAAAACATATAGTACATCACGTGCACTTATTTTGTCTGAGTCCTGCTGGAGATTTTCAAGATCGAAAATCGCATTGTCCAGCATCTCGAGAACACTGTTCTCTACGTTGCCATGAAGCTCTGCTCGAACACTCTTCAGTGTATCAATTGAGCTCTTTAACAGTTTGGTTTGCATAGTTGCCTACCTCCTTTCTTTTGGGATTTGGTGCCAGAAGCACCAGTCGCCAAAAACTCTCTGGCACCGAAGTGGAGCAACATAGAGAACCCAAACCATGATTTTCCAGACACACCAGTCGCCGTTTGTGGGGCTGATTGCTGCTGCGTTGCGAAATGCGTAGTAAGACGCAGTCGCGACAGCATGATGCAGCGTAGTCGTGTAAAAATCGTCTTTTCAGACGATTGACATCATAAAGATGCCAATGGCACGAACCAGAGAAGGAGATAAACTGTTAAGGTACATCTGAATGGTAACATTCAGCCTAACAACATTATAAACTAGCCCACATGTTCTGTCAAGCGATTTGACTACCAGTCAAACCCAGATTAGAGATAGAAAGCGGCGACCTTTTCAGTAACGACACATTCTTTCAAGACTCCTCCCGCCTCCACAAACACAATCATTTAATATTCGATAATATCTACAAAGACTTTGGTTTGCTCACCTCACCATCGGCATATCTGATGTTTGATACAATCACCTCTACAATCGCACGACCCACCTAGTTTCACGAGGCAACCACATGACAAAAGCAACCTTCAAATGGGACGATCCCTTTCTATTCAACGACCAACTCACTGACGAAGAACGAATGATCCGCGATGCGGCGCGCAGATACTGCCAGGATAAGTTGATGCCGCGCATTCTCAAAGCAAACCGCCACGAGATCTTCCACCGTGAGATCATGGATGAAATGGGAAACATGGGATTCATGGGATCAACCATCCCTGAGGAATATGGCGGTGCGGGCTTGAACCATGTGGCATATGGCTTGATCGCCCGCGAAGTGGAACGCGTGGATAGCGGCTACCGCAGCGCCATGAGCGTCCAGAGTTCGCTGGTGATGTATCCCATTTACACGTATGGCACAGAAGAACAACGCAAGAAATATTTACCGCAACTGGCTAGCGGAAAACTCATCGGCTGTTTCGGGTTGACCGAGCCCAATCATGGCAGTGACCCCGCCAGCATGGAAACCCGCGCCAAAAAAGTGGACGGCGGCTACATTCTGCAAGGCAACAAGATGTGGATCACCAACTCCCCGATCGCGGATGTCTTTGTTGTTTGGGCAAAGTTGGATGGTGAGATTCGCGGCTTTATTCTCGAAAAAGACATGAAGGGTTTAAGCGCGCCGAAGATCGAAGGCAAGTTTAGTCTGCGTGCCAGTTCCACAGGCGAGATCGTGATGAACGAAGTCTTTGTGCCTGATGAAAACTTCATGCCGAACGCGAAAGGTTTGGGAGGTCCATTTGGGTGCTTAAACAAGGCGCGCTATGGCATTGCTTGGGGCACGCTGGGTGCAGCGGAATTTTGCTGGCACGCTGCGCGGCAATACACTCTGGACCGTCCACAGTTTGGGCGTCCGCTGGCAGCGAATCAGATCATGCAATTGAAACTGGCGAACATGATGACCGAGATCACGCTGGGCTTGCAGGGTGCGCTACGGGTGGGACGCTTGATCGATGAAGGTAAGTCCACGCCTGAGATGATCTCACTTATCAAACGCAATTCATGCGGCAAAGCCCTTGATATTGCCCGCATGTCACGCGATATGCACGGCGGCAACGGCATCTCTGATGAATTCCATGTGATCCGCCATGTCATGAATCTCGAAGCGGTGAATACATATGAAGGGACACACGATATCCACGCGTTGATCCTTGGGCGAGCACAGACAGGGATTCAGGCGTTTTCACAATAACTAATACTGCTCTTGCAGGGGCTAAGCCCCTGCAAGAGCGAATTATGAAACGAGTGGCAATTCGCCCGCTTTGGTCGTTTTCTCCGATATGTAAGTGTGCTTGCATGAAGCCTTCCCTTTGAGGAGACGTGTATGGAGAATGAAGAATCCCGACAGATAGAAATTGAACTCCTGTGTGGATCAACTTGATTCAATCTAGTTCTGCCATATAATGAAAGAAAATCGTTTTCCTAACAGGAGAAACATCATGTCACAAATTCAAGAATATCTTCCATTCCTCATACCAGTGCTAGTCATCCAACTTGTTTTAATGATCAGCGCACTAGTAGACCTGACCCGCCGCCCAAGTGTCAAAGGACCAAAGTGGGTCTGGGCATTGATCATCATTTTCGTAAATTTGATCGGCCCAATTATTTACTTCGTGGCCGGCAGGAAAGAAGAATGATCCAAATTGAAAACCTCACCAAGCAATATGGTGCGGTGCGTGCTCTTGATAGCTTGAATATGACCGTTGAGTCGGGATCCATCTTTGGATTTCTGGGCCCGAACGGATCAGGGAAAACAACCACATTGCGGATCCTGACCGGTCTGGCTAAACCGACAGCTGGTTCTGCTCACGTGGCCGGTGTGAACGTTTCGAAAGATGCCCACGACCTGCCCTCTCACATTGGCTATTTACCTGAAGAGCCAGCCTTCTATTCCTGGATGACCCCACAAGAATTTCTGGATTACATTGGTCGCCTGCATGGGCTATCCAGCTCAAAACGGATTACTCGCATCAAAGAACTGCTCATGCTGGTTGACTTGACCGAAGCGGGTAAACGGCGGATCGGCGGATTCTCACGCGGCATGCGTCAACGCCTCGGGCTGGCAGCTGCACTTGTCCATCGCCCCGAAGTTTTACTTTTGGATGAACCTGTCAGCGCACTTGATCCTGCCGGACGCAAGGCTGTACTCGAATTGATCGAGCAACTGAGCGGCCAATGCACGATCCTCATGTCCACGCATATTCTTGCAGATGTGGAACGTG
>Ga0210377_10003397_pt1 | contig 13726 bp, 12 predicted proteins | sample PLM4_65_b1redo_FD_155480 | JGI IMG/M metagenome (GOLD analysis project Ga0210377, IMG submission 155480) | Groundwater sediment microbial communities from an aquifer in East River, Colorado, USA - PLM4_65_b1 redo | ecosystem: Environmental > Terrestrial > Soil > Riparian zone | place: USA: East...
GAAAGCCAACCAGGAATACCTGCATTGGGAAAAAGCCAAGTATCTGACAGGCTCCGCCTCGTTCTCTCCCGAGGAGCTTTGGTTTCTTATCAAGCTTTCCAGAACCGCCAACATCAAGGCGATTCCGCTTTCCGACCCCAAGAGCAAAAGCTTCGGTTTTTGGCTTCCCGATCCGGTTCTCAAGGAGCTGCACTTCATCGACCAGAATGCGGGCGGCAGCATCCTGATGGACAATCCGCAGCTCTCCTCCGAGGCCAGGGAGCGCTACCTGATCAGCTCCCTTATGGAGGAAGCCATCGCCTCCAGTCAGATCGAAGGAGCGGCGACTACGCGGAAAGTCGCCAAGGAGATGCTCCGCGAGGGGCGTCCGCCGAACAATAAAGCGGAAAAAATGATCCTCAACAACTATCACACGATCCGCCGAATAAAGACGTTCCTGCACCAACCCCTGAGCGTGGACATTCTCAATGAACTTCATCGGTCGTTGACGGAAGGCACGTTGGACGATCCCGCCGCCGCGGGCCGATTCCGATCCGGGGAGGAGCAAGTGTATGTAATCGACGAAAGCGATGGCCGGACGTTGCACGTTCCTCCACCGGCCGGAGAATTGCCGGAGAGGATGGAAAGGTTTCTCGCATTCGCCAACGACAAGGAGAACGAGCCGTTCATCCATCCGGTGATACGCGCGATCCTGCTCCATTTCTGGCTTGCCTATGAGCATCCGTATGTGGACGGAAACGGGAGAACGGCCCGGGCCGTATTCTATTGGTACATGCTGTCGCATAACTACTGGCTGTTCGAGTACTCGAGCATCTCCCGGATCATCCTGAAATCCGTACGGCAATACGCCAGGGCCTTTCTCTACACGGAGAGTGACGGCCGGGATATCACCTATTTCATCGTGTATCACCTGAAAGCCATGCACTTGGCGTTGGAGGAGCTGCACCATTATCTGGTTCGGAAACAGCATGAAATGCAGAAGGCGATCGCCATGCTGCGCAATGTCCCCAACCTGAACTACCGACAAATCGCACTTCTTCAGCATGCCGTGAAGCACGCGGGAGCGGTGTACACGATCGAATCCCACAAGAACTCCCACAACGTCGTCCGGGCGACTGCACGCGCGGATTTGTTCGACCTTGTCGAAAGGGGGTACCTGAACAAGAGAAAGCTGACCCGGCGGTACTCCTTCGAAGCGGTGCCCGATGTCGTACGGAAGCTGGATCTTCCTCCAGCCACGAAAAAAGGGTAAAGATGTTACCCCCGCCGGATAACTTCTCTTCGGTTGAGATCCGCCTCCTTTCCAGGGACGACTACAAGATTCTCTTCCGATGCATTGCGTCGCTCCTTAGCTACACCTGCGACCCGGTCCGGCGGACCGTCACCGTCGAACGGACCGTGGGCAAGGTGATGCTCACGCTGCGGTTCTGATCGGAACGCATGGAGAAAGAGAGAGTTTGTAGGGGAGCAGGTAAGAACTGTGCAGACAACGACGGGCGCAACCCGAATTCTCGAAGCTCCGTGTCGGAATTCTTCCCCAAGGGATTATTATTGAATCAGGTTTTTCCCGCTAAGCGACCGGTCTGCCAATCAGGCCACCGAACCGGGGCAACTCTTTGAAACGAAAGTAATCCCCGGCGGACCTCGGTTTTTTTATGGGGGCGCGATGAAGGATAACGTAGTCCAAGACCGGATTCCATACGGCACCTTGGTGCGCGTCTGCGCCTTGGTAACCGCCGGCGCCGGTTTCGCCGCGCTCGTCGGGTGGGTACTGGGTCTTCCTTCCCTGACCAGCCTCGGGTCCGGCAAGATCCCGATGGCCCCCAGCACGGCGCTGCTGTTCGTCCTGTACGGGATCGCCGCGTTCCTCCGCGGCCGCTCGCCGCCGCGAAGCGGAGCGTATCGGGCCGGCCTGGCCATCAACGTCGCAGGCGCGCTGGTCGCGCTGCCGCTTCTCTACCTGTCCTACAGGGGGATCCATCCGCAAGCGGAGCACCTCGGGTTTCCGATCGCCGGCATGGTGGGCGGGGCGCCGATCGGTCACATGTCCCCGGTGGCGGCGCTTTGTTTCCTGTCCGCCACGATTTCGTTCCTTGCGTCGCTTCCCTCGTCTTCGAGTCGTCCCCGGAGCCCCTTGGCGGCATGGTGTCTTGCGTGCCTGTTGATCACGGTGTGCTTCGTGCTGCTCCTGGCGTATCTTTTCGGAGCTCCGCTCTTTTACACCGGGTCGTTCATCCCGCCCGCCGCGACGACCTGCGTGGCCTTCGGCGCTCTCGGGATCGCCTTGATGGCGCTTGCCGGTCCGCAGGCCTGGCCGCATGGCGAACCGGCGGGAGATGCCGCACGCGCATCGTATGCGCTCATCCTGATGTTCATCATCCTTGCCGCGGGCATCGTCGCCGCGGGCTACCTCTATTTCAGGAATTACGAGAACAACTACCGGATCGAGGTGGAGCGCCAGCTTTCGGCCATTGCGGAGCTGAAGACAAGCGAGCTGGTGCGGTATCGAGCGGAGCGGTTGGGAGATGCCTCCATCCTCTTCCGGAACGCCTCCTTTTCCGCGGCGGTGCAGCGGTTCCTCGCCAACCCGGCCGACGGGGAAGCGCACGGGCAACTTCGGGAGTGGCTGGGGAAGTTCCAGCGGGAAAAAAAGTACGACCAGATCCGCCTGCTGGATGCCCGGGGAGCTACTCGCATGGCGATCCCCGCCGCACGATCACCTCTCTCCACCGATATTTCACGTCGCGTTCACGAAACCTTGCGGTCGGGAGAGGTGACGTTCCAGGATCTCTACCGGAACGAACACGACCAGGGGATCTTCCTTGCCGTTCTCGTCCCCATTCTCGCCGCGAGGGACGAACGCCGGACGGTGGGGGTTCTGCGCCTCCGGATCGATCCCGAAACGCATCTCTATCCCTTCCTCCGCCGTTGGCCCACGTCCAGCCGGACGGGCGAAACGCTCCTTCTTCGCCGGGACGGCAACGACGCCCTCTTCCTGAACGAGCTGAGGTTCCGGAAGGACACGGCACTCGCGTTTCGTAGCCCGCTGGAGGAGGGAAGCGATAATCCCGCGGTGAAGGCCGTGCTGGGCCGGGAAGGGATCGTCGAAGGCGTGGACTACCGGGGAGTCCCGGTGACGGCCGACGCGCGCGCCGTACCCGGCTCGCCGTGGTTTCTGGTCACGCAGATGGACCAATCGGAAGCCTACGCGCCGGTGCGGGAGCGGTTATGGTGGCTGGTGGTCCTCGTGAGCGTCCTGCTCTTGGGCGCCGCCGCGGGTGTGGGCGTGGTCTGGCGGCGGGAGGGCGTCCGCTTCTACCGGGAGAGGTACGAGGCGGCGGAAACGTTGCGGGAGAGCGAAGAGAAATTCCGTCTGCTCACCCGTCAATTCCATGCCCTCCTCGATACGATACCCGACAATATCACGCGCCAATCCCCCGATCTTCGGGTGATCTGGGCGAACCGGGCCGCGGCCGCCAGGGTGAAGAAAGAGGCACCGGACCTGATCGGCAGCTATTGTTACACCCTCTATCACGACAGGACCTCCCCTTGCGATGTGTGTCCTGTTCAGAAAACATTTCGCACCGGGGAGCCCGCTCACGAAACCGTCACGACGCTCGACGGGAAAACGTTGGAGCTCCGAACCGTGCCGGTAAAGGAGGACGGGCGCGTGGTCGAAGTGGTGGAGATCGGCCGGGATATCACCGAGAGCAGGAAACTGGAGGAGCAGTACCGGCAGGCCCAGAAAATGGAGGCGGTGGGACGGCTGGCGGGCGGAGTGGCCCACGACTTCAACAACATGCTCAACGTGATCCTCGGTTACACCGAGATGGCCCTGGCGCGGGTCGATCCCGGCGCTCCGCTGGCCCGGGATCTTCAGGAAATCCTGAGAGCAGGCCAGCGGTCGGCCGACCTGACCCGGCAGCTGCTGGCCTTCTCACGGAAACAGATCGTGGCGCCCAAAGTTCTCAACCTCAACAAGGGGATCGAAGAGCAGCTGAAGATGCTGGGCCGGCTGATCGGCGAGGACGTCCGCATCGATTTCCTGCCCGCCGGGGATCTCTGGAACACCCGGATCGACCCGTCGCAGGTCAGCCAGATCCTTGCCAACCTGTCGGTCAACGCCCGGGACGCCATCGGAGGCGTGGGAACCGTCACCATCGAGACGGCCAACGTCACCGTCGACGAGGCGTACTGCCGGGACCATCACTACGTGACCCCCGGAGACTACGTGATGATCTCCTGCAGTGACACGGGCGCGGGCATGGATGCGGCCACGCGGGAGCGGATCTTCGAGCCGTTCTTCACGACCAAGGGGGAAGGGAAAGGGACCGGCCTCGGCATGTCCACGGTGTACGGGATCGTCAAGCAGAACGGCGGGTTCGTTCAAGTGTACAGCGAGCCGGGCCAGGGGACGACGATCAGGGCCTATTTCCCCGGCGTACAGGACAGCACCGAGGATCTCGTCGAGAGGGTGGCGGAGGGATCCTTCGAGGGTACCGAAACCGTTCTGATCGTCGAGGACGAGGAACAGATCCTGCTCCTTTCCAGGAGAATCCTGGAGCAGTACGGCTATCGGGTGCTGACGGCCGGGACGCCGGTGGATGCGCGCAGGCTGGCGGAGGAACAGGAGGGCGACATCCATCTCCTGCTCACCGACGTGATCCTTCCGGAGATGAACGGCAAGGAGCTGAAAGAGCGGATCGAGGCGGTACGGCCGGGCATAAAAACCTTGTTCATGTCCGGCTACACGGCCAACGCCATCGCACGGCGCGGCATCCTCGAAAAGGGTGTGGTATTCATCCAGAAGCCGTTCTCCATGATATCGCTGGCCAAGATGGTCCGGCAGGTGCTGGATTCGGAGAAATCGTAGGGGACCGCGAATCGATCCTCCGGCGATCGAGGCAGCCATCGTATACTGATTTCCGGGGCCGGTGACCGGCCGCCGGAAAATTAAAGCCGTTCGCGCGGGAGCTCCCCGCGCGAATCGACGGAGGGAACGGATGTCGGGGATATTGCGGGTGGACCTGACGACGGGAAAAAGCGCGTTCGAGGAGCTCTCCGGGCGGTACAACGGGCTGGGAGGCCGCGGCCTCACCTCGGCGATCGTGGCGTCGGACGTGCCGCCGAAGGCGGACCCCCTCGGGCCGGAGAACGTGGTCGTGTTCGCGCCGGGGATCATCGCGGGGACCACCCTCCCCAACAGCGGCCGCCTTTCCGTCGGGGGGAAGAGCCCTCTCACCGGCACGATCAAGGAATCGAACTCCGGCGGGTCGGCCGCGCGGAAACTCGCCCGGCTCGGGATCGCCGCGCTGGTTCTCAGTGGGAAGTCCGCGGAACCGGTGACGATAACGATCACGAAAGACGGCGTCGCCTTCCGTCCGGCATCGTCCTTGTGGGGGATGGGGAACTACGCCGCGGTGGAGGCGCTCAAGGCCGAATTTCCCGGCACGGGGCTGATCACCATCGGGCCCGCCGGCGAGAAGATGCTGAAGGCCGCCGCGGTGATCGTCACCAGCCCGGACTACCAGCTTCGCGCCGCCGCCCGCGGAGGGCTAGGCGCGGTGCTGGGGAGCAAGAAGGTCAAGGCGATCTCGGTGGACGACGCGGGCGGCCCCGGCGTGGCGATCGCGCGCCCCGAGCCGTTCCAGGCGTCGTCGAAGGCGGTCACCGACGGGGTGGTGAAGCATCCGCTGTCGAACGGGCTGCGGGCGTACGGGACCTCCCTGCTCGTGGGCTTGATGAACGAGATGGGGGGGCTCTCCACCCGGAACTTCTCCTCCGGCCGCTTCGCGGACGCCGAAAAGATCGGCGGGGAATCGCTGGCCGCGGCCCTGAACGGACGGAAGGGGGCCAACGCGAAACATAGCTGCATGGCCGGGTGCGTCATCCACTGTTCGCAGGTGTACACCGACGAGAAGGGGAAGTTCATCACCTCGGGGCTGGAGTTCGAAACGATCGGGCTGGTCGGGAGCAACTGCGAGATCGGCGACCTCGACGCCATCGCGCGGATCGACCGGGCGTGCGACGACATCGGCCTCGACACGATGGACGTGGGGGCGGCCGCCGCGGTGGCGATGGAGGCGGGAAGGATCCCGTGGGGGGACGGCGCGCGCGTCCTCGAGCTGCTCGAAGCGATCCGCTCGGATGACCCGCTGGGGCTGCTGATCGGGAATGGGTGCGCCGTCACGGGGACAGCCCTCGGCGTTACGAGGGTCCCCGTAGTCAAGGGGCAGTCGATGGCCGCGTACGACCCCCGTGTCCTCAAGGGGACCGGCGTCACGTACGCCACCGCCCCGATGGGGGCCGACCACACGTGCGGCAACGCGCTTCCCAGCCCCGCGAACCCGGGGTACGACCCCGGGAGCCCGTCGGGCCAGGGCCAGGTCTCCGAATTCCTCCAGTCGTTCTTCGCCGCCATCGACACGCTCGGGATGTGCATCTTCGCGTCGATCCCGATCCTGGAGTCGCCCGACCTCCTGCGGGAGCTGACCCGCGCGGTCGCCGCGAAGCTGGGCGTGGAGCTGCCGGAAGGGTACATCCAGGAACTGGGACGGAACGTCGTGGTCGCGGAGCGGGAGTTCAACCGCCTCGCCGGCTTCGGCCCGGGGGACGACCGGCTCCCCGGCTTCATCCGGAATGAGACGCTCTCCCCGGGCGGGAATGTATGGGACGTCCCGGACGAGGACCTGGACAAGATGTTTTCGTGACGACGCCTGACAAGAGGAGGGACGCAATGCCGCGCAAGCCGCCGAAGACGTACCTGGCACTGAAGAAGAAGCACCCTGGCCTTCTGCGCGCCGTCGAGGCGCTCGGTGAAGCCGCCCGGAAGGCGGGGCCGCTGGACGACAAGACCGCCCACCTGATCCAGCTTGCGGCCGCCGCCGCGGTCCGCTCCGAAGGGTCGGTGCACAGCCACGTCCAGCGGGCGAAGGAAGCGGGCGCGACGCCGGCCGAGATCCGCCACGCCTTGCTCCTGCTCACCTCGACGATCGGCTTCCCGACCGTTGCGGCGGCGCTCACCTGGGCGGGGGACGTCCTCGGGAAGTAGGGACGGCGAATAATATAAAAGGAAGAACCTGCTGAATCCGCGGGGAGAACCTTTCCTCCCCGCCGTCGATCATCGTGGAAGCCGATTTTGGTCAATCCTTGGCCCAGTGCTTCTTCAGAAGTTCGGACAGGTCCTTATGATCTCCGTTCGCGGTGAAGTGGAGCGGCGTCATGCCGTTCCCGTCCTTCGCATTGACGTCCGCCCCATTCGCGAGGAGCAGTTCGGTGATATCCCTGTGGCCCCAGGTCGCCGCGCCGTGCAGCGGGGTGGCGCCGGCATCGGATTTCCCATCGACATCCGCGCCCTCGGCCAGCAGTTGCCGGAGCGTCTCGACCTTGCCGGCCGCGGCCGCATCGTGCGGCGGGCCCGCCATGACGGTTGCCCAATAGGAAGCGCCAAAAAGGATCAGTACTGCCAATCCGCATTTTCGCTTCAACGGAACTGTCGGTGGGTCAGTGCGGGGTTCAGGGGGCGAATTTTTCTGGAAATCTTCCCTTTCTTCAACTCGTCGAAAAAAGCGCGTCTTTTCGGGAACCGGGACGTGAATCCTTTGGTGTCGACCCTGCAATGCGCCCACGATTCCGCGAAATCGTCGAATTCGTTTTTCGAATCCCCCGACGGCTCCAGCATCCTGATCCTGTTCCATTTCGATCGGAATCCCTTGTTCAGAAAGGAACTGTACGGATTATGGATATTCAGGCCTTGCGAATAATGTTTCAGTAATCTCTTCTTTCCTTCCGGGCCGGCCGACAGGGTTGCGTGCGCGTCGGAAATCTTCAACGGCATGGATATGTTGATCTTTTCCCCGCGCAGGAACAGGTACCCCGGTTCCCGGTTCCCTTCCACGATCCAACGAAGGGCAAGATTTTTTTTAAGGCTTCGTCCTTCCTTCCGTTTCAACTCCTCATCCTCTTTGAGTAACAGTTCAATGAGCCCGTCTCTGCCGAAAACAAGGAATTTCCTGTAGTCTTCCATTCCGTCCAGGAAGTGACCCTCTATGAAGGTGTTTTTTTCGATCAGTTCCTTCGCCAGTTCGTCTCTTTTCGGCTCCTCCCCCTTTTTGCATACCCAGACCCATAGCCGGTTTTTTTCGTCTCTGTAAAGGAACCTGTTTTCCACCGGTACTCCTTGCTTGCACGCAGGACAGGGAAAGCGGTTGAACCCGCCGGAAAGGATGGCGTCTTTCAGATCCGGGTCGTACTCGGCAAACACATATTCATACACCTCTCCGGCGAATGCGGCCCCGCAGCTGCACCGGATGTCATACGTTGCTTTCAGCGCCATGGGCGCCTCCCCGGAGAACGGTGCCGGCGGAGCAACGCTCCTTCCGCCAGCACCCGATGGATTTCGCGACTGTCAGGCCTGTTTCGGGATCAGCAGCCCGTTCCTGTCGGCATACTGCTTCCCGAAGAAGCATCCCTTGGGAATCATGGCGTGTATGCCCAGCGTGTAGTCCACGAGCTGGGTGACATGGAGGTCGACCCCCTGGGAAACGAAGGCGTACGCTTCCAGCTTGTCCATGCCGTAATGGCTGTTGAGGAACGTGATCGCCTGACGAACGGCCATCTGGCACGACTTGTACAGGTCGGTGTGCATTCCCATCATGATCCAGTGGGTGGGGCTGGATCCCATGGGCCAGTCGACCAGTTTCTTCAGATCCTTCCTCACGGTGAACCGCAGCGTGATGTTCTTGAAGGCTCCCTCCAGCGCGTTGAGGTTTACCTCTCCGTGGCCCTGGGCGAAGTGGGAGTCCCCGGTCTTGAACCCCGCGCCTTTCACCCAGACCGGCAGATACAAGACGGTCCCGGCGACCAGGTCCTTGTTGTCGAGGTTGCCGCCGTGTCTTCCGGGGGGAACGTTGCTCCACATCCCTTTTTCCGGCAATTCCACGCCGATCGTGCCAGGGAACGGCCGTACGGGAATCTTGATCCCCGGCTGGAATTCGAACGTCATGTCCTTCCGGTCGACGTTGTACCACCGGACCTTCCCTTTCGGGTAATCCTCCTTGAGGAGCCCGAGGTTCACGAAGGAGGTTTCCGGATTCAGGTTGAAACCGTAGGGGCCGGGATCGATATCGAGAATCTCGACCTGGAGAATGTCCCCCGGTTCGGCCTCCTCGATATAGATGGGACCGGTCAGGTGATGGTGTCCGGCGCCCTTTCTCACCTTTTTCGAGTCTGTTATCTCATCCGGGAAGAAGTATGTTTCGGGGGTCTTGTCGATGACCTCCTTGAACCATCTCATCCAGTCGTTGATGTCGGCCCCGGGCACCATCTTCCCCATCAGGTGCGTACCGGTTTCCACATGCACCGTGTCGCCCGACTTGATGTTCAGGACCGGTTTCGTGGAGTTGTCCCAGTATCCGTCCGTGGAGGTCTTTTCATTGCAGCCAAGGATGTGGACCTTCCCGGTCGTATCCACCCTCTTGAGGTCCGCGGCCCGGGCTTTCGGGAGGGCGATCTCGCTCAAGGCAAAGGTTGCTCCCGCCGCTCCGATGTATTTCATGAACTCCCGTCGATCGATGCCCTCGCCGCTTTTCCTGATTTTCCTGTCGTCGCTCATAAACACCCCCTGGTCCCTGGATTTTCGGCTCGGTGCCTTTCCGCAAAGGTAAATCCGCGTCGGGAGCTTCTTCCCCGTCACCTCCTTTCCTAAGCTGAACGGATCGGGTTTGGTCAGTGGGTTGGACGATCGGGAATTCCTAACTAATGGTCTCCCCAAAACGGATCTGTTTTCAAGAATATTATTCAGACAAGAATTTCCATGTTGAATCTTCGTGAGAGGGCGGCACTGCCGGAAGTGGATTTCCTATGATCTCCGGATCAGTCTCCGCGGGTAGGGGCGACGCCAGGGTCAGCCGGGGAGCTCGAACTCCCCGCGGGCGATCCGTTCCCCCATGTCGCCGTGGTCGGCCTGCGTGGGGGACGGCGAGACGACGTGCAGCACGATCATGTCGGTCTTCGCCTTGACGCCCCGGCGCACCTTCCTGGGCACGACGACGAGATCCCCTTCCGTTACGTTGCGCCGCTCCTTCCCCGCGACCACTTCCCCTTCCCCGGAGACGATGTAGAGGGCGACGTGCACGTCGGGGGCGTGGACGGGGATGAACTGCCCGGCGCGGAACGTGGCCCGCACGACCTTCATCTCGGGGCTCTCGAACAGCGGGCGGGGCAGGAACCGCTTCGGATCGAACTCGGGATCCTTCTCGGGCCGCGCGAACACGGGACCGCTCATCGTCGTACCTCCGGGAACAGGATTTCCACGGATTCATTCTCCACCCTTGCCCTCGCCACGTACTTGACCGGGGTCAACCCCCTCCCGCCCGGGAATGGTACATTGGCGGTAAGGAATATGGTGCGTCGCCGCGACCGGCGAGGAGAGGGGGACCATGAACACGACGACGATCCGGTTCCTGAAGGCGGGGATGGCGTACCTTCTCCTTGGAGGATTCCTCGGGGTGCTCCTCTCCCTGCCGGTCACGCGGGACGCCCTCTACGCCTCCCATCCGGGGGCGCGATGGGGACTGGCGCACGCGCACATCGTCCTGACGGGGTTCGTGATGATGGTCATCTTCGGGATCGCGTACCATATCCTCCCGCGATTCGCGGGGAAGCCCCTCCACAGCGAGGGGTGGGCCGCCGCCCACTTCTGGCTGGCCGCCCCGGCGACCGCCGCCATGGCGATCGGGTTCACGCACGCGTTCGCCGCCCCGCTCCTGTGGGCGGGCGGCGCGGCGCAGTTCGCGGGGATCGTCCTCGGGGTGGTCAATCTCTGGTGGACGATCCGGTGACGCCAATCCGTTCGGGAAGAAGGAGGCAACCGCCATGCACGATGCCCTGAAGGAAGCACAGTTCTCTCCGGACCGGCCGGTCACACGGCTGCTGCACGACGCGCCGGAGATGCGGGTCGTCGTCTTCGGCCTCGAGGCGGGGCAGGAGGTCCCACCGCACACCGTCCCCGTCCGCGTCCTGATGCACATTCTCCAGGGGAAAGGGGTTTTCCTGACGGGGAAGGGGGAGGAGCCGGCGTACCCCGGTGCGTTCGCGGTCACGGAGCCGAACGAGCCGCACGGGCTGAAGGCGGCGGAGCGGACCGTGATGCTCGCGGTCATCGCCCCGCGCCCATAGGAAGAGTGTTCTCCGGAGGAAGAGCGTGTACCGGAAAGGGGAGGTGTGCAATGGCGACGATCACCGGCGAGATGGTCATCAACGAGGTCATCAAGAAGTACCCCGCGACGATCAAGGTCTTCAACGACTACCGGGTGGACTCCTGCTGCGGCGGCGGGGCGCCGATCGAGGTGACGGCCCGCAGGGACGGCGTCGACGTCGACGGGTTGGTCCGGGCCCTGAACGCCGCGGTGGAGGAACCGCAGGCGGGGAGCGCGCTCAAGAGGTAGGGACGGCCGGAATCCCCTTCTGCGATATTCCCTTGACAACCGCACGCCCGATCGGCAATATTATCAGCATAGACTGATAATTCTGATTATTGTGTATATTATGATATTGCAGGGAAAGGGGCGGCGATGAAGAGGCAGGCGAAAGGCGAACCGTGCTGCGCGACGCCGGCGTTCGGAGGGTGCAAGGTCGAGTCGCTGGTGACGGTGGACGAACGGGGGCAGATGGTCCTCCCCAAGGATCTCCGGGACAAGGCGGGGATCAAGGGAGGCGACAAGCTGGCGGTGATCGGCTGGGAGAAGGAGGGGAAGGTGTGCTGCCTCTCGCTGATCAAGGTGGAGGAACTGAGCACGATGGTCAAGGGAGTGCTCGGTCCCCTGATGGGGGACCTGCTCCCGAAAGGATAAGGGAGGAGATCGGAAATGGACGGGAATACGATAAAGAAGTTCGTGCGGGAACGGTATGCCGGCATCGCCCGGCAGGGAACGTCCTGTTGCGGTCCGGAGGCATCCTGCGGCTGCGGCGGGGAATCGGCGTCGAACAGCCGGAACATCGGATACTCCTCCGAGGAGATCGGGGCGGTTCCGTCGGGGGCCGATCTCGGCCTCGGATGCGGCAACCCGGTCGCGCTTGCTTCCCTGCGGAAGGGAGAGGTTGTCCTGGACCTGGGATCCGGCGCGGGGTTCGACTGTTTCCTCGCGGCCCGCGCGGTCGGCCCGGAGGGGAAAGTGATCGGCGTGGACATGACGCCGGACATGATCGAGAAGGCCAGGGGGAACGCCGAAAAAGGGGGATACGGAAACGTCGAGTTCCGCCTCGGGGAGATCGAGAATCTTCCGGCGGCCGACCGCTCCGTGGACGCCGTCCTCTCCAACTGCGTCATCAATCTCTCCCCGGATAAAGAGAAGGTCTTTTCGGAGGCGTACCGGGTCCTCAAGCCGGGCGGGAGGGTGATGATCTCTGACATCGTTCTTGTCCGGGAACTTCCGGAGGCGGTCGCCGGGTCCATGGCGGCGTACGCCGGTTGCGTCGCGGGGGCCATCCGGAAAGAGGAATACCTCCGTCTCATGGAAGAGGCCGGGTTCCGGGACGTCCGGGTCGTGCAGGAGAGCCGGTCCGATATCGCGGAGGGCGAGGCGGAAGGCTCCGTGATGAGCATGACCACGTTTGGAGTGAAGCCCGCTTCCGGGCAGAGCGGAGAATGTTGCGTGCCCAATAGCGGGAATGCGTCCCCGTGCTGCGGCGGGGGATCGCCGTCAAAGGGCGTCATCCGCAACGACGATTCGTTCGTGGACGGGCAGGTGGCCACGCCGGCCGGGCCGGTTCCCCGCGTCCATTCGCGGATCACGGTTCGAGACCTCCTGGGTCGGTGGAAGGTGCGGTGGGGGATCGGCAGGGACGGCTACCGCGTCGCGCCAGGGCTGTACGCGCTGGGGGCTCCCGATGCGGCCGCGCCCGTCCTGGTCACCGCCAACTACAAATTGACCTTCGACGTCGTGCGCCGCGATGCGGCGGGGCTGGACGCCTGGATCCTCGTCCTCGACACCCGGGGGATCAACGTCTGGTGCGCCGCCGGGGAGGGGACCTTCGGAACCGGAGAGGTGGTCCGCAGGGTGACGGAGGCGCGGCTCGCCGAAGTGGTGCGCCATCGCCGGCTCGTCCTTCCGCAGCTCGGCGCGCCCGGCGTCGCCGCCCACGAGGTCCGGAAGGGGTGCGGCTTCTCCGTGGAGTACGGTCCGGTGCGCGCCCGGGAGATCCGCCCGTTCCTCGAGGCCGGCATGAAGGCGTCTCCGGCGATGCGAAGGGTCGCCTTCCCCGCGATGGACCGGCTCGTCCTGACGCCGGTCGAGATCACGGGATTCTTGCGTCCCGCGGGTTGGGCGGCGGCCGTGCTGTTCCTGCTCGCGGGGATCGGACCGGGGATCTTCTCCCTCGGGGCCGCATGGGAGCGGGGATTCGCCGGCGTGGCGGCGCTGACGGCCGGGATTTTGGCCGGCGCCGTGGTGACCCCGGTGCTGCTCCCCTGGCTGCCCGGGCGGGCCTTTTCGGTCAAGGGGGGCCTGGCGGGAGGCGCCCTCGCGGCGTGCGCGGTGGTGTGGCAACGCGGAAGCCTTGACGCGCCCGCGGCGCTGGCGCTGCTGCTCGCGATGACGGCGGTCTCGTCGTTCGTCGCAATGAATTTCACCGGGGCGACGCCCTTCACGTCCCCGTCGGGCGTGGAGAAGGAGATGCGCCGGGCCCTGCCCGTCCAGGCGGGCCTGACGGTGCTGGCCGGCCTCCT
>Ga0210377_10003398_pt1 | contig 13725 bp, 14 predicted proteins | sample PLM4_65_b1redo_FD_155480 | JGI IMG/M metagenome (GOLD analysis project Ga0210377, IMG submission 155480) | Groundwater sediment microbial communities from an aquifer in East River, Colorado, USA - PLM4_65_b1 redo | ecosystem: Environmental > Terrestrial > Soil > Riparian zone | place: USA: East...
CTCCATCCGCGAGGCCGTCTACCTGGCCGACCGCGTCGTCGTCATGACCTCGGCGCCGGGGCGCATCAAGCAGGTGTTCCCGATCAAGCTACCCGAGGTCCGCGACCGCTTCGCGCCGGAGTTCACCCAGTACGAGAGCGACATCACGCGCGTGGTGAAAGAGGAGGTCGCCAAGGTGCGCGAGTGAGCGCCGCGGCGACGCGGGCGGTCGCGATGCTGAGCGCGCTGGCGCTGTGGGCCGTGGTCGCCCACGGCAACGCCTGGCTCGCGGTCGTCAACCCGGTCCTGCTGCCCACGCCGGTGGAGGTGGGCCGAGTGGCGGTGGACCTCACCCGTAGCGGCGAGCTGGCCCGTCATTTCGTGACGTCGCTGGGCCGGATCGCCCAGGGCTTCGGCCTCGCCGCGGTGGCCGCGCTCGGCCTGGGGCTGCTCGTCGGCCTGTGCGTGCCGCTGCGTCTCATGACCGAGCCCGTCATCGAGTTCGTGCGGCCGATCCCGCCGCTGGCGTTCCTGCCGATGTTCCTGGTGTGGTTCGGCCTCGGCGAGGCCTCGAAGGTCGCCTTCATCGGGTACACGACGTTCTTTCCGATGTTCGTCGCCATGGCGGCCAGCGTGCTGCGCGTCGACGTGGTGCTGCTGCGCGCGGCCGCCAGCCTCGGCGCCTCCCGCGCGGACCTCGTGCGGCGCGTGATGCTGCCCGCCGCACTGCCCGGCATCGTCGTCGCCCTGCGCCTCGGCGTGGGCCTGGCGTTGTTCGTGATCGTCGGCGCCGAGTTCATGGGCGCCGACGCCGGCCTCGGTCACCTGATCATGGAAGGGCGCACGTTCTTCAACCCCGCCCAGATCGTCATGGGCGCTCTGGTGCTGGGGCTGCTGGGATCGCTGATCAACACGCTGTTGCTCGCCGCCGAGCGCCGGCTGCTACGCTGGCGCGCCGCGGCCTGAAAGGAGCTTCACATGCGCACCCTGCTCGCCATCCTCGTCTCGCTCCTCGCCCTGACCGGTGACGCGCTCGCCCAGGGCAAGCTCGAGCTCACCGAAGTCGACGCGTGGCTCGTGCGCGACGCCCAGATGTCCTCGCAGTTCGCCGTCGCCGAGGCGCTCGGCTACTTCAAGGCCGAGGGCGTCAAGGTCAATCCGCGTTGGTACATTGCCGGCACCGACCTGCCGTCGATGTGGGGCGCCGGCAACATCCACCTGGGCACCGCGACGGCCACGATGGTCGTGCCGATCGCCGCCTCCGGGCAGACGATTTACAACATCGCGCCCCAGAGCGACATCGCCGGCACCCAGCAGCTCGTCCTCGGCAAGAAGGGGCAGGAGATCGTCCGCTCGCCCAAGGACTTCGAGAAGATCAAGATCGGCATGCCCAAGGGTGCCTCGGTGACGATGGCCATCCAGGCCATGGCCCGCGACACCGGCGTGGACTTCAGCAAGATCCAGTTCGTCAACCTCGCCCCACCCGACGCCGTGACCGCGCTGGCCAAGGGCGACATCGACGCCATGGCCGCCTGGGCGCCGTGGGTGTTCAACGCCGTCAAGCAGGCCGGCGGCAAGGTTTACTTCACCGGTAACCGCAGCATGATCCCCGGCAAGGAGGGGCAGGTCGACTGGCTGCACGTGCACGCCGGCGTGGTGGCGAGCGGCAAGATGCTGAAGGAGAATCCCAACACGCTGAAGGCCATCCTGCGCGCGCTGCGGAAGGCCACCGACTCGATCAACAGCGACCGCGAAGGCGCCGTGAAGATCGTGGCCCGCGACATGAAGACCGACGAGGCGCTGACCCGCGACATCATGGCGCTCAACGTCTACTCGATGGAGATGAACGAGAAGATCTACAAGGGCATGAGCGAGTTCATCGACTTCCTGCACTCGCTCGACCGCATCAAGCAGAAGTTCCCGCCCGAGAGCGTGATCTACACCAAGCTGCTGGAGGAAACCGACCCCTCGCTGGTGAAGTGGAAGTCGAAGACCGAGGTCAAGTGATGTTCCAGATGGGGGCCCCGACATGGCCCCCAACCCCCCCACGCTCGGAGCGCCCCGGCGGAGCCGCGGCGCTCCTCGACCTCCGTGGTGGGAACTGAGATGGGTCAGCCGGCCGCGGCCCCCCTGCTCGCCGCGGCCCGTGCCGAGCTTGCTCGGATGCCGACGCTTCTCGATGGGCTCGTCGCCGGCCTCGACGCCGAGGCGTGGCGGGCGCGGCCGGCGCCCGCCGAGTGGGCGCCGGTCGAGATCGTGTGCCACCTGCGTGACGAGGAGGTCGAGGACTTCGGCGCCCGGGTGCGCGTGGTCGTCGAGGGGGGCGAGCGCTTCACCCCGATCGATCCCGAGCGGTGGGCGGTGGAGCGGCGCTACCTGGAGGACGACGGCCCACGCGCGCTGGCCGCCTTTCGCGAGCGCCGGGCGGCGAGCCTCGCGTTCCTCGCGACCGTCTCGCCGGAGCGTCTCACCGCCGCGGTGACGCTCGGGCGCACGGGGCCGCTCTCGGGCCTCGATCTCCTCGCCGCCTGGGTCGCGCACGATCGCCTGCACGTGGCCCAGCTCGCGGCCACGCTGGCGCGCAGCTGGGCGGAGCACTGGAGGCCGCTGCGCACGGAGTACGCGGGCCCGATCCCGTACGCGCGGTCTACTTGACCTTGGTGATGGGCTGGTCCGGGTGCGCCGGATTGGGAACGAGGCGCCGACCTTGGCAATCCACAAGCAAGTCGAGCTTCTCGAGCACCGTTTGCCCGATGAGCACCTCGTCGCCGAGCACCAGGGCCTCCTCGACCGTGTCTCTGCCCTCGAGCTCCACGACGAGCGGTTCTGTCACGCTCACCGCCTCCGTCCTCCCATCGGCGTACTGGGTCATTCGCTGTCCGCGAACGCCGAGACCCAGACGCAGCGCAATGTGTTGAGGCACGACGGTGCGCACCGCGCCAGTATCGACGAGCGCGTCCGCGTCGCAACTCCGGACCTGCTCGGGCGTGAGCATCCCCCGGCGCGCGAGGGCTTCGTCGACGGCATTCGTGAGGCGGGCTGTGACTCGGACCTCACCCATGCGGCTCAAAGTGTCAGGCACCTCCATGCTCTGTTCAATGTCCATCCCATGATACCTCTCCGGTTGTGATCCGAGGCCGGCCGGCGCGCAGCGCGCGCAACTCACTGCTTGATCCGCACCAGCGGGAGTGTGGCTCTTGGAGGGAGACGATCCCGTCACGGTTCGTGTCCGCCGCCTCCATGCCCCATCCCAGTTGCTCTCGCTAGGTTGCCCGGTCGTACACCGTGAGCTCTACGAGGTTCCCGTCGGGATCGCGGAAGTAGACGCTGGTCGATGGTCCGCGCGCGCACGACCGTGGGCTCGGCCCGGCCTCGACCGCGATCCCGTTGCGCGCCAGCAGGTCCAGCACTTGCTGGACTGTCCCCTCCCATTCGAGGCAAAAGTCCGCGGCGCTCACGGCCGGCCGGCGTGCCCCGAGATAGCCGGGCCGCTCCGGCCAGTCGGGGCCGTGGACGTTGATCTTCTGCGTGTCGTTGATGCGAATGGTCGGCATGCCGCGCCCCGGACGATTGGGGCGAGGCTCCCATACGATCGGAAAGCCGAGCCGGGCGTAGAAGTCGAGCGTCCGCTCGAGGTCGCCGGCGACGATCACCCAGTGGTCAATGCCCTTGACGCCCATCGCTTCCTCCCGCGGCGCGAATGGCGCGCCACACCGCCTCGCGCGTGAGCGGCATCTCGGTGACGTCGACGCCGAGCGCATCCGCCACCGCGTTGGCGATGGCCGCCGGCGCCGGCAGCGTGCCGCCTTCACCCGCGCCCTTCACGCCGAGCGGATTGAGCGGGGAGGGCGTCACGACGTGGTGGACCTCGAGGCTCGGCACGTCGTCGGCGCGTGGCAGCGCGTAGTCCATCAGCGTGCCCGTCGTCGGCTGGCCCGTCGCGTCGTAGACGACGGCCTCGAGGAGCGCGTTGCCGATGCCGTGCGCGATGCCGCCGTGCACCTGGCCCTCGACCACCATCGGATTGATCATCGTGCCGCAGTCGTCGACGGCGACGTAGCGGAGCACGCGGACGACGCCCGTCTCGACGTCGACCTCGACGACCGCGGCGTGGGCACCGCTGGAGTACGTGGACTGCGTGACGTGCACGTAGCCGGAGGCCTCGAGCCCCGGGTCCATGCCGCCCGGCAGCGCATAGCCCGGGCGGGGCGACGAGGCGATGGCCGCGACCTCGCCGAGCGCGAGCCCACGATCGGGCGCGCCCCGCACCGCGACACGGCCATCCTCCAGCACGAGATCGTCGGGCGCCACCTCGAGGTGGTCGGCGGCGACGGCCAGCGCCTTGCGTCGCACCTCGGCGGCGGCGTGCGCGGCCGAGGCGCCGCCGAGCACGGCCACGCGGCTGGCGAACGTGCCGACGCCGTACGGCAGGCCGTCGGTGTCGCCGGGCACCACCGTCACCGTCTCGAGCGGGACCGAGAGACCGTCGGCGACGATCTGGGCCAGCGTCGTCTCGTGGGCCTGCCCCTGGCTCGACGCTCCCGAGAACACGAAGACGCGCCCGTCGAAGTTCACGCGGACGCGAATCCCCTCGTAGGGTCCGAGCCCGGTGTCCTCGACGAAGAGCGCGAGCCCGAGGCCCAGCCGGCGCCCGCTCGCGCGCGCCGTCGCCTTCTCGACGGCGAAGTGCTCCCAGCCGATGGCCTCGGCGACGCGGCGCAGGCACTCGGGGTAGTTGCCGCTGTCGTACCGCCGGGGGCTGTTGTCGCGCGAGACCAGGCCGACGTCGTAGGGGAACTCGTGCGGTTGGATGAGGTTGCGCTCCCGGATCGCCACGCGGTCGAGGCCGAGGCGCCGGGCCGCCAGGTCGAGCATCCGTTCCATCACGAACACGGCCTGCGGCCGGCCGGCGCCGCGCACGGGCGTGACCGGCACCCGATTGGTGTAGAGGGCGGTGAACGTCACCTCGTAGTTGGGCACGCGGTAAGGGCCGGGCACGCTGACCGAGGTGATGAGCGGCACGATGATGCCCCACGACACGAACGCGCCGCAGTCGTGCACGAACGTGTCCCGCAACGCCACGATCCGTCCCTCGCGCGTGAGGCCCAGCTCGACCTCGTGCCACTGGTCGCGCTCCTGGGTGACCGCCACCAGGTGCTCGCGCCGGCTCTCGACGAACCGCACCGGCCGGCCCAGCGCGCGCGCAAGCCACGGCACGACGATGTCCTCGGCGTAGACGATGGCCTTGGGGCCGAAGCCGCCGCCGATGTCCTGGGTGACGACGCGGACGGCGTGGTCGGGAAGGCCGAGGTAGCGAGCGATCATCCGGCGCAGGATCTGCGGCGTCTGCGTCGTCGACCACACCGTGAGCTGGCCGAGGCCGGCGTCCCAGCGCGCGGCGATCCCGCGCGTCTCCATGGCCATCCCGGCGCCGCGGTGCAGGTGAAAGCGCTCGCGCAGCACGACCTCGGCGCGCGCCAGCGTGCCGGCCGCATCGCCGACGCGCTGGGTGAAGCGGGCGGCGACGTTGCCGCCGGGATGCGCGCGCGGTCCGTTGGGCGCCAGCGCGTCCTGCAGCGAGGCGACGGGCGGCAGCGGCTCGTAGTCGACGCGCAGCGCGGCCAGCGCGTCCTCGGCCTGGCTCGCGCTCTCGGCGACGACCAGAGCCACCGGCTGGCCCACGTAGGAGACCACCTGCTGGGGCAGGATCTCGGGACAGGCCGGCGCGACCAGGCTCGGATGCGGGACCAGCAGCGGCAGGCGCCCCAGCGCCTTCACCTCGGCGGGAACGAGGACGTGCGCGACGCCCGGTCGGCGCCGCGCGGCTCCGGCGTCGATCGCGACGATGCGTGCGTGCGCGTGGGGGCTCCGGTGGATGGCGACGTGGAGCATGCCCGGTAACGCGACGTCGGCCACGTACCGCCCGCGGCCCGTGACCAGCCGCGCGTCCTCGCGCCGCCGTACCCGCGCCCCGAATAGTCGCTCACCCATCCGCTTCGCCCCTTTCGCAACGCCGCGTCCGGCGAGGAGCCCCATCATAGTGCGGAACGCAGTATTCTCCAGGTCGGGAGGACCCCAGAGCATGGCCAGGCTGACGCCCATCACCAGCAAGGACCAGGTCGCCGCCAAGGACCACGCGATCGTGGACGGTATCGTCCACAGCCGCGGGGCGTTGCAGGGGCCGTTCACGATGTTCCTGCACTCTCCGGAGCTGGCCGGGCGGCTGGCGCATCTCGGCGCCTACGTCCGGTTCGAGGGGTCGCTCGACATGCGGGTGCGTGTGCTGGCGGCGATGACGGTCGCGCGCGAGCTCGACGCGGTCTACGTGTGGGGCGCGCAGACGGGCGGCGCCCGCCGGCTCGGCGTGCCGGAGACGACCATCACGGCGATCCGCGAGAACCACTCGCGCGGCCTTCCGCCCGAGGACGCCCAGATCGTCGACTTCACGCGCACGCTCATGCGCAAGCACCGGGTGGACGACGCCACCGTGAAGGCGCTGCGCGGGCGCTTCGGTGACGACGGCTTCATCCAGCTCACGGGCGCCATCGGCTACTACGGCATGCTGGCCATGACGGTGAACGCCTGCGAGCTGGAGGCCGCGCCCAACGCCGAGATCCTGCGGCCCTAGCGACGGAGTCCGCGGTGATCGGCCAGCCCCTGCGGCGCAAGGAGGACGAGCGCCTCCTTCGGGGGCGGGGATGGTTCAGCGACGACGTCTCGCTCCCCGGCCAGGCGTACGCGGCGATGGTGCGCTCGCCCCATCCGCACGCCTGCATCGTCGCGATCGAGACCGACGCCGCGCGGGTGATGCCGGGCGTGCTCGGCGTCTTCACGGGCGGCGACGTCGCGGCCGACGGCCTCGCCGCCATCCCGCACAGCCCGGTGCCGTCCAACCGCTACGACCTCAAGCTCCACGCCCCGGGCGGCGGCGCCATCTTCGTCGGCCCTCACGTGCTGCTGCCCGCCGACACCGCGCGCCACGTGGGCGAGGCGGTCGGCATGGTCGTCGCCGAAACGAGGAGTCAAGCCGAGGACGCGGCCGGAGCGGTGCGCGTGACCTGGGCGCCGCTGCCGTTCGTCGTCGACACGGCCGAAGCGGCCGAGGGCCGGGCGCCGGCGGTGTGGGACGAAGTGCCGACGAACGTCTGCGTGGATTGCGCGTTCGGGAGCGACGCGGCCGTGGTGGACGCCGCGTTCGCCCGGGCCGCGCACGTCGTGGCGCGTGAGTTCCACGTCGGCCGGGTGACGGGGGTGCCGCTCGAGCCGCGCGCGGCGCTCGCCGCCTACGACGCGGCGAACGGGCGATACGTCCTCCATGCCGGCAGCGGTGGCGCGTTCCGCCAGCGCCGCGAGCTCGCCGAGGTCCTGGGCCTGCCACCCGATCGGCTGCGGGTGGTCTCGCTCGACGTCGGCGGCAACTTCGGCGTCAAGAACCGCGTCTACGTCGAGTACGGCCTCGTGCTGTGGGCGGCGATCAAGCTCGGCCGCCCGGTCAAGTACACCGCCACGCGCGCCGAGACGCTGGTGAGCGACTACCAGGGCCGGGATCTGCTGACGCGGGTGGCGCTGGCGCTGGACGCCGACGGCCGCTTCCTGGCGCTGCACGCCGACAACGTCTCCAACGTGGGCGCGCGCGCCGTGTCGTTCTCGCCGCTGGGCAAGGGCTCGGCGCTCGTGACCGGCAACTACGACATTCCCGTGGCCCGCGTGCGGGCGCGCGCGGTCTTCACCCACACGGTGCCGACGCAGGCGTATCGCTCCTCCGGCCGTCCGGAGGTCACGTTCGCCCTCGAGCGGCTGATCGACCTGGCGGCACGGCAGGTCGGCATCGACCGCATCGAGCTGCGGCGCCGCAACCTCATCGCCGAGGCCCGGATGCCGTACACCAACCCGTTCGGGATGGTCTACGACAGCGGGCGGTACGCCGAGAACATGGCGCTGGCGATGCGGCTCGCCGACTGGGACGGATTCGCCGAGCGCCGGGCGGAGGCGCGCACGCGGGGCCGGCGGCTCGGCCGCGGCCTCGCCAACTACGTCGAGTCGTCCGTGGGCACGCCCCGCGAGCAGGCGCGGATGACGGTGCGTCCGGCGGGGGACGGGATCGTCGAGGTGGTGATCGGCACCCAGTCCGCCGGGCAGGGCCACGAGACCAGCTTCGCCCAGGTAGCGGCCGAGCGCCTCGAGCTCGATGCCGAGTCGATCCGGATACTTTTCGGCGATACCGACCTGGTCCGGTTCGGCGGCGGGACGCACTCGGGCCGATCGATGCGCATGGCGGGGACGGCCATTGCGCTCGCTTCCGACGACCTGATCGCCGAGGGCAAGCGCCGGGCGGCACGGGCGCTGGAGGCCGCCGAGGCGGACATCACGTACGCGCGCGGCCGCTTCACGGTGGCGGGCACCGACCGCGGCGTCGGCCTGTTCGAGCTGCCAGGAGGGCTCGACGTCGCGCACGACAACGAGATGCACGAGCCCGTGTTCCCGAACGGCTGCCACGTCTGCGAGGTGGAAGTGGATCCGGAGACGGGCGCCGTGCGCCTCGTGCGCTATGCCGCGGTGGACGACGTGGGGCGCGCCGTCAACCCGATGATCGTCGAGGGCCAGACCCACGGCGGCATCGCCCAGGGCGTGGGCCAGGCGCTGCTCGAGGCGTGCGTCGTGGATCGCGCCAGCGGTCAGACGCTCACCGGCTCGCTGATGGACTACGCGCTGCCGCGCGCGGCCGACGTGCCATCGTTCGCCGCGCGCCTCAACGAGGTGCCCTCGCCCACCAACCCGCTGGGCGTCAAGGCGGGCGGGGAGGGCGGCACCACGCCCGCTCCCGCCGTCATCGCCAGCGCGATCGCCGACGCGCTGGCGTCGCTGGGCGTCGGCGACGTCCCGATACCGGCGACGCCCTGGGCGATCTGGCGCGCGATCAACGGACATGGGGGCCCCGATATGGCCCCCAACCCCCCAACGCTCGGAGCGCCGCGGCGAAGCCGTGACACCCTCGATACTCCGCCAGGCTCCTAGCCCGCGAGGGCGTGCTCGGCCCAGGCGTCGGGCGCCGGTGATCCGGCCGGTACCAGGTCCCTCACGAAGCAGCGCACGTCGCCGAAATGCTCGTAGCGCTCGGTGTGGGCGACCAGTCCCGCCTGGGTCGGATTCACGCCGGCCCAGTGCAGCGCCGCCTCGGTGATGAGGAGGTAGGCCCGCCGTCCGACCAGGCCGTTCTTCAGCAAGCGGTGCGCGAGGAGGACGTTCGCCCCGGCCGCCTGGCTGCGGTCGCCGACCATCTGGCGCAGGAAGCGCCCGTGGTGGGCGACGATCTTGAGGTCGAGACTCCCCACGCTCCGGCAGGCATGGCAGGAGCAGCTCTCGTCCGCCTGCAGCTCCCGCTGACGGCTCTTGAAGGCGACGAAGGCGTCTTCGAGCACATCCAACAGCGTGGCGGGCGGTGCCAGGACCCGGTCGGGGCCGAGCGCGAAGACCGCGTCGCCCTCGACCTCCTGGATCTCCAGGGGCGGGGAGAGGCGCCGCATGACTTCTCCCAGCAGCTCGGCGACGAGCGCGGGCCCGTGCTCGAGCTCGGTCGCGGTGACGAAGGCCGTGAAACCCGAGATGTCCGCCAGGACCAGCACGCCGTCTTCGGTATGGCTGTTCATACCCATGAAACACCGCAGGGCGGCGTTGGTGAAGCCGGGCTTAGAATCGACCCACCATGAAAGGCTCGCTGCCTGGTGACCAGGGGTCTGGGGTGACGTGGACACCCCCGCGCTGGCTGCGAGACCTCCACGTCGTCGCCGCGGAGGCTCGGGCCTGCTCGTTGCCGACCCCGGAGGATGGCTTGCGAGCCGTGTTCGTGCTGATGAGCTTCGCCGTCGCCCGCCTGAACGAGCAGGCCGAGCGGCGCGGATGCACGGTGGGCGAGCTGCTGAATACGTACGATCGTGCCATCGACCGTCTACGCGCGCGTGCCTGACCCGGCTTCGCCGTCGCCACCCCAGTTCCACGACGTCCTGGTTGGATTCGCCAACCTCCTCGAGGCCCGAGGCGTTTCCTACATGATCGTCGGCGCCGTCGCCGTCGGAGCCTGGGGTCGGCCCCGGGCCACCGCGGACATCGACGTCACGGTGCTCGTCGACGAGGCCGGCCTGCAGGCCATCGCTCGGGCGGCCGAGACCCTCGGCCTCGCCGTCGACCGGCAGTGGCTGGACTGGAACCCGCTGCTGCGGGGGGCCCAGGTGCGGCTGGCGGCAACCGGTGTCATCGTCGACGCCATGCGGCCGCGGGACAGCCATGAGGAACGCGCGATCCAGCGGCGACGCCCCCTGGCCATCGGGGGACAGCGGCTGTGGTTCGCGGCGCCGGACGACCTGATCTTGATGAAGCTCAAGGCTGGCCGCCCGCGGGACTTCGAGGACGCCGTGGGCGTCCTGGTGGCGCAGCGCGAGGCGCTGGACGAGGACTACATGGCCGATTGGGCCGTGCGGCTGACGATTGCTGACGAGCTGGCCTACGTGCTCAGGGAGAGCGGATGAACGCCGGGACGTCCTGACCAGCGGCGGGCTCGGTGATAGACTCCCGGCATCGGGTGGTCGTCACCCCATCCGCTCGGCGGTGTCCGCGGCCGCCAAGGAGGATCGAGCATGCTGTCACGTGAAGACAACGCGCTGCTGACCCGGGTCGAGCGCGGCACGCCGATGGGGACCACGCTGCGCCGGTACTGGATCCCGGCGCTGCTCGCGCGGGAGCTGCCGGAGCCGGACTGCGCGCCCGTGCGCGTGCGGCTCCTCGGCGAGGACCTCATCGCCTTCCGCGACACCCAGGGCCGGATCGGCCTGCTCGACGAGTACTGCCCGCACCGCCGCGCGTCGCTGTTCTTCGGCCGCAACGAGGAATGCGGGCTGCGCTGCGTCTATCACGGCTGGAAGTACGACGTGGACGGCCGCTGCGTGGACATGATGAACGAGCCGGAGGGGCACCAGTTCAAGGACAAGATCTTCATCACGTCCTACCCCACGCTGGAGCTCGGCGACATGGTGTGGACCTACATGGGGCCCCCGGAGCGCACCCCCGCCCCGCCCAGGTTCGCCTGGACCCAGGTGCCCGCGACGCATCGGCAGGTGTCGAAGGTGATCCAGGAGACCAACTGGCTGCAGGGGCTGGAGGGCGGTATCGACACCTCGCATGCGCCGATCATGCATCGGCTCCTCACGACCGCGTCCACCCGTCCCGGGTTCAAGCCGACGAACCCGTTCGTGCGCGGCAAGGCGCCGGTGCTCGAGCTGGATGTGACGGACTACGGCTACCAGTACGCGGGTGTCCGCCCGCTCGACGAGGCCAGCATCCACGTGCGGACCTATCACCTGATCCTGCCGTTCCATCAGATCCGTCCCTCGCAGACGGATGGCGGGAATCCCCTGGCGGCCGGGCACATGTGGGTACCGATGGATGACGCGACCACCATGGTCTACAACTGGGAATACAGCCTGACGGACGCGCCGCTGAGCGACGAGGACCGGCACGAGATCGAGCGCCGGCTCGGCAACGGACCGCACGACGTCGATCAGACGACCTTCCGCTCGATCCGCAACAGAGGGAACAACTACCTGCTGGATCGGCAGGTGCAGAAGACCGAGTCGTTCACCGGGATCGAGGGGATCAACACGCAGGATCGGGCCGTCCAGGAAAGCATGGGGATCGTCGTCGATCGCAGCCGCGAGCATCTCGGCCCGGCCGACCGGGCGGTGATCCAGGCGCGCCGGCTGCTGCTGGAGGCGGTGCGAGCCACCGAGAAGGGCGACGCCCTCCGGGGCGTGGCTCCGACGTACTACGCGCTCACGCCCGGCGAGGCCGTGCTGCCGCGCGGGGCCGACTGGCGGCAGATCTCGACGCCGGACGTCTCCCGGGTGCCTGCCGAGCGAAGCTGACCGTCGGCATGCCTCGCCCGCTGCGGTGGGTCGTGGTGGGCGTGCTGTGCGCGGGGGCGGCGCCGGCGGCGCAGGCGACGGAGTCGGTCTGGGACGCCTTGCGCGCCCCCGGCAGCGTCGTGATCGTCCGCCACAGCTATGCGCCCGGCTCGTTCGATCCACCCACCGCCCGGCTCGACGACTGCTCGACCCAGCGCAATCTGGACGATGGCGGCCGCGCGCAGGCGCAGCGGATCGGCGAGGCGTTCCGCCAGCGCGGCGTCACCGTCGGCGCCGTGCTGTCCAGCCCGCGCTGCCGGTGTCTCGACACGGCTCGCCTGGCGTTCGGACGGGCGGAGCCGTGGCACGCCCTGCAGGGCGCGCTCAACGACACGGAGCTGCGTCACCGCCAGGTCGCCGAGATCAAGCGACGGATCGCCGCGCACCGGGACGGCGCGCCGCTCGTGCTCGTCACGCACGGCTCGGTCGTCGCCGATCTGACCGACCTCACGATCCGCATGGGCGCGTTCGTGGTCCTGCGCCGCGGGCCGGACGGAACCCACGCGGTCGCCGGCGATCTCTTCGTGGATTAGTCGAAGGTCAGCACGGTGCGCGCGACCTCGCCGGCCTTCATCGCGCGGAAGGCCTCGTTGATGTCGCCGAGGCGGCCGCGTCGCGTGACCATCTCGTCGAGCAGCAGCCGTCCCTGCCGGTAGAACTCGAGGTAGCGAGGGATGTCGGTCCGGAACTGGTTGGAGCCCATCCGCGAGGTCTGCACCTTGCACTCCGGCCGGATCGCCATCCACGGGAACTCGATCATCGCGTCGGGCGGCAGCACGCCGACGATCGTGGCGGTGCCGCGGATGGCCAGGCTCTCGATCGCCTGGCGGACGAGCTTGGTGTTGCCGACGGCCTCGAAGGCGTGATCGACGCCGGCGCCGCCGGTGAGCGCGCGGATCGCCTTCACCGGGTCGTCGTTGGCGCTGTTCACGACGTGGGTGGCGCCGACACGCTTGGCCATCTCCAGCTTGCCATCGAACATGTCGACGCCGATGATCCGGCTGGCGCCGCCGATGCGCGCGCCCTGCACGATCGCCAGCCCCACGCCTCCGCAGCCGAACACCGCGACGGTCTGGCCGCCCTGTAGCCCCGAGGTCCGCAGCGCGGCGCCGACGCCGGTGAGGACGCCGCAGCCGACCAGCGCGGCGCGGTCGAGCGGCAGCTCGGGGTCGATCTTCACGAGCGAGTTCTCGTGCAGCAGCATGCGCTCGGCATAGCTGCCGATGCCGGCGAACTGCTGGAACCCCTGGCCCCGCTGCGAGAGGCGCGGCGCCCCCGCCGCCGGGCGCGTCACCAGACCGCCGACACACAGGTTGGGATGGCCGCCCAGACACTGCGCGCAGCTCCCGCAGAAGCCGGACAGACACGCCACCACGTGATCGCCGGGCTTCACCACGGTCACGTCGGCGCCCACCGCCTCGACCACCCCCGCGCCCTCGTGGCCGAGAACGAATGGCCGATCCAGCGCATAGCGCCCCAGGCCGTCGACGACGTGCAGGTCGCTGTGGCAGACGCCGGTGGCGGCGGTGCGCACGAGCACCTCGCGCCCCCACGGCTTGTCGATCTCCACCGACTCGATCGTCAGCGGCTCGTGCACCTTGCGAAAGACCGCGGCCTGCATGTCCATGGAGATCTCCTCTGATTTGAGTGGGGGGCCCCGATATGGCCCCCCACACCCCCCCGGCGCTCGGCAGCGCCCCGGCAAAGCCGTGGCGCTCCTCGACTACGCGATTCGTTCACGCGCTCTGCGTCACCGTCACGTACCGCGGCATCACTTCCGTGGCGAACAGCT
>Ga0210377_10003399_pt1 | contig 13722 bp, 10 predicted proteins | sample PLM4_65_b1redo_FD_155480 | JGI IMG/M metagenome (GOLD analysis project Ga0210377, IMG submission 155480) | Groundwater sediment microbial communities from an aquifer in East River, Colorado, USA - PLM4_65_b1 redo | ecosystem: Environmental > Terrestrial > Soil > Riparian zone | place: USA: East...
TACTGACCGGAACATCAAAATCTAAACTTATGTCTTCCGACGTGATAATCCTCTCTGCCAGATTCCCCCTCTCCGTAGTTACGGAGAGGGGGTAGGGGGTGAGGTTGCGCGCGAACAAGAAATTTAGTTTCTTATGTTCTGGTCAGTAGTTCCTCCGGCTGGGCTTTCCCCGCTTGCGGATCAGCGACAGCCAACCCCCCCCCGCCTCATCGCTATTCAAAGCGGATGATTCTAACATTTCCCTTTTCGCCTTTTCGCCTTCCGCCTTTCGCCTTTCCCCTTTCGCCTTTTCGCCTTCTGCCTTTCGCCTTTCGCCTTTTCGCTTTTAACTAGCCACTACCCACTAACCACTGCCGCCGTTAGTTTCCCGCAGGCGCGGCCTCGATCAGGTCAACGGCGGTGATAAAGCAAACGACATTGCCGGGTTCAGGTTCGCTCACCGACAGAGTCCCATGCGCCCTGATCCGTGTGTCGGTCGTCACCACCTCGTTCGTGTTGGTATGAATCCGCAAATCGTCGTCGGTGTAGTTGTCGGGCAGATTCTCGACCTGATTAGGCCCCGTGCCAACGGTCAGATAAACCGAAATGGGGTCCCCGCCGCCCTGCGGCTGCTCGAAAAAATCAACCGCGAAGTCGTCACTGACAAATGACAATAGCCCCCTGAGTCGGGGATAGCCTTCCAGTGATACCCGTTTGTCGTTGTTCGCCACGTCGCAGGCAGTGGCATGCGTGACCGGCTCTCCGGGCTGTGGAGGCGGCGCGCAGCTCGTGATAAACAGGGCCAGCATAAGGCTGATGAACAGGCGTTTTTGCATTGATCCCCCTCAAGATTGAAATTGATGAAGTTGCGCGGATAGTCGCCCTCGGTTCGGGGCGTCGCCCCAACCTCAGATGATGACCGCTATTTTAGGCGACTGTTGCAAACTTGCAAATCGCCGCCCCCCGTCACGCAAAACCCCCCGCTTCATGCCTTCCCGAAGCGGGGGGTTTCTTAATCTTTTAGCCTTTGGCTTTTAACTCATTGCTCATTGCTCGTTGCTGAACCCCTGAAAGGGGGATTGATCTTTTTGCCTTTAGCTGATTGCTGACTGCTGATAGCTAATGGCTGTCTCTACTCCGCCGGGTCGATATTCGCCCGGTAGCCATTGCCGTCATACGGGCAGCCGTTGAACACGAAGGCGTAGGTCTTGCCCTCGCCGGGGAACGAGTTGACCTGAATCTCGCCGCTGGTCAATTGCCACAGCGAATTGCGCCCGTTCCCGGCCAGTTGGGTGTTGGTTGCGGGGGCAGTCGTGGGCCACGCGCTGAACGTGAACGACAGCGCCCCTTCGCCCGTCACTGCGTCGATGTCCCACACCTCTAGCGTGTCGTCAAAGCAGTAGATAGCCACCGGGCCGGATTCCGCCGCTTCCCAGTTGATCCGCGAATCGCCGCACCGGAAACTGATGGTCGAGGTGGTGCCCGACCCCAGCGTCGAAGTCGCAACGACAGTCTGCTCCAACCAGTCGCCCGGCTCAGTCCCGGTCGGGACACTGTTTATGTCGATGCCGGTAATATCAAAGGGGCCACCTGGGAAAATAGGGCCAACGCTGACTGGCCCGCTGACCGTTCCGGTGCGGACATTGGTGACCGTCCAGATGTGGTAGGAAGTGTCGCCCACCGCGGCGCCATAAGTAAAGGAAGTGACCACCGGCGCGCCGGGATCGCACAGGCCGTTGGACGTGGCTGTGTGCAGGGTGAAATAGGTGCCAGTAGCAGCTAGAGCCGGGGAAACGGCCATGACGGTGACCATCGCCACGCTCAACAGCATGGCTGCGATTTTGATCCAGCGTGATGGCTTCATAAGACGCTCCTCAAAGGGTGACAGTATTGCGAGGGACAAAAGATGGCGCAGCTTCGTGCGTTAATTATAAGAGAAGATCGTAGGATGAGTCAACTCGCCGACCTGCCTCAGGCCTGCCCGCGTGTCTGAAAACTCACAGGTTGTAGACCAAACGTGCTACAAAAACCCCTTGACTTTTTGCTTCCCCCTGTTAAAATAGTCATCGAACACAAGTTCTAAGTAGATCGCGGTTCATTATTAGACATTGATTCTTCAGCCCATCTCGCTTTGCCCTCTCCCAACGGGAGAGGGATGTCGAGGCGAAGCCTCGACTGGGTGAGGTGATGCCGGGCGGATAGTCAAGTCTTGAACCGAAGCTGCTTCAGGGATTCGCCACCCATTGGCTGATCAGCCATCATCACAGTCCAATTGAATATCGGCGCGCGTGTTGTCGTTTATCGTCCTATCCATCACAGTCCCGGATTCCGACGCCATCCCCTCGACACGCGAACACGCGATAGGCCATAGGCGGCCTGCTCTTGCCTTTGCCATCTGCCATCCGCCTTTTGCCTTTGCTGACCGCTGATCGCTGACTGCTGATTGCCTTTCGCCTTTCACTTCTGCATTCTCACTTCTCACTTCTAACTTTGCCTTTTCGCCTTCCCATGCGCCATTCCCCATGCTCCATGCGACTTGCAATCCCGCCCGCCTAGCGCCACACTACCCGCCATGTGCGGCCCTTACGTCAACTGCGCGAGCGTTCTGCTCCAACTGCTGGTCTTCGGCCTGTCGAATGGGGCTGCGCTGGCTCTCAACGCCATCGGCGTCACGGTCATCTACTCGACCGTCCGTACGCTCAATCTGGCGCATGGCGATGTTTTCGCGCTGTCGGCGGCGCTGGTCGTCTCCCTGATCAACGCCATTGGCATTCAGCAGAACTGGCCGCCGCTGCTCCTGATTGGCTCGCTGGCGCTATCGTTGGGCGCGGCGGTCCTGTTTGGGATGCTGCTCAGTGTCGGCGTCGAGCAGTTGGCTTTCCGGCCTTTTCGCGGCAAATCCAAACTGGCCCCGCTGATCGCCACGCTCGGCCTGTCGTTCATCCTCTTTCAGATCGCCTTGATCTGGCGGACGTTCTCGGCTAGTTGGATACCCGGCGAGCATCGCAGCGCGCCGGGGGTGGCCCCCGAAGTCCCCATCGACCGCATCCCGGATTTGCTGCCGGGCTTCGATCTGGTTCACGCGCTGGGGCTGCCGCCGGGCGCTGTCGTCCGCTTCGCGGATGTGTTCGTCGTTCTGCTGGCGATTGGCTTCGCCTTCGCTGTCCGCGCGTATCTTCAACGCTCGGCGACGGGCAAATCTATCCGGGCGGTGGCCCAGAACGCGACGATGGCCGAAATGCTCGGCATCAGCCCTGCCGCGACCATCACGCGGGCCTTCGCGCTGGGCGGCGGGTTGGCGGGGGTGGCGGCCTTCATCTTCGTTCTGGTCTATGCCCGGCCCTTTGGCGCGCACGGCGCGGAAAGCGGCCTGCTGGCCTTCGCGGCGGCCCTCATCGGCGGGATCGGCAATCCGCTGGGGGCGCTGGTCGCCGCGCTGATGATGGGGGCGCTGTCGTCCTACAGCGACTACTTTCTATCGGCGCAGTGGACTCCGGTGTTGACGCTCGGCCTGTTGATCGCCATCCTCGTCATCCGCCCCGGCGGGCTGGCTGGCGACTACGATGACAGCCAGCCCGCGACTCTGCGCGACTCCGTGATCCTCACCGCGCCGGGGCAGGGCGCTCGCTCCAACCGCTGGCTGATTCTGGCGTTCGCGGCGCTGGCGGTTCTGCCCCTGCTGGCGCTGATGTTCAATCTCGGCGGGATAACGCTGCTCAAAGGCATGATGGTCTTTGTCCTGCTGGCGCTGGGGCTGAACTTGCTGCTGGGTCTGGCGGGAGTCCTTGATCTGGGCTACGCCATGAGCTTCGGGATCGGCGCGTATGTCGCCGCGATCCTGACCAACGCCACCGGGCCAATCGGCAGCCAGCTTCCGCAGCCGTTGGAATTTCTGCCCGTCGTCCTGCTGGCGGCGATAGCCGCAGGCGCGTTCGGGGCGCTCAAAGGGGCGCTGGCGGCGCGGCTGCGCGGCGACTATCTGGCGGTGGCGACGCTGGCCTTTGGCCTGTTGGCCCAACGGGTGGTGATCAACTTGCCCGATCTGACCGGGGGCAAGGGCGGCATCACGCTGCTGCCCGCGCCAACCATCGCCACGCTCCGGCTGGCTGACCCGACCTTGCAATACTTTCTGGGGTTCATGCTGGCGTTGGGCGCGGCCATCCTGACCCTGCGCTTGATGCGCTCTCGGACCGGGCGGGCATGGCTGGCCGCCAGCGAGGATGAGGGCGTGGCAATGGCTTCGGGCGTGGATGTGGCCCATTACCGGATGTTGGCCTTTGTGCTGAGTTCCACGTTGGCCGGGGTCGCGGGCGCGTTGTACGCCAGCCTGTTGGCCTACATCGACCCGGAAACGCTGTCGTTCCACATTTCGGCCCTGACCCTGACCATGGTGATCCTCGGCGGGGCAGGCAGCGTGTCGGGCGTGGCGCTGGGGGCGGCCCTGATCTTCGGCTACGACAAGGCCTTCGTGCCGGGGCTGGCGTCGCTGGTGGCGAAAATCTGGCCCAGCGGATTCTGGATTGGCCCGTCCCCGGACATACGCGGCGCGAGTTACTTCAATTTTGGCCTCGCGCTGTACCTGACGGTGCTGTTACGAGCGTGGCGGCGTGAAAAACCCTCCCTTGAGGTTGCGCCCTCTCGCCCCGCCTTGCTCCCACCCAAAGAAGGGCAGGGGGCGGCGGCGGTTGACGGGAAAGCCTTATGGGCGCGACTGGGCAGCGTGTCAACCCCGTTTGTCAGCCCGCGTCGCGTGTGGCTGACCCGGCTGGCGTGGTTTCTCCCGGCGTTGTTGATTATAGGGCTAATTGTCCTGGCGACTCCACGCAAGCCTGCCCCGACGGTCATCGCGCAAGTCGCCACCGCCGCGCCATCGCCTTATGATGGCGCGTGGGAAGGCAGCGGGACAATGCCGGACGGAACGCCGGTGGCGTTAGTGTTCACCGTGCGCGGCGGATCGCTGGCCTCGATCCGGTACGAATTTCCGGGAAAAAATGCGGAGCGCTGTTCCACCTTTGACTTCGCCCCGGCGTCATCCGGCAAACGTCCGGTGATAAGCGATAGCGCGCTTGCCGTGAATATTGGCGACAATATCGCGCTCGACATGAAATTCTTGTCGGAGCGCGCCGTGAAGGGCGAGATGACCATTCACTGGCGGCATCGCTTTGAGAACTGCGCTGGAGACTATCAGGCGGAATGGACAGCCGCGCGACCCTAGGGCGCGACCACTGGCGCAGGCTTCATCAATGGGGCGGTTTGTGTGGCCCGCAAAGCCGCGTTTATTGTTATACTGGGGCTGGTTGCCACATCGCTGTCAGCAGGGGGGCAATGTAGCGGCATCATCCCAACCTGGCGTCACTCCCGGCAGCCATCCCGCCTTTGCGCGCCGCCTCATCAGGGAGAGTCCTGTATGACCCTTGCCTATTCCCCCTATATTGTTCCGCTCGCCATCGCCGCCCTGATTGCGGTGGCGCTGGGCATTGTCATCTGGCGGCGTCGGCCCGGCACCGGCGTCATTCCGTTTGTGACCATGATGATCGGCATAACCATCTGGTCGATCTTCAGCGCGCTGGAAAACGCCGCCGTCGGGCTTGACAACAAACTGTTGATGAGCAGTCTGGTCTACCTCGGCATCACGATGGCGCCGGGATCGTGGATCGCATTCAGCCTTGAATACACCGGGCGTGGGCGCTGGCTGACCCGGCGAAACGTCGCATTGCTGGCAATCGAGCCTGTCCTGACGGTGATCGCCATCTTCACCAACCAGTCCCACTTTTTGTTTCATTCGCCATCGGTGTTAGACACATCGGGGGCATACCCGGCCCTTAGCTCCACCTTTGGCCCGCTGTTCTGGGCGCACGCTGTTTACTCTTACATTCTGATGATCATCGGAACCGGGCTGCTGATCCGGGCGTTTATCAAATCCCCGGAATTGTATCGGGGGCAGATAGTCGGGCTGCTGATCGGCTCGTTCACGCCCTGGCTGGCGAACGCCATCTTTATCTTTGGGTTCAGCCCGTTCCCCAATTTGGACTTGACGCCATTCGCCTTCACCGTCACCGGCGTCTCGATGGCGTGGAGCATTTATCGCTACCGGTTGCTGGACATCGTCCCAATCGCGCGTGATATGGTCGTGGATGGAATCGATGACGCGGTGATTGTGCTGGACGCCCGCAACCGGATCGTGGACATCAACCCGGCGGGCCTCAAACTGGTGGGACAAATCCCGCGCTCGGCTGTTGTCGGAAAGCCCATCGCCGAATTGCTCGCCCAGCGGCCCGATCTGGTCGAGGAGTTCCGTGATGTTCCTTCGGCGCGGAAGGAGATCGGCATCGAGGTTAAAGGCGAGCAGCGCGCGTTCGAGTTGAGGCTGTCGCCGCTGCGCAACGCTCAGGGCGATCTCATCGGGCGATTGGCGTTGTTAAGCGACGTCACCGAGAGCAAGAAAGCCGCCCGGCAGATTCAGGAGCAGAACGAAACGCTGCTGGCGACCAACCGAGACCTGTCAACGGCCCGCGAAAAGGCCGAAGAAGCCAATCAGATCAAAAGCGAGTTTCTCGCCAACATGTCCCACGAACTCAGGACGCCGTTGAATTCAGTGATCGGCTACGCCGACTTGATGCTAGAGGGCATGAGCGCCAGCCTGTCGCCCCAGCAATCCGATTATCTGAAGCGTATCCTGTCGAATGGCGAGCGTCTCTTGACGCTCATCAACGAAGTGCTTGATCTTTCCAAGATTGAAGCCGGGCGATTTGAGCTGATCAGCGTGCCGATGTCTCCGGTGGACTTGCTGCTGCGGGTCGAAGAACAGATGCGCCCGATGTTCTCCACCAAAGGGCTGCAGTTCTCCTTGCAGATTGACCCGGAGATGCTCTCTATGAAATTATTGGGGGATCCCGGGCGTCTGGAGCAAGTTCTGGCCAATCTCATGAGCAACGCGATCAAATTCACTGAAACAGGCAGCGTCACGGTCAGCGTCAAAACGATCAAGAACGCGCGCTGGCAGGTGACGGTGAAAGACACAGGGATTGGCATCCCGCCCCACGCCCGCGATTTGATCTTCGAGGCTTTCCGGCAGGTGGATGGCAGCTCGCAACGCAAGCACGAGGGCAGCGGGCTGGGACTGGCCATCGCCCAGCGGATTGTCAAGCTGATGGGCGGCGCGATCACCGTCGAGAGCGAAGTCGGGTCTGGCAGCGCTTTCACCGTTGACTTGCCCCTCCTGCGTCCTGTCTATAAATCGCAGGCTGAGACGCCACAGCCATGAACCTGAACACAAACACTGAAAGCTGGCGCGCGCTGGTGGTGGATGACGAGCCGGACAATCTTGAGCTTGCCCGCGATGTGTTGGCGCTGATGGGGGCGGACGCGGCCTGCGCGCGCGGCGGCGAAGAGGGGTTGGCGCTGGCCGCGAGCTACCGCCCTAACCTCGTTCTGGTCGATCTGGCTATGCCCGGCCTAGATGGCTGGGAAGTGCAGCGCCGCTTGCGGGCGCAGGCTGACTTCAACGACGTGCCTATTATCGCGCTGACCGCGCTAGCGATGCATCACGACATCGCGCGGGCGCGCGAAGCCGGTTTCGACGGGTACATCACCAAGCCATTTCTGGTCAAGAGTCTCCTCAAAGAGATAAGAGCGTGCATTGAACAATTCTTGCAGACTCGCGCCTCAACGCCCTATTCCGATGGCGGTTGACCGATGACCGCGCCTTCGCAGTGGCTCATCGCTCTGGTGGACGACGACATTGACAGCCTCAAGCTGATGCAGGAAATTTTGACCTTGCGCGGCGCGCAGGTCGTTTACGCCGCCGTAGGCGAGCAGTTTCTGAAACTCATGGATGAGCTTACTCCGACCGCCATTGTGATGGATCTGGCGATGCCCAACCCGGATGGCTGGGAACTGCTGCGGCAAATTCGCGCCACGCCGCGTCTGGCCGCGATCCCGGTGATCGCCGTCACCTCGTTTTACTCCGACACAATCGCCCGTGAAGCGCTGGAGGCCGGGTTTGACGCCTTTCTCGCCAAGCCGCTCAAAGCCAGCGCCCTGATCGGACAGCTAGAGGCGTTGATCTGGTAGCCTCTCGCCTGACAGCCAGAAGCGCGCCTCCGCTCCAGACTCGTCTCTGCGCGACCATTCGCGCGTCGCTGGCCCATTGTGGAGGCCCACAGCCTGCGCGGCGGCGAAACAGGTCAAATATAGTAAGTCGCTATATTGTCTAATATCATAACTTACAATCGTGGACGAAATCGCCCTTTTTGTCAGTTCGCTCGCCTTCATAATATACTATCGTCACCATATCATCACGGAGACGCACTATGGTCAAGAAAATCCTGTATGGCCTGCTGATCGCCGCCCCGGTCGCCATCGCCGGGCGGCTGCTGAACTGGGACCCGGTGATCGTGTTTGTCGCGGCGGCGCTGGCGGTCATCCCGCTGGCGGACATCATTGGCGAGGCGACCGAAGAACTGGCAATCCGCACCGGGCCGCGCATCGGCGGGCTGCTGAACGCCACGCTGGGCAACGCGGCGGAACTCATTATCACCATCTTCGCCCTCAACGCGGGGTTGGTCGAACTGGTCAAAGCGTCCATCACGGGATCGATCCTCGGCAACCTGTTGCTGGTGCTTGGGTTGAGCGTTCTTGCGGGCGGCCTGAAAAACGGCACACAGCATTTCGACCGCCGGACGGCGGCCCTCAACGGCACGCTGGTGGTGCTGGCGGTGATCGCGCTGGTCATTCCCTCATTGTTTGACAGCGCCATCGCGCCAAACACTATCGCTGAGACCAGCTTTAGCGAGGGCGTGGCGATCATCATGATCGCGGTGTACGCCTTGAGCATTGTGTACTCGTTCACCTCTCAGAAGGGGCCGCTGACGCGCGAAGCCGCCGACGTGCATAAAGCCAAGTGGAGCGTCCGGCGCTCTCTGATCACGCTGGGCGTGGCGACGGTGGCGATTGCCGTGCTGTCCGAGGTTCTCGTCGGCGCGGTGGAGCATGTCACCGTGTCGCTGGGGCTGACCGAGTTCTTTATCGGGATCATCATTATCCCGCTGGTGGGCAACGTCGCCGAGCATCTGGTCGCGGTCGAGGTCGCTATCAAGAACAAGATGGAGCTCAGCCTCGCGGTGTCGCTGGGGTCGAGCCTTCAGGTGGCGTTGTTTGTCGCGCCGCTGCTGGTGTTCATCAGCCTGCTGTTTGGCAATCCGCTGCTGCTGGTGTTCACCAGCTTTGAGCTTATCGCCCTGTTCTCGGCGGCGCTGGTGGCGGCTCTGGTGGCCGCCGATGGCGAGTCAAATTGGCTGGAAGGCGCGATGCTGCTGGCGGTGTACCTGATCATCGGGCTGGCGTTCTTCTTCCTGCCAGCCGTGTAATCGATGGGTAAAGGCGCAAGGCTTGCGTCGTTGGCGTGAATTTAGGATCGGACTACAATAATAAATTGAGGGGGTCCCATGCTGGCCGCTAGATTCGGGAGAATTGATGGGCATCGCAGCGGACACCGAAGTCCAACTGATTCAACAAGCCGCCAGAGGCAATCCTGACGCCTTCGCCTCGCTGTTCGACTCGCACTATCAATCCATCTTCAACTTCGCGTTGTGGTTGTGCAACGACGCTGACCTCGCGGAAGACCTGACGCAGGAGACTTTCATCCGGGCGCATGGCTCGTTGCGGCAGCTTGGCCCGCCATGGAAATTGCGATCATGGCTGTGCCGGACGGCCCGCAACCTCTACTTCAACTACCGCCGCGATCACCCATCCACATCTCCGTTAGACACCGACACCCATCTGCCATCCGCCGATCTTGACCCGGAGCGCCAGTTGCTCAGGGCCGAACTCTCCGGGCCAGCCCGCAGCGCGCTTCAGCGACTCAGCCCCCAACACCGGGAGGCCCTCACGCTGCGCGAAGTCGAGGGATTCCATTACGGTGACATCGCCGAAGCGCTGGGCATCAGCGTGGACAATGTGAAAGTTGTCTTGCACCGGGCGCGGGCGAGTTTCAAGGAGAACTACAGCCTGCGGCTGTTGTTGGAAGACCCGCAGCCGGACTGCGATGTTTTGAACGAACTACTGGACGCGCTGCACGACAAAGAGGCTCTGGGCGTTCAGGAAGACATGGTTCGGGCGCACGTCAAGGACTGTCCGACTTGCCAGCAGCGCAAACGCCTGATGGCGGTCATCGCTCTCCTGTTCAAGGCCCAGCCGACTTTTCCGCCGCCGGATGGCTTGCGCGAGCGCGTTCTGGCCCGGACGCGGCACAGGCGTGGTGGCCGCCGCGCGCTGCCGCTAACCGTTGGCGGCGCGGCGCTAACCGCCATACTGGCGCTGTGGTGGTTCATGTTCGGGCCAGCCTCCGGCGGCGATGGGGGGTTCGGCAGGGGCGGCGGCGGCGACGAGGCGGCCCCGACCGAGCCGCCAATCTACAGCGACAGCGCGACTGCCAGCGCCCCGACGCCAGAGACCTGCGGCGCGGGCTGGCTGCCCGAATCGGGCTGCGCGTGCTGCGGCACGACGCTAACCTGCGCCGATGGCACGGTCGCTACGTTCAACCCGGAATGCGGAGTTGGCGGTGGCGGTGGCAGTGGCGGCGGCGGGGGCCAATGTCACTGTGTTTGCGCCAAGACCGACGTCCAGACTAAAAAGTGCATTGCCGGGTATGACTCCTGCAATCCCCAGACGTTCTGCTTGCCCTGAGCAGCATCTTGAATAACCAGCGGCCTGAACGCCGTTGAACCGAGCAACTGACGCGCTGTAACATTTCAAGCCATTTCCGTGTTGTCTGGTTGAACGTATCACGCAGGGGATGAAAGGAGCTACATTTCATTGAGCGACGGATTGCAAATGACCTGCCAAAGGCCATTTTGGGTTCCAACCGTTTGATCTAGCGATTCTTAGAGGAGAGCACTTATGTCGACACCAAGCTCAGAAACACGCGAATCACCCAGACGGCCACGTTGGCCGTTTATCCTGATTGGCCTGCTGGTGGTGCTGATCGTGGGTGGCCTATTGTTCGTGTTTATCCCGGGGCTCGGCTCATTCTTCTCGCAAGGAGGCCTGTCTCCCGCCGGCGGGCATTGTAACCAGCCGTGCGATCCCAACGCCCCAAGCTGCGATCCGGGGCTATCGTGCGTGACCGAGCCAGACGGCGGCTACGTCTGTTTTGGCGGGACTGACCTGACCGGCGAGACGTGCGGCGGGGGCATCACCCCGACGGTCCAGACCTACGCATCCGGCTGCAACCAGCGTTGCGATCCGACCGGATCGACTTGCGATCCGGGCCTGTCGTGCGAGCGCGAGCCGGACGGCGGCTATGTGTGTTGGGGTGGAACGGATGCTTCTGGCGAGACCTGCGGCCAACCGCCTCGACCCACCGGCGGCGTGTGCAATTCGCCATGCGACCCCCTCAACCCGGCCAACCCAGCCTGCGATCCGGGCCTGTCGTGCGTGACCGAGCCGGACGGTGGCTTTGTGTGCTGGGGCGGCACGGACTCGGCGAACGAGACCTGCGGCCAATCCAGCGGTGGCGAGCCCCAAGGAGCAAACGGGGTTTGCGGCGCGTTTTGCGACCTCAATGCCTCGACCTGCGACGCGGGACTGTCGTGCGTGCCGGAGCCGGATGGCGAATTCGTGTGCTGGGGTGGCACGGACTCGGTCGGGACACTCTGCGGGCAGCCGCCAGCGACGGGCGGCCTGTGCAACGCGCCGTGCAGCCCGACAGCCAACACCTGCGACCCCGGCCTGTCGTGCGTGATGGAGCCGGATGGCGGTTACGTGTGTTGGGACGGCACGGACTCGGCGGGCGAGGTTTGCGGCAACGGAGCCAGCCAACCGACTGGCGACGGGACGTGCAACCAGCCGTGCAGCCCGACAGCCAGCAACTGCAACCCCGGCCTGTCGTGCGTGACCGAGCCGGATGGCGGTTATGTGTGCTGGGGCGGGACAGACTCGACGGGCCAGAATTGCGGCCCGAATCAGCCGTCCCAAACCCAACCGCCAGCCAGCAACGCGTGCGTCTGCAATAACAGGGACTATGTGTGCACGAAACCGGATGGCTCCACGACGGTGAGCTATAACGCGGTGGAATGCGACGGCAGCGGCGTGTGCGAGTGCCGCGAACCGAACAAGACATGGGCCTGCCCGGATGGCACTTACGCCGAATTCAACCCGCAGTGCGGCGTGGGCGGCGGAACAACGCCGGTCGGCCCAACGTGCACCTGTGTCAAAGCCGATCCGCAGTGCAACCCGATTTCATCGGTGTGCAAGTATGTTTGCAAGGAGGACCCCGGCAAATCTTGCACGCCTTAAGGCCAGCATAAGCCGTCGTTGACGGAGACGTATTGGCGCTGAATCAAATCAGGGGCGACCTTGCTAAGAAGGTCGCCCCTGTTGTGTTTGGCAATGGCGCTTCATGCCAATCAAGCGGCTCCAAATTATCGCCCATAGAATAAGTTGACCTTGCGATTTTCAGAGGAGAGAAATTATGCCGGATAGGTCAGATAGATATACGCCGGGCCATTATGCCGTAGAGCTTGACCAGTCACCCACCAGCAAAGGGGGACGGGGCTTTATGATTCTGATTGGCTCGTTATTACTCTTGCTGCTGTTTCTGTTCGCCTTTTTGCTGTTCGGGCCGGGAGGCGACGTTCTGAATTTCTTTGATGTGTTTCTGCCGGGCGACCCGACCTTCGGGGTAGTTCGTCCACCCGAAGGGGATGTTGTCATATTCGGCGATGGGGTTGTTGGCAGGCGTCTCCCTGATGGCAATAGGCCGTCCTGCGAACAAGCCATCCTGATGCAGGGCAAGCAGAGCAATTCGATTTTTGACGTCTTCTTCGATGTGTTCTTCTGGGCCAACAAAACCCGTCTCATAGTCGGCTCTGCCCCCCTGTGCGACGGCGATCCGGGCGGCATCGCCGGGGGAGCTTGCAATCAGGGCTGCGACCCAAATGGCTCAACCTGCGACCCCGGCCTATCTTGCGTGCAAGAGCCGGATGGCGGCTATGTGTGCTTCGGCGGCACGGACTCGACGGGCGAGGTTTGCGGCAACGGAGCCAGCCAACCGACTGGCGACGGGACGTGCAACCAGCCGTGCAGCCCGACAGCAAGCAACTGCAACCCCGGCCTGTCGTGCGTGACCGAGCCGGATGGCGGTTATGTGTGCTGGGGCGGCACGGACTCGACGGGCGAGACCTGTGCCCAACAGCCATCCCAAACCCAACCGCCGGGCGACGGCGCGTGCGTCTGCAATAACAGGGACTATGTGTGCACGAAACCGGATGGCTCCACGACGGTGAGCTATAACGCGGTGGAGTGCGATGGCAGCGGCGTGTGCGAGTGCCGCGAGCCGAACAAGACATGGGCCTGCCCGGATGGCACCTACGCCGACTTCAACCCGCAGTGCGGGGTTGGCGGCGGAGTAACGCCTGTCGGCCCAACGTGCACCTGTGTCCAGGTCGATCCGCAGTGCAGTCCTGCACCGCAATGCAAGTTCGTTTGCAAGGAAAACCCTGGCAAATCTTGCACGCCTTAAGGCGAGTGTGCCAGCATTGACGGAGATGTGTTGGCGCTGAAACAAAACAGGGGCGACCTTCGCTTAGAATGGTCGCCCCTGTCTATTTCCGCAAGGTTGCCGCGCGGCTATTTGAAATGCCGCCCGACTTCGTTGGCGTAGTTTTTGCCCATTAGGTGGGCGTTGGCGGCGAGCCACGCGCTGAGTTTGACTTTGCCGACGGGCTCGGCGTCTGACACCGG
>Ga0210377_10003400_pt1 | contig 13720 bp, 9 predicted proteins | sample PLM4_65_b1redo_FD_155480 | JGI IMG/M metagenome (GOLD analysis project Ga0210377, IMG submission 155480) | Groundwater sediment microbial communities from an aquifer in East River, Colorado, USA - PLM4_65_b1 redo | ecosystem: Environmental > Terrestrial > Soil > Riparian zone | place: USA: East...
CAGCAGACGGACTGGCTGACGATGGACTCGACGCTCACCAACGAGCAGCGAGCGGCGCTCGGCTGCGGCCCCTTCTACGGGACGCGCTGCGACAGCGGCGTGGGTGGTGTCTACGGAGCCGGCGGTGTGGATGGGAACTACCAGTTCTGGGGCTTCGGGTTCGGCGGCGGATTCGATGTGCTCAACGCCGAGGCCAGCGTGGTCCTCCAGTCCTTTCCCGGCTTCGAGGGAACGGCGACGGTGGGACTCAATGGACTCACGGCCGATACGCCGGACTGGACGACGACCAACCAGAATCTCGTGCAGCCTGGCACGATTGGCTTCGAAGGCGGACCGGTCTGCACGCGTCCGGTGGGCGGGCGTCTGGTCGTGCTGCCGGGCTGCCGCGGCGCGCAGGCTATCGACTTCGACGCCACGGCCGGCGTCTGGCGCGCGACGTTCGACAACGGCTACAACGTCGCACAGGACGGCTGCGTGTTCGCGCGGGTTCTGGGCATCGCAGTGGTCGTCGGCATGCACGAGGACGGGTCTCCCGTCGATCTCGACCCTTGCGCCAACACCTCGTACACGCGGGTGGGAAACTACAACAACACGGCGACTCCGACCGTGGGCGCCCGAACGCTCTTCCATCCGCTCGCCGGGTGCAAGACGGAGGCCGAGGTTTACTCTGCGAACCCGTTGGTGCGCCGGTGCGACTTCCGCAACCGCAACTTCGATGTCGATTACATAAACGGGTTTTATCAGATCCCCGGCGTTCCTTGGGCGCAGATCTTCCGTAGCGAGCTGGCGGCCATCTCCTGGAACATGATGCTGTTCCTGGTGGCGACGAGCTGCGACATCATGGAGGACGACATCGGGGGCGATCCGGAGTGCTTCAATCCGACGGATGCGTATCGCTCGGGCAAGTGCAGCTTCGCCGCGCCGCAATTCTGCGCCAACGTGAAGGGCTTCCTCGGCGTGGGGGGCCCGAACCGCAACCGCGTCCAGGCGGGAGGCAACGAACGCTTCGGCCGGCGCGACTTCATCTGGCACAGCGGCGGCGAGCTTGCGCTGCGCTACGCGAAGCGCAACGTCTTCGGGTTCTCGACGGACTTCGCGGAAGACGCGACAAAAACCAACTGGGGCGTCGAATTCACGTGGATCGGCGGCACGCCGTACCAGAACGCCGACAGCTACGACAACGGCGTCTCGGATACGGACTCCCTGAACCTCACCGTCTCGATCGACCGGCCGACGTTCATCAACTTCTTGAACGCGAACCGCACCTTCTTCTTCAACACCCAGTGGTTCCTCCAGTATCTGACGAACTACAGCGGCGGCTTCTCGCAGAACGGGCCGGTAAACGTGCTCTTCACGTTCGCGATGTTCACCGGCTACTACCAGGATCGGCTGCTGCCGACGATGGTGACCGTCTTCGACTTCGGCTCTCATTCGGCCGGCTTGCTGCCGTCGATCACCTACCGCTTCAACGAGGCGTTCTCGGTGACGACGGGCGTGAACATGTTCTTTGGCCAGGGCCAGTACAAGGACATGCCAGTGCGCGCCTTCGCCCCGACTTCGGGCCGGGCCGGCAAGCACGCCTACCAGGATGGGGTCGAGAACGTGCTGTCGGCGATCAATCGCCGCGACGAGGTGTTCGTCCGGCTTCGCTACACGTTCTAGGCGCAAGTCCGCGCGCAAGCGAAGCGCGCAGCGAGCCGCAGGCGAGCGAAGTCGTCGAACTTGCCGCAGGCGAGCGCAGTTCCCCGGATCGGGCGCTAGCGGCCGCGCATCAGGAAGTCGGTCGAGGTGAAGCGCCGCTGCACCGTGTCGGCGGTCGGCGTGGACTTCACGTCCCACGATTCCCGGCGCCAGCCGCTGTCGTCGGCCATCACGTAGAAGACCTCGGCGACGGGATCGAAGACGTTCGCCTTGATTCCGTCGCCGAAGACCGGATAACCGCCGACGTCGCCGCTGAAGCGGTGGACCGCGATGCCGACATCGAGGATCCGGCGGCGCTCCCCCCGCCGGACGAGGTAGAGCGGCTGCTGGGTCTGGTAGTCGACGTACACCGTCAGCGTCTTGAACTGATCCCGGAAGCGTGCCAGCCCCTCGATCACGACCGCCTGCCGCACGTCCCAGCGATCGCTCGCGATCGAGAGGCCGCTCGGCCCGAAGTTGCGATCCCGGTTCGTCGGATAGCCAGCGTGCGAGCTGTTGATCGGCGCGAGCACCTCACGCTCGCCGAGCAGGCGCCAGACGTAGGCGTTTGGACGCAACGAGAGGGTTGCGAAGCCGCGGCGCAGGTACTCGCTCACCTGCGCCGACTCCGCGGACGTCGGGTTGATCGATTCGGCCGGGCCGTAGGCGCCGCCGCCGATCGGGATTGCGCCGCCGCCGCCATCGCCGCTCACGCGGTAGCGGGGGGTGAAGAGACCATCGACCCAGGGCGTCGCGGAGCGGCGGACCTTTCGCATGCTGGGTACGTAGACGAAGGTCTGGTCCGAGTCCGTGTACAGCGTCTCCGCCTCGGGCGAGCGGATCTGGTGCCAGGCGAGGTAGCGGGCGTTCGTCGGCTCGTCGAAGCGGCCGCCGGAGATCCACAGGCTCTCGTCGACGCCGGGGATCGCGTAGCCGGTGGCCGCGAGATCGGAGCGCTCGCGCGACTGAAGGAAGAAGAACGAGCCCTCGAAGGTCATGATGCCGCCCATGCGGCTCGGGAAGTCGACCAGCCGGAACTTCCCCGTCGGACCCGAGCCGCGGTAGCGCTTCTCCAGGTTCCAAGCCCAGCGCGTGGCGGCGTCGGGCGCCTGCGGGTCGACCGTCGCCGGCGGGAAGGGCAGGCCCGCGACGTAGCCGTGCAGGTTCCCGTCGGCGTCGAGCTTCGCCTTTCCCGTGAACTGCTCGGTCGCCTGCGCGTAGAACTCGGCCGTCGGGTAGCGGCGATGGCACGGGCCGATCTCGAGGCGCATGCCGTCGTGGAAGAAGGCGTGGCGAAGCTGCCAGATCTCTTCGGGGAGCAGGTGGCGCAGCGCGAGCAGCGAATCGTGGGAGGGAGCAGGTGGCGCAGCGCGAGCAGCGAATCGTGGGAGACGGTCGCGCCCTCGGGAATGCGCGTCAGCACGGCATCCTCGCCGACGCCGGCGCCGGGCTGCGCGGTGAGCGCGGGGCAGGTGCCCTCGGGCGGCGGCTCGCCGGCAGCGGGCGCGGCGAGCGCGGCGCCCACCAGCAGCATCGCGAGCCAGCGCGGGCGGTGGGAGGGGGCGGTCATCGGGACTCCTGGAGGGTCGGCGCGATTCTATCCTACCCTTGCTGGCCGAGAGGTCCCCGTGGCCCGCCGCTCCATCGGATTGCCGCTCGCCGTCGGCGTCGTGTTGCTGCTGCTGGTGCTGACCCTGGCCGTCGGCTGGCAGATCCTGCTGGTCTCCGAGGTGCGCCGGGCGGCGCGGGGGCTCGCGAGCCTCGATTGGGTGCTGCTGATCGCCGGCGGCATCTTCTTCCTGCTCGTGTTCGTGGGGCTCGTGTGGCTGTGCGCGTGGCTCGTGCGCGAGATGCGAACGAACCAACGCCAGCGCGCCTTCATCGATGCCGTGACGCACGAGATGCGCACGCCGCTCGCTTCGCTGCGTCTCTACCTCGACACGCTTGCACGTCACGACCCCGAGCCGGGACAGCGCCAGCAATTTCTCGCGCGAATGCACGCGGACGTCGAACGCCTCGACCGTACGCTCGAGCAGGTCCTCACCGCCGCGCGAGCCGAAGAGCCAGGCCAGCGCGCCAAGCTCGGCGTGGTGCGGCTCTCGGATCTGCTGCGCGAGTGCATCGCGGAGATTCGCACCCACCACGGGCTGACGGAAGCGGCCGTCCGCCTCGACGGCGCCGACGCCAGCGTGCGCGGGGACGCAGGAGAACTCGCCGTGGTGTTTCGCAATCTGCTCGAGAACGCGGTCAAGTACTCCGAGGATCCCGTCGAGGTGAAGGTCCGGGTCGATGCCCTGGGCGAGGGCCGCGTGCGCGTCGAGATCTCGGACCGCGGCATCGGCATCCCGTCCCGTGAGCTGCGCAAGATCTTCCAGCGCTTCTACCGCGCCGGCCGCGACGTGCAGCGCACCGCTGCGGGGCTCGGGCTCGGGCTGTTCATCGTGCGCAACCTCGTGCGGCGCCAGGGCGGCGGCGTCGTCGCCCGCAGCGAGGGCCGCGGCACCGGCAGTCGCTTCGTGGTGACGCTGCGCGCCGCGCCGCCCGTGCCGTAGGGAGAAGCGCGATGTCGCGGATCCTGGTGGTCGACGACGAGGCGCATCTGGCCGAGGGCCTGCGCTTCAATCTCGCGGCGGAGGGCCACGCGGTCGAGATCGCGCGCGACGGTGCCGATGCGGCGCGGCGGCTCGCGGATCCATCGGCGGGCTTCGATCTCGTGATCCTCGACCTGATGCTGCCCCAGATGAATGGCATCGAGGTGCTGCGTCGCGCGCGCGCCGCGGGCAACTACGTGCCGATCCTGATCCTCACGGCGAAGGACGATACGCAGGATCTGGTGCGCGGCCTCGAGGAGGGCGCCGACGACTACCTGACCAAGCCGTTCCGCCTCGACGAGCTGCTCGCGCGCGTCCGCGGCCTGCTGCGCAGGCGTCGTTGGACCCAGCTCGCGCCCGACGCCGATAGCGTGCGCTCGATCGCGATCGGCGACGTCACCGTCCACTTCGATCGCTTCGAAATCGAATCGCCGCGTGAAACCGTGACGCTCACCACGCGCGAAATGGGGTTGCTGCGCGCGTTGCTCGAGCGTGAGGGGGCCGCCGTCACGCGCGGCGAGCTACTCGAGGAGGTGTGGGGCCTGCGGCCCGACACGCGGACGCGCGTGGTCGACAGCTTCATCGTGCGCTTGCGGCGCTACATCGAGCCCGATCCGTCGCGGCCTCGTCACATCGTCTCCGTGCGCGGTCACGGGTATCGGCTGCTTCGCTAGTCGGCGCGCGCGAGGCGAAGTGGGACCCTCCCGCTCAGGCTTGTTTCGCGCGGGTGGGCGTGCGACCCTGCCCGCGATGAGCGAGCTGCGGCTGCACGTTCGACCCGCGCTGCGCGATGCGCCGCTGCTGCTGGCCTTCGGCGGCTGGAACGACGCCGGAGACGCCGCGACGCTCGCCGTTCGCTACGTCGAAGATGCGATCCGCGCCGTTCCGCTCGCCGAGATCGATTGCGAGGATTTCTACGACTTCACCGTGGCGCGTCCGACGGTGCGACTCGACGCTGGACACCAGCGCGTGATCGATTGGCCGAACGTGGCGTTCCGATTCGGCTCGATGGACGGGTCGCGCGAGCTCGTGACGGGCTGCGGCATCGAGCCGCATCTGCATTGGCGGCGCTTCTGCGACCTGATCGCCGAGCTGGTCGCTGGGCTCGCCGTGCGCCGCGTCGTGCTGGTGGGCGCCTTCCTAGCCGACGTCGTCTACTCGAGACCGGTCGCCGTCACCGGCTTCGCGAGCGACCCGAGCGTACTCGAGCGGATCGGCGTGCCCGCGTCTTCGTACCAGGGACCCACCGGTATCGTCGGCGCGATCGCCGAGCGCTTGCGCCGCGACGGAGTCGAGATCGTGAGCCTGTGGGCCGGCCTCCCGCACTACATCAGCGTCGCCCCGAATCCGCGCGGGGCGCTGGCGCTGCTTCACCAGCTCGGCGAGCTGCTCGAGCTCAAGCTCGACGACGAGCCGCTGCGTGCCGAGGCCGCGCGCTTCGAGGAGAAGATCTCGGCCGTCGTGGCCGGCGACCCGGAGCTCAGCGAGTACGTGCGCCAGCTCAAGCGCCGCGAATTCGCGCAATAGCGCGCGGGACCCGCTAGAGCTCGATCGACTCTTCGATCAACATCACCGGGATGCCGTCGTCGACCGGATACAGGACCTTGCCGTCCTCGCGCACCAGCCCCTCGGTGATGGGCTGGGTCACGGGCTGGCCGCCGCGGTTGCGCAGGCGTCCGGCCTCCACCTCGCGGCGCAGACGATCCAGGATCTCGGCGCGCGCGAGCGCGACCGGCTGCTTCGTTTCGGGACACACCAGGATCTCGAGCAGGTCGGGACTGACGCCCATGGGTTCCTCCGTCGATGGCTAGCGCAGCATGCTCGACGAGTAGTCGAGAATGCGGCGGGCGACGATCAGCAGGTTGATCTGCTGCGTGCCCTCGTAGATGTCGTTGATCTTGGCGTCGCGCATCCACTTCTCGACCAGCAGCTTCTGCGAGTAGCCGGGGGGGCCCAGCAACTCTACCGCCTTTTGCGTGATGCGAGTGACCGATAGCCCCGCTTTGGCTTTGGCCATCGAGGCCTCGAGGCTGTTCGGGCGCCCCTTGTTCATCATCCATGCCGCGCGCCAGGTGAGCAGCCGCGCCGCCTGCAGCTCCGCTTCCATTTCGATCACGTCGCGCTCGATCGCCGTGCGGACGTGGCGCGGGGCAGCGTAGCGGATCGCGACGCCCTGGCGCGCGAGCTCTTCGATCAGGAACTCGAGCGCCGCGCTGCCGACGCCCACGGCCATCGCCGCGACGATCGGACGGCTCGCGTCGAAGGTCGCCATGGCGCCCTTGAAGCCCTTGTCGCCGGTCTTCTTCGGGTCCTGCTTCTTCACCTCTGCGCGGCCGAGCAGGTTCTCCTTGGGGATGCGGCACTCCTCGAAGACGAGCGTCGCCGTGTCGGACGCGCGGATTCCGAGCTTTTTTTCCAGGCCGACGAGTTTCATGCCGGGCGTCTTCGCAGGCACGACGAAGGACTTGATGCCGCCGCGGCCGGCGCTCTTGTCGAGGGTCGCCCAGACCACTACGAAGCCGCCCTCGATCTGCGATGCGCTCTCCCCGCTCGTGCAGAAGATCTTCGTGCCATTCAGCACCCACTCGTCCCCATCGAGGCGCGCGGTCGTCTGGATCGCCGCCGCGTCCGAGCCGGCGCCCGGCTCGGTGATCGCCATCGCGCCCCACACGGGATGACCGTCGCCGCGAAAGCCGGCAAGAAAACGTGCCTTCTGCTCGGGCGTCCCCGCGGCCGCGACCGCCGAGCCGCCGAGCGCCGGGGTCGGCATGCGCAGATAGAGCGCCGCGTCGCCCCAGCACAGCTGCTCCGCCTGCACGCAGATCTGGACCATGCCGTCGTTCTCGGCGCCGAACTCGCCGCCCGGCGGCCCCTCGCGGCCGTGGCGCCAGAAGAAGTCGATCCACTCGCGGGGCGCTTCGTGCTCGTGCTCGTCGTAGCGCCGCGAGATCGGGCGCATCTGTTCGATGGCCATGCGCCGGAAGTGTTCCCGCGCGCGCTGCGTGTTCTCGCTCGGCTCGAAGCAGATCGCCATGGACTCCTCAGACGAGGCTCAGGGCTTCGAATGCGGCGAAGCCTCGGGCATTGCGTAGCTGCATCTCGGGCAGGTACTCGCGGATGTAGCCGTGGCCGCCGAACACCTGTATGGCTCCGTCCGCGACGTCGAGCGCTACGCGCTGCGTCTGCTGCTGGGCGAGCGCGGTCTCCCGCAGCGCGGGCTGGCCGCTGTCGAGCCGTTGCGCCGCCTCCCACGTGAGCAGCCGCGCTGCGTCGATCTCGATCGCCATCTCCGCGAGCTTGAAGGCGATTGCCTGCTTGGTCGCGATCGGCGCGCCGAAAGCCTGCCGCTGCTTGGCGTAGTCGCGCGCGAGCTCGAAGGCGGCTCGCGCGACACCGATGGCGGCCGCGGCGAGCGCGACACGACCTCGGTTCACGAGGTCCGCGACGTCGGCGCCCCGTTCTCCGCCGAGCCGGGCCGACAGCGGCACGCGCACGCCGCGCAGGCGCAGCTCGGCGGTCGGCAGCGCATCGAGTCCCATGTTGCGCTCCGGCGTGGCGACGAGGCCCTCGGCGTCGTGCGGCACCAGGAACGCCTGGGCCCCCTGCTTCTCAGACGCGATCACGAGCACGGGGCCGCCGCTCGCGATCCAGGGCACGAAGCACTTCTCGCCGTCGAGCATCCACGTGTCACCTACGCGTCGCGCAGTCGTGGCGGGATGGAACGGATCGAAGTGGAAGCTCGGCTCGACCAGCGCGAGCGAGCCAGGGACGAAACGCTTTGCGGTGTAATGAGGAAGCCAGGTGCTGCGCTGCTCCGGCGTGCCGAAGTCCGCGACGGGCAGGGCCACGAGCGCGGGCGAGAGGATCGCGAGCGCGATCGAGAGGTCGCCCCACGCCAGCTCTTCGGCGATCAGCGCGCCGGTGACGGCGCTGCGCTCCCCGCCGCCGCCGTGCTCGCTCGGCAGCGCATTCGCGACCAGGCCGAGCTCGTGCGCCCGCGCGAGCACGTCGTCGGGCAGCGCGCGGGCTTCGCTGCACTCGCGCGCGCGGGGGCGCACTTCCGCCGTCGCGAACTGGCGCACCGTTTCGACGATGAGCTTCTGCTCGTCGCTGGGCTCGAAGTCGATCACGTGGCACCCCGGTGCGCCGCAGCTGCGAAAAGGCTTTGAAATCATTCAAGAAATCCGAGCTGGAGTCAACCGGCCGGGAACCCGGGCGTCCGCGCGCGCGGGCGCTCGGCTTGCACTTCGCGCCGCCTGCGGCGCGGCGCTAGCGCGTCTTGACTCGCCGCGCCTTCCGTAGTATTCCAGCGCGCGTCAAAGGCTACGGTGAAGGCATGCGGGACCGCTGTCGACAGTCTGCACTGGCGACAGAGCGCTGCCCTCTGAATTCCTGCGAGACGGACGCCGCTTGGGGGGGGCGCAGCTGCGAGCATGAGCCCGAGTTTTTCGTCGTCTCGACTCCTGTTCCTCATCTGCCTGCTCGTCGCGATCGGCGGCGGTGTCGTCGGGATCGTGGGCTCGTTCGCCGGCCCCGCGGACGCCGGGGAGCCCCTCGTCGCGAAGAGCGTGTGCGAGGCGCACGAGCTGCGCGCGCTCCAGGCACAGGATCCGAGCCTCCAGATCGAGATCCCGACCGAGTTCGACTCGCCGTGGCCGTCGCGCGCGGCGTGCCAGTCCTACGCCGCGGCCGAGGACCCGTCTACGCCGGGGCCGCTGCAACCGATCCCGTTCAGCCACAAGCACCACGCGGGGCTCTTCCAGATCGACTGCCAGTACTGTCACTCGGGGACGGACCGCTCGCCTGCCGCCGGTGTGCCCTCGGTCGAGCTGTGCATGGGCTGTCACAAGCAGTTCCCGCCGACCTACGACGAGTTCGCGGGCGTCCGCACCCTCAAGGATCATTGGGAGCGCCAGGCGCCGATCGAGTGGGTCCAGATCTATCGCTTGCCCGAGCACGTACAGTTCCAGCACGTGGCTCATGTGCGCAAGGGCATCGCGTGCCAGACCTGCCACGGGCAAGTCCAGGAGATGGACAAGGTCTATCTCAATCCCGATACGAAGTGGTGGCCGTGGCTGCTGCCGACGAAGACGCTCGAAATGGGCTGGTGCATCCAGTGTCACCGGGCAAACGACGCGACCCAAGACTGCGTCGCTTGCCATTATTAGGATCCAGGAACGCATGGCCGAGCTCGACCGTCGTGATTTCCTGAAGCTGGTGGGCGTGAGCGCCGGCGGCGCCGCTGCGGCCGGCTGCTCCGATCACGTCGAGAAGCTGATCCCGTACGTGGTGCAGCCCGAGGAGATCACGCCCGGGCTGGTCGTGAAGTACGCCTCGACCTGTCTCGAGTGCCCGGCGGGCTGCGGCCTGCACGTGCGCACGCGGGAGAGCCGCCCGATCAAGCTCGAGGGCAACCCCGATCACCCGGTGAACCGCGGCGCGCTGTGCGCACGCGGTCAGGCGGGGATCGGCCGCAGCTACCACCCCGATCGCTACACGGGCCCGCGGGTCCGGGGCCCCGGCGGGGCGCTCGAGCCGATCTCGTGGGAGCAGGCGACGACACTGCTCGCGGAGAAGCTGCGGGCCGCAGGGGGCCGCGTGCGCGCGATCACGGGCGCGACGGGGCCGACGCTCGGCTCGCTGTTCGATCGCTTCCTCGCCGCGCTGGGCAGCGTCGGCGGACGCCTCTACTACGAGAGCTTCGGCTACGAGGCGCTGCGCGAAGCGTCGCGCGCGGTCTTCGGCTCCGGCGTGCGCCCGATCTTCGATCTCGAGGGCGCGGATTTCGTGATCGATTTCGGCGCCGACCCGCTGGAGAGCTGGCTCTCGCCCGTCGAGCACGCGCGCCAGATCGAGAGCGCGCGCGAGGTGACGGCGCAAGCCGGCCGCGACGCCCGGCTGGTCTACGTGGGGCCGCGCCTGTCGCTCACCGCCGGCAACGCCGACGAGTGGCTGCCGGCGAAGCCCGGCACCGAAGGCATCCTGGCGCTCGGCATCGCGCGCGTGGCGTTCGAGGCCGTGCGCGCCGCGGGGCGGCCCGTGGGCGGCGATCCGGCGCTGCTCGAGGGGATTCTCGGGGGCTTCGACGCGGAGTCGGTCGCCTCGCGCACCGCGGTGCCGGCGGAGACGATCGAGCGGATCGGACGCGCCCTGGCGCAGGCGAAGCGTCCGGCCGCGCTGCCGCCCGGCGTCGCGCTCACGAGTCGCCGCGCCACCGCGACCGCCGCGGCCGTGCTGATCCTCGATGCGGTGGTGGGCGCCATCGGTGAGACGGTGCTGCTGCCGGCCGAGGCCTCGGCGGCCCCCGAGCCGGCAAGTTTTCGGGACGTGCTGAAGCTCGTCGATGCGATGAAGTCGGGCGACGTGGCGGTGTTGCTGCTCCACGGCGGCGATCCCGTCTACTCGCTCCCGCCGGGCGCAGGCTTCGCCGAGGCTCTCGACAAGGTCGGCTTCGTCGTGTCGTTCGCATCGCTTCCGGATGAGACGAGCGAGAAGGCGCATCTGATCCTCCCCGACAACACGCCGCTCGAGTCGTGGGGAGATGCCGCGCCGCGTCCGGGCGTCCGGTCGCTGGTGCAGCCGAGTCTTCGTCCGCTGTTCGACACGCAGGCGGTGGGGGACACGCTGCTCGCGGTGGGGCGCGCGCTCGGCGATGCGGTCGCCGCACAGATTCCCAGCGGGAGCTTCCGCACGCTGCTCGAGGCCGCGTGGTCGGACAGCGACTTCCGGGCGGCTCTGGAGCGGGGCGGCGTGTTCGAAACCGCGCCCCGCGGCGGCGCCATTGCGGTTGCGGCCAGCGCTGCGCGGCTCGAGTTCAAGGAGCCGCAGTTCGAGGACGGCGGGCCCTACCTGGTCCTGCCCGTGCCCTCGGCGCTGTTGTACGACGGGCGCGGCGCGAATCTTTCCTGGCTTCAGGAGACGCCCGACCCCGTCACGAAGATCGCCTGGCAATCGTGGGCGGAGATCAGCCACGAGACCGCGAAGGCGCTCGGCGTCGCGACCGGCGACGTGCTCGCGGTCGAGACGAGCTTCGGGCGCGTCGAGGTGCCGGCGCTGCCGCGCGGCGGGATTCGCGACGACGTGATCGCGATCGCGATCGGCCAGGGGCACCGCGTGGGTCGCTTCGCCTCGCACGCCGCCGAAGGCCGTCCGGGCGAGGCGCGCGGCGTGAACGTGGTCGCTCTGCTGCCGCCGCTCACCGACGAGACCGGCGGGCGCGCGTGGCTCACGGCGCGCGCCAAGCTGAGCGCAACCGGTAGACACGCGCGGGTGGCTCAGGTCCAGTACACGGACAACCAGCGCGGGCGCCAGCTCGCCGAGGCCGTCACGCTCGCGTCGCTCGCGCACGGAGAAGGCGAGGCGCACGGAGAGGCCCATGGCGGCCACGGCTCGCACGAGCTCCGGCGACCCTACGACCCCGTCAAGGACGCGACGGCCGATAGCCCCTATCGCTGGGGCATGGCGATCGATCTCGATCGCTGCACCGGCTGCAGCGCCTGCATCGTCGCGTGCTCGATCGAGAACAACGTTACGCAGGTCGGCGAGGACCTGGTGCTGCGCAGCCGCCAGATGTCCTGGCTTCGCATCGAGCGCTACATCGGCGCGGGCGAGCCGGAATGGGAGACCGGGCGCAAGCGGCCGGAAGACCGCGAGCGCCTCGGCGACGTCGACGTGCGTCACTTGCCGATGCTGTGCCAGCAGTGCGGCGCGGCGCCGTGCGAGCCGGTCTGCCCGGTGCTCGCGACGTATCACACTCCCGAAGGCCTGAACGGGATGATCTACAACCGCTGCATCGGGACCCGCTACTGCTCGAACAACTGTCCCTACAAGGTCCGGCGCTTCAACTACTTCGACTACCAGATCGAGGGCTGGCCCGAGCCGATGCGCCTGATGCTCAACCCCGACGTCACCGTGCGCGGACAGGGCGTGATGGAGAAGTGCACCTTCTGCGTGCAGCGCATCGCGTCGGCGCGTCAGGATGCGAAGACCGCGGGGCGGTTGATCGCGGACGGCGAGGTCACGCCCGCCTGCGTGCAGACCTGCCCGACCCATGCCATCCAGTTCGGCAACCTGAAGGATCCCCAGAGCGGCGTGACCAAGCGGGCCGAGGAGAACGGCGTCCGTGCCTACCACGCGCTGCACGTGCTCAACACGCGCCCCGGCATCACGTACCTCGCGAAGGTGATTCGCGGCGATGAGCCGGAGGGAGGAGGGCACGCATGACGCCGCCTCCCGCTGAATCCGTCGCGGCCATGATCCGACCGGCGCCGCGGCCGCCCGATTCGAAGGTGAACCGCGACCTGCTCGCGCCGCTGGATGGGGCCTCGCTCGGCTACTGGCTGCTGCTGGGCATCTCCGTCGCCTTCGTCGGGCTCGCCGGCGGCATCTGGATCTACCAGGTCTATCGCGGCCTCGGCATCGCAGGCTACTTCCACCCGATCTTCTGGGGCGCGTACATCGTCACGTTCGTGTTCTGGGTCGGTATCGCGCACGCCGGAACGCTGATCTCCGCGATCCTCTTCCTGTTCCGCGCGAAGTGGCGCAATTCGATCAACCGCAGCGCCGAGGCGATGACGGTGATCGCGGTGCTCACGGCCGCACAGTTCCTCGGCATCCACGTCGGCCGCATCTGGAAGTCCTACTTCATCCTGCCGTATCCGAATCAGCGCGGGCTGTGGGTGAACTTCAAGAGTCCGCTGCTCTGGGACACGTTCGCGATCACGACCTACGCGACCACCTCGATCGTGTTCCTCTACGTCGGCCTGATCCCCGATCTCGCGATCGCGCGCGATCGAGCGGTCGGCTGGCGCAAGCTGCTCTACTCGATCCTCTCGCTCGGCTGGCAGGGCACGGCGAGCCAATGGAAGGCACACAACCGCAGCGTCCTGCACTTGTCGGGGCTCGCGACGCCGCTGGTGCTCTCGGTGCACAGCGTCGTGTCCTGGGACTTCGCCGTCTCGATCGTGCCCGGCTGGCACGCCACGATCTTCGCCCCCTATTTCGTCGCGGGCGCGATCTTCTCCGGTTTCGCGATGGTGCTCACGGTGATGATCCCCGTGCGGCGGATCTACGGGCTCGAGGGGTACATCACCAACTACCACTTCGAGAACATGTCGCGCTTCCTGCTGCTCACGTCGATCATCGTGTCGTATGCGTACTGCGCCGAGTACTTCATGGCGTGGTACAGCGGCGTCGAGTCCGAGCAGACGGCGTTCTACAAGCGCGCCTTCGGTCCGTACTGGATCTCGACGTGGACGATGATCCTCTGCAACGGGGTCTTCCCGCAGCTGCTGTGGTTCAAACGCCTGCGCGTGAACGTGCCATTCCTGTTCGTGCTCTCGGTGCTGATCAACGTGGGCATGTGGTTCGAGCGCTACGTGATCATCATCACCGGCCTCTCGCGCGAGTACGACCCGGCCGTCTGGGGCATCTACACGCCGAGCTGGTAC
>Ga0210377_10003401_pt1 | contig 13718 bp, 25 predicted proteins | sample PLM4_65_b1redo_FD_155480 | JGI IMG/M metagenome (GOLD analysis project Ga0210377, IMG submission 155480) | Groundwater sediment microbial communities from an aquifer in East River, Colorado, USA - PLM4_65_b1 redo | ecosystem: Environmental > Terrestrial > Soil > Riparian zone | place: USA: East...
TACCATCGTCTTCCGCGTCGTCGGCGTCCTTGGTGGTTTTGGTATCGTCCTCGGCGGTTTCGGTCGTTTCGGTATCGGTCGTTTCGGTTTCGCTGCTCGTCGCGTCGATGTCGTCATCCGTTACGTCGTTGATCGCAGCGGCAATCGACTTAGTCTGTTCAGCCATATATCCCCTTCGTTATTCCTCTGCGTCTACGGTTTCATTCTCGGTCGCTCCAGCTCTAGCAGAATACTCTGCGAGCCGAGCTTTGGCAATCGCCAGCTCAGTTCTCAGTGACTTCTCGGCTTTTGATGCGACTGCATCTGCATCCCATGTTTTGAGCTGTTGCTTGATCGCTTTGACCTCCTTGCGAATACGTTTCAGCTCTTTCTTCTCGTATACCTGTGGCGACTCCATCCCAGGATAGCCAGACTCCACTCGCGCATTCACTATCAGGGACGGCTTCGACATCATCCCCTTGCTGCGCATCTTCATCAAGTGGTTAGCGATCGTACCCTTTGCCATAGCCCCTCCGTGCATCATGCGAACAAGTTGCCATACTCAGTGGCGAAACTGCCATTCTTTCGATGTCCACGTAGAAGTTGCTGTAGTGGACTCAGCGATGAATACCCCAGCTGAGACATCTCGTCTTCCCCTCTCCGTGGCTCATACGGTGGTGGGACCGGCGGTTGCGTCTCCTCTGCCGGTGGTGGTGGTTGTGGTGGTGTAACAGATGCTTCCGGAGCGGAAGCAGCAGATGTCTTCTTCGGCTGTGCGCTCTGTTGTGTAGCGCTACCGAATACATCCTTAGCGTCCTTAGTCGGTGCCCACCATAGACCGCCGCCCTTAAGCAATCTGCCAGTAACATCGCCAGCGCCGTCCTGTGAAGGAACCGTTCGACCGCCAGATAGACCGAAGATGTTCGGATCTCCGCTCTTGTAGAAATCCATGCTTTTCCTGGTATTGAACTGCCAGATTAGCATATCTACGAGCGGATTGCCGGTATAGCTGATCTCGCTACCTTCCGTCGTGTCCGCATCCGTTGCTGACGCTTGTGGACCTTGGGCAGCAAGTAGATCGGCAGTGGGCTTGCATGGACTGTCCTCATCTGGGCCGGATGGCGACTGTCCGTCTGGACACTCGGTCGGCTTCTCCCATAAACCCTCGGCTCCACGCGCCGATCGGAACTTTCCTGCCTTGGCGTCCCAGTATTTGTCTATCCATCCCTGGAGAACTGCGTCCGTGAATTCGGGGCGTGCGAAATCCTCCGACCATCCCTCGGCTTTAGCCTTCGCCCGGAGCGCTTGTGGGGTTATGCTCCCAATAGGGCTTCCGTCCGCGTTCACGGCTCCAGCGGCAACTGCATTGGCAAACCACTGTTCCTTACGGTCCTGGCCGCCCCATGATGCAATGATACTCGCCTGGTCTTCCGGACTGAACGTAGCAAAATAGCGTTGCGCTGGAGTCATGGCTACCCTCGTCCTCTTTCAACGAATGGACCGCAACAGTCAGTGGACTGTCTTGACAACTGTACAGAGATGAATGCTGCCGTTCGAGCCATTGGCTTGCGTCTGCACCCATCACAGAGCCAGTGTTTACACCATGAACAGTATTTCACTGTCTCCACTCGCATGCATATATGGCAAAAGCCAATTGCGTTCATCGTGTCAGAAGAAGTATTTCTTCTTTCCTCTGTCGCTGAATTTCTGTGTTCCGTACTGCAGTCCCTTTTCCTTCATAAGCTGACGGCGATGACTACGACTCGTAATCGTGACGCCGCTTATGCCCAACTCGTTCGTAGAGTCGCACCTTGGGTCCTTTTTGTCTAGTATCTGGACATCTACGTACGGCTCTAATGGATCATCGCCAAAGTGTGTAACGACACCGTGTGGACAGAGATACCACTCACCTATCGTGTAGACCATCCCACACGCATCGCACATCGCTTCGCTTGTGCTTGGATGTCCAGTATCAGAATTGCGTGGCATACATGTCTCCTACGACGGTCGCCCTGGAGGATTGGGCGGCTGTTGCGGCTGTGGCCCACCGGGAGCGTTGGCGATTGCGGACTGTACGGACGGAGGAAGCGGCGGAAGCTTTGGCGGACCTGGCGTTGGTGGCGCATTCGGCGACTTCTGTCCAGGCATCGGAGCGACACCCTTCTGTCCAGGCATCGGTCCAGATTTAGCCGCGATCATTTCTTGTTCTAGCTGGTCCCGCTTGGTTAGCGCCTCCATGATTGCCTTCTGGTCTGAGTCGCTCCGAATACCAACGAGGTTGAGCATAAGCTTCAAGAGTTGTGGCGATAGCGAAAGCAGTCGTCCTACGCCTTGCTGCGATAGCAGGTTGAGCACCTGCATTAGCTTCTGAGCATGTTGGCTCTCGGATGTGGGGGACATGCTCTCTACGTCCACCGTCACATCCCAAGATATTCCGCCAGCCGCATCGCCAAGCTCTTCTGATGTGATCTCCCGATATCGCTCAGAGATATCGACTGCGTCCGTGATGAAGTATGGCGAGTATGGGTCTGAGTTCATCGCGACCCACTTCGGAAGTGTCATCTTCTCGATTGCGACAAACAGGAGACCGTTAGCCACTGCGGCAAGCCAGTCAGCAACCTCCTGCTGTTCGTACGAATCACGAACATTGCCCCTCAGCTCAAGAGCCGTGACCTCAGTAGCTGTCGGTGCTCCACCAGCGCTTCTCGTGAGACGTGCAGTAGGAGATACGCCAGCCTGTTCTGAGAAGCCCTCTTCCGACAACGCTATCGTTCTGATGGCAGTGTCGGACATGGATGGCTGCTGTATGGGCTTGATCGCATCCATGTTGCTGTTATTGACTGCGATGAACGTAAAGAAATCGTCTGACTCAAGTTTCGCTAGCTCTTCAGGATCGAATGCATTCTTGTCGTATATGTATCTGGGTCGTGTCCCCTTCCGAATGACCCGAAGATACTCGCGTGAGTCATTGAACTCGTCCTGCTCAGTTAGCCCCGAAAAGACCGGCGGAATCGGATACCACTCTCCAGGCATCACTTCCATGCGCAGGATTATGAGCGGCAGATGATCGAACGCCGTTTCTTTTAGCAGCGTCTCATGGCCCTCGGCGATGACGTACCGTTTCTTCTCGCGGAGATCAAAGAACTTCCATACTCTTGCCATGTCTGGATGGTTGTCGTCACTTGATGATGCGAGCGGAGTAAGATCAGAATCGTACCCAAGGTCACCCATCTTTCCGCTTGCTTTGATGTCTTCTGTACCATCATACGATTCGGTTCTCTTGATGTCCTCGATGTACATCCACTCCCAATAGGCTACCCAGTCTAGAGACTCTGTCGCTGACCTATCGTTAGATGAAACGAAGAACTGACGCGCTGGAATGTACTTGGTGTAGAACGTCTCTTTATGCGGGACCTCCAGGAGAGCCGCTATGTCTGTCGCGATACCGTCTTCCGGCAGTACTCGTCCTTCGTCCTCAAGGTCGTCGCGTATTTCCTCGTTCTCTACAAGCGGCGGCCTAGCAGCGTACGGATTTTCTCCCCACTCGGCGTCGTACCCTACCTCCACAACGCCGAATGCCCACTGCGCCTCCTTGAGCGCGTACATGCACTCGGCTTTGTAGCGCGTCTCTGGCATACGGATTATCGTGTTGATCGTATCCTGCAACAGCCTTGCACGCTGAGTAACTGTCTGCGCTGGAGTATCTTCGCGTGACCGTGATGCCCTGACCCTGACGTATGGGTGGTAGTAGAAGATGTTAGGTATCTTGGCCTTTAGGGAGGACAGGATCTTGTTGATCTGGTACTTCTTCTCGTTCTGTGAATCCTTCTCGTCGCCCTCTGGTCGCTGGAATCCCTTGACGTAGTCGTGCGATCTATCGACCTCGAAATCCTGCTCCCACTTCTCTTTGAGCTTCTTGGCGGTGGCAAGCCTCTTGAAGAGCAGCCGCACGAATTCCTCGCTGCTCTCGGGCTCTTTTTCGTTCCTATCGGATCGATCTGGTTGCAGACCAGTTATTAGTCTGTCGTCATTCTCTCCGAAATCGAGTCCTGGAATTACTGGCGTGTCGCTACCCATGGCTATAACCTATCACCTATGTAAAGCGCCTAGTAGCCGCCCGCTCGGCTACGCCACCGACGATTGTCCCGGTCTTTCTTGACCGACATTTCTCTAATCGGTGGAAGCATCAGCGTCACCCCACCATTGCCCGTGGCGGTCGCATGTACGCGCTTGAGCGGCTGAGGCCCAGGGGTCGGTGCCGGATGGCTCACCACATAGTACCGCAGGGCGTCTAGCGCGTGGTCCGCGATCGTTGGATCACGTTCATCAGAGAAAATAGGCCGTCCGTTGCTCTCGCCTATCTGTACACGTTTTGCAGCCTTCAGTTCGGCGACAACCCTATCGCATCCACGAGGATAGTCTTCGGTGGCCTCTATGAAGTAGAGATGAGGAGCACCAATCTGTCCAGTGATTGGGTGTTTGTGGTTGGGGTCTATCTTGAGGTACTCGCGAAGACGTGAGCGTGTCGCATCTTCGTTGTTATCCGCTTCAGTCCAATGTATTGCGGTGTCTTCTAGTATGAGCTGTCGATCCCTGTATTCGTCCGCAATCGACCATCGCTGCGAGCGTTTCGCATATCCAGATATATTCCTACTCTTGTAGAAAATCTGTGGATCGGCCAGGTTCGATGAGAAAACTAGTCCCCTGGACATTTCAGTAATTGACCTGCGATGGTCCGATATCCCGTATTCCTTTCCGGTCTTTGTCATGCCGGGCTGGTAATATTCCTGCCATATGTACAGGTTGCTATCGCCATCCGCCGCTCCCCAAAGGCAGCACGTTGGCGCCGTATCGCCGTGGTCAAGAGCCCTTCCTAGGCGCATCATATTCCTGATTCGAGCAACCAGTGATGGCTCTGGCTCTATCAGTGACTGTGGATCAACGCGGAAGATGCATCCTTCCGGGCGTCCCCAGTTTCCACGAACGAATCGGTCTACCCATGCGTCATCGCGCGATAGAAGCACGTCGATGTTCTGTTTAGACGCGAACCTATTCTCGCGAGTGTCTGTCTTTCTATACTGGTAACCTTGGTACTTCCATTTCGTCTTCCAATCATCTGAGTCTTCGGAGAAGTGCTCAAAAAGCCAGTGTAGTTCGTCACCAGGAGGGTTTGCTGTAGCGAAGAGGTATGGCGGCGGGAGCGCTTTCCCGGACTTCGTACGCCATGGCCACGGATGTCCGCTCGACTCGTGCTCCTTTACGAGTCTCTCTGGAACCTCGGCATACGCCCACCTACCGACACGCGTCTCAAGCGTTTCCCATGCCGTTGCGCTTATCTCCTCGACCTGGTCTACAAAGCCGAAATTCAGCTCTATGCCGGCGAGCAGTGTTAGCGAGTCCGGCGTATCGAGATGGATGAAGAAAATCTCTGTTCCGTTGTTGAGCCTGAGGTACCCATCGTTGTCGTTCCGTGCGCCTTTGGCATAATGGGCTGGATCCAGCATCGCATAGAACGTCTGCATCGTGGTTTTACGGAGATACTTGGATGTCTTTCTGACCACGGCTATATGCGAACGCGGATACGTGAACGCGAGGTTGAGAATCTTGAGACACGCCCCAAACGTCTTGGCGCTGTTTAGCCCACCAAGAAGCAGCGTCGGCTGAGGGCCGGCTTCGAAAAACCACCGCTGCGCATCTGACGCCCACTCTATAGGACGAGCGCCAGTATCAACGCTGACTGTTGCCGTAGTCATCAGCCTTCATCTTCTTCGTCTTCGAAATCTTTTGATGCGCCAGATATCATATGAGTAGCGTCCACTTCGATCACTTGTCCTTCTACCTGTGGAGAAGTTTTAGGAGGAGGCACTGGAAGCACACGCACAGTTGATATCCTGGAGCCTTCTGGGAGAACAAACATCGGCGGAGGAACGTAACCTTCGACCTGTAGTTCCTTATACCGGCCAGAGAGCCGTACCGCAGCGTTGAGCGCGAGCTTGGCGCCTTCGGACTGCCTGTCCGGATCTTTATCAGATATCATCTTATCCACTACAACCGCAGCGTTGGACGCGAGATTCATCATCCGGCTTTCGAATATCTGTCGCACTCTCTCCATGGCGCGACGGACCTCAGTGCGGAAGAACTCGTTCCGCAACCACACCCGAACGGTTACTATTTTGACTCCAACCGCCACGGCTACCTGGTCGTTCGTTGCTCCGCTAGCGAGCAACATGATGGCACGATGTTGCTTTGGGGACAGGTCCTCAATTGCCATCGTATCTCCTGGCTCATCCTACTTGCGGCTCAAGTCTATGAACCGTCTCGCCCTTTCCGCTGGCGGCACGGGCTTTAATGCGTCGATTATAGCGCGGCGTTTCAACTTGTCGCTAGCCTCGTGCGTGAGAGGACCCATGAAGAACGTAGCGTCACAAGTCTGGTCTTTCCATGTTCTGGTTATGTGATCGATACCTGCCGCCCTGAGATGCTCAAGTACCAGCCGTTTTGTGTCGCCAACGCACTTTAGCAGATAGTAGTCTGGCAAGCATACGGTCGCGAACATCACACCGTTGATATCCTTAATTACGGAATCGTCCATTCGACGCATACTTCAGTTCCTCTGGAAAACACTTGTAGTAGTTACGCCAGAACTGATTCACGAGCCATCCCTGCGCCAGCGCTAACGGCTCATCTGTCAACGGGAACGCGGTCGCGCCCATCTTCCGATGGACGTAATACTGCGCGGCATGGGTCATCTCGTGCGAGACGTACCCTGCTCCTATCTCGGCGTTTAGCATCACGATGAAGCCAGCGAACTTGCTGGTTCTCGTACCACGTCTAGTGATCGTTCGAACAGTCACTTCTTGACAGAACCCGAGAGGAGGATCGTTACTTCTGTGCCCTGTTAGCCATTTCTCAGCACGCGTCATCGCTTTACGCCCGTCCAGAATCAGGACGTGATAGTAGTAGCCATGCTTGCCTCTGTCGCAGTATATTCTGAATGATGCGACAGGCTTCAGCGCTAGCACCCTTCTCTTGATGGTAGCGAACGTCACTTCTTTTTGCTTTGTACCTTCGGCTGCACAGGCTCAGAAGCGATCTCTTCTACTGTAGTGACTGGCGTTTGTTCGCATAGAACGATCGGCTCGGCGTGTTCCCATGGGAGAGTCTCCACATCGAACCCTGCCGCGCCACGGTGCCCGCCGCCCCTAAATGCCTTGGCTACATCGGACACGTCGAAGTCTCCGCGCGACCGAAGCGAGAACTGCCACCGCCCATCATTGCGCCTGAAGTAGCTTGCCGCAAATGGGGCGTCTGGATACAAGTGACATAGCCGCCCAACGTATTCGCTGCAGTTCATGTACGGGAGATTTACCACTGGAACCAAGTAGCCCGCGATCCTTTCCATTCTGGCGTGTTCCAGTGCTTTTGTACCGTACTGATGCATGTACTGAAGGACGAAGTCTCCCCTGTTGGCGACTACGTCTCGTCCCATATGGTACATATCGCTCCACGCCTGAAACGTCATCGGAGTGGACGCAACCCACGCCGTGACCGCTTCAGTGCGGAATAGAATCTGTTTCCACAAGTCGCGATCTTCGATGTAGTCTACCAGCCATATGGCACGTTCGTTGTTGTGGCGTGGCGACCTAAAGCCTCGCTTCAGTGCGTCCTCTTCCTCTAACTCATCGAACGTGATCCCTGCGCCGGATCGATTCATGTCGAACACGATGCGGTCAACGTTCCCTCGCTGCACGCCAGACACTGCAATTTCTTCTAGCAGGCCAGAAAGTGCGGCCTCGGCTGTTTTGTGATGATCGAACACTACCGTCTTCGCAGATTCGATGATGATCTTTTTCATCACGTCTCGTGGATAGCTGAAGTCGAGTATCCACACGTCTCTTCCTTTGCAGTCTGGTGGAGGTTCGTTATAGTTGGCAGGATGAAAATCAGCGTCTCCTCGTAGGGTGTGGAATACCCACGCTGCAGTGAACCCATCGAAACAATGGGCGTGATAGATAACCAGCGGCTTCTGCTTCATCTTATCTGTTCCTTGCTGAAACTTTGGTTTCGATAGTGTCGATCGCATCTATAGCCATGTCGATACACCCGCTTAGGTTGATCGACCCACCGAGACGCGACGACGTGAAGAGATTTGCCGCCATATCCATAACGGCAGCATATCTGATGGCGGTCGATACATCATCGATTGAGGCCATCAGATCTGACATAGAAACGCCTTCCGACTGAGGTGTCTCGTCTGTGCTTCCCAACGCAAATAGATCACTCAGTTTCTTCATCACCTCTCCACTGCGCCATCATGCTCGCCTTTATTTGATCGTACGTCTCTGATACAGTATAGTAGCCGCCACCTATCGTGAAGATATCCACCCGGTCCTCCTGTGGCTGTATCCTGATAATGCTAGATATCTTCAGTGCAAACAGCGCGTTTGTGAGCTTGTTGTGTACTTCTAAAAACCATGGCATCGCCATCGTCTTTCTACACCTTTCTGTTCCATATGAGCAGGACACACTTTCCTTGGTCTATGGTCTTGCGTACCGCGTCGAGCGTACCACTGTTCTCGACCTGACCATTCCAGAATGCGACCATCCAATCGCATGCCTTCACGATCTCTGTGTTTCTAATTGGACCTGCTTTTCTGCCGAAGCGTGACCAGTCTGCGTAGTAGATTTCTGGCTCTGGGAGATGCTTGCAGTGGTTGACGGCCGCGTTCCATGCCATAGTATCGGCACCGGGCGCACCACCCGACACTACAACGGTCCCAGGATCTAGGCCCACAACAAGCCTGCTCACCATCCATGGCGGCCACCATGACCTAGATCCTACCACCGCGACACGCTCACTCATCGCTTCGCCTCGGGGTCATCGGTAGGCCGGTATGGCTCTATGGCTTTCTGTACTCGTCTAAGGGTCGCGTACAGATCGATTGCGCGTTCCCGTGTACCAGTTACGTCTCCGCAGATCGTACACATCGGCTCTGCGCATGACATGCATCGATGGCACCCGTGACATATCGAGACGTACAGGTCGCCGGATTCTCCTCCATCTGGCGTACGTCCGCACTCCACGCATGCCCACCGATCCCTAAGGTCTGATATTTCGTCATGTGCTTCCGACAGCGCCATCAATACTGTTTCAAGCGCATCGGCATGCCCATCTCCTCCCGATCTTCGCAGTGACGGTATGGTCTGTTCTTTAACAACCAGTAGCGCGATACGTAGGTACTCCGGTACATCGAGTGGCGATTTGCTCATGCCTGGCCGTCGCATTCTGGACGCCGATCCCTGTCGCACGGGTTAAGTTGCGTCTCTGTCTGCACGTCAGCTTCTCCTGTGCCCTTACATGTTGGACACACCGATTGGAGCGCCTTGCCGCCTTCCACCCACCCGCATCCATCACAGTCGTGGCATTCCTCTCGTGGTACCGCGGCTGGCACATGTCGTTCAGCGTGGCCGCACACACAGCCGAGTCCTGCGTCGGTCCCATCACACACGGGGTTGCGCAGGGCAGCGTTCAATCCACACTCGCACTCTTCTGGCTTGTCTCCGTAGTACCCACCACAGTTAGCGCCCTGGTGCGCCCCGTACTTTCGCAGCGCCGCCTCGGCTTTGTCGGCGCGGAGTTCGTCTGCAAGTCCAGACTGTCGGAATCGTTCCGCAGCGGCAGCCATTGTCGATCCCGTCTGTCGCAGCCGCTCCACCTCGGCCCGCAGCGTGGCGCACTCGGCCTTCCACTCCACTGCTTCGGCCTGATGGGCAATGTCATCTTGCGTGGCAGACTTCCGCGCTTCGTCCCGCTCGGCCTCGGCCTCAGCGAGTAGGACTCGCCATCCACGCACCGTCTTCTGCGGTGTCTCGCTCACGGCTTCCTCCTCTCCAGCACCCGGCGCGTCCGCAACCGCTTCAGCTCGGCCCGCAGCTTGGCTAGCTCAGCCTCCACGAACGGGTGAGACATCACGCACTGCCTGCACAACTGGCTGCGCTCGCCCCTCGGGTGGTTTGGGTGCGCCCCGTCCTTCCACTCGTTCATGTCCGTCCCTTCCCCATCACCCGGCGCGTCACTGAATCACCCCAGTCAGCGCGAGCCCAACCGCAATCGCCAAGAGGTAGCGGACCGTCCAGCAGACCCAGCACTGGCAGTTCCGAGGGATTACCTGCTCCGTCTCGCTCATGGCTTCCACCCTTCTGCTGGCGCGGTGTCGCGCAGGGCTTCGGTGATAGTCTCTGGCCGGGCTGTGGCGACGAGCATGCGGAGTCGCTGCCCCGCGCACCTGATCTGAACTTCCCCGATGTCATGCCACCACTCGTTCGGCCGGATCGTCCCGGGCCGCGCCGGATACGTGCCGTCGCCGCAGATCGCGCAGACATCTGAGCACGCCGTACTCAGCAACCCCCGCAGCGCCGCCTCGGCCTTGTCGGCCCTCTCCTGCGCGTCGAGTGATGTCTTTCGCAGCTCGGCAATCGTCTCGCCTCGCCGGTTGAACAGCTCGGTCAGCCGTGCCACCTCGGCCAGCAGCGCGTCAATCTCACGAGTCTTCCGCTCACTGTCCCGCATGATCTCAGCGTCGGTAGACTTGAGCGCGTCGAAGTCGGCCCGCAGCGTGGCGCACTCAGCCTCCAGGCCTAGGATCGCCTGCCGATCACGCTCGGTCGCACGCTCCTGATAGGCCGCTTCGGCCAGCACGGCCCTGATCGCCTCGCGGACCCTTTCCATCTCCAGGTCCAGCCGCTCATCCCTACGGCCTGGACTGGTGAGCCACTTCTCCAGCACTGCCTGCGGCGTCTCGCTCATCGTTTACTCCTCCGATGTATTGAACCTACATCTCCTGAACATACCCTTCCCGTGCTCCTCATCGATGTGCCCACAGGCGCACTCATGGCAGAGCGTGTCGTCTGTATCTACCGGTTCGAAGTCTTCGCAGTTGCACGGCTCCATGTGTGTCTCGCTCACGGCTTCACCTTTCCGCGCAGGCGTTCGCACTTCTCACATTTCGGCTTCTTTGATTTGGGTCGCCATTCCCACGTCTGTCCACAGTTAGGACAAAGCCATTCCTTGTGCAGTCTCACCCTGAGGTATGATGGAACGGTAGGCGTCTCGTTCATGGCTCCACATCATCTCTCGAAATTCGTCTGAGCGTAAGCATGCTCGCCACGCCAAAGACGCATCCAACAGCGATGTCGATAATCTCGGCTGCGGTATCCGCATCGACATTGCTTCTGACCGCGTCCTTGAGTTCGTCGTATTCCTCGGCGATGACGCCGAGTATCTCGTGCGGGCTCGCGTAAGCGCCGTACCCGTGTTTCAGCAGGCGGCGGTCGAGATTGGCGCTGATCGCGGAGAGCGCAAGCGCAATATCAGATTCTCCCACACCAGGCCTGAAACATGAAATCTGATTCTCCCGGCTCATGGCTTGGCCTTCTCGGGCGGGGCCGGAAACTGTCGTTCCATGACCCACACCATGCGCTGGAGGCTGCGGGCTTGCCACTCTATGGCCACCGTGGCGCGGTCGGAGTTCTTCCTTATGTTACTGATGTCCATCGTGATCTGTGCGACGTTGTTGCGCACCTGTTTGAGAACCTCGTAGTCGGAGAAGTCCCACTCTGCTACCGTAGGGACCGATGACAACGCGAGGCCAAGCACGAGTCCGACGATGAACTTCTTCATGCTATTCTCCCTGTTTTCCTGTTTCCAGCCGAGACGATCACGTCCTGCGCTTCAATGACTTCGATGCAATGTGGTAGCCTTTCACGTTTGTCTTGGTTAACATCATGACGAACAAGCGCCTTGGTTGCCTCAATAAGATCTGACGAAACAGCGAAGAGAGTTGCGTCGGCTTTCGTTCTGACGGATGCCACCCATTCGCCGGTTTCAGTACGAATATGCCAGAAGCCTCTTCTACCAGGCGGATCATGTCTGGCAATTTCGAGTGGCCCCCGCGTATATCTACTCATGGTTTCTCTCCTTGTTACTGTAGCACTCTGTCGGCGTGACAGTCACGACATTCGCATTTGGCGTGCGTTGCGAAATGCTCCAGACAACACTGTCTCATCATCACGGCACGATTCATCAGGATGTGGTAGAGAAGGAACCCGCCTATGAAAGCGACAACAGTCATGGCTTTGCTCTCCATATTCTGAGTACATTACAGTGTCGGCACCGTTTAGTTGGAGCTGTACCTGGTTTGTGATCGTACGCATAGACGTGAAGTTCTTCTACTGTGTCGAGAAGCGGCTGTATGTGTTTGGCGATGATGCGGTACTTGTTGTCGAGGCTGTAGTCTCCGTCTTTCAGCCTACCTTCTGCGTGCTTGGATAGCTCACTGCTCAGTATGGCTATCGGATGGCGCAGTGTCTTCATTGTTCGACGCTCCTGTTTTGAGTAGGAACTCTACATAATGACGGCTGGGCCAGTGGGTTGGCATACCCAGAGCGTTGTAGTCCATGGCTCGTAGCGCATTCTCCAGATCGTTGGTTCGCCTTTGTTCTCTCTTCAGGCTTAAGCGCATCTCGTGGACGCACACCGGGCATCCCCATCCGTTGCTCGCGTCCGTCTCGTGCTCAAAGCAGCGCATCCGTTGAGCGTTGCGGCGAACCGTCTTGAGGCGCTCTGTAAGCTCTACTACCTCCATTCTGAGTTTCTCGAACCCACACGGCCAAACCTCTCTACACTGTGCGCATATCATGTCTATCGTTCCGCCACCCGGGAGCATGGGATGGCGCTTCTCTAGGAGCGGTAGGTGTCCGGTCATCGTCTTGTCTTTGTCTTCCATGTGTCGTAGTAAGCAGATGCGCTCTTGTGGACCTTGGCGATCCATGGGGATTTCGAGGACCCAGTTGTAATGAGCAGATCTTCGTGCGCTCGTTTCAGCTCTTCAATGCGATCTTCCTGTATGGCCAGTTGTCGTTTGGCGGCGATCAACTCCTCTGGGAGCGGCCACCCGATGGTCATGGCGAAGGCAACCTTGCCCGCCTCTGTCTTCAGGTCTTCGCAGATGCATCGCGAGTGGAACTCCTCCCATGCTTCCAGTAGTTCTAGGTCGGAGCGGAAGCGCTTATACACGGACGGGAACTCATCCGGAAACACGTCGTTGCACCCGGCACTGCCCATGGCTTCCCTTAGCCTGTCCATGAAGGCTTGAGTGACGGCCTTGTACTCTGCATGGTTTAGTTTCTGGTGATCTTCCACAGGCTCACCGCACTTCGGGCATGGGTCGCTCACTTGGGATTTCTCCATATCTTGGCGCACGCGACTATGCCGCTTACGATGTTCTCCACCACGAGCGCCAAAAAGAACAGGGTGATGACGAACAGAATTGGATTCTCTGCGCACCAGTTCAGTGCTCCCATTACGTTCCTCCTTACCTGCTCACTCGGATGCCGCCGCTTGAGCTTGCGCTTCCTTGTGTACCTCCCGCAGGAGGTTGGCAAGGTCGTTCACGTGTACGTAGATGTTGCCCGATACGAGACGGAGTGTCGGCCCCAGTGGGTGCGTGTAGTGATCCTCAATCCACACCCTTGCTCTCTGTTTCGCCCAGTCTTCCATCGATGTCCCCTTCCTATCGTGGGATCTTGATGTCGCCGCTCTTGAGGCGGTCGAGGACTTCCTGCCACGTCTCCACCGCGATATCGACGGCGTTGACGATCATCGTCTTTCTGGTCTTGGGGTCCGCCGCGTCCAACTGCCCGTCGAGGTGTCTCATCGCCTCTGCGATGATCTTCCCCGC
>Ga0210377_10003402_pt1 | contig 13715 bp, 16 predicted proteins | sample PLM4_65_b1redo_FD_155480 | JGI IMG/M metagenome (GOLD analysis project Ga0210377, IMG submission 155480) | Groundwater sediment microbial communities from an aquifer in East River, Colorado, USA - PLM4_65_b1 redo | ecosystem: Environmental > Terrestrial > Soil > Riparian zone | place: USA: East...
ATATTCGCCTGAATATTGCTCGATCGAAGTTTCTGTTGAATTGGAGGATGACAAGGCCTGCATAAAAATCGCGGACCGCGGGGAGGGCATCCCGCCCGAAGACCTGACGCGCATCTTCGACAAGTTCTACCGCGTCCAGCGCCCTGAGAATGTCAGCGGGACGGGATTGGGACTTTCCATCAGCAAGGGAATTGTCGAAGCGCATAACGGTCGTATCCATGCCCACTCACGCGACGGCGGTGGAACGATCATCCATATTGAGTTACCATTGGAAACCAGGGAATGAACGATGACAGATACCGGTCAACGCGTGCTGGTCGTGGATGATGAGAACTCAATTCGACGCTATTTGCGCGCGGCATTGAGTGCGCAGGGATTCACCGTCTACGAAGCCGCGAACGGGCAGGAGGCGGTCAGTGCAGTTCTAAGCAGCCGCCCCGACATCATCATCCTTGATCTGGGCCTGCCTGATTTCGATGGCATCGAAGTCACACGCCGTTTGCGTGAATGGTCGCAAACACCCATCATTATTCTCTCTGTCCGTGAAGCCGAAAATGACAAGATTGCCGCCCTCGATGCAGGCGCGGATGATTACCTCACCAAGCCCTTTGGCACAGGTGAACTCATGGCGCGCATGCGTGTTGCCATGCGTCGTCTGGCAAGCAAATCTGACGAGCCTGTTCTACAAGTTGATAATTTGATAATGGATTTATCGCGCCGTTTGGTAAAGGTTACTGACAAAGAAATTTCCCTAACCCCAACCGAATATGACATACTGCGCCTGTTGATGCAAAACGCGGGCAAAGTTCTTACCCATCGTCAATTGCTCAGGCAAGTGTGGGGAACAGCCTATGAAAGCGAGATGCACCTGTTGAGAGTCAACATCAGCAACCTGCGCCGCAAGATCGAACCTGATCCTGCCCGGCCGCATTATCTGGTCACCGAGTCGGGAGTGGGTTATCGGATGCGGATCGAATCGTGAATTCCCAGCAAACCATCAATTAAACGAAAACAGTCTTTGAACATTATGATTCAACGACTGTTTTTATAATCCTATCCAGAAAAATTTAAATCTTATAAGGGTCATTCGCCTGTAAAAAGGCGAGCAACATTCCCTGTTTGGGATGGTCCTTCAGCCATTCGCGGATCTGCTTGATATGTTCATAATCATCCGCGCCGAGCTTATCAAGATAGATCCTTTCCATATGATTTCTGGTTTCGACGGCACGCATTTCATCCTGCCAGGGACGCGTGAAAAACTCATTGACATTATCATGCAAATTGCGCTCGACCAGTGCATCCCACTCATTCCTGTCAAACCAGATGCCATTGCAATTCCCGCAGCGGTCAAGGTAGAACTCGGTATCGGGGAGGATCTTGTAGCGTGCCATGATATGACCGGATTCGGGACATAGCTTGAGTTCATCCACATGCCAGCTCGGGTCGATTTTTGATTCCGCCTGCTTCCGCGGCATATCCTCTCCTCTTGCCTTCCACCACGTGATGTAGGCGTTGGAAGGAAGCCAGACGCCTCCGCAGTTCGAGCACTGGTTGGCGGGCAGGTTTTCCACAAGTGCAATGGAACCAAGGGTGTCAATTTTGCAGACAGGACATTTCATATAGTCTCCAATTTTTTGCGTCAGGGTAAATCATCACTTTTCATCAGCGAGATGGAAATGATGCAGGAAACGATGAAAGATGGGCGCAACCAGCACGCCCACAGAAGCCAGAAGAACAACTCCGGAATATATTGCATAAAACGAGGCAAAAATCTTCCCCGCATTGGTATGGATTTGATTCACTGGTCCCATGCCTCCAAGGATCATGGATGCATTTAGGAGAGAGTCGATCCATGACAGGTTCTCAAGAAAATGGTAGCCAAGCATGCCGATTCCCAGGGAGAATGCCAGCAATAGCAATCCAATAATTCCATTGCGTGTCAGGCGCTGGGCAAAGACTTTTCGGCTTGCCAATGGTTGCTTATGATGCTCGTACATTCAGCCTCCATTATATTTCCAATCCCAAAACCAGAAGGCAAGACCTTTGAACTCGCCCCATTTTTCGAAGCGCTTCTCCACTTCCCTAGCGGTGATGGGTTTGCCTTTGTACCATTCGTGGGATACGAGTTTCAATGCCCATGAGTCGATGGGAATAAAATCTGACCTGCCGAGTATCAACAGTAGATTCGCCGCGGCATAAGGACCGACGCCATTGATCTTTAACAATTCCTTGCGAAGCTCGAGTGTGGGAAGAGAGGACGTTTTGAGAGATTCCAAATCCAGTTCACGGGAAGTCACGCGGGCAGCCAGTTGATGGAGTGCTGGCGCGCGATAACCAACGCGTATGTTCTCTTTGATGAAATCAGGGTTGGATGCAGCAATTGATTCGGGAGTGGGGAATGCCTTTTTATCGGTATCAGGCAAAAAGCTCCCGAATGAGGCGGTGAGTTTTTGAGTCATGTTTTTGGTAGCCGCCCAGAGGGTGTTCGTCGTCAGGATGGTTTTGACCACATCTTCGAAGAAGGTGGGCGAGCGAAGGACGCGGCCAAGAGCCTGCTTTTTGGCACGCGCCAGTTTCGGTTCGAGGCGTGAAGCGGTGTAGAAGGCGGAGAAATCCATGTCTAGGCCGAACATCCACGCGACCTTGTCCGTTACCTCCTTTTGTTCCGTTTTGTTGAGCTTAACCGTTTCGATACTGACGCCATCCTTTCCATCGTGCAATTTGAGTTCGATCACGCGCGCGTTGGAAAGCCGCAACACGTAGGAGAGTGTGGCTGGATTCTCGTCATAGGAAAACGGCGCGAGCTGACGCCATCCATGCGAGTTGACGACGGACGCGAAATTGAATGGTTTGCGCGCGGGTAAGTTGAATTCCATTGGCTATGCTCTCAAAGCGATCTTTACCAGTTGCGGTTTCGCGATGCGGATGTAATCCTCCATTTTCATAAAGATGGACCGGTCGAGGCGACCCGCGTTGAACACGACTTCCTCATTCTGCTGGATCAGTGGGTCAGCCAGCACCTGAAGCTGGTCATTGAACGAAAAAGGAGGGATCGCCCCGATGACGCATCCTGTCAACGCCTGCGCCTTTTCGCGCGCGGCAAACGCGACGCTATCCGCGTTGAAATGATTCTTGACCCAGTCAAAATCAATCCGGCAATCGCCGGGGACATTGGCAAGGCAATAGATATTTTCCTTCCGGTTCAATCGCACCTGCAACGTCATGGATTTGATGGATTGCCCGATGCGATTCCCGCGGATCTTTGCGATGAGCTCCGTCCGCCCTTCGGGTTCGTGTTCGATGACGCGGTAGACCGCGCCTTCGCGATCAAGCAATGCGCGCAGTTGTTCGTGGATGTCATTCATCATCTTCATATTTTACGGAGACATTATACAGGGAAAGCAATGTGAGATTAAAACAACGTCGGGATGAAGTTACTTCATCCCGACGTTGACACAGGCATTCAGAACTTATCCTAAGGACACGGTCCCAGCGTATCACCATGACCAAGATGCGCAGGCACGGCAGGCGATGGGATGCTCAACGTATGCCCACCTTTCTTATCGGGCTTGTGACATACCAACACTTTTTCGCCATTCACGGAGCTGCCGCCATCGTCTATATCGATATTCAGGACGACGATCTGAACGATCACGAGTTGACCATCTTCGGAAACGCATACGACGGCAAGAACAACCTGGCCTGCACTGACCGTTTCTCCACTGCCTTCCTCACCATTATCATTATTTTCATTCCCATTGGTATTTTCGCTGTTATCGTTTCCATCCCCGGCAGTTTGGTCAAATGTGACAGTCGTCGGCCACCCAAGGAATTGAATTTCATTCCCATTTACACTGACAACTGTCGCGATGACCGTCGCACAACCGGGAGTGTCCGTCGATTCGCCAAGCGGAGCAATGCTGAGCACTTCCCAGGTCCCATCAGACAGTAGGAGAATTTCCACGCGGACGATCATGCCGGGGGTAATCTCACCCTGAATATCCGTCTCATCGGTGACGTTGAGCGTCATCCCATTGACCACCCAGGGGTCAACAGAGTCCACCTTGCCGATCAGAATGATGATTGGATCAGTCTGCTCTTCGGCAGGCTCAATGGAGTAGGCCACCCAGGTATCGTCTTCGAGGATGACACCTCGCACGCGCACCAGGTCGTCGACCTGCAAGCCGTCTGCGATCTGGGTCATCTCATTTGTTTCGAGAGTCCTTCCCGCCACTGTCCAGGGATCCATGCTTTCAAGTGCACCAACCAGTTCGAAGGTAGCGTCTCCCGCTACAGGAACCCAGTCACCGTTTTCATCCCGCACTTCGACAACGCCATCATCGATCTGCAGAGTCCCCTCTTCCACATTGGACCCCCCCACTGCAATCCCCATACAAGCCGTCATGAGAGTGATAATCCCCAGATAACTCACAATCAGAGGCCAGCGAAGAATATTTTTTGTGTTCGTGTTCATGGCTTCCTCCAAAAGAATACAGATAAAAACAGGCTATCTGCCGTCATTTTCATGATAGCATAAACGATTCCCTGTGCACTTAACAAAATTGGGATGAGTACTTTCATCCTATTTCGGCGCTTATGCTGCAAGACCGTCGAAAACACAAACTTCGACAGGTGCAAACCCAACTTTCGTACTACCTTGGGGAGGGTTTAGCCGCAAGTGTGTACAACACATGAAAGGTTTGTTGAAAACCCCGGGGACCTTTTCTGGCGGCCACTTCCGTCAGGCACTCCGCTTTGAATTGCACAAGCGCTTCCAGCCCGCCGGTTTTCTCGATGCGTTCAAGTGGAGCGCGTCCGCCATGAGACCACAGTGATTCCCACCATTCCTCGCTTGTCCCATAAGTGAAATCAGCAATCTCAGAGAGCACGTGGATATCGGTAAAGCCTGCCATTTTGATGATCTTCTCCATGCCTCCGGGACTGCTGAAATTTGGTTCGTCGGATGAGTCCGGCGTTTGATCCTCCTGCGATTTGGGTGGCAGATACTTTTCGATCAATTTATCGAACCACTCCCATTCCTTATCGAACTTGTCACCCCATGTTGTGACGGCGATACGTCCGCCTGGCTTGAGCGTACGTTTGAATTCAGCCAGGGCACGTTCCAGTTGCGGGAAGAAGAAAAGCGCGAACCCACACAGGATGGCATCAAACGAAGAATCAGGGAAATCAAGATGTTCGGCATCCATCTGGCGTACGTCAACATTCGACAGGCCGCGTTGGGCAGCTTCGCGCCTCGTTTCCTTCGCCATGCCCTCTGCAAAATCAATGCCAACCACCGATCCTTTGGGGGCCCCGGCTTCCGCGGTGGGAAAGAGAACAGCGCCCCGCCCGGTAGCCACATCCAGCACGCGGGCGTTGCGTGGAAGCGCAGCATGTTCAACCAATTTGCGCCCAAAATGAGAGAAGAAACTGGGGCCAACATGATCATAGGTGGATGATGCGCGGTGGAAGACTCCGGCTACAGCCTGTTTCCGTTCGATAGCCTCGGGAGGGCCTTTATCGTCCATTCATTCTCCTCCAGTTCACTTCACCGCATACACCGCGTAGCCGCGCGGCGGAGCATAGAACTGCGCGCGTCCGTCGCGGTCGGTGGATTGGTTGATCGGACGCGCCAGGTCGGTTTTGCTCCACCATGCCACGGGTTGGAAGGAGGCGTTCGGCCATTGCGTGGTGACCAATTTCCCATTCCAATTGTCGCCGCGGTTGTTGAGCACGTAGATGAGACCTGGGTCGTCTCCATAACCTGAGCGCTGCATGATGTACAGGTTGTCGTCCACAAAAAGAACACTCGTCGCGCCGCCCGCGTATTTTTCGTGAACTCCCACGAGCGCCGCGATCCCGTTGGGTGAATCAGCGAGGGCGAGATTGAGGTTGAAGTAATCGTGCCAGAACACGCACGGATAGCCCTCATGCGTGAGGATGTAACTATAGGCGAGCAGTTTATCGTTGACGATGGGACGGCCATCATCGCGCAGATCGTGATTCTCCACAAAGGTAACTGTGGTCTGCGGTTGCTTTTGCAAAATGGTCTCCCATGTGGTGAGGCTCTTCAAACTGAAACCATATTGATCGCACAGTGCCTTCAGCATTTCGCGCAAAGGGAAATCGAACGCATCCACCGGATTCGAGTTGGAGAAGTTCGCCTCCTCCACCCAGCGGAGCGTATTGCTGGCAGAGTCCCAAAACTCAGCCACACCATAAGGCACGAACGGTTTCCCATCGCGCATATACCGGTATTCCTGGAATGCTGTGATGGTGTTCGCGCCATAGCCTTTGACAAAGTCATAACGAAAACCATCGAAGCCGACCTCTTCGATGAGCCAGCGCGCCAGCTTGAGCAACTCCGCATACACATATGGATTGCGATGCGACAGGTCGGGCATATCGCCGAAGGTCATCTCATCCCAACTCTCATACAGGCACGGATGAAAACATTCCCAATTACGCGCGAACTTTCCACTCTTTGGATTAAAAAGAGTCCAGCGCGATTGATCGATGAGCGGATTGACCTCCTGCTCGTCCGCTCCGCTGTTGTGATTGATGACGACATCCGCGATCAGACTCAGCCGGTGGCTGTGTGCCGTTTCGATGAGACTCATCAACTCGTCTTTTCTCCCATACCACGTGGGGATGGCTCCCTTCTGGTCGAACTCACCGAGGTCATAATAATCGTACGGGTCGTAGCCCATCGAAGGTCCACCCAAATTGGCGGCCTTGTGCACCGGCGGAAGCCACAGTGACGTGAACCCGGCATTTGCCAGCGCAACGATTTGTTCACGGATATAGTTCCACCATTGGAATTCCTTGTTATCCACGCGCGGACAATCCCAAAAGAAGGTTTGCATCATGACGCCCATAGAAGGTTCTCCTTAATATAGTGAAGATACATAATGGAGTAATACAAAAATTCAATCAATCTTTTTATTTCGGGATTTTGTTCCACGAATGACCTTCTTGGTTAATCTTCCCGTGGGTTTAATCTCGCCACTCATTTCTTTCAAGAAGACTCTTTGAACCACAATTGGTGTGAAAAACTCGTTAATCAAAATAAATACTAATCCAAGAATAAGACTCAAAACTGGATTAATCATCAAGCCAGCAATGAGAAGAATAAAGTCTATCACAAGTAATGTCGGTCGCAACCACTTTGCGTTCTGAAGTGCTCTTCGTCTCTTATTCAGCAAAGCAATCAATATATTCATCCCGGACAATCCCAAAAGAAAGCTTGCATCATGACGCCCATGAATTCATCTCCTTGAACATTTACGATAACATCTCTTCAACAGCATATTTTACGTGGATTTTGGTGGTATCCAAGAATGGAATCCCATTGTAATTATCCTCATTCAGAATGAGCGGAAGTTCCGTCCCACCCAGGATCAATCCGTCAATGTCCTGTTGCTCCTTCATTCGATCCACGATCATTAGCAATCGCTGGCGCGTTTCAGGGAGAAAGATACCGTTTACCAATTCATTCATATATTTATCGTGGATGTAGTCTTGTTCGTCAAGCTGAGGGATTGCCAGTTCAATCCCCGCCTTTGAAAATACATCCGGGTAGAAGCTCTTTTGCACCGTAAAGCGCGTGCCAAACAGGCCAATCTTTTTCAGTCCAAGCGATTGCGCTTCCCTGCATGTGACTTCCACAATGCTGATGAGCGGAATCGTTGACTGGCGGTTAATTTCATCAAAAACGATATGAGGCGTATTGGCGGCGAGCAATCCAAAATCCGCACCTGCATTAGCCAGTTTTCGCACCTCCTCCACAAGATATTCTGTAACTTCCGCCAATTGGTTTTCCCCTATCATCCCCAGCATGTTCGTCAGGTCGATGCTGTTGAGCAGGATGGGGGGATAACTCCCATCCTGTTTTTGTTCCCGATACATTGCGACAATCGAGCGGTAATACACGACTGTTGACTCCGGTCCGATGCCGCCAACGATCCCCAAGGTTTTCACTTTAAGAAATCCCAAAAGAAGGTTTGCATCATGACACCCATAGAATCTACCCTTTTACATACGATTTATTCAGGTTCAATTGTTGGATTACCATACTTTTTAATTGGAATAAGATTGGTTCGAGTTACTATTTCGCCAACAAGTAAATATGTTGATATAGCTATTGATCTTGCGTTTTGTAGATTGATTGGGTTGTGCGCCGCCGATTGAAATGAAATTATAGAATCTATAGAAGCTACGAGACGCTCAGCTTCATTCCGCATGTACTTCCCTTCTGTGCCAGAAAGTCCTTTTTGATGAAGGTAAGCAGCTATTCGATTTTTAGTACTACCATGAGTTACATCCAATTTGCCATCATTCGTCTTTCCTGGCAAGTACTCATATCTAGGTTTAGGGTCCTGCCATAAATAATTAGCAAGATCAGTGAGTAGACTCCTGCACGCGAAAGCGGAGGCTCTCCAAGATTCTGGATTGTTGGATTGGATGCCTGATTGTATTGCTTGCAAATGATTGCTAAGTTGAAGCTGTGCTATTTGCGTGTCAACGACAGATCTATAACTACTCCAAATATCAGTTATTAGATTTCCATACTTCAGTTGTACATAAGACTTTGACACAAAATCAAAAATCTGCACTTCAAGTTGAGCAAGTCTATCCATAAAAGAGCCTGCTGAAAATATTCGATCACGATACATCGTAATTCTTTCTCTACCATAGGAGACAGTAACAGTTTTAGTTTCTGGTAGTCTTTCTTTGTAACCGTTTTTAGCAGCGGAAATAAACCAGTCGATATTTGCCCAAACGTCAAGAGTATCGGCTTCTTCTTCATAGACGGCAAGATCTATCCCTCTGGTGATACTTTCAGCTGTCCATGCAGTAAAATCATGTCCTGACTCCGCAACATTCCATCTTCTAATTCCAAGAATTTTCCTATAAAAAGGAAGTGGCACATTGGAAGGATATGGATATCCATTCAATTCCTGGCGAAACCAAATAAGCTGTTGTTGCCAATCAAGAAGCTCGCATATATGTTGACATTTCCTCAAAACTGTTTTCAGATCATGAGAAGTAGATGTTAGTTCTGAAACCACTTGGCTGAGTAGCGAGGTTGCTTCTTCTTGAGGGGTTGTCGATAGTTGAATTGTCATCGGATTATTCACAAGTATGGACTTGAACAAATTTTAGCACCAATCTCTTCCGCCACATTTATGTCGCTTGGAAGGATGCAGATAAATACCCACTAACAACCCGGGACACGCCCACTCGCTTCCTATAATCAATCCAAAGACACAAAAAACTTTCGCAATTCCTGCATCGAATAAACGGTGACATGTAAATCACTCTCGCGAGTCTCACCTGACCGTGGATTGAACCACACGGCAAAGATACCCACCGCGTTGGCGGCTAGAATATCCTTCTCGAAGCCGTCACCGACCATCAACGCATCAGAGGCGGGGATGCCGAGGTCGCTCAGAATGTGACGATAAAACGCTTCACCTTTCGGCAGGTGCGTGTTCTTGAAGCAGTAGATGCGCGAGAAATATCCGTCAAGCCCGCCGCGTGCCAACGCTCCACGGATCTGGCTCTCATCGGAAATCGAGGCGCTGGTCGCAAGGACGATGCGCCGCCCGCTGGAATAAAGATACTCGAGCACGTCAGCGATGCCTTCGACAACTTGAATCGTCTGCCACTCCACCATCGGGACAGTCGAGGCGGGGTCGTCGCGCATGACGGTATCGCCCCAGTCGAACAGAACAGTTGGATAACGGAGTGGGTTTTCAGCCATTAACCTATGCTCCCTTTCAATATCGCATAAGAGTGAAAGAATGCTTCTCCATTGCGCGGGCAATCCCAAATGAAGGTTTGCAACATGACACCCATGAAATCATCTCTTCAATCAAACCATTATGACAACAATTCTGAGACTGCATATTTTACATGTATCTGCGTTGTATCCAGGAATGGAATTCCTTTGAATTCCTCATCCGTCAGAATGAGAGGAAGCTCCGTCCCGCCCAGGATCAGTCCGTCAATGCCCTGCTGTCCTTTCATTCGATCCACGATCATCAACAATCGTTCACGCGTTTCAGAAAGAATAATCCCATTGACCAACTCGTTCATATATTTATCATGGATGTAATCCTGTTCATCGAGTTCAGGGAGGGCAATCGTGATCCCTGCTTTGGAAAATATATCCGGAAAGAATCTCTTTTGCATCGTAGAGCGCGTGCCAAACAAGCCAACCTTTTTCAAACCAAGGATTTGTGCCTCCTGGCAGGTGACATCCACAATGCTTATGAGCGGAATCGACGACTGGCGGCTGATCTCATCGAAAACGATGTGAGGCGTATTGGCGGCGAGAAGCCCAAAATCCGCGCCTGCTTTCACCAGTTTTTGCACTTCCTCAACAAGATATTCAGTGACTTCCACCAATTGATTTGCACCGATCATCCCCAGCATCTTCGTCAGGTAAATGCTGTTGAGCAGAATGGAGGGATAACTCCCATCCGGCCTTTGCTCACGGTACATTGCGACAATCGAACGGTAATATACGACCGTTGACTCTGGTCCAATGCCGCCAACAATCCCGAGGGTCTTCATTTATAAAAATCCCAAAAGAAGGTTTGCAGCATGATGCCCATTGAATTGCTCTTGAAAAATATTTGGAGAATTTTACCGCGAGAAAGAAAAAGACTGGCATCACGCCAGTCCAAGAAAAGCAACTACCGCTTGTCTCATTATTTATTAAACTTCTTGGAGTAATTTGAAGGCTAAAATTTCTACTTAGAGTTTAGATACGCATGGCAGACATGCGTGCGGCACTCTGTAACTGTGAGGGTAGATGGATATCGACTAGATGCAACCGAAATTTACTTCAGGCAGTTGCTGATATCCCGGATCCTCCCGCACCATTTGAATGATCAATCGGAATAGCTCTCTGAGCCGATCTGCTTTCGCGGTCGTCGGTTGGACAATATTGTCCGTCCAACGGACTGAAGTTTTAGACTTACCGTTCTCAACCATCAGCGCATAATTGTAGGGTGATGAGATCATCACCACTTCCCCAATCAGAGGTTTCAGGACTTCAAACACTTCAGGATACTGTGCCAAATCTATTTCAACCATTTTCTCATAGATCATCGTCATGTCCTCGTCTGACAGTTTTAAGGGAATAGTAATGGATGGTTCGACAACCCGATCCTGGGTAAATTCCCCCTTGAAGGTGTCGAGCTTATCGATGCTGCAGCTTCCAAACTCGAGCACAAATCCAAAATTCGGTTCCGGCTGTGCTGGCCAGGCGGAATGACAGGCGACAAGCAGGCTCGCTTGAAGTAAAAGAAAAAATGTGAGAAGGGACTTCGTCAACAGACCAGGGTCTTTCATGGTTGCATTCCGTCTTCACGGTACGTGATGCTCGACTTTTACCAATGACGTAAATTGATTGCAATTGGTTTCCCACATCACAGGATCGCCATATTCTATCTTTCCATCTGTGTGTGGGTTGTCAGCCCGTGCCTTATAAGATCAGACAGGATTTCAGGCAGATGGTCTATCCCGCCGAACTCCTTTACAACGATTGAAATAATCTTTGCCCTTATTTCCGGTCGAATGTGCGGATAAGTCATCTCGATCTCGCCGCCAATGCTCTCACAATCGTCCTCGACGATGACATCCGGCATGGCACGCTCTGCCACATCCTTGTATTCCTCCCCCTCCTGGCGAAACAGCACCTGCCCGGCTGGAAAACCATGAAGCTGGAGAACTTCCCTGACCTGTTCAACCTCACCAGGTTCACGGCATGAAGACAAATATACGATTTGGGCTCCTGCGCGACTCCAGCTCTGCAACTTTTCCGCAGCATTGCCGATGGGGATCGTCCCTGCATTGTCAGATCTTTCGCCTTCCCTTACCCGGCGAACAACCTCCTCCCTTGCAAGGTTAATCCAATCCCTATGTGTGAAAATGGTGCCTTCCGTGAAGACCATGATTTTCATTGCTATCCGTCATCCCAAAATAAGATTGCATCATAACATCCATATGATTGCTCCTTAGTGAAGTTGGGGCATTTGTAGCCGAAAGTTCTCCTTTGATATCCTTTATACGTTCAGATGTTATTCCAACAGCTTCTTGGATTGAACCTTAACCCAATCTATTAGCTCATCCTTGGTTTTCCATCCATCAGATCCTATTTTGAGGCGAAGCTGATGAATTACTCCTCTTGCCAGAATTCGACTTGCATTAGCCAAGTAGCTAGGGCTATATCTCTTAACCTTCCCCTCATGAAACACAGAGTTTCGTTCGTCAATCAATTGACCCAAATCAACTTCTAATTCCTCCTGACGCAACTTACTCCAAGGATCAAGTAAGACACTAATCCTCTTAGGTAACACTGTCCTTGCACTTTCCCCATCTTTCTTAGTCGCGGTTTCAATCGCTATATAAAACTTTACAAAGGACACAAGCGGTACTAATTCTTGGATTGCAAATCCATACCATTGAATGGCAGCGAATAAATCCTCTTCTATTGGTGAGGCTTGCCGATCGATTAGAGATTGAAAGTAACTTAGCCCAAAGAATTCAGCATACTGTATGAAGTTATCATCTACTTTGAAGGGTTGGACTGAAAATTCTGAATGACCTACAGTTCCGAATTTTTGTTCAGAATCTATGACAAAAGTAGATGAAACTCTTTTTAGTTCTTGGCCTGAGAGGTAAACATGTCGCGTTGGTTCGGACGCCCAAATTAGCGAACCAAGAAACCTAAGGATATTTAGAGTTTTCTCTATTTTTTCTCTTGCCAATTCTGCTGATCTTATCCATTCAGCCTTGATTTTTGTGGTTGAGAAACAATCCCTGTGGGGGTTTAATTTATCGATATGTATATCAGAGAATTTGTTTGAAAAACGGTCTTTAGCCTCAAATGGTAGAAAAGTTACATCACCTATTTGGATTGTAATGTTAGTGGTTAGACCAATAATGGGAACAATACATTCGTATTCTTGGAATTCGATATCTATCTTCTGTTCAAAGGCCGAAGTAATGTTTTCAAAGTTCGGGATGGTGTTTTTGTCTTTAAGTGTCGCAAGTTCCAAAAGCAGTTTATGTATTTCTTGTTCTAGACCCTGATTTGACCACTTCTCACCTAAATTTTCGATATTGACTATTGACCTTTTCAGGCTCTGATAGATTACAAAATACCCATCTTCGTCTAAACAGAAAGGTCTATCAATTCTCAAATAACCTGCATAGAGCGGGCGATCATCAGGTACATCGAAACTAATATGATTGTGTAAATTCTCAATAAGGCGACGCAGCTCATCATGCTTCTGTATTGAGATCGTCATTACTTCTCCCTACAACAGAGATAGTGTAGATTTTCTGTTGCATCCCACGAATTTTACATCGATTCCTTGTATGGTCGCGTTTTGCAACAGCATTCATCGTCAACTTGCACGTTGTAAGACGCCTCGCGCTTCCCAGCCGTCACCCTTCGATACGTACAAGAGTGTCCCGTCCGAAAGCAACTCAAGAGTATCTGAGTCGGCTTCTCCGCACTCGCCTTGCTGGTTCTCAGCTTTCAAGTCGATGGTCTCTCCGCGAATATCCGCGACTCGATACGTCCCTGAACATGGGATCAAAGGGATGTCGAATATCCCCAGCGTGGAGCTGATTTCAACAGGCTGGAGAATGGAGATGGTAATTTTCATGTCCCAGCCGTTGTTGTTGTGGGCGGT
>Ga0210377_10003403_pt1 | contig 13712 bp, 11 predicted proteins | sample PLM4_65_b1redo_FD_155480 | JGI IMG/M metagenome (GOLD analysis project Ga0210377, IMG submission 155480) | Groundwater sediment microbial communities from an aquifer in East River, Colorado, USA - PLM4_65_b1 redo | ecosystem: Environmental > Terrestrial > Soil > Riparian zone | place: USA: East...
TGGGCGGATCGACGATCCAGGACGAGCGGTATTCGCCGTTGACCTTGGCGTATTCCGAACCCGGATCGATCCAGAAGGCGTTGTAGCCGGCGTCGGGCTGGCGGTCGGTGAAGACGCCGGCATTGGGGTCGGTCCGCTTCTGGCTGTCCCGGGCGATCTGGGTGTAGTTGGCGTTGTCGAGCAGCTGGTTGACCTTTTCGGGCGGGATCACCAGCGTGTCGATATTGGCGCCGCCGCGGCCGCCGCCGCGCGTCAGGCTGGTGAGGGAGGCGGTGGACCATACGCCCTGAAGGTCGGCATGGCCGTCTGGCGCCCGTGGCGCCTTGTAGTTGGGGTCCCACGGCTTGAGGTCCTTGAAGAAGGGGATCGGGCTTTCGAAGGACCGCGAGCCTGCGATCGTCTTCGGTCCTTCGACCGGCTTGTCAGTCGGCGCCGCGTAGTTCACGCCGGAATTGGCCCCGATCCGCTGCGCGGCCGCCGGCTGGGCCAACGCGAGCGCAAGTCCGAGCGCTGCGATCGACGCGCCGATGGTCAATTTCTTCATCTCTCTCTCCCGTTGCCTTGGGTCCGCGCTTTTGCCCGTGACCGTTTCATCCGCGGCTCAACTATCGTTGCGGAAAGCTATTTGCGTCTTCCGGCGCTGTCGACCCGATCGGGTCGAGCGGTCCGAGCAAATCCAGGTGATTGCGGGCTTGAGTCAGCCTCGATCGGGCGACAGGAGCATCCACACGCCTTCACGAGCGGCGGGACGGCGTTCGACCAGCAGCCGGGCGATCTGGCTGTCGTCGTGGAAGGCGGTTCCGGTGGCGCTGTCCAGCATCGCCTTGGCGAGATTGTCGAGGTCCATGTGCGGGGGATCGCCGGTGAATTCCATCACGATATGGGCCGACCAGTCGCCCCAGCGTGGCCGGGCGGCGGGCAGATGCTTGCGGAAGAATTCGCGCAGCAGCGGCTTGTAGTATTTGGCCTGGGTGGTGAGGCCATCGACCTGGACTTCGAGAGCGCCCGAAGCATCCAGCCGCGCACGGACTTTGCCGTGGTGGACCCAGGGCTGATCGTTCACTTCACTACCGGCAGCGCGTAGGCGGTGACGTAGTCGCCCATCGGACTGTCGAAATTGCCGTAGCCGCCATTGGCGATGACGACGTATTGCCTTCCCTTCCATACGTAAGTCATGGGCGTCGCCTGGCCGCTGGCCGACAGAGTGTCCGACCAGAGCTGCTTGCCGGTCTCGATGTCGAAGGCGCGCAACTGGCTGTCGAAGGAGGCGGCGATGAAGACGATGCCGCCGGCGGTCACTATAGGCCCGCCGAGGTTGGGCGTGCCGGTCTTGATGGCGATACCCATCGGGGCGAGGTCGCGCGTGTCGCCCAGCACCTTGCGCCAGACGATCTCACCCTTCGCCGCGTCGACGGCGACGAGCATGCCCCAGGGCGGCGGCGTGCACGGCAGGCCGAGCGAGGATGCGATAATCCCGCGGGTCATGCCGAAGGGCGCGCCACGCATGGGCGCCACCTCGTCAGCCTCGCCGGCCTTCTCGACCGCCTCGACCTGGTCGGAGGGGATCAGGCGAATCTCGTGGGCGATGTTGCTGACGTTGACGATGACGAGGTTACGCGAGGCGTCGAACGCGGCGCTGCCCCAGTTCGCGCCGCCGCCAGTGAACGGCAGGAACAGCGTCCCCTGCTCCGTTGGCGGCGTGTAGAGGCCCTCGGCGCGCAGCTTGCGAATCTTTCCGGCGCATTCGGCCTTGTCGAAAATGGTGACGCCAAAGGCGTTGTCCGGATTCACCCGGTCGGGCACCAGCATGCCGGGGCGGACGGGGAAAGGCTGGGTCGGCGAAAGAGCCTCGCCCGGCGCACCGCTCTGCGGCGTGGGGCGCTCCTCGACGGGAATGACGGGTTCCCCGGTGTCGCGATCGAGCACGAAGACCAGGCCGGTTTTCGTGACCTGCACCACGACGTCGCGGGGCGCGCCGTCGATCGTGAGGGTGTAGAGGCCCGGCTGGGCGGGGAGATCATAGTCCCAGACGTCGTGATGGACGGTCTGGAAGCTCCAGATCATGCGGCCGGTTGCGCCTTCGAGAGCGACGACGGAGTTGGCGTTGCGATTGTCGCCGGGACGCAGGCCGCCGAAGAAATCCGGGCTGGGGCTGGAGGTCGGCAGGAACACCCAGCCGCGCTTCTGGTCGACCGAGATGGTGGACCAGACATTGGCGTGGCCGACGACATCTGCGCCGCCCTTCCATGAAGCGCGTGCGGGATCGGCGGGATCGCGCGGAACAGGGTCGAACGTCCATACGATGGCGCCGGTGCGGGCGTTGAGGGCGGTGACGGCGCCATGGGGCGCCTCGACGCGGTTGTTGTCGGAAATGGCGGAGCCGACGACAACGACATCCCCGACGATGGCGGGAGCGGACGTGATCTGGAATTCGCCGGGCCAGACGAGATCCATCTTCGGCGCGAGACTGACTTCGCCGCCCTGCCCGAACGCCGGACAGCGCTGGCCGGTCGCAGCGTCGAGCGCGATCAGCCGGACGTCGGTCGTGCCCATGAAGATGGTGCTGTGACAGGGAGCTTCCGCGGCGGAGGCGGCGTCGGTCCACTGCGAAACGCCGCGGCAGATATTCTGGTTGCCTGGCTCGCGGCCCGGATCGACGCCGGGATCGTGACGCCATTTTTCTTCGCCCGTGCCGGGGTCGATGGCGATGACATCGTTGAACGGAGAGCAGAGGACCAGCTTGTCGCCAACGAGGATGGGGGTGTTTTCGAAGGCGGTGTCTTCAATATGGCGCTTGGGGTTATCGAAGGCGCGGGTGCGGTATTGCCACGCGACTTGAAGCTTTCCGACATTTTCCCGGGTGATCTCAGCGGCGGCGCTGTAGCGCGAGCCGCCCGCATCGCCGCCATAGGCGGACCATCCGGTAGTGGCGGCCGGATCGGCGGGGCCGACTGCGGCCGCCTTCCCGTCGATGGAGAGATCATCGGCTGTCCCGAACGCCCACCAGATCATCGAGCCGCCGAGCAGGCTGCCCAGGGCCGCGACGACAATGACCGCTAGACCGATCAGGATGATTCTGAGCATGGCTATCCCCTCGTCGACAGCACCCCGTCATCCGTATAGGGCAAACCCGTGATTTTGGAACGCCGCCCATGCTGAACCGCTCTCTCGACCTCGGCGCCTTGCGTAAGGAATTCGCCAGGGAAGGCCGCATCCGCGTGCGGGGCGTGCTGGAACCGGCGATTGCCGATGCGGTGGCGGCGGAGATGGCAGGGCTGCCCTATCAGGTGTTCTGCGCGACCGGACAGGGCGTCGCCGTGATCGACCCCAGGGAGATGGCGGGCTGGGATCGGGCAAGGCAGGTCGAACTCCAGCGCACGCTTGCGCAGGCGGCGAGCAGGGCCGAGGGCTTTGCCTATTTCGGCTATCGGATGACCGAGGCCTGGCAGACGGCGACGCCTGACACCGCGCTGGGCCGGTTCTATGCGGCGCTGAATGGCAAGGCGACGCTCGATGCGATCCGCAAGATCACCGGCGCCACGACGTTCGACAATGTCTTCGCCCAGGCGACGCAATACCTGCCGGGCCACTATCTGACGCGGCATCTCGACGATCCCAAGGGCGAGCACCGCAAGTTCGCCTTCGTGTGGGGCTTCACGCCGAAATGGGATCCGGACTGGGGCGGGCTGCTGCAGTTCTACGACAACGAAGCCCAGCCGACATTCTCGTTTTCGCCCGGCTTCAACACGCTGGACCTGTTCGACGTCAGCCACGTCCATTCAGTAACGCTGGTCACGCCGTTTGCGCTTGGGCCTCGGCTGGCGGTCTCGGGCTGGTTCGTGAAGGGCGATCCGCTTAGGCCGATGGGATATACGCACACGAAGGGCGCTTGAACCCGTGCGCGCGCGGGTCTAGTCCCTGCGCACAATTCAGGACGCTGGGAGCTGCACCTAATGGCCGCGAAGACTCGCACCGAGACCGACACCTTCGGACCGATCGAAGTGGCGGCGGATCGGTATTGGGGGGCGCAGGCGCAGAGGTCGCTCGGCAATTTCAAGATCGGCTGGGAGAAGCAACCCGCCCCGATCGTGCGGGCGCTGGGCGTCGTGAAGCGCGCGGCGGCCGAGGCGAACATCGAGCTGGAGAAGCTCGACCCGAAGCTGGGCAAGGTGATCATCGCGGCGGCGCAGGAAGTGATCGACGGCAAGCTGAACGATCATTTCCCGCTGGTGGTGTGGCAGACCGGCTCGGGCACGCAGTCGAACATGAACGCCAACGAAGTGATCTCGAACCGGGCGATCGAGATGATGGGCGGCGTCATGGGATCGAAGAAGCCGGTCCATCCCAACGACCATGTCAACATGAGCCAGTCGTCGAACGACACGTTCCCGACGGCGATGCATATTGCGTGCGCGGAGCAGATCTCGAGCGACCTGCTTCCGGCGCTCGAACATCTTCTCGGCGCCTTGAAGGAAAAGTCGGCGGCGTGGAAGAAGATCATCAAGATCGGACGGACGCACACGCAGGATGCGACGCCGCTGACGCTGGGCCAGGAATTTTCCGGCTATGCGCGGCAGGTGGAGCTGGGGATCGAGCGGATCAAGTCGACGCTGCCGCGCCTGATGGAGCTGGCGCAGGGCGGGACGGCGGTGGGCACGGGGCTCAACGCGCCCAAGGGATTCGACAAGCTGGTGGCGGCGAAGATCGCGGAAATCACCGGCCTGCCGTTCAAGACGGCGCCGAACAAGTTCGAGGCGCTGGCGGCGCACGACGCCATGGTGATGAGCCATGGAGCGATCACGACCGCGGCGGCGAGCTGCTTCAAGATCGCCAACGATATCCGTTTCCTCGGCTCGGGCCCGCGCGCCGGGCTGGGCGAGCTGGCGCTGCCGGAGAACGAGCCGGGCTCGTCGATCATGCCGGGCAAGGTGAACCCCACCCAGTGCGAGGCGATGACGCAGGTCTGCGCGCACATCATGGGGAACAACGCCGGCATCGTATTCGCCGGCAGCCAGGGGCATTTCGAGCTGAACGTCTATAATCCGATGATGGCGTACAATTTCCTGCAGTCGGTGCGCCTGCTGGCCGATGCGGCGGTGAGCTTCACCGACAACTGCGTGGTGGGCATCGAGCCTCGGCTGGACAACATCCGCCAAGGTGTCGAGCGCTCGCTGATGCTGGTGACGGCGCTGAACGAGCGGCTGGGCTACGACATCTGCGCCAAGATCGCCAAGGCGGCGCACAAAAAGGGTACGACGCTGCGCGAGGAAACCGTCGGCGGCGGGTACCTGACCGAAACCGAGTTCAATAAGCTGGTGCGGCCGGAGAAGATGATCGGGCCGAAGTAATCTGGAGTAGCTGAAACGCTGGTTGTTCCGGCGATTGAAAACGATGGGGTTGGGCTGATGAATTCGACTTTCCGTTACGAGCTTCGCATCGCCACGCTGGCAGGTGCAGTTGTCGCGCTAGCCGGCTGCGAGACACCGCTGCCGACGCGAGCCTACTCTCCTGCCGCGCTCGATCAGGCCGTGCTTATTCACTTCAACAACAATTGGTCGCCGATTTTCGAAAAGGTGGATCTCAAACGCGGAACGTCCGCGCCTAAAAGCGAAGGCGTACGAACCGAAGGCATTCCGGAGAAATTCGACTACGCGTCAAAACGCGTGACGCCGGAAATCGAACAGAGACTCGGTCTCAAGGGCGGGAAATCGGGTCGGGTCGACACTGGCTATGGCGTAACCGTGTGGGAGCCCGGCGACTACGCGTTGATCGGCATATTTCAACCCAACAGCAATGGTCTGGCGAGCTGGGTAAGCACGATCTGCTTCACTGGCCAGGCGCCGGTGCTTCGCATCGAAGCCGGCGCCCTGAACGTGTTCGAGCCGCAGAACGAGTTGAACGAAAGGATCAACGCCGGCGCTTCCTACGATCCGGCCCTGGTCAGGCGTACCGAGGACCGCATCCGCTTCGTGCTCGAAGAGTTCCCCGCGCTCAAGGGCGAGGTGAAGCTGGCGACCGTCGTGGCGTCCGTCCAATACTACAAACCCCAGACCCCCAACCCGAGCAGCCTGTGCGACCGCGACAGCCATTTCGTCCCAGGTCCGCCCCTGCCGCTGCCACCGCCGGCGCCGAAATAGCCATTACGCTTCGCCCTGGCCCCATACAGACTATCTCCCTCTTGTGAGCACGCGGCGCCGGCTTCTTGCGCTAGACTGCGCGCCACGTGACTCAAGGAGGAGACACATGCGCGCCATCTTACTCGCACTGGCCGTCGCCGCCCTGCCTGCCGCCGCCTATGCCCATCATGGCTGGGCCAGCTATGACACGGCCAAGCAGACCAAGCTGACGGCGAAGATCGACAAGGTCGCCTTCACGAACCCCCACGGTGAAATCTGGATGACCGTAGAGGGCCAGCAGCTCTACGTCCTCCTCTCCCCGCCGGGCCGCATGGTCGATCGCGGGCTCAACGCCAAGGATCTGACGGTCGGCAAGACCGTGACGGTCGAGGCCCAGCCCAGCACGGTCAATGCCAATGAGTGGAAGGCCATCAACATCACCGTCGACGGCAAGGTCTATAACCTGATGCGCTGACCGGCGCCGAAATCCCGTTGCGTCACCGGTTGACTGGACATGGTCCCCGGCGGCACATCAGCCGATGCCCTACACCGCCCCAGTCGACCAGATCGCCCATACGCTCCAGCGCATTGCGCGGCTGGAGGATATTGCGGCGACAGGCGCGTTTCCGAATTTCGACGCCGAGCTGGTTGCGCCGATTCTGGATGAAGCGAACAAACTGGCGCGCGACGTGCTGGCGCCGCTCAATCCCATCGGCCACAAGCATGGCGCGAAGCTGACCGACAATGGCGTGATCGCCGCGCCCGGTTTCGCCGAAGCCTATGCCCAGTTCCGCGATGGCGGATGGATGGGGCTCGCCTTCCCGGAGGAGTATGGCGGACAGGGCCTGCCGAAAGTGCTGGCGCTGGCGGTGATGGAGATGGTGCACGGCGCCAACATGGCGTTCGGCCTCTGCCCGCTGCTTACCTTCGGCGCCATCGAGGCGATCCTGGCGCACGGGACCGACGAGCAGAAGAAGACCTACCTGCCCAAGCTGATCTCGGGCGAATGGACCGGCGCGATGAACCTGACCGAGCCGCAGGCCGGATCGGATGTCGGCGCGCTGAAGACCAAGGCCATTCCCAATGGCGATGGCTCGTACTCCATCACCGGGCAGAAGATCTTCATCACCTGGGGCGATCACGACATGACTGAGAATGTCGTGCAGCTGGTGCTGGCGCGGCTGCCCGATGCGCCGGCCGGATCGCGCGGGATCTCTCTCTTCGTGGCGCCGAAATTCCTGGTGAACGCCGATGGTTCGCTGGGAGAGCGCAACGCGATCCGCTGCATCGGGCTCGAGCACAAGATGGGCATCCACGCCTCGCCGACCTGTGTGATGGAATACGCCGGCGCGAAGGGCTGGCTGGTCGGCGAGCCCAACAAGGGCCTTGCGGCGATGTTCACGATGATGAATTCGGCCCGGCTCAATGTCGGCCTCGAAGGCGTGGCGGTGGGCGAAGCCGCATTCCAGGCCGCTCTCGCATATGCGCGGGACCGCAAGCAGGGCTCGGCGCCAAGCATCGAAGGGTCGGCGCCCATCATCCGCCATCCGGACATCCAGCGCTCGCTGGCCTCGATGGCTGCGGCGGTGCAGGCGTCACGCGCGATCTGCTATGCCTGCGGCGCCGCGGCGGATCTGGCCGAGCATGCCAGCGATCCGGCTATCCGTGAGGCCGCGAAGCTGCGCGAGGACCTGCTGACCCCGCTGGCGAAAGCCTGGTCTACCGACCGGGCGATCGATGTGACCAACACTGGCGTCCAGATCCATGGCGGCATGGGCTTCATGAGCGAGACATCCGCCGCGCAATTCTATCTCGATGCGCGAATCACCCCGATCTATGAGGGCACCAACGGCATCCAGGCGATCGATCTGGTCGGCCGCAAGCTGTCGATGAACAACGGCGCCGCGATGGCCGCCATGCTGGCCGACATCCGCAACACCGCCCGCGAGGCGCGCGCCAGCAACGAGCCGAAACTGGTGGTGATCGCCGACCGGCTCGATGCGGCGGCCGCAGCGCTTGATGAAGCCACGCAGTGGATGATCGCCGCCATGAAGTCGACGCGCGAGACCGGTCTTTCCGGCGCAAGCGCCTATCTGCGGCTGGCGGGAGACGTGGTCGGGGGCCACTTCCTGACGCTGTCGGCGATTACCGACCGCGGTCGGCCGCTGGCGCTTGCCCGCTTCTACGCCGAGGACACTCTCTCGCGCGCCCCCGGCGCCATCGCCGCGATCACCTCGGCTTCGGAAACGCTCCAGGACGCCGCCGGAGAGCTTTTATCCGACGCCTGATCGATTCCACCGGGAACCGAAAGGCTGCCGCCGCGTAGTTTGCTGCAGCTATATCGGAGCCGGACGTGCGCCCCGTTTTCATCGCCATCATCGCAGGACTGCTTCCGCTCGGCGCCTTTGCGCACCAGGGCATGTCGAACGCCAGCCAGGGCCCGTTGACCCGGATCAGCGGGCCGATCGAAGCGGCGACCTATGACGGCGCCATCCGGATCAGCTACCAGGGCGCGGCGGTCCGGGTTGCCCTGGGCACGCCAGCCGGTCTCAAGGCGCGCGGACTGCCATTGTCCGCCCTGATCCCAGGCACACAGGTCATACTCGACGCCTACGTTTCCCCGGCCGGCGAACGCTCGCAGCTCCATGCGCGGCGCATTGTGGTCGACGGCCGAATATTCGAGCTGGGCTGATTTTCCCCGACTGACAACCCGCGACACTGACGCCGATCTCCGCTAGGTCTGGCGATGGATCGGTGTCGGGATTCTGCATGAAACGCGTCCTTGCGGCTGTCCTTCTTGGCGTAGCGCTTTCCGCGTGTGCAAGCATCGCCGGCGCGCCGCACGAATCCGCGGCGGATGCGCGCTTCCGGAACATCTACGAAACCGAATGGACGTGGCGGAACAGCCTCGACCCGGAAGACGACGAGGACACCCCCAGCGAGGACAAGGCGCCGACCAAGTGGCCGCGGGTCGATCCCGCGACGCAGGCGACGCGGCTTGCCTACATGAAGGACGTGATCGCGAAGCTGGACGCGCTGGACTCCAGGACGCTGTCGCCCGAGGCGCAGATTAACCTGGCGATCTACCGCGACCAGATCGAAGTGCGGATGTCGTGGATTGTGTTCCGCGAATACGAAAAGCCGCTCAACGCCGACACCACATTCTGGACCAATGCGGCGAGCGCGGCGCCTAAAGGCTTCCGGTCGGAGGCGCAGGCGCGGGCCTGGATTTCGCGGCTCAACGACACGCCGCGCTATTTCGCCGACCAGATCGCCAACATGAAGCTGGGGCTGGCGCACGGCTTCACGCCGCCGCGCATCACGCTGGAAGGACGCGCGGCGTCGATCTCGGCAGTCTATGAAGGCAAGACGGCGGAGCAATCGTCCTTCTACGAACCGTTCAAGACGCTGCCGGCGAACATCCCCGCCGAGACACGCGCCGAGTTGCAGGTGCAAGCGAAAACTGCGATCGAGACCAAGGTCTTCCCGGCCTATCGCGACCTCCTGCCCTTCTTCCGCGACGAGTATTTCCCGCACACGCGGACCGACCTCGCGGCGATGAAACTGCCGGACGGCGAGGCCTACTACGCCGCGCAGATCCGCGAGTTCACCACGCTGAAGCTTTCCCCTGACGAAATCCATGCCATCGGCCTTGCCGAAGTCGCGAAGATCCGCGCCCGCATGAACGATGTGATGAAGGAGGTGGGCTTCAAGGGCGACCTGGCGGCCTTCCTCACCTTCCTGCGCACCGACCCGCAATTCTATCCCAAGACGGGCGATGAACTGCTGATGCGGGCGGCGTGGATATCGAAGAAGTTCGACGGCAAGGCGCGTTTCTATTTCGGCCGCCTGCCGCGATCGCGTTTCGCGGTCATCCCGGCGCCAGACGACATTGCGCCTTTCTACACCGCCGCACGCGGCGGCCCGGGCGTCTACCTGGTCAACACCTACAACCTCCCCGCCCGCTCGCTCTATTCCCTGCCGGCCCTGACGCTGCACGAAAGCGCGCCCGGCCACGCCTTCCAGATGCCGCTGGCGGATGAACAGGAGAATGTGCCGGAATTCCGCCGCAAGACCTACATCTCCGCCTTTGGCGAAGGCTGGGCGCTCTATTGCGAGCTGCTCGGCGAAGAGATGGGCATGTATGAGACGCCCTACGAAAAGTTCGGCATGCTGAGCTATCAGATGTGGCGCGCCGCCCGCCTCGTCGTCGACACCGGCGTCCACGCCAAGGGCTGGACCCGCGAACAGGCGCAGCAGTTTTTCCATGACAACACCGCGCTGGCCGATCACGAGATCACCACCGAGGTCGACCGCTACATCTCCTGGCCCGGCCAGGCGCTGAGCTACTATCTCGGCGAGATGAAGATCCTCGAGGGCCGCCGGAAGGCCGAAGCGGCGCTAGGATCGAAGTTCGACATCCGGTATTTCCACGACACCGTGCTGCAACTCGGTTCGGTTCCGCTGCCGGTCCTCGAAGCGCGCATCGACCGCTTCATCGCTGAAGGCGGACCTGATCCGTATGCGAAGAAATAGTCACAGCGCCCGATAGCCGACATTCCTGATCCGCGCCTCGCCCTGCCCGGCGCAATAGATGGCCGGGCGGAGGCTGAGGAAATCCCACGCGGTGTTGTGGTTGTAGCCGGAGACCTCGATCCGCACGCCGTATTGGGTCCAGTCCTTTCCTGGCGTGCGCGAATGCATCGTGACGATGTGGCGGTCGTTGACGACACGTATCTGCATCCGCCGTCCAAAGTCGGCGGGTGCGCCGCCGCTGCGCTGGGTGGCGACGCGGTGCATGATCAGGCCGCGCGAATTGAAGCCGAGGCCGCAATAGAGCTTCGGCGAATAGAACAGCAGCACGCCGGCTTCAGCAGTGTTGTCGATCTCGAGGTCGGCGGTGACTTCGTAGGCGAGATCGCCGCAGATGAAAGTCAGCGGGCGGCTGTCGGTGGGCGTCTTGCCCGATGCGGCGAGGCGCAAGAGGCCTGGCGACCAGATCCGGCGAGCATTTTCGTTCGGGCCGGGCGCGTGGAACGCCCATTCGAGACCGATGCGGTCGGTTGTGAAATCATCCGACAGCGCCATGCCGTGGGCCGCGCCCGGAATGTTCGCCGGCTTGGCGATGGGCTTGGAGAGGTCCCCGCCTTTGGGCACGAACCAGCCATCCTTGGTCCATTCGACGGGATCGAGCAGGGTCTGGCGGCCCAACGTCCAGAAGCCGTTTTCATAGCCGTGATAGACCATGAACCATTGCTCCTTGCCGTTTCTGGCCGGCCCTTCGACCAACGTGGCGTGGCCGCGCGACCACCATTTCTCGCGCGCCGACCATGTGCGGACGATCGGATTATTGGGCGCATTCTCCCACGGGCCGTTGATCGAGCGCGAGCGCGCGGCGATCACCATGTGGCCGGTAGGCGGGCCCGCCGTGCCGCCAACCGCGGTGATGAGATAGAACCAGTCGCCCCGGCGCATTACCTTCGGGCCCTCGGGCGCAAAACCCTCGACCACCCAATCGTCGGGATAACGCCAGGGATCGTAGACGTGGGTCACCTCGCCCACGGTCGACAGGCCATCGTCGCTGAGCGTGACGCGGTCGCCGCCGGAAAGGAAGAGATAACGCTTGCCGTCTTCGCCTACCGCATGGCCGGGATCGATGTGACGAGGGAGTTTGAGGTCGATCGGCTCGCTCCACGGTCCCTCGACCTTCTCGGCGTGGATGACATAGATCGAGCGCGCCTCCGGAAAGCGAGCGGGGATGTAGAGAAAGTAGCGCCCCTGATGCTTCACCAGCTCTGGCGCCCAGACCGAACCGATATTCGTCTTCAGGGCTGCGGTGACAGGCGTCCAGTTCACCAGGTCGAGCGATTTCCAGATGACGAGGCCGGGATAGGATTCGAAAGACGAGAAGGTCATGTACCAGGTGTCGCCATCATGGATGATGGTCGGGTCTGGGTGGTCGCCCGATAGAATCGGGTTGAGGAATCGTCCATCGCCCAGGTCGGCGCGGCGCTGGTTCTCGACGCCCCTCGCCCATTTGAGGTGCGCCCAGTCGAGGCCGGATGGCGAAATCTCGCCTTCCTTCCTGCTCAGCGGCGATGCGACAGAGCCGGTGGCGCACCCAGCCAAGGCCAACGAGGACGCCGCCATGCCGGCAAGAGCGGTTCTGCGTGTTGCGCCATCCATCGCCTAGTCTCCTCGCTCTTCCCGGGAAGAACTCGCCTGTTATGACACCGGTGTCAACTTCTGCGCTGTCTCCGAGACAACGATCGAAGCTGCGGCGACTCCAATCTGCTTGACGGCGATTGTCCCGGTCGCGCATCAGGAGACATGACCCGCAAGCCCAAAGGCGCCAAGCCCGACATCACCAAAGTGCTGAAGTTCAACGGCCGGCGCCCCACTATCAACGATGTCGCCCGGCTGGCGCGCGTGTCGAAGAAGACGGTGTCGCGCGTCATCAACCTGTCGCCCTTCGTGAAGGAAAATACGCGCGAGCGCGTCGACGGGATCATCAAGGAGATCGGCTACACGCCCGATCCGATGGCGCGGGGCCTCGCCTCCAAGCGCTCTTTCCTGGTCGGCCTGATCTACGACCAGCCGAACCCGCAATACGTCATCGACATGCAGCAGGGCATACTCGACGTTATCCGGGGATCGGGCTTTGAGCTAGTCGTTCACCCGTGCCGCCGCCAGGCGCCGGACTTCCTGCAGAACGTGCGGGCCTTCGTCGAGCGCCAGAAGCTGGCGGGCGTCGTGCTGCCGCCCTCGGTTTCGGAAGACGACGAACTGGTCAAGATCCTCCAAGAATTCGACTGCCCCTATGTCCGCATCGCCTCCGTGCCACTGGACGAGCCGGAGCATTCGATCGTCACCCATGACGCCGAAGGGGCCGAGCAGGCAGCCGAGCATCTCGCTGAACTTGGCCACACGCGCATCGCTCACGTCTCCGGCCCGGACACGTTCCGCTCGGCGCACGAGCGCCGCGCAGGTTTTGTGAAAGGCCTCAAGGCGCACAAGCTGAAACTGGAGCGCGAACTCGACGTGAAGGCGGCCTACACTTTCCAATCGGGCGTCGAGGCCGGGCGGCGGCTGATGGAGTTGTCCAGTCCGCCGACGGCGATCTTCTGCGGCAATGACGAAATGGCCGCCGGCGTCTGCCAGGCGGTGCGCGAGGCCGGCCGCGAGATAGCCAAGCATGTCTCGGTAGTGGGGTTCGATGACAGCCCGCTGGCCTCGCGGCTTTGGCCGGCGCTTACCTCGGTTCTGCTGCCGATTCGCCTGATGGGCCGCATGGCCTCGACGCGCCTGCTGGGCGACAGCCTGATCGGCGAGCCGCCGCCTGAAGAGGCGCTCGGCGAGGTCCATCCCAAGCTTGTCGTCCGCGGCTCGACTGGGCCGGTTCGCGAGGCTGGCCGCCCTTGACCGGAGACCGGTTTGGCGGGCTTATGACACCGGTGTCCATTTTCGTTCTGACGGGAGGCTCGACCGATGTTCGAGAAGACCTACCACGCCACTCATCCCGACATGATGGAGGACGCCTCCAACGAGGATCTGCGGGCGCGTTATCTCATCACCGGCCTGTTCAGGCCGGAGAAG
>Ga0210377_10003404_pt1 | contig 13711 bp, 12 predicted proteins | sample PLM4_65_b1redo_FD_155480 | JGI IMG/M metagenome (GOLD analysis project Ga0210377, IMG submission 155480) | Groundwater sediment microbial communities from an aquifer in East River, Colorado, USA - PLM4_65_b1 redo | ecosystem: Environmental > Terrestrial > Soil > Riparian zone | place: USA: East...
CCCGCAGGAGTCGCAGTGCGAGGCCACCTGCATCGTCGGCAACAAGCTCGAGCCGGTGGCGGTCGGCCGCCTCGAGCGCTTCGTCGCCGACTTCGCGGTGGCGCGCGGCTGGGACGAGGTGCCCGACGTGCCGAAGACCGGCATCAAGGTCGCCATTGTCGGCTCGGGGCCGTCGGGGCTGGCCTGTGCCGGCGACCTGATCAAGTACGGGCTCGACGTCACGGTGTTCGAGGCGCTGCACGTCGCCGGCGGGGTGCTCAAGTACGGCATCCCCGAGTTCCGCCTGCCGAACCACATCATCGACATCGAGATCGAGAACCTGAGACGGATGGGCGTGCGGTTCGAGCTCGACGCGGTGATCGGCAAGCTGTTCACCATCCCGGAGCTCATGAACGGGATGGGGTACGGCGCCGTCTTCATCGGTACCGGCGCCGGTTCGCCGAAGTTCATGAACATCCCCGGCGAGTCGCTCAACGGCGTCTTCTCGGCGAACGAGTTCCTGACCCGGGTGAATCTGATGCGCGGCAACGAGAAGCCGCTGTACGATACGCCGGTCGGCATGGGCCGCCGGGTCGCCGTGGTCGGCGCCGGCAACACCGCGATGGATGCGGCGCGCACTTCGATGCGCATCGGCGCCGAGAAGGTCTACATCGTCTACCGCCGCAGCGAGAAAGAGTCACCGGCGCGGATCGAGGAGCTGCACCACGCCATGGAGGAGGGGGTCGAGTTCCTGTGGCTGACCAACCCGACCAGGGTGCTCGGCAACGACGCCGGCTGGGTGAGCGGTCTCGAATGCGTCGAGATGGAGCTGGGCGAGCCGGACGCGTCGGGCCGGCGCCGGCCGATCGCGAAGCCGGGAACCGAGAAAGTGCTCAACGTCGACACGGTGATCAGCGCCCTGGGCACATCGGCCAATCCGATCATCGCCCAGACGACACCGGGTCTCGCGACCAACAAGTGGGGCTATATTGAGGCGCGGGATGCGGACGGCGCGACCTCGCTGCCGGGTGTGTTCGCCGGCGGCGACATCGTCACCGGCGCCGCCACCGTCATCCTCGCCATGGGGGCCGGCCGCAAGGCGGCCTCCGGCATTCTGAAACATCTCGGGATCGCCCAGTCCGCCGCCGTCCCCGTGGCCGAAACCGCGGAAGAGCCGGCCGCCGCCGCGGCCGAGTAGGGGGGGGAACATGCCGTCCAGCTGTCCGAAGTGTCATGAGGTCGTGGCCGAGGACATCGTCTGCTGCGCCAATCTCGTCTACACCTGGCGCTGCATCAAGTGCCGCAAGCTGTCGACCGGCTTCGCGATGCCCTACGGCAAGTGCTTCATGTGCGGCGGCGGGCTCGAGATCCTCGCCGGACGTGAGTTCGACGACCCGATGAAGGTCCGCCCGATCCGCGACGCCGTGCAGTTCGAGCTCAACACCTACCACTTCTACCGTCTCGCCCTGCAGAAAGTGGCCGACCCGACGCAGCGGGCGATCATCGAGCAGCTCTACCAGCACGAGGTCGATCACCTGCACACCCTGCAGGAGCGCTACCATACGCACCTGACCGACGATGTCCTCTCCCTCAGACCCGGGATGGATGCCCTGCTCGCCGACGGACTGTTCGAGGGAATCGACCTCGCCGACATGAATGGAGGCGTGGTCGGGTTGTACGACAAGGCGATCGCCATGGAGCGCCGCACCCGGGACCATTTCAAGCGGATGTCGGAGGATCTGCCGGCCGGCCCCGAGAAGGAGGTCTGCATGGAGCTCGCGGCCGAAGAGGAGGAGCACGTCGCCCTCCTCGAGGGTGAGAAGGAGCAGTTCGTTGCCCGTTGAGCATGTCCGCGCGCGGCGCCCGCCGCGGTTCGATCTCGACGCTCTGGCGTCGGAGCTGGCCGACGCCGACCCCGGCGTCGTCCGCCGCGCCGTCGACCGCGTCGGCGCGCACCTCGGGCGCCTCGACGAGGCCGGGTTCCGCCGCGCCGTCGAGATGCTGACCAGCCTGTTCTATGTCGACATCGCCGACCTCCCCGACCTCGAGGCGGTGCTCGACCACACCGTCGAGGTGCTGGCCGCCCGCGGCCGCCGCGTCGTGCCCCATCTGCTGCGCCAGATGCAGGGGAGCGACATCAAGTCGCACCTGTGGCTCGCCCGCGCCCTCGGCCGGATGGGCGCCGACGCGCTGCCGTCGCTGCGCACGCTCCTGGCCACCGCCGAAGACCCGTACGCCCGAGCCTTCGCGCTGTATGCCATCGGCAAGATGAGCACGCCGGGTGTCGTGCGCGCCCTGCCGGAGGTGATCGGCAGCCTGATGCACCCCGACCGCGAGGTGCGCGACTCGGCGGCCCGCACCCTCGGCCGCATCGCCGCCACAGCACCGGCGAAGAGCTTCACCCCGCGCCGCCGGCGCGAGATGTTCGAGACCCTGCTGCGCGCCGCCGGCGACGCCCAGCCCGCGGTGCGTGCCAAGGCGATGCGCAGTCTCGGCAAGATGGCCGCCGCCGGCCTGCTCAACCGGCCGCAGCGCCGCATCGTCGAAGCCGCCGCCCGCGCCGCCCTCGGCGAGGGGGAGTCGTATACCTGGGATCACGCCTACATCGTCCGCCGCGAGGCGCGCGAGACGCTCGACACGATTCAGCGGGTGTGAGCGTTCGGGGGGAACGGGTCGCCGGACCTACCGGGTCGCGGGCAGAAGCGGGATCTGCCGGGCCGCGACCGGCGTGAACCTGAGCAGGCAGCGAAACGCCTCGCGGTGCGTTTCGGGATCGCCCTCTTCGCGCAGGTAGAGCGCCGCGACGACGTCACGCCATCGCAGCAGCTCGCGGAGAAGAGCCGGCCGTGGCCGCGTGCCGATGGTGAGGTCGGTGAGTTGGAGCACGCGGGCATAAGCGTTCTGGCGCCGGCCATTGTCCTCCACGGTCATCAGAGCAGCCGCCCGGTTCATCTCGTTGCCAATCATCAGAATCTGCTGGTCGAGCGAGAAGCCGGCCCAGCGCTCAGGCGAGAGGGCGGAGTGCTGGGTCATGTCAGTTGCTCGCCCCGGCCGATCAAGGCGTAGGTGATCGCCCTGATGCGGTCGCGGAGAGCCTGGTCGGCCACCAGCATGCTTGGATTGCCGAGCGCCGGGCGGATGTTGATGAGGGACGTGAACTCGATGCACTCGTCCGGCCCGCGGCCCGGATAGTAGTTGGCGCCCCATAGGTCCGCCTGACGGCTGCCATCGGCGTGCAGTTCGCCGCCGATTGCGATCACCCCCCGCTGGATGTCGACGACGTACTTGACCATATCGGAGAACGGCTGGCCCACGAAGCGGGCGAGATGCTCCCGATCGATGGGCTCCCGGAGGATTTGAATGCCAGGTTGGTCGGCCATGACGGCTGGAGTATAAGCCGGCGCAGCGACAGGATCGACGCGGGGTCCTCCGACGTAGCTGCTCAGCCTCTGGTGCCGGTTCCATCTCCATTGGTGACCGGCGGTAGCGCGGGCTCCATCGACAGGAGCGGGCGGAAGCTGGTGCGCAACTCCGAGAGATACGCCACCGCCAGGACCGCGCCGCCGCAGAGCGCCATCAGCATCTGCAGCGCGTACCCGCCCGCCGTGCTGACGACCGGGCCACCGAGGGCGAGCAGGACCAGGTACCCCAGCCAGGACGCGAGGTAGACGGGCCGTCCCTCGCGAATCATCGCGAAGAGACCGATCCAACCGACCAGCGTGGTGCCGATCACCGCCAGCCACAGGGCGTTCAGGAGCGGCCCGCGGGCCGGCGCGACGTCCGTGCCGGCGATGCTCGCGACCTCGAGCGCGATGTCGCACAGAAGCAGGATGGAGAAGAGCCGTTCGGTTTTCATGAAGTCCTCCGGAGTCGAGCGCCGAGGGAGCCCCTGTGGGGCCCCGGGTGCTGGAGGAAACGGTGGATCCTGCGACCGGGTTCCAGGGATTCACCTCCGTGATTCGGGTGCTGGTGCTCTTGAGCCTTCCCTCGTTGCCGGTATACCCTCTCGCCTCTCTCGGCAATCTCGGACCGACCCCCCCCCGGAGGACCGCTCATGATGGGGCGCATCGGGGTACCAGTTCGACGCCGCCATCCCGGTCGACCGCGCACCCGACAAGCCGGTGGCCGCCGGCTCGCCGGTGCAGATCAAGCAGACCTACGGTGGCAGGGCGCTCAAGGTTGTGCACAAGGGCGCGTACCGCGGCATGGAGGCGACCTGCAATCAGCTCCTGGCCTGGATGGCGGCGTACGGCTACGAGTCGGCCGGGGCGCCGTGGGGCCAGTATGTCAGCGACCCCGGCAACACCGCCGAAGCCGACCTCGTCACCAACATCGTCATGCCGGTGAAGTAGCCGGCGCGCCGCCGGGCCGGGCGGAGTAGGATCGGCCCCTTGGAGGTGCGCGCCATGAGTCTGCCCGATCCTCATTCATACTTCGATCCCGATCAGCCGCGCGTGCGGCGGCTCACCCTCAAGCTCGACGTCGATTTCACGAGTCAGCGGCTCGAGGGCTCGGTCACTCTCGATCTGACGGCGCCCGGCAAGGGGCCGCTCGACCTCGACACCAAGGGTCTCGAGATCCGCGCCGCCCGCACACCCGACGGGCGGACGGTGCCGTTCGCGCTCGGCGCCGAGGAGGAGATCCTCGGCCGCCGGCTGCGGCTCGATCTGCCGCAAGGGACGCCGGCGGTCACCATCGACTATCGCACCGGTGCCGACGCCGTGGCGCTGCAGTGGCTGGGGCCCGAGCAGACCGAGGGGAAGAAGCACCCGTTCCTGTTCAGCCAGTGCCAGGCGATCCATGCCCGCACCGTGGTGCCGGTGCAGGACACGCCCTGTGCGCGGGTGACTTATGCAGCCGAGATCACCGTCCCCGAGCCGCTCGCCGCGGTGATGTCGGCCGGGCCGGCGGGCACGCGCCCCGGGCCGCGTCCGGGGACGCGCACCTTCCTGTTCGAGATGCCGCAGCCGATCCCGTCCTACCTCCTGGCGCTGGCGGTCGGCGACCTGGCGTCGCGCGATCTCAGCGAGCGCTCGCGGGTCTGGGCCGAGCCGGCCACCGTCGACCGCGCCGCCTGGGAGTTCGCCGACATCGAGGCGATGATCGGCAAGGCCGAAGGGCTGTTCGGCCCCTACGAGTGGGATCGTTACGACATGCTGGTCCTGCCGCCATCGTTTCCGTACGGCGGCATGGAGAACCCGCGCATGACCTTCCTGACGCCGACCCTGCTCGCCGGCGATCGGTCGCTCGTCGACGTGGTGGCGCACGAGCTGGCGCACTCGTGGACCGGGAACCTGGTCACCAACACGACCGCGGAGCACTTCTGGCTCAACGAGGGAACGACGGTCTACGCCGAGCGTCGGATCCACGAGGCGCTGCACGGCACCGAGGCGGCGGTGCTGTCGTGGGCCATCGGCCAGAAGGCGCTCGACCAGGAGCTCGAGCGGTTCTCCAAGACGCCGGAACTGACGAAGCTGCGTCTCGCGCTCAAGGGGGTCGACCCCGATGACGCGTTCTCGTCGATCCCGTACGAGAAGGGGGCGCGGTTGTGGGCGCTCGTCGAGCGCACCGCCGGCCGCGAGCGCTTCGACAAGGTATTGCGCGAGTACATCAAGACCTTCCGCTTCACGTCGATCAATTCGGAAGACTGGCTGAAGTTCATCGAGAAGCACCTGCCGGGGGTCGTCGACAAGGTGAACGCGCGCGCCTGGCTCGACCAGCCGGGCATCCCGGCGAACGCGCCGGTCTTCAAGTCGAAGGCGCTCGACGACATCACCGCGCTGGCCCAGGGGTTCGCCAAGGGCGCGCGCCCGACGGCGGCGCAGATCAAGGCCTGGAGCCCGAGCGAGATGCTGATCTACCTCCAGCATCTGCCGCGCGAGATCGGCCGCGCCGATTGCGAGTGGCTCGATCGCAACCTCGAGCTGACCAGCCGCGGCAACTACGAGCTTCTGGTCGAGTGGCTGACGATCGCCGTCGGCTCGGACTACGACACGGTGTTCCCAAAGGTGCGCGACGTGCTGACGCGGGTCGGTCGGATGAAGTACCTGCGGCCGCTGTACGGCGCCCTCGGCCGGCATGAACGCACCCGGAAGCTGGCGCAGGAGATCTTCGCGGCGGCGAGCCCCGGCTATCACGCGCTGTCGCGCCGGGTGGTCGAGGGGGTCATGGGGAAGTACGCCAAATAGATTCGCCAACTTGAGGTCATGCGCATGAGCCAGCGGCAGGACCAGGAGCCCGGCGGCGCCGAGGACATCCGGCTTCCCGACAATGCGTTTCGCGAGCTGCAGCCCGGCGAGATCTACCGGCCGGTGGTGGATCCGAAGGCCGACGTGCCGGAGATCACCACCCGGTCGATCGTCCAGGGGTTCTTCTGGGCGGTGGTGTTCTCGGCGGCCGCCACCTACATTGCCCTGAAGCTGGGCCAGGGGATCGAGTCGGCCATCCCGATCTCGATCCTGTCGGTCGGGTTCTCGGTGGCGGCGGTGCGTTTCCTCAAGGCGCGCGCCTCGACGCTGCTCGAGAACGTCAACGTGCTGGCCATCGGCGCCACCTCCGGCATCGTCGCCGGCGGCTCGGTCTTCACGATGCCCGCCATCTACATCCTCGGTCTCGAGGGGCGGTCGTCATACTTCCAGATCTTCCTGGTGCCGCTGCTGGGGGCGCTGCTCGGCATCCTGCTGCTGGCGCCGTTCCGGCGCTACTTCGTGCGCGACCTGCACGGCAAGCTGCCCTTCCCCGAGGCGCGCGCCACGACCGAGATCCTCGTCGCCGGCAAGCGCGGCGGTCAGAGCGCGGTGGTCCTGACCTACTCGGCGCTGCTGGCGGCCGCCTTCGACTTCATGAGCACCTCGATGCACGCCTGGTCGGACACCTTCGCGACCTCGTCCATCCGGCTGATGGACGAGTTCACCGGGCGGGTCAAGGCGGTGTTCACGATGAACACCTCGGCGGCGGTCATGGGTCTCGGCTACATCATGGGGATCCGCTACGCGCTGATCATCATGGCCGGCTCGATGACGTCGTTCTTCGTCCTGGTGCCGGCATTCGGCTACATCGGGCAGTTCGTCAGCGTGCCGATACCGCCGGGGACCGAGCCGCTGGGCGGCATGGCGCCCGACGCCATCTTCCGCATGTACGTGCGGCCGATCGGCATCGGCGGCATCTTCGCCGCCGGCCTCCTGTCGATCATGAAGATGTCGCCGGTCATCGTCGAGGCGACGAAGCAGGCGTTCGGCGAGGTCGCTCGCCTGGTGCGCGGCGGCGCGCTCGCCGGCGGCGCGGGCGGCGGGCCGGGCGCCGGTCCGGGGGGCGCCGACGAGGTGCGCACCGAGCGCTCGCTGCCGATGTCGCTCAACCTGCTCGGCATCGTCGCCATCGTCGTGGCGATCTTCCTGTACTTCCGCTTCTCGGTCCTTGCCGGGGAGCCGCGGGCGACGTCGATCGCCGCCGTCTCGGCCCTGATGACCGTGGTGATCGCCTTCCTGTTCGCGTCGGTGTCGGCCTGGGCCATCGCCATGATCTCGATCACGCCGATCTCGGGAATGACGCTGACGACCCTCATCGTCACCGCGGTGGCGCTGTCGGCGATGGGGCTCGCGGGACAGAGCGGAATGCTGCAAGTATTGCTCATCGGCGGTGTCGTCTGCACGGCGCTGTCGATGAGCGGGTCGCTCGTGACCCAGTACAAGATCGCCTACTGGCTCGGCGCCACGCCGCGCCGCATTGAGATCTCCAACATGGTCGGCGCCGTGGCGGCGTCGGCCGCGACCACCGCCGTCATCATCCTGATGGCGCGGGTCTACGGCTTCTCGCCGGGGCCGCTGCACCCGAACGCCCTGCCGGCGCCGCAGCCGAACGCCATGGCGGCGGTCCTGCAGGGGGTGATGGGGGACAGCGGCACGCCGTGGTTCCTGTACGGTCTCGGCGCCGTGTTCGCGGTGACCAGCCAGATGGTCGGCGTCTCGGGCCTGGCCTACGCGCTCGGCATGTACCTGCCGATGGAGCTGAATTCGCCGCTGGTCCTGGGCGCCGCCATCGCCTGGGCCCTCGAGCATTCGTCGAAGCAGGCGCCGCTGGCCAAAGCGCGCCACGAGAAGGGGACGCTCATCGCCTCCGGGTTCATCGCCGGCGGCGCGCTGGTCGGCGTACTGGCGGCGGTGCTGCGGTTCATCGATGACTCGGCCGGCACCAGCATCATGCCGGCCCTCGACCTGACGGCGGTCGGCGGTTTCGGCCCCTTCCTGGCCGCGTGGGGCAACTGGCTCGGGCTGGTGGCCTTCGTGGTGCTCGGTCTCTGGGTCTACTGGGACGCCCGGAAGGAAACCGCCGCCTGACGGTGCTAAGATGCTTCGGATTCGGGCCCCATCGGGTCCGACACATTGAGGAGGGTTCGATGAAAAAAGTGTCCCTGCTGTTCGGCGTGCTGGTCGCGGTTGCGTTGCTGGCGGCGCCTCTGGCGCCGGCCTGGGCCGGCGAGAAGAAGCACCACGAGATGACGGTCACCGTCGTGTCGGTGGACGAGAACGGCAAGATGATGACCTTCAAGACCGACACCGGCGAGCAGAAGAGTGCCCCGGTGATGGGCGAGGCCATCAATAAGATGAAGGGCCTCAAGGCCGGCGAGACCGTCACGCTGACCTGCACCGACAAGGACACCGGCGAGCACGAGGGGATCTCGGACATCAAGGTCCCGGCCGCCAAGAAGTAGCGCCACCGCGCACAGAGCAAGCGGGACGCCCGGAGAACATCCGGACATCCCGCTTATTTTTTGCCCGATCGCCGGCGCGCTGTCGCTATACTCGCCCGTCCGGGAGGGACACGCGATGACATCCGGCGAGAGGAGGGGAGGGGCGGGGGCCGGTCGGGGAGGCGTTCTCACGGCGGCGCTGGCGATCGGGCTGGTGCTGGTGGCGGTCGGCGCGTCGGTCGGCGCGGCCGAGGCCGCCGGCGGCATCGATCGCTCGGTGAGCGGGCTCGATGAGAATGCCTGCAAGCCGTATTTCGTGGAGCGCGGCGTCACCTGGGGGGCCTTCGGCTCCCTCCTGTACCAGAACTTCACCACCTCGGGCGACGCCGACACGGCGGCCAACCAGCCGGCCGTCGCCAGCCTCAGCGAGCTGTTCGTCTACCTGGGATACCGCATCGACGAGCACTGGGTATTCAACTCGTCGTTCGGCATCGAGGACGCGCTCGCCGGCGAGGGCGAGAACGGCCAGGCGACTGTCGAGTTTGCTTACGTCGACTACAGCAAGCGCAAGGAGGTCGGCGCGCGCGGCGGTCTCGTGCTGCTGCCGCTCGGTTTCCTCAACGAACGTCACGAGATGAACTCCTTCCTCGGTACCCTGCGCCCGCAGACCGAGCTGCGGATCATCCCCACGACCTGGCGCGAGGCCGGCGGGGGTGTCTATGGCACCGCGGGGCCGGTGGAATGGCGCGCCTTCCTGACCACCGGGCTCGACGCCTCGGGGTTCACCGCCGAGGACGGGGTGGCCGGCGGCCGCCAGCAAGGGGCCGAGGCGCTCGCGTCCGACCTGTCGCTGTCGGCGCGCGTCGACTGGACGCCGCTCAAGAGCGACAGCACCGGCACCTTCCTCGTCGGCGCCTCGGCGATCACCGGCGGCACCGGACAGAACATGCCCGGCTACCCGGACGGCCGCTTCACCCTCTGGGATGCCCACGCCTCCTACACCTGGCAGGGCCTCTGGGCGCGCGCACTGGTGACGCGCAGCATCCTGAGCGACGCGGGCGAGATCGGCCTGGCGATCGATCCGACCGGCAACACGGTGATCGGCGAGCGCATGCACGGCTGGTATGTCGAGGTCGGCTACGACGCCCTGACGCTGATGCAGGGAACCAAGCAGAGCCTGATGCCCTTCTGCCGCTACGAGTCGCTCAACACCCAGGACGAGGTGGCCCCGGGAATGTCGGCCGACCCAGCAGCCGATCTCACGGTCAAGACATGCGGAGTGGCCTGGAACCCGATCCGGCAGGTGCGGCTGACGGTCGACGCTTCCAACTACGACAACCAGGCGCGCACCGCGGTCGACCAGGTGAACATGGCCCTCGGCTGGGCGTTCTGAAGCGGGAGGCCGCGCCGGGCCGCCCGCCCCGGCGATCAGATCGGCAGGTCGCACCCGAGCAGCCGGCCGACCGCCACGGCGCTCGCCACGCCATCCTCCTGGAAGCCGTCGCCGGTCCAGGCCCCGCAGTAATACGTGCGGTCGCGGCCGTTGATCGCCGCCAGCCGCCGCTGCGCCGCCGGCGCCGCGCCGGTGAACACCGGGTGGTGGTGGACGAGGCGGCGCAACAGCCGGTCGGAGTCGACCTCCAGCATCCGGTTGAGGGTGACGCACAGCGGGTTCGGGATGCGCAGCCCGTGCACGGCGTTCATGAGATAGGTCACCTGTGCCGGGCCGCCGTCCCCCTCGGGAGCGCGGTAGTTCACCGCCGACCAGGCGGCGCGATGCCGCGGCAGGAGGGACGGGTCGGTGTGCACCACGACATCGTTCGCCTGGAACGGGATGGCGCCGAGGATGTCGCGCTCGTCCGGCGACGGATCGGCGAGCAGCGCCAGTGACTGATCGGTGTGCGTCGCCAGGATCACCGCGTCGAAGCGCTCGGTGCCGCCGTCGGTGGCGATCTCGACGCCGTCGGCGGCGCGGCGCACCCGGCGCACCGGCGTCCGCAGCCGCACCCGGTCGCGGAGCGGCGCGGCCAGCGGCTCGACGTAGCGGCGCGCGCCGCCCCTGACGACCCGCCAGCCGCGCCGCATCCCCGGGATCAGGAAGCCGTGGTGGTGGACGAAGGTGACGAACGGCAGCGCCGGGGCGTCGAGCAGGCGGCGCGGCACCGCCGACCACAGCGCGGCGCCGAGCGGGACGATGTAGTTGTCGATGAACGGCCGCGAGTAGCGGCGCGCGGCCAGGAACTCACGCAGCGTCGGCCCCGGCCCGCCGGTGGCTACGGTGGTCCCCGCCGCCGTCGCGGCAACCCGCTCCGGCGTCTCGCGCGCGAAGCGCGCCATGTCGAACAGCATCCGGTGAAACGATGCGCGCAGCACGTTGGCGCGTTGCGCGAACAGCGCGTTGATGGAGGCGCTGCCGTACTCGAGCCCGGTGCGCGCGCGCTGCACGCTGAACGACAGGCGGGTGGGATCGGTCGCGACACCGAGGTGGCGCAGCAGCCGGGTGAACAGCGGGTAGCTGGCCTCGTTGTAGACCATGAAGCCGGTGTCGACGGCGTGGCGCCCGCCGTCGGCCTCGACATCGACGGTGTGGCCGTGGCCGCCCGGCCGGTCATCGGCCTCGAAGACGGTGATCGCATGCTGGTCGCGCAGAAGCCAGGCGGCCGTCAGGCCGGCGATGCCGGTGCCGACGATCGCCAGGCGCTGGCCGCGCGCGATCGCCGCCATCCCGGGGTCAGCCGCGCGGCGGCGGAGGGGTGCGGAGGATGTGCGCGGGAACCGGCTTGAGATCCCAGACCAGGCCGAACCAGGACATGACCACCAGGATGTACCAGGAGAAGTCGAGCTGCCACCAGTGATGTCCCTGGCGGACCGACGCCTGGTAGAAGTGGTGGTTGTTGTGCCAGCCCTCGCCGAAGGTCAGAAGCGACAGCAGGAAGCTGTTGCGGCTCTGGTCGGTGGTCGGGTAGCGCCGGCGCCCGAAGACGTGCGCGATCGAGTTGATCGTCACCGCCGAATGCAGCAGCACCACGCTCGAGATGATCCCCCACACCAGCAGTTGCAGGCCGTTGGTTCCGAGGCCCGGCGCCTCGCGCGCCAGCACCTCGCCCAGTCCGTAGACGCCGATGCCGCTCAGGAGCGGCACCAGGGAGTCGAAGCGGTCGAGGAAGCGCAGCTCGGGAAACTTCACCAGGTCCTTGACCAGATCGAGGCGCGGCATGAAATGGGCGCGCGACATGAACCAGCCCATGTGGCTCCATAGCAGCCCGTACTGCACCGGCGAGTGCGGATCGCCCGGCTGATCGGAGACCCGGTGGTGCCAGCGGTGATGCGACGCCCACCAGATCGGGCCGCGCTGGATGGTGGTGTTGCCGAGCACGCCGAAGACGAACTGCATGAAGCGCGAGGTCTTGAACGAGCGGTGCGAGAAATAGCGGTGATAGAACGCCGTGACCGCGAACATCCGCGTCAGGAACATGAACAGGGCGAAGCCGACCGCGAACGTGCTCCACCCCACCCAGATCGGCGCCAGGCAGACGAGGTGCAGCATGAGAAACGGCGTCACCCGCACCCAGTCGACCTTCAGCGGCTCGGCGCGTGTCGCCTTCTCGATGCCATGCCACGAATCGAACCAGCGCAGGACGGCAAGGGTGGCGTGCGGCGTGCGGACGGCTTGGCTCAAGCACTCTCCTCGCGCGGGGTGCGCGTTTCACCCGTGCGCGCGGACGCGATCCAACGCTCGCGGGACGCGAATGGTATCACAGTCGGCGGTGCGCCCGTGCGGCGGCGCTTCAGCGCGCCGGCACCAGCGGCCGCGGCACGATCGGCGGCTTCGGTGACAGCTCCTTCGGGTCACGGGCGATCTTGTCCATCAGGTCCTTGATCGCGTACTCGAGCTGCTCGTCCCTGCCGTCCATGAAGCCGTCGGGGCTCAGATCGACGACGACGTCGGGGTCGACGCCGCGTCCTTCGATCTGCCAGCCGCGGCCGGCCGGATCCCAGCCGCCGAACTCGGGCTGGGTGGTCATGCCGCCGTCGCGGAACGGCTTGTCGCCGCGGATCCCGACCCAGCCGCCCCAGGTGCGGGTGCCGAAGACCGGGCCCATCTTGAAGTCCTTGAACGACTGCGCCAGGGTCTCGCAGTCGGAGCCGCCCTGGCGGTTGATCAGCACATCCATGTAGCCGTGGAAGACGCGGCTCGGCGTCGTGTCAACGTACTTGCCGTAGCGCAGCCCGCCCACCGAGAAAACCTTGCGGTCGAGGTGCGCGATGATCATCGTGGCCACGAAGCCGCCGTGGTTCCAGCGGTCGTCGATGACCAGACCGTTCCTGTTCCACTGCGGCGGGTAGTCGCGCGCGAACTGCTGCAGGCCGAACCCCCCCATGTCGTACAGGTGGATGTAGCCGATCTTGCCGTCGCTGACCTTGTCGATGTAGGCGCGGTTGTCGCGGATCCAGGTGGCGTAGCGGATGCGCGTGTCGTTGCCGACCGGTTTCACCACGACCCGGCGCGCCCCGTCGATCTTCGGCGCGTCGTTCACCGACAGCTCGACCTCCTGGCCGGCGCGGTTCGCCAGACGGCGCAGGTAGTCCTCGCCCTTCTGCAGCGGGCGGCCGTCGATCGCCACCAGCCACATCCCCGTCTTGATGTTGAGGTCGGCGCGCGCCAGCGGCGACGCGGTGCCCATGTCGGGGTAGTCGCCCCGATAGATCGTGCGGATCTTCCAGAAGCCGCTCGCCGGGTCGTAGTCGAGGTCGGCGGCCAGAAGCCCGGTGCCGACCGGCTTGCCGCGACGGACGTCGCCCGGCCAGTGGTAGGCGTGACCGACGCTCAGCTCGCCGAACATCTCGCCGATCAGGTCCTCGAGATCGTCGCGGCTGGCCATGCGGTCGGCGAGCGGTCCGTACTGCTTCCAGACCGCGTCCCAGTCGACGCCGTGCATCTTCTCGTCATAGAAGAAGTCGCGCTGCAGGCGCCACGACTCGCGCAGCATCTGCTTCCATTCCTGGCGCGGGTCGACGCGGATCGACCAGCCGGAGAGGTCG
>Ga0210377_10003405_pt1 | contig 13707 bp, 26 predicted proteins | sample PLM4_65_b1redo_FD_155480 | JGI IMG/M metagenome (GOLD analysis project Ga0210377, IMG submission 155480) | Groundwater sediment microbial communities from an aquifer in East River, Colorado, USA - PLM4_65_b1 redo | ecosystem: Environmental > Terrestrial > Soil > Riparian zone | place: USA: East...
TAAGTCATCGCATCGCTTGTTAATGTACTAAAAGTTGTATCTGCCAAATCAATCAACTACTTTCTAGTTAAAATGTTTTACCATCTAAGGATTTCTCTTTTTCATCTAATGTCATTTTTTCAAAGGACTTCTTTGAAGAGACTTTTGTATTCACTGAAGTTTTGCGCTCACTGCCAAACTTTGGTTTGGACTTGACCACAGAAACTTTCTTGCCAGGAGTGGGAAGTTTCACAGCACCTTTTCCTCGTAAGAGATCAAAAGCTTCTTGGTGAGTAAAATAAATTCCTTTGGAACCCTTTTCTTCTCGGAAGTCTTGAACGGCCTCTTTAATTGAAGCAATTTTATCTGCTTTCAATCCCGATCTATCAAGATAGGCATCAAATTTATCTTCATTCCGACCTTCAATGACTGCACCTAATTGACGGTTATGAGTATCTTGAAGCTTTTTTAATCGAGCATTAACCGCCACTTCAAGTTCAGGGTCCATCTCAGGAAGTGCGTCTTCAACAACAGCTTCCCTCTGGCTACGGGCTTCTGCCATACGCTTATATGCATCACGTTCTGCCAAGGCTTCTTTAATCCGCTGTTCAGCACGAGAAAGAGGTTTCTCTGTCTCTTCCTCTTCTTCCTCAACAACTTCTTCGTCAGTCTCTTCTTCTGTATTTTCTGTTTCTTGAGTCTCTTCTTTTTCGTCTTGAGTCTCATTAGACGAGGTTTCGTCAACTAATTCTTCTTCATTTCCTTCTGGTTCTGTAGACATTATTGCCTCCCGATTTTTGCGCTCTTGGGTGTTGGAGCGAGTGTTGGTTGTTGTTTAAATGCCAGAACATATTCTGGTGTGTTAAATAATTGTTCTAATTGTTTGTATACAGCACTAAGTCCTGCATTTCTAACTAAAGAATCGACAGTTAATGTTTCTCCGCGTAATAGTGATGCTTCGGCTGTCGCTAGCATGAGAGCAATTCGACTTCTATACCACTTCCAGAATTCTGTTTCAATTCCAGACTTAACAATAGCTTTAATTTCATCTACTGGTAGGGTATTATAGTGCTCAATCTCTGCTTTGATATCTCGCCAATCAGACATCACTTCTCCTTTGATGGTTTGAATTTCTTAGATTGCTTTTTCTTTTCAAAATTTTGATTACTTTGAGCCATTAGAATTTCTTATCCTTTAATATTTGTTCCAGTTCAAATGATTTAAGTCGTTCTTCTAACTTACTATACGAAACTCCCTGTTCGTCTTTTGGTTCAAGAATTGCAGCAGGGAGATCTGTAATATTAAAGTCTTTTCCCTGCTTTACATACTTTGAGAGTCTAGGGTATCGTTTTTTAAATTGTTTATGGTCCCAGGTATGAGACAATTAAAATCTCTTTCCTCGAAGTCGTTGTTCAGCAGAAGTCTTTGATTTCTTAGGAATCCGCGCACCAGTTACTCTTGCTTCACTGAGTCCAATAGCTATTGCTTGTTTAGGATTTATCACTTTTGGACCAGCACTAGACCTCAGAGTTTTTTCTTTAAACTCGTGCATCACTTTAGCAACTTTTCCCATTCCCTTCTTCATTCCCATTGCCATATTTATTCTCCTTTATTCAAATAGTATATCATAAAATTACACAATTGTCTATAATTATCTTCGTCTTGGTACTCTTACAACTTCAACTTCTTCTTGTTTTGCTTCTTCTTCTAATTCTTTCTTTCGTGCTGCTTTATAAGCTTTCGCTTCAGCAATCTCTCGCTCTTTAAGTTTGCGCTTGCGCTCTTTCTCTGCTTGTTCAGACTTTATAACTCCTTGTTCTTGGGCACTTTTTACATCAATAGGCATCTGTCCAAACTCTTCACCAGCAAGTTCTTGGAGCATTTGCTTTCTCTTTTTTAGTTGCTTTGCGGTACTTCCAACTGTTGCCATTTAATCATCTTCTTTCTGAGGGAGAGGGCCATATACTGCTAAATAACGCGGATCAGCTTGCATACACCGATCACACACCACTTTTTCTTCTGAGGACATCCATCTGTCCCAATTACCTGGTGCAGGACCTCGTAGATAGAATCCTGCGGTAAAACCTTCAACCATATATCCTTGAAACTTCTGTTTACAACGATCACAAACCATTTTAGTAAGTTGGCCCATCTTACATTCCACTTGGTTGAACTGATTCTAATTCTTGTTCACCTGGTTGCGCTTCTCCACCCATGTTATCTTGGGAACCACCAGCCTGTGCAGTTCTCATTTGTTGCTGCATCGCTTGTTGCTGTTGTTGGAATTTGAATTGGTGCTCTTCAAGGTGGCGCGTCGCAGCCTTGCGAGCATACTCATCACCAGAAGAGGCAAGAGGTTCATGAGCTTGGATATGTTCCTCATGATTATCTTGAAGACTTGTCGGAATGTATTTGCCAACACTTAGTAACATATTCTCTGTTTGAGGATCAATGCTACGTTCAAATTCTGCTTTCTGAAGAAGCTTATCTTCTCCATCCAAACCAAGACCTTCTTTCCAAATTCTCTTTCCAATAAGACCCCAATCAACAGACCATCCAGATTGTTGAATCATTGGAGCAAGGGGAGCCATCATATTAACCCACTCCATCATCTGACGTGCCCTCACATGAATATTGGTGGCTTGGTTTGCTCCACGCCAATAAAAGAAGAAGTCTCCTACAAGCATTTCAGGAGAAAGGGTTTGCCAATTCTTAACACCTTTCTTACCTGTGACCAAAAAGATTTCTTCTTCCGAAAGAAATTGCTGGTTCCGAATATATGCCATCCCAAGCCAAGGAGAAAAGACTTGCTCTTCAACATTCTCCGCAAGATCCATAATAGGAAGAGAGTATTCTTGTTGGATTGCAGTAATGTGTGTGGCTGCTTTACGACCTGTCATTGGAATATTTGCTACACCAGGATACCCTTCAATAATTTGTTTGACTTGATTAATAGCATTAAACCCAAAGCCAGATACATCTTTTGGTGATTCAAGTACGGCAGCAGAGGGGTCTGTTAAAGCCCACATTGCACCAGGAGCAAATGCAATTGTGGAAAGATTCACAACACGGCCTGGATCATATTTAATAATAGGGTTTAAGGTATAAGACAAGCTATCAAAAGTCTGAGCCATAAGATCATTGATATAATACTGGAGACTGGCTAGTGGCGCAATAAGCCCGTCAGGATAGAATTCATTTTGTACTTCAGTCATTCTTGCAGCAAGATAAGGTTTCTGTTGGTCATAAAAAGGGTTACGACGAAGCTGAATCACATTAAAAGCATGGTCAGTTGTAATCACCGCTTGTTGAATCTTTGGTTTCTCATCTGTACCAAAATTAAACCAACCCCAATACTCAACTAATGTAATATAAGGAATTTCAGGGAGTTCCGTTGGAGCAGTCATTCCATCAATTGCAAGTCGTGATACTCGTTTCCATTCAAAGAGATCTTCAGAAGTAGTGGCAGTTAATGAGGCAGTATTTTCATAAATCCCCTCATCTTCTTTTCGTTGAATCTCATCAAGAGGTTTACGAAAAACTTCTAAAACTCCATAAGCTTCATCAATTGAATTGGCAGTAGCAGGATAAACGTAGGTATCAAATACGTCACACACGTCGAATGTTGGATTATTCCGAATAGGAACTTTCTTTTCTTCTTCGACCCACTGAACAGTTACTTCTCCCGTTGGTTGAAGGGTCTTCTTTCCAAATTCATCATAGACATATTGTTTAACAACTTTTTCAATCTTCGTGAGACCAAAAATCTCTCGTTCTTCTCTGTCCCACACACATTTTACTGGACTCCAACCATACATCACAAGTTGGCGTAAGAATCGAGAGACTTTCTCTTTGATCTTAATTTTCTTTTCAATTTGCCATTTAAGATGTTCTGAGACTACTTCAGCATACTCGTCTGCATCCGGGGAAGCAGGTTCTACTTCAAACAAGTCGTCTGTTGGAAACAATGCTTTCTTAAGACGAGAAACATAAAATTCTACATTTTTCCGAAGTTGGGGGTCGTAGACTTCAACACTACCATTATAATATTTGATGTCAAACACTGTTCTATAAATTCGATAATAGGAAAGCCACTTCTCATCAAGGGTTGCTCTCTTTGTATGACAATCAAACATGACTTTCTTAACAAACTCAGAGGCTCTTCCTGAGAGTTCATCGTCAGTTGCGTGGTTCGTGTCGTCAATCCTAAAGGCCATTACACTGCAATCCCTTCTAAATAATTTGAGGCGCGAAGAAGTCTATCAGAATTATCTCGGGCAAGACCAAGCATGTGGTTACATTGATTACACAAGAGCCCTCTAATTTTTCCTGTTTGGTGATTGTGATCAACTGCTAATCTTTTACCCGAACCACAAACGTCTTGACAAATAGCACAAACATTAGATTGCTTCTTCATTAGCGTGTCATACTCTTCAATTGCCATTCCAAAATTTCTTTTTAAATCAGACATTCTATAATTAGGAGGATGTATTTTTCGCCACTGTTTCTGTTGGGAAGAATGACATACTTTACAAATACTTTGGTACCCGCTTTTAAGACGACTATCTTTAGGAAAATCATCGTCCCAGATTAATTTGTTACGCTTCGTACAAAGTTTCGCATCATCAATCATCTATATATCCTTGTGGCTTGAGTCGGAGTATGAGAAAGTGCACTAAATTTAATATTATGGTTCTGTTTATGTCCTTGAACGGTGTACATATTTATAAAAAAATAACGTATTCCATCTATTCCATGCTTAAAATAGTCTCGTTCTTCCTCACCATATTCGTTTAAACCTTCGCCTTGAATAGAAAGGCCGTCGCGTCCATAAATATACCCAAATAAAAGAGCATCAATAATATATTGACACTGTGGATGGATCTGAAAGGCCGGACGTTCTCCTATAAGAGTCGAAAATTTTCTACGAATAATATTTAAACCATCTTCAACTGCACTTTTTCGATAGGAGGGGTAGATGCCTTTACTATTAAGAATCTGAATAGATGTCTTTTCAGATTTATCATTTAATTGAGTTCCTGCCGGATCACAGAAATCTTGAACCCCACAATTAGGAAACCGAGTTTGAGTAAATTGTAATACGTTATCAGCAAATTTATCAATTAAAATATCGCGTCCCAAAAGAACTGCAAGCAAGGCAACTCGATCCAGCGTATCAATTTGCAAAAACCCACAGAAAGGACGATGGTACCCAAAATCAAAAGCACGATACAAAATAGTAGTAGGATTGTATACAAGCTTCGGATTGACATGCAATTTCTCAGAGAAATCAGCAATAACACGAGTGACTCCAGTTTGAACCATTTGAAGTTCATTTTCTCGGTTCCAATCATCTTCTGACCAACCGAGTTTTGCTTTGGCTTTCCAGGTTTCATCTCTGTCTGGTCTTGAACTATAGTGTACTTCAACGACTTTAAATAATCCGCCTTTATCCTTTGCATTCTGCTTACAAGTGTAGGAGAAATTCTTTTCTCGTGGAGGAGTTGTGCAGGCCACAAATTGACCACCACCATCTACAATTGGTTTGACAGCACCGAATGTCTCTTGAAGCTTTTCTTGGAATCCAAACTCGTCCGAAAAGACCACAGAATACGTATAAGATCTAACTTGGTCTGGCCCACTTGCAATGCCAAACACATCACTTTGTATTGAAGGAATCTTAATCCGACAATAACTAAAAAACACTTCTGGTTTCCATGAAGGAAGTTTATCATAAATGACCTTCATACGCTGAATCAAAGCATCTGCGTCATCGCTCTTCTTACTTTGAACTGCGACTTTTTTTCCTGGATGGAAGAGTGCTACCCATAAACAATAGGACACACAGACCCAGGTTGCAAGAATCTGGCGACTTTTCCATAAAAGTAACCATGATTCGTTGAGTAATTCGTCACACAACTGTTGAATATATGGCCACTCATAAGGAATCTTTTTGAGTGCATTTCCCGTTTTATCATGCTCATCCATCGTATATACCAAATCTTTCATAAACCGATGGAAGTCTTTGGCATAAATCTCTCGAAGCATTTTGACTTTCTCATCTGTCGAAAGCTTCTTGAGTTGTTGTTCTATTTGCATCAGGTCAAAACGCCTTCTTAATTACCAACTGCCAATGTATCTGGAGTTGCAGCAGAAAGAGTTGCTGGAGCACTTGCAGGTTTAGCAGCAGTAATAGTAGCTGGCGCTGTTCCAACGGTATTCGTAAATGCCGAAGCAGCACTTGGACTTCCTGTTGGTGAGCCAGTATCAGGGAGACTTGTTCGTGAAGCGTTACCGTCAGCAGTATGCGTATGCGCATCATAAATCGTCTTAAAGTTAGCTACTGAAGTCGTATGATTATCAACCGCTGTCTTAAATGTAGCATGATCGTCATGTAACTCTTCAATCAATGTTTCTACTGCATCAGCAGCTGTTTTAAATGTTGCGTGGTCTGCTTTTAGTTCAGTGACAATAGTGACAAGCGCATTAATTTGAGTTACCAAATCGTCCCAATCATTTGCTTGCCCTCCCTTTGTTCGGCCTTTTTTTAATGCTTTCGTTGATAATGTTACTGTCGCCATAAAAGATCACGTCCTCTCAGGTATTAGGTTTTATAAGTTACAACCACAACTTTGGTATACAGATCAGGAGAGGGTTGTATTCTCTCAAACATTGCATATTGAATATCGACAATTTGATATGTAGAATTTCCACTAAAAAAAGTATTGACTGCTGTTTCAAGGGCTCCAAAATCAGCAGGAGAAACTCCCCCATCCTGACTAAAGATTTTGATTCGAGGATTCTGAACTCCGCTCAATCGAGTAATCATAAGTACCTATAAAAAGGGAGTAGAGCGGGTAGTCTCTTCCTCCCATATGAGCATACTACCCTTCGCTCAAAGATTAATACCGATAGTCTGCGAGCAGAATATCTCCTGTTTGGGGAATCTGATCTGTTTCAAATGTAATGGTTACGCCGGAAAGAGTAAAATCATTTCCTGCACCAGCACGCATTCTCAAACCATTGAGAGAGAGCCGAAGACTTGAATCGGGATTCGGATCAAATGCTAAAGTAAACACAGCGTTGACTCCATTAATTGTTCCAGAAGGAGTCTCGTTTTCGACTCGATTCACACTCGTATTTTGGTCTGTCGAAAGCCATGCACGTTTGTCAGTAACCGAAGTAATCGTTGCAGCACCAGTTACTACAATAGCAAGAGGAATACTTCCTGGAGTAAATCCTACGGTAGTTGAAGAGACAACACCCACAGCACTGACTTCTACGTAGTTTGTTGCACTGGCAGTTAAAAGAAGAGACCCAGGAGAGACTGCAACAATCGAGACCCCATCCCGAATTGTGCCACTATAAAAATCAACATTCAGACCTGCGGCAGCGACAACTCCTAAGTCATGTAAATCTTTGACCTCAATTGTGTAGTCTTGAATATTGCGAGAAGTAATTCGAGTTACTGCCATGTGACATCATTCTTTCTTTTTAGGTTTCGTAGATAATATATCCTGTACATCGAGTTACACCTGGACGTTCTGTATTTCCTACAGGTAAGTATTTATATTCAATTGCTAAGACTTTTTGAGGGTCTTGTGTCAAGAGCCATAAGTTCATTTGGTTTTCAATAGCAATAAAATGTTGAGTCTCGTCTTGAAAATGAATGTGCTCGAAGATTTTAATTTGAACAGACATAAAAGTTATAACTCTTGATCATCAGTCAATTCAGACCACTCAATCCAACCTGTAATTGTATCTCCTACCACAGCCGTTTGTGTCGTCACAAGCGCAAGTCCTTCAGATTCATCAGTTAAATGAAACTCGTCTGGAGCATCCCAATGTACTTCAAGTTGAGAAGGTCCACCCCCTGAACTTCGAGGAAAGTTCACACTTCCACAAGAAGCTTCATAGACAACACTTGTAGCTGTAAGTGGAGCGGTTCCAGTAATATCTGCATACCGAGCATCTGCGAGTGTTGAACTTCGAATAGGTCCGTTTTCGTTTTTAATCACTCCAGTAGAAATAGTAATTGCTGTTCCACCAGAATGAGTGGCTGTATTAAATCGTTTGATTTGAATAATTTGAGAGGTAGCTGCTGTCGTTCCCGCAAAACCCACACACAAAACAATTTTATGAATTTTACAATGTCGAAGAATTCCATTTCGCATAGCAAAAATTGCACCAGCAGTTACGGCACCTGTAAATCGTCCTAACCCAATATCAATCGAGTATCTTCCATCAACTTTTGGGTGAATCAGGTGTCCTCCACCATCAGTCAGCATTACTCTAGCCATTATTTACTCTTCTCCTTTTGCCATTTTTCTAATCCACGAGTTCCTGCTGCTACTCCAAGAATCACCAGCATTGCACTCCACACTTCGCCAGGAATGGGAAGACTGAGAATCCCATATTTAGCAAAGTAAGGAAGTAAGATATAATTATTAATTAAGATGCCTGAAAATGTGAATCCTACAACTGGACGCCAAAGCCATTGAGCCCAATGCTCTGATTTGGCTTCTTCACGCATCGTTGCATTGACTGATTCTAGTTGTTTAGATTCTTGTTCTTGAAGTTGGAGTTGAAATACCATGAGTGCTTGGGTTGCTTTAAATTCTGCTTCAGGGTCCTTGACAATACCCGTACTCTTTAATACGTCAAGTACCGACCCAACTAATCCTTTTGACCCAAAGAGATCTAATAAACCCATTATTTCGTTTCCTCTTCTAAACTCTTCTGAATGTCCTCAACTGTATATTCAGCATCTTCAAAACTAATTTCTTTGGCTTGCTCAATCTTTTTTGATGTTTGGAAAATTGCAAGAAGTTCCTGATAGAGCGCTGTTTCCTCTGGAGACTTTTCTTCTTTCACAGCAATCTTCTGGATATGCCCATAGAGTTTCTCTCCTACAGCATTCCAGTATCGAAAATCCTTCTTCATGTTCCGAAGACCAATGAGAACCCACTGTGCTTCGTATTGCTTAATGCCAGTTAAAAAGGCGGTTTTCCACCATCGCTCAAAACCAGGAATCTTTCTCCAAAGGTACCAGGTTGCTCGATTCCCGCCAATATGTGCAAACCAACTACGGATTGAGTCTCCCCCTTCGAGGGAAAGAGCTACTTCTAAAATACGAAGCATTTTCCGTGTCGGTACAAAATCATCTTCATTTCCACTCGTTGCTAGTTTTAATTCCTCAGGATCAAACTCCAGAGGCAGGTCAGGATGGTATTTCTTCTGACGAGTTTTAAAACTGGCTTCCATTGCCTTGCGTCTGGTGTCGGGGTCCGCAAATCCTTTACTCCGAATAGGTACAGGAGCCTTCTCTGTTGCTGCGACAACTGGCAATCCTAAATCGAGTGCTAATTGTTCCTCACTCATGATTTTTTCTTTCGTGTAATGGCGGTTTCTTGTCCCACTGTTTTAATCAGCGGCCCAACAAATTCCCAGGTCCCTGTGGTAAAGACCGCATGTAAAATCTTATTCGCCTGAGTAATGGTCATTCTTCGCATTACGCGCTGTTCTAAAGCTAAAATATTGGCTTCATCTAACTGACCAAATACACTATGAAAGACTTCATGGATCACGACGTTAACAATTTCAGAAAAGATCAGTTTTGTCGAACTAATGTGAATTCGATGATCTGGAGAAAAATTAACTCCCAAATCTTCTTGGCAATCCCGAAAGGTAATCGAGTAACCCTTACTTTTCAGAAACTTGTCAATATAGCCAAGTAGTTTCTTTTGAGACATTTCTTTAACTTTTTCCCACACCACAGCATCAATAGCTGCTTCATACACTTTTGTCGGAATGTCAAAATCAATTACAAAGGGCATAGTTCTCCCTCCAGTATTAATCATTATCCCATAGTTTTGAGCACGTGTCAAGTCTTTTTATCAAGGTCCAAAAATGTACACCTTTATCAGTTTCCTTCTTTTGTCACATGAAGAAGTCTTATTATTATATACTAAGTAATATATAGCTCCTTTCAGTCGCTATATATTATATTACTTATTCTTTATTCTTTTATTATTATATATTATATATACTATACTGTAAACTGTCTTCTAGTGGGTAAATCAGTGCTATTCTTTACTGGTGGGGAAAAGACACCTAGGATAGCACTTAGGATACCCTCAAATTCAAACAGAAAGGTACCTAGGAGGCAAGATAATAAGCAAAGAGGGTCTTCCTAGCCACTGAGGAAAGAAAACAGTTCCTAGAGGCTTCTATTCGGTTTGTTCAGTTTTAAGATCTATTCATGTTTTGTGAACAGCCAGAACTGAGAGACAGAAGTGTAATCTGTGCTACTATACAACTCAATGCTTTTTATAGCATGATTTAGCAGGGATTTGGAAACCACTCGTTTTTAAAAATTGCTCAGTCGTTTAGATTACCTCCTACCCCCTCCTGGGCATAGGCCGGGGGGTGGGGCTTGGGTTGTTCTGTAGCATAGCACTATAGCATCCCCTAGTGTAGCACTAGCACTATAGCATAGCACTATAGCAATGCTACATTATAGCAATGCTATATGCTATACCCCTTGTGGGACACTTGGGCAACTAGGGAATGTGCTACCCTATGGAGTGACAAAGTTTAGCACTCTTTGCCATACTGAGCACCCTACTGTGCTAGCTAAGTAGTTGATAATGCTATGTTCTACTAGCTGGGCACGGAGATTGCTAACTATAGCGTACATGAACACAAACACAAATCAGGAGAATAGCACAATGACCCAATTGGATCGTACAGACACAGCAAGGGCTATAGCAAAGATCATTGCTTTTAAGAACGTAGGGAAGATCATAGAGGCGCAATACTGGACAGACAGACTTGTCAATCAACTCCGCGAAGCTGGGCTACTCGTTAAATAGCACTTCCACAGCAACGACAATGGAGACTAGCACAATGTACCTACTCCCTCAACCTAAGACCTTCTCTTTGTGACGACGTGTTATGCTGTTCATGGTGGGGATCTATTAGCACATTCAACCAGGGGGGTCCAGACAATGACTAAAAAACAAGTGCTAAACCGAATACAGGAAACAATAGCACAGTGTAAATTAGAGCGTGATTTGTGTGAATTACGTCGAGAATCAGATAGAGTCGATTTCCTAGACGGATGTCTTTATGGTTACAAATTTGCTATTTCTCTACTCACCCAGAAAGGGTAACCCATGTTTGATAAGACCGACTTTCAAGAATTGCTAGAAGGGTTCCAAGACGAACAAAGACTCGCCCCGCGCAGACACGAAGAAATATGTAACACACGCTTTGAATTGTGTTCAACGTGTATTCACAATACGATACTTCGTGAAATTGAGCGGAGGAATAAAGGCCAGCGTCGGGCAGTCTAACGGCTAACAGGAGGGATAAAATGACTAAGAAAGACTTTCAATTGATTGCTTCTGTACTCAAAGACACAGCAACATATGGACACTGGAACGTAGTAGCGAAAATGGCGGATATGCTAGCCACTACTAACCCACGGTTTGATCGAGAGAATTTTTTGAAAGCTTGTGAAGCAGAGTAGTCTAACGCACAAAGGAGGAAGACAATGAAAACCTATAAGCTCTACATTCCTCAACGGTACCAGTATGGAGTGAATGACCTAGGCGTGAAGGATTCAAAGGCAGCAGAAACAGCAATCCATGATTGTCCTGTCCCACTTGCGCAAGTAACACGTCAGCTTGGAGAACTTGTTAATGGGTTTACGATTACCGAAGGTAAAGGTTATTGGAAGGGCGAAGAAAAAACCTATGTCGAAGCGGTCTATGTCATTGAAATGATCGCTGAGGGGTCTGTCCACTTTCAGGATAAATTGACTCTCCTAGTCACGCAATGGAAAGAGGATTTCAACCAAGAAGCTATGTACTACCAAGTCTACGAGAGTGAGGGGATTTTGCTATGAACCGAAAAGAGCTTGCCGAGGATCACGAAACAAATGAGCATGTTTCAGAGCGTGATTTGCAAGACAGATATAGAGACTGTATAGACGACTGTAACCCGCAAGTGGTGATCGGAGTATTGAGCTATAACCCAAGTTATGTGTTAGAACATGTAGACCCGAGTGCTTTTCAATGTGGTTTTACCGACTGGTTAGACTCGGAGGGATATCAAGAGTGTAACGAGTGTACAGACTTTATTAAGCGTTAAAAATAACCGTCTTTCATGCCGAGAGAAAGGGGTGGGATGCTATGAAGACAAAGAAACTTTTTGATGTGTTTGACGGTATTATCGCTTATGAAAATGAGGAATTAAGCGGGGAAGAAATAATCACACTCTTTCAGAAGCTTATTGATAATGGCATGGCGTGGACCTTACAAGGCCATTATGGAAGAACAGCGAAAGCATTGATTGATGCGGGAGCATGCCATGTCTAACATTCAAGGTATTCCACACTTTGAGTCTCAAAAACAGGATCAACTTTGTATGACATTACCACAATATCTTAACCACTACCGAGATTTTTACCAGGATACTGTTTTGAAACTCACTAACCCTACAGCAACCCAAAAGAGGGAGCGGTATGTCTTTGCCGCGTTGTCTGTCCATAGACAATTTGCTCAGGCTGTCAAAGGATTTCACCATTTTCGGAGTGTTCTAGAAAATACCAGAGAAGCAAATGAGCAACGCTGGAATATCTGGCATGAATTACGAGAACAAAAAATAGGTTTATATGATCAAGCACAAAATGCTTTATTGACTTACTTTGATCTAGTCAACACTAAAAAGAAATTAACCCGTGATCTAGCATTGTCTCGTTGTCGTGGAATCGGAATCGCCAAAATCAGTTTTTGGTTTGCTCTTTGTAACCCGACCGATGAGTATGTCTGCTTAGATACTCACATGTTCCAACATTTTGGCCTTCGCATAACTACATGGAAACAATATTTGACATGGGAAACGTCATTAGGAAATAGAGCAAAAGAATTAGATTACTACCCCTTTGCCTATCAATGGGCTATTTGGGAATGGAAACAAAAGAAAGGTCACATTGACCATAGTTTTTTGTGGAATAAATAGGCTATCTCAATTGTTTCACTACCATAAAGGAGGATGAAACCATGAGACCATACTATAAACCGAGACATACTAGCACGCCCACTGATAAGAAAGGTTCTCCATGGATTCCAAGCAAACTATCACCAAATGTATGGGAATCTGACAGCATTTTTCATGGGACTTTTTATTATAGCACAGCAATCAACCCGAACACAAATCAAGGACTTTCTTACGACCCCTACAAAGGAGAAAAATGAGAAAATCAGCAAAAATCCAAGCGTTGAATGGAGAATGGTGGCTCTCTGGCGATAAAGACGAATTAGTTTTACATGCGAAAAGTCAAGAGGGGCCGCGCTATATTTTTACACTTAGTCAAGACGGTTTGCACTTACATACTAGCATTCAAACAGACCTTGGTGTGCCGTTGGCTAAGGGGGATTGTTTGGCGCTCGTGAAAGGACTCAACCATGGCTAAAATCTTTCCTCTCAAATACACATGTGACAATTGTGCAACACCTGTCTACAAAGTGACAAAAAATTGTAATGCAGAAAAGAAGTTGTGTTCTGGGTGTGCTCAAGGAAAGACACCAAAGAAGTCTCTAGGAGTGCCTCAAAAACGAACGGAAAGGGGTCTAGGAGAAGACTTTACTTCAAACTTGGAGGAATCTCTACCATCAGATAAAACTGTACCATTCGCAGAATTCAATCCCCTTGTTTCTGCGG
>Ga0210377_10003406_pt1 | contig 13706 bp, 9 predicted proteins | sample PLM4_65_b1redo_FD_155480 | JGI IMG/M metagenome (GOLD analysis project Ga0210377, IMG submission 155480) | Groundwater sediment microbial communities from an aquifer in East River, Colorado, USA - PLM4_65_b1 redo | ecosystem: Environmental > Terrestrial > Soil > Riparian zone | place: USA: East...
CCACATCCAAGGCCGCGCCCGATCTCAAGCGCACCCGGATCCGGTCGTGGCGGCGGTCGACCACCTCCGCCTCCAGGAAATTCGCCCTCCCCAGAAAGTCGGCCACTCCCACCGATGCCGGAGCGTTGTACACCTCGGTCGGCGTGCCCACCTGCACGACGCGGCCCGAGTACATCACGGCCAACCGATCCGAGATACTGAGGGCCTCCTCCTGGTCATGGGTCACATAGACCGTGGTGATCCGGGCGCGCTGCTGGATCTTCCGGATCTCGTCCCGCATGTAGACCCGAAGCTTGGCGTCGAGGTTGGACAGCGGCTCGTCCAGCAGAAGCAGCCTCGGCCCATACACCAACGCCCGTGCGAGAGCAATCCGCTGCTGCTGCCCCCCGGAGAGCTGGGCCGGCCGGCGCGCCTCCAGTCCCGCCAGCCCCACGAGATCCAGGGCCTCGCGCACACGGCGCCCGATCTCCTCCTCGGGGAGGCGGCGGACGCGCAGGCCGTAGGCCACGTTCTCGAAGATGCTCATGTGAGGGTACAGGGCGTAGCTCTGGAAGACCATGCCCAGGTTGCGCCGGAAGGGAGGGAGGCTGGTGAAGTCCTGGCCGTCGAAGACGATCCTGCCGGCCGAGGGGATCTCGAGGCCAGCGATCAGACGGAGCGTGGTGGTCTTGCCGCAGCCGCTGGGACCGAGGAGCGTGAAGAGTTCCCCCTCGTGCACCTGGAGGGAGATGTCGCGCACGGCGGCCACGCGCTGACCGGCCGCGCCGAATTCCTTGCAGATCCCCTCGAGAATTAGGCTGACCGCCATGGCGGGAGACGGCGGAGAAGGCTCCACAGACCCTCCTGGGAGAGCCCAGTCTCGTGGATCAACCCACTAACCGCGCCGTGAGTCCGGGTCATTTGGCAGCCATGATCTCTTCGAACTTCTTGAGATTCGCCGTCTTCTCCCGCGCCGCCTTCTCGACGTCGTAGTCGAAGAACTTGATCTCTCCGGTGGGCTTGAGGCCCGGGGGTGGCGCCACATCCTTCCGCACGGAGCGCCGGAAGAACGGCTTGCCCGCGGCAACGGCGTGCGCCTCTTTGGAGTTGATGAAGTCGAGGAGCAGCTTGGCGTTCTCCGGGTTTGGTCCGCCCTTGATGATCCCGATGGCGTCATAGCGCAGGCCCGTCCCCTCGGCGGGGTGGACGGCCTCGACCGGACGCCCTTCCTCCTTGAGCTTGAACACATTCTCTTCGCCCGTCAGACCGATGGTGAACTCGCCCGTGCCGACCCCCTGGTAGGCCAGCTTCGAGGACGAGGTGATGGTGGCGTTCTTCACGACCTGCTGGACCAGCGACCACCCGTGAAGCTGGAGCATCTGGGCAAGCTGGGCGTAGGCCGATCCTGACAAGGCAGGATTGGCCATGATGATCTTGCCCTTCCATTTGGCATCGCCCAGATCCTGCCAGGCGCGGGGAGCCTCCGAGGGCTGGGCAAGCGATGTATTGATGATCAGGACCTGCAACGGCATGCTGAACCCGTAGAAGCGGCGCTGCGAATCCTTCAGGTTGGCTGGGAAGTCTCCGTCGAGCTTCGAGGTGTACGGCACGAACAAATCGGCCATCTGCATGAAGGACTCGCTGCTGGCGGCCAGCATGATGTCGCCCTGGGGCCTGGCCGCCTCGGCCTTGACCCGGGTGAACAGTTGGCCGACTCCGGCCGAGATGATCTCGACTTTGACGTCCGGATAGCGGCTGTTGAAAGCCTTGGCAAAAGCCTCCCCGAACTCCGCAGTGTCGGCGTTGTAGATCACCACCCTGCCGGCGGCAAGGGTCGTCGGCGCCCAGGCCAGTCCGATGATGGTGAAGATTCCGAGGATGACTCCGACGAAGCTGCGTGGCTTCATGGCGCGACCTCCTTCGATGCGTGAAAAGAGCCCGGTCGTCGAGAAACGGGGCCAGCGATCCGCTGAACCGTGCGTATCATTTCGCAAGCGGATGCTGGTTGTCAAGGAAACGAGGCGGCGCACGGGCGGCAATTCATTTGCGCCATCCGTCCCCACTGGATAGGATGCTTTCAGAGAGATCCGTGAGCGGCCGAAAGCCCTTGCCGCCTCCCGGTCAGGGCGGTAGACTGGTCGCCGGAGAGCACTGTAGTTCCCGTAGCCCGTCCCCGAATCTGAAGGTCTGTCATGCCGTTTCGAGCCGATCCTGCGAAGGAATACTACGCGATCCTGGGCCTGAAAGAGGACGCCTCGCCCGAGGAGATCCGAAAGGCGTACCGCAAGCTGGCCCTGCACTACCACCCCGACCGGAACCGTGGCGACGCCGGGGCAGAAGAGCGGTTCAAGGCCATCAGCGAGGCCTACGGCGTCTTGGTCGATCCGGAGAAGCGCCGGATGTACGACCTCTCGCGGCAGCTCGGTGTGGGGGCGGCGGCTGGTCCGCGTGCCGAGCCGGGGGGCTATTCCAGCCAGGACGACATCCTCCGGGACCTCCTGCACAACCGGGACGCCGCGATCATCTTCGAGGAACTCACACGAGAATTCCAGCGCATGGGCTTCCGCTTCGACGACGGGTTCGTTCGGCACGTCTTCTTTGGGGGACGGGGGATCGTGTTCGGCGGGATCTTCTTCGGCGGGCCGTTCACCTGGGGTCGGGGTGCGGAGCGCGAGTATCCCGGCGGATTCGGCCGACGGATCGAGCCCTGGGGGCCGTGGCTTGGCCGTCCCGGCACGGGCCAGGTCGCGGGGTCCGGGATCTTCGCGCGGCTCGGCCGGACCCTCCGGGGGGTGGCGAGCGGCCTGGGTCGAGTGGCCCGATTCGCTCTGGGTGCCGCCGAGCGCGGTGAGGACCTTCGGCATGACCTCTCGATCACGCCGGAAGAGGCCCGGCAGGGAGCCAGGAAGCCCTTCCGGTTTGCGCGCGGCGCCGAGATCGAAGAGGTCGTGGTCACGATTCCCCCGGGCGTGCGGCCGGGAACCCAGCTTCGCCTGCGAGGGAAGGGGCTGATCGGCAAGACGGGCAACCCCGGCGATCTGTACCTTCGGATCCAGATCCCGAACTAATCCTTCCGGTCAGACGACACGACTGTTTCATTGCACTCCGCTGTCCCCCTCACCCCATCCCTCTCCCCAATGGGGAGAGGGATGGGGTGAGGGGTCGGAAGGCTCTGCATGGCCATTGAAGTACACAAGACGGTGTGCCCGCATGACTGCCCCGACACGTGCAGCATCCTCGCCACGGTCGAGGATGGTCGGGTGACCAATTGTGATGGGGATCCTGACCACCCGTTCACGCAGGGGGGTCTCTGCCACAAGGTGCACCGGTATGCGGAGAGGATCTATTCGCCGTTGCGGGTCCTTTTCCCCATGCGGCGCGTGGGGCGCAAGGGCGAGGGCGGGTTCGCCCGCATCTCCTGGGACGAGGCCTTGGGGGAAGTGGCGGATCGCCTGAAGGCGATCGCCCACGAATACGGCGGCGAGGCCATCCTGCCTTTCTCGTACGGGGGGACGCTGGGGCTCATCCAGCGGAAGGCGGGTCACGCGTTCTTCCATCGTCTGGGGGCCACGCGGCTCAAGCGGAACATCTGCGACACGGCAGCCGAGGAGGCCTGGCTGGCGACCTACGGGGCCTGCATCGGCACGGACATGGAGGGCATAGAGCACTCGGACCTCATCGTGCTCTGGGGCATCAACGCCGTCCACACGAATATCCACGGGATGCAGTTCGTCAAGCGGGCGCGACATCGGGGCGCCCGGCTCATCGTGATCGATCCCTACCGGAACCGGACGGCCAAGCTGGCGGATACCCACCTGATGCCCCGGCCGGGCACCGACGCCGCCCTCGCCCTGGGTGTCGCCTGCCTGTTGATCGGGGAGGATCTCATCGACCGGGCCTACGTCGAGTCGCACACCTTCGGGTTCGAAGCGTACAGACAGGAGGCCCTGAGGTACCCGCCGGAACGCGCCGAGGAGATCACGGGCGTCCCGGCGGAGGCCATCCGGGACCTGGCCCGGGCCTATGGCCGAGCCCGCGCGCCCTTCATCCGGGTCGGCAACGGTCTCCAGCGGCATACCAACGGCGGCCAGGCCATCCGGGCCATCGCCTGCCTGCCCGGCCTCGTCGGCGCCTATGCACGGCCGGGGGGCGGCGCCCTCTGGGAGACCTTTGGCGCCTTCCCCGTGAACTTCTCCGCGATCGAGGCGGAGCATCTGCAACCGTACCCGACGCGGGAAGTGAACATGGTCCAGTTGGGGGGCGCGCTCCTCAGCCTGGACGGGCCGCCCATCAAAGCCCTCTTCGTGTACCAGGCCAATCCCGCGGCCAACATCCCGGACCAGAGCAAGATCCACGCCGGCCTGCGCCGGGAAGACCTCTTCACCGTCGTCCACGAGCAGGTGCACACGGACACGGTGGACTTCGCCGATATCGTCCTGCCGGCCACGACCAGCTTCGAACACCCGGACCTGTACCGGAGTTATGGTCATTATCATCTTCAGTTCGCCCGTCCCGTCATCCCGCCCCTGGGAGAGGCCCGATCCAACCTCCAGCTCTTCCAGGCACTGGCGGCGCGCATGGGATTTCCAGAGCCGATCTTCCGGAAGACTGAGGGGGAGTGGGTTCGGGATCTCCTCGCGGTGGATCACCCCTATCTCGCCGGCATCACGCCGGAACGCGTGGCCTCTGGCGATCCGATCCGCGTGAACTTCCCCCGGGTCGGCCATCCCTTTCCCGCAGGGTTCAGCACGCCATCGGGAAAGCTGGAGTTCTTCTCGCAGCGCCTGGCGGCCAGAGGGCTACCGGCCGTTCCGACATATGTCCCGGCCGTCGAGGGCCACGAGCGGAAGACGCCGGAGTTCCCGCTCCAGCTCATGACCCCGCCGTCCAAGGATCTGCTCAACACCAGCTTCGGTGCCGTGGAGCGAATGGTCCGGTCCGAGGGGAAGCCGCGGCTCAAGATCAATCCGGCGGATGCGAAGGCGCGGGGGATCGCCCACGACGGTCTGGTCAGGGTCTACAATGGGCGGGGCGAGTCTCTCCTGTACGCCGAGGTGACGGAAGACGTTCCGCCCGGCGTTCTGGTCGCCGAGTCCATCTGGTGGGCGAAGCACCATCCAGGCGGGCGGGGGATCAACCAGCTCACCTCGCAGCGATTGACCGATCTGGGCGAGTGCAGCACCCTGCACGAGAATCTCGTCAATGTCACAGTCGCCGGGTGACCCTCACCCCACCCCTCTCCCTCAGACCGGGGAGATGGCGTGGGTGAGGGGGGCTCGACTTCAGGCGGCCCGTATTCAAGGATTTGAAGGGAGGGGAGCATGCCGCAGCGGCGCTTGACGATTCCGGTGGGCGGGCTGAGTCTCGCGGCGATCCTCCATCTCCCGGAGATGGGGCAGCGCTGGCCGTGCGTGGTGGCGTCGCACGGGCTCTTGAGCTCCAAGGACAGCGACAAGTACGTGCAAATCGGTGAGGAGTTCAGCCGGGCCGGCTTGGCCGTGTGCCGGTTCGACTTCCGGGGCTGCGGAGAAAGCGGGGGAAGCCTGGCGGGGACGACGGTGGGTCAACGTGTCGCCGATCTTCGGGCAGTCGTGGAGAGCATGCGGGCGCATCCAGCCCTGAGCGGACGGGTGGCCCTCCTGGGGAGCAGCCTGGGCGGCTACGTGTCGCTCTTCGTGGCCAACCAGGATTTCAAGGTGAAGGCTGTTGCTGCCTGGGCCACGCCGGCGGATCTGGACGACCTGGCCGAACGGCCGGATCGGGTGCGGGAGCAGGGTCTGGGGGACACCTTCATCGCCGAGCTGAAACAGGGGCGATACCTCCGGGCTCCCGTGGGCACGCGCTACTGCCTGATCATCCACGGGGACCAGGATGAACTGGTTCCCTCGGGACATGCCCGCCGCCTGTACGAGTCCGCTATGAATCCCCGGCACCTGGAGATCATCCCCGGCGGGAACCACCAGCTTACGGACGCGGCCCATCGCCGCGAGGCGATCCGGTTGAGCCTGGACTGGATCGGCCGATATCTTTAAGTCAGCGGTCAGCAATCAGCAGTCAGCATTCAGTGAGAGCAGATGCAGAAAGGTGTAGGGCATAGCAATCGCTGACGGCTGAGAGCTGGTCTCCGAAGGAGACCTATGAGTCTCTTCGCTTCGTTTGAGGCGGTGGCGATCCGGCAGCCGGATCGGCCGGCCCTCCAGATCAGGGAGGCCGCGGGCTATCGCCGTCTGACCTACGGGGATCTCGCGCGTCAGGCGCGCGGCCTGGCCGCGGCGCTACTCCAGGGCGGGGTGGCGGCTGGGGATCGCGTGGCCGTCCTCAGTGAGAACCGCCCGGAGTGGGCAGTGGCCTACTTCGCCGCGATGGCCGCGGGCGCTACGGCGGTGCCCCTGGACGTCCAGTTGAGTGACAGCGAGTTGGCCATCGTCCTCACGCACGCGGGATGCCGGATGGCCGTCGCCTCCGGGAAGCAGGCGCCGCGGCTCCTCGCCGTGAACGGGGGCGGGAGCGCGCCGCTTCGCGTGGTTGACCTGGATGCCGAAGCATCCTCGGAGCGGGTCCTCGCGTTCCGGGCTGTCCTGCGGGACCTCGGGAAACTTTCGGCGACCCATCTCCCGGACGTGCGGGATGATGCGCTGGCATCGATCCTGTACACTTCGGGGACGACAGGCACGCCCAAAGGGGTGATGCTGAGCCACGCGAACTTCCTGGCCAATGCCCGGAGCTTCCTCGATTTCGGATTAGTCAATGCCCAGGATAATCTCCTGGCCCTGCTTCCCCTCCACCACTCACTTCCGTTCATGGTGCAGCTCATCATCCTCTTCACCGGCGCCCACCTGACCTTTCCGGCATCGCTGAAAGGCCCGGACCTCTTAACCTGCATGCGGGAAACGGGCGTGACCCTTCTGGTGGGAGTGCCCCAGCTCTTCTACATGCTGCACAAGGGCATCTTCGACGAGATCGGCCGGCGGCCGCTTCCCGCGAGAGCCCTGCTGAGGGGCCTGCTCCGCCTCTCGGGTGCCCTGCGTCCCCTTGGCATGAATCTCGGCCGGATGGTCTTTGCGCCGGTCCATCGGAAGTTCGGGGGGCGCCTGCGCATCCTGTGCAGCGGCGGCGCCCGGCTGGATCCGATCATCGCCCGCGATTTCCTGGCCCTGGGGTTCACTTTCACCGAGGGTTACGGCCTTACCGAGACGGCGCCTGCGGTCTGTTTCAATCCGCTGGATCGGGTGCGCCCGGGGTCCGTCGGGATCCCGTTGCCCGGCGTGGAGGTGCGCATTCTCACCCCGGATGCGGCGGGGGTGGGAGAGATCGCCATCCGCGGTCCGAACGTCATGCAGGGCTACTATCATAATCCCACGGCCACGGCCGAGGTCCTGCGCGACGGATGGTTCCTGTCGGGCGACCTGGGCTTTCTCGACGCCGACGGGTACCTCACGCTCACCGGCCGCGCCAAGGAGGTCATCGTCCTCAGTTCCGGCAAGAACGTCTACCCGGAGGAGGTGGAGGAGCAGTACCTGAAGAGTCCCTTCATCAAGGAGATCTGCCTGATCCCGCAGGTGGCCGACCGGGCCGGGGCGGTGGTGGAGGGGCTCCTGGCCCTGGTGCTGCCGGACCTGGAGTACTTCCGCGCCCAGGGCATGACCAACGTCTTCGAGACCGTCCGATGGGACATGGAGAACGTGGGCCGGGACCTGCCCCCGTACAAGCGGCCGACGGGCCTCGTGGTCGTCAGGGAAGGGTTCCCGCGGACGCGCCTCGGCAAAATCCAGCGGCACCTGGTGCAGCAGGGCTTCCACGCGGAGCGTGTCCGCAAGGCGGAAGTGGCCGAGGTCCAGCCGGCGGAGGCGGATCTGGCTCTCCTGGAGGACGAGATGGGCCGCCTGGTCGTGGACTACCTCCGGGAGGCGACGCAGAAGCCGGCCGTGCGACTGGACGATAATCTCGAGCTGGATCTCGGCATGGACTCCCTGGCGCGCGTCGAGATGCTGGTTGGGCTGGAAGAGAGGCTCAACGTGAAGATCCCCGACGAGGCCGCGGCGGAATGCTTCACGGTGCGAGAGGTGATCGGGCGCCTGCAAGCCCTCCGGGGCGCACCGGGGAGTCCCGTTGCGCCAACCCGGCGGCGGGGATGGGGGGACATCCTGACGGCGTCACCGCCAGCGGAAGTGCAGGCCATGGTCGAGGCCAGCAGTCGCCCCTCGGCCTCCGTCATCACTGCCCTGTCCCGTGGGCTGTGCGCCGCGCTGTTCCGGAGCGTTTACCGCCTGCGGGTCGAGGGCCTGGAGCACGTTCCGCCGCTCGGTCCATTGATCCTCGTGGCGAACCACTGCAGCTTCTTCGATGCGTTCATCCTGGCGGCGTCGCTGCCCCTTCGCACGTCCCAGCAGATCTTCTACATGGGATTCGAGTGGTTCTTCCGCCACCCCATCCTGGCCTGGTGGGGGCGCGGGGTCCGCGTGATCCCGGTGGACGAAGACACCTTCTTGGTTCGGGCGCTGCAGGCGTCGGCCGTCGTCTTGCGCCAGGGCAAGATCCTGTGCGTGTTCCCCGAAGGGGAACGGTCCGTGGACGGCCGGGTTCGACCCTTCCGGAAGGGGGTCGGAATCCTGGTCAAAGAACTGAAGGTTCCCGTTCTTCCCGCCTACATCTCCGGCGCCTTCGAGGCCTGGCCCCGGGGCCAATCGTGGCCCGGCATCCACCGGCTCCGCGTGCGGATCGGCCCGGTGGCCACGCCCGAGGCGCTGCTCGCCGGAGAGGGGTCCCGGGGCGTGGACGACGCAGAGACCATCGTCATGCGCCTGCGGGAGCGGTTTGTCGCCCTCGGCGGCGAGACACGGGGATCATGTTAACCGCGGATTTCGTCGAGCCCTGGGTGGACGCGCCGGGCATGCCGGTCTGTGGAGGGGGCGAGATCTCGCGCCCTAGGCGGACCCGCCCGGATCGGAAATTGTCCGACCGGGTAAGACCCGCCACGGGCGAGCGCCTCGGGCGGACAGATTTCACAAATGCCAAAGGCTGAAGGCTGACTGCCGAAAGCTGACGGCTTCCCGGAGGGAACGCGATGAGTCTTACGGGCAAGGTGGCCCTGATTACGGGCGGGACCGGGGCCCTGGGGCGGGCGGTGACCGCGGCCTTTCTGGAGGCCGGGGCGGCCGTGGTCGTGACCTACGTCGTTGATCCAGAGGTCCCCGCGTGCATGGCGTGCCTCGGGTCACGGGCGGACGCCCCTGTGTTTCTCAAGGCGGACGTCACCGCGGAAGCCGAGGTGCAGAAACTGATCCGGACCGTGGTCGAGCAACTGGGTCGGATTGATATGCTGCTGAGCCTCGTGGGTGGATACGTGGGGGACCTGCCCGTGGCGGCACTGCCCGAAGCGACGTGGGATCACATGCTGGCCCTGAACCTGAAGTCCGCCTTTCTCTGCTGCAAGCACGTGGTGCCCGTCATGCAACAGAGCGGCGGCGGACGCATCGTCACGGTGTCCTCGCGGGCCGCCATCAAGGTTTTTCCCGGCATCTCGGCCTACGCGGCTGCCAAGGCCGGCCTCCTCGCCTTCACCGAGACCCTGGCCAGCGAGGTCCTGAAGGACAACATCACGGTCAACGCCATTCTCCCCAGCGTGATTGATACCCCCGCCAACCGGAAGGCCATGCCGGGGGCTGACTACTCTGCCTGGGTCAAGCCGGAAGAGATCGCCCGCGTCCTGCTCTTCCTCTGCTCGGAGGCCTCGCGAGAGATCTCCGGCGCCGCGATCCCGGTCTACGGGCGGGCGTGAGGTCCGTGGGCAGTTTGCGGGAACTCTTCATTTGAGGCGTAAGACCACTGCGCTCCGCCGGGGACTGAGTCAGTGGAGGACAGGCAATGGGCCAGCAGAATCTTGACTTCCCTCTGACGCAGCGTGCCATCGTCTTCCCGGCCCGAGGCCAGGCCGAGGTCCGGGATGTGGAGGTGCCCCGGTTCTTCGACGAACATGGGTCCTGGAACGTCGTCCTGCGGCCTCTGGCGGTGGGCCGCTGTCCCAGCGACACGGCAAGCTGTGAGGAGGAATTCCCGCCTGGATTCCGCCTCCCTTCGGCCACCCAGGCGGTGGTCCCGGGTCACGAGCAGGTCGTCGAGGTGCTGTATGCGTCCGGGCCGGCCCGGCGAGCCGGGATCGAGGTGGGCGGCTGGTACGTGTACGACATCAACATCGGGTGCGGCGAGCCCGACTGCTATGCGTGCGCTGTCCAGAAGCGCCCGGGAATTGACTGCTCGAAGGGCACCTTGTTCCAGGGGATCGGGGCGTCAAACGAAACCTGGGTCCTGCGCCAGACCGGCCTGCGGCACATCCCCGGCTCGTACGTGTACGACCCCGTGGAGCGGCGCGGAGGGATCATGCTGGGCCGGCACACACAGCTTCACCCGGTGGATCGCACGTGCCTCCGAGGAGAGGCGGACCTCGCCGTTCTCACCCAGGCGGACGGCCTGGCCTGCGGGTTCATGGCAATCCGGGGGGTCGCGAAGCTGCATGCCTGGGAGGAGGGATTCCGGCCTGCGGTGTTCATCATAGGTGGCGGTGGCCGGATCGCCTACTGGCTGGCCGAGGCAGCGTTGGCCGAGCGGGGCCCTGATGGGGTGGATCTCTTCCTCGCGGACGTGGACGCCGACCGGCTGGCCCTCACGGCCGAGCGGCTGGGACTGCCGCACGGCAACCTGTATCTCGTGGACCCTAACGATCGCGATGCCTTTGCTGTCGAGACAGTGCGGCGGGGCCTGCCGAATCTGGAGCGAGGTCGTTCGTTCAACCTCATCCTGGACGCCGCGGGACACAAGTATGTGGGCGCGGCGGCGACCAATCGCATGTTCCGCGAAAAGATGCTGGACCGGAATGGGACCTACATCACCACGGCGCACGGCGGGATCCCCGGCCTGGACGTGGCTGCGATCGAAGTGGTGCTTGCCAACCAGCGATTCTCCGGCGCCCTGTCACCGCACCGCTACATCTCGCGGGCCATCGCGCACCTGCAGGCGAACCTCCCTCGGTACGCCCCCCACATGGTCATCACACACCGCGAGCTTGACGACTCATTGGCCCAGAAAGTCCGCATCGCGGGCAAGGACCCCGACATCGGCCGCGGCGCCAACACCTACATCGCGATGTGGCACCGGGAGCCGAGCTAGTAATCGGGCGCGGCTCGCTGTTCCCAACAGAACCGCCGCGACCAGCCTGACTTCCACTCCGAACGGCTCTAGACCGCAACCGCGAAATCCTTACCTTCCAAAATCGCCGCGCTTGTCGCCCACTCAGAGGATAACTGCCTCCTCATCTTCAGACAATCTCGCCAAAGAAAGATGCAATTGATAATGTCTTACATATCTATTATAGTAAGGCATCTCAATCGACACCGGAGGATTTGAAACATGGATACCGCGTATGTCACGAGCAAAGGCCAGTTGGTCGTGCCCGCTCGGATCCGCCGGAAGTACGGGATCAAGCCGGGGACGAAGATCTGTTTCATCGAGCGGGATAGCGAGATCCTCTTTCAACCAGTGACGCGGGAATACATCCGTAGCGTCTGCGGCATGCTCAAGAGCGATACGTCGGCGACGGAGGAACTGCTGAAGGAGCGGGCGAAGGACAGGGAGCGCGAGGAGGCGAAGCTTGAAAAGCTCGGTGCTCGATAGCTACGCCGTGCTGGCCTTCCTTTTTCAGGAGAAAGGTCACGAGAAGGTGCTTGAACTCTTCGAGAAAGCGGCTCAAGCGGACCAGGCTCTTCTCATCGCCGCCCCGAACTGGGCGGAGGTCAGGTACATCGTGGAGCGAAAAGTCGGCGCGGCACGCTGGCACGAAGCCCGGCACAAGCTCTTGGGGCTCCCATTGGAGATTGTCCCGGCTGATCAACCGCTCGCCGAGCTCGCCGGCGAAATCAAGGTAACTAAGAAGATGTCCCTCGCCGACTGCTTTGCCGCGGCGCTCGCGAAACAGAGAAAGGCCGACCTCTACACGGGCGACCAGGATTTCAAGAATGTCGAAAGGGACCTTAAGATCGTGTGGCTGTAGCCCATGAGCGATTGTGGAGGACGGTATGTTCGAGGGGTGCGCGGGGCCCCAGTACCTCCATCCCCGTGTACGACCCTCCAACCCCCGCTTTCCGCTGGGACCGGGCTAACATAAGGGTCATCTCTCGATCGGCGAAAGTCGGAGCAGGCACGGGCCGCCTGTGGCTGAGCATGGTTGTGTAGCGATGCCGCCGGCAAAATTGGCGACTGCCTCGGCTCCTCGGGTCCCGCATAGGGGGTGCGGCCACGGCAGCCACCGGAGACTCACGGTGGTTCTTAACGGAATCGCAAGCAGGGCCCTCTGGATAAGTCGTCCGAGATCGAGTTCACAATTCCAATTGTGTAAATGGGGACGTTCCATTGAAGTATGGAGCAACTCAAACACCCGGCTGCGGGACCTTGGCTGCAAATTGGGAAGGGATTAATCGATCGAACGGCGGGCGCGGCGGTGCCGGAGTCGGTCCGCAGTTCGCTCAAACCAAGGCGCGCGGGTTCACTTTCCCAGGAGCACGACCGTGCTTCGCGGGTTCGCGAGGTAGTGCGACGGGGGATCGATCGGGATCTCCTGCCCTTCGTCGAGGAAGTCCTTTCCCGCCTCAAGGCTAGTGTCGATGATCCGCCGCCACCGCGTCCCGCCGGGAAGCCCGGGAAGCCGGACGGACTGCGTTCGGAAGTCGGCGTTGAGGATGATGAAGAGGAAGTAATCTCCCGTGCCGGACGACTCCTCGCCTCCATCCAACATGTAACACAGCGTGCGAAGGTCGGGATCGCTCCACGCGGGCTCGTCCAGGTTCTTGCCGAACCACTGGATGTCCGGGATCCCGTTGTCATTGCTGTCTCTGCCGGTGAAAAACTTCCGGCACTGCAGGACCGGGTATCGTCGTGTCAGTGCGATCACCTTCTTGAAAAAGGTCAGAACATCCGCGTGCCGCTCTGCCTCCCGCCAGTCGAACCAGCTCATCTCGTTATCCTGGCAGTAGGCGTTGTTGTTCCCCCGCTGTGTTCGGAAGAACTCGTCCCCGCCCAGGATCATGGGCGTCCCGGCTGCGAAGAAAAGGGTGCAGGCGAAGTTCTTGACCTGCTGCTTGCGGAGCCTGAGGACGCCGGGATCATCGGTCTCGCCTTCCGCGCCGCAGTTCCACGAGTTGTTGTCGTTGGTGCCGTCCCTGTTCCCTTCCAGGTTGGCCTCGTTGTGCTTGTCGTTGTACGAGACGAGGTCCCTGAGGGTGAACCCGTCATGGCAGGCGATGAAGTTGATGCTGTTGTAGGCGGAGCGGCCGTCGTCCCCGTACAGGTCGGCCGATCCGGTCAGTCGCCAGCCAAGCTCCGGGACCTGTCCGGCATCCCCTTTGACGAACCGCCGCAGCGTGTCGCGGAACCGCCCGTTCCACTCGGACCAGTCCACGGGGAAGTTGCCGACTTGATACGTCCCCAGGTCCCATGGTTCGGCGATCAGCTTCACTCGGCCGAGGACCGGATCCTGGGAAATGGCGTCGAAGAAGGCCGCGGATTGCAGAAACATCCCTTCCTCGCGGCCCAGGACGGAGGCCAGGTCGAACCGGAACCCGTCCACATGCATCACTTCCACCCAGTATCGGAGGGAGTCCATCACGAACCGGATGACGTGGGAATGGGCGAAATTCATGCTGTTGCCGCAGCCGGTGTAGTTCATGTAATAGCGCGCC
>Ga0210377_10003407_pt1 | contig 13706 bp, 12 predicted proteins | sample PLM4_65_b1redo_FD_155480 | JGI IMG/M metagenome (GOLD analysis project Ga0210377, IMG submission 155480) | Groundwater sediment microbial communities from an aquifer in East River, Colorado, USA - PLM4_65_b1 redo | ecosystem: Environmental > Terrestrial > Soil > Riparian zone | place: USA: East...
GAGAGCCCCTGTTCTTCGGCAAAGTGTTTCAGGTCATGGACGTATTTATGGGCGGACAGGCCGGTCGTCCCGTACAGCCAGAGCTCGGCATCCCTGTTCCGCAGCCGGGCAAAGGCTTTCAGCAACAGGTCCTGCCCCTTGTTCCGGTTGATGCTGGCGACCATCACGACCCGGCGGCCAACCCCTTCGTGACGGATCGGGGGCTGATCGGTAAACTGCATGGCGTTGACGATGGTCCGCCGCCGCCGGACCGGCACCCGGGCAAAATGGGCGGCACAGGTCGCGGAACAGAAGACGACCTCATCCGCGGCGCTCATCGCCCGCCGGAGCAGCCAGCCAATGCGGCGCGGCAGCTCATGGAGATGGAAGACTACCCTGAGCCCCAGCCAGTGGGCAACGAGCACGGACCAGGCAAGCTTGCGGCTGTGGACATGGATGACATCAAACCGTCTGCCGCGGGTGAGGAGAAACCCGTTCAGCAGGAAGCGCTTGGCACGCCAGAGTAACGGCGTCCGCGCCCCCAGCGTCATGACCGAAACCCCTGAACTGCGCAACTCCTGCGAATAAATGCCGTCATAGGCAAAAAGCACAGTCGGCGCTACGCCGAACGTCGCCGCAATCCTGATAAAATTGACTGCCACTGCCGGCACTCCACTCCGCCGGGCATCATGGAGCAGGTAAAGGACCTTTAGAGGCTCGTTCATGGTGCCTCCTCAAGCGAGAGGTGGCAGGGCCAGGGACGTCCCGGCCAATAGCGGAGATTGCAATGCAGCTGATTGACCAGCTTGATTGCCACCGCCGGCAGCCAGTAGCGACCTGGCCGAATCAGGCCTGCCGTGCGGCTGCTCCGGTCGTACTCCCCTCCGCAGTTCTGCTTCAAGGCGGTCTTCAGGTAAGTTTTGTCAAGAAACCGGACATACTCACCAAGCAGCAGCGGGTCATCAATCAGACCCGCATACTGCTCCAGTACCGCTACAATGTCCGGCACCGCCAGATTGCGCCGCAACTCGGTCTCGCTACCCTGCCCTTCATGGATTCGATACCGCATGAGCGGTCGAGGAATGATTGCGACAGGATACCTGGCCGCGATTCTCAGCCACATTTCATAATCCCCGGAGGAACCGAACCGGCCGCTCATGTCGAACAGTCCCAGCTCTGCATAGAGCCGGCGGCGCACCATTACCGACGGTGTCACCAGGAAAATCCGGTCCCCTCCGCACCCCAGCACTGCCCGGAACACCTCGGCAAAGCAATAGGCACGCTTCGGCTCCACGCCCAAAGGAAGCGTGATAGCATAGCGCTCCTGACCACTGCCGTCAATCACCGTTGCCAATGTACTGACCAGCCCCACGGCAGACTCCCTCTCCAGGAGCATTACAGAATCTTCCACGATCGTCGGGAGATACACATCATCTGAGTGGTAGAGCGCCACGTAGTCACCAGAGGCGGTCTCGATCAACCGGTTCCAGTTGCCAAATGCCCCCCGATTGACATCGCTCCGCAGAACCTGCCAGCCGTGGCTAACTGCATATGCATCGGCAATGGCCAATGTCCCGTCGGACGAGGCGTTATCACCGATAATCACCTCAAGCCTTGGCCAGGTCTGGACCGCGATGCTTTCCAGCGTCTCGCGCAGATAGCGGGCACTGTTGCAGGTCGGGATGCAGATGGAGACGAGCGGCCGGCAGCTGTCCATCAAGGCTCCCCCTTGCGCATAAGACCAGCCATGGGCTTTATTGCCAACTCAAGCAGCAGCGCCCGGATTTCACAAGGGAGACGCAAGTACGAAACCACAAGGTACAGCGTCACCACCCCAAGGTTAACCAGCAACCGAAGCAGGTCTCCGGATATAAAGCGATTCACCAGCAGCACCGCCAGCACCGCCGGCAGGAGGATGGTTAGGCCTTGCTCGACCAGGGGCCGCCAAGCAAGGAAAACCTTGCCTTCAGTCCTGCGGCCGATCTCCCGTGGAATCAGCCAGAAGACCGTAAGCAACGAGGCCAGGAAAGTCCCGAGCGCCACCCCCCCCATTCCAAGAGACCTGACCAGGAGCAGCGACAACACCAGATTGGCCCCCGCCTCCAGCCAGGAGATGAGTGGCAGGTTGCGGACCATGTTCAGGCTGGACAAGAGCGCTGCATGCACGCTGACCAGGGATAGGAGATAGCCGTATCCTCCCATGGAAAAAACCACCAGATCCCCGCCATAGGCAACAGGGCCGGTCCAGAGGTTGACGATAATCTCGGCAAAAGCCAGCGAACCGATCCAGACCAGCCCGCCTAGAATCGAGCTGACCCGGGCGATTTGGTTGTAGGTCCCATCAATCCAGGCAGCGTCTCCGGTCGCCCACGCCCGCCCGTAATGGGGCGAAATTGCCGGGTTGACCGCCGTGAAGACGATGAAGAGCATGGTGATCAGTTTGAAGGTCACCTGATAGGGGGTAACCGCCCCCACGCCCAAAAAATGGCTGATGACCAGGTTGTCGGTCTGCCAGACCACGAGGGCCGCCAGGCCGGCGAGGAACATGCGGCTGCCGGAGGCGAGGATGGCACGGCTCGCAAATTCCGGGGCTGACGTTTCCCGCAGCAGGCGCAAGGCTCCGGCAGCGAGTATCCGCCGGTTCTCACGGTAGCCGAAGAGGAAATGAAGTGCGCCTGCCAGGCTGCAGAGCAGCACCAGCACCCCTCTGGCAACGGCATAATCAGCCAGGCTCCCCTTGAAGATGATGGTGGCTGCCAGGGCCAGGACATAGCTGTTAGTGGTCAATGCGGAGTAGAAACGCTCAACATGGACCTTCTGAATCGCAATGAACCCCGCCAGAAGTGGCGCAAAGAGAAGATTCAACAGAAAGAGCACAGCGGTCCAGAAAGCTGCCTGACGGACCTCGCCGCTGATTTCCGCCGGTATCCGGCCGAGCAGATTCACCCACCCAGGGGTCTCTGCCACCGCCAGAAACAGCGCCAGCACGGCAAGGCTGATCCCAGCCAGAAGCAGGAAGGAGCGAAAAATGATGGCCAGCTGCTCCCGGCGGTCCACCGATTTCGCCGCCAGCACCGCGCAGGCCGTCGGGATGCCGAAATTGGTAACCGACAGGTAGTTGACCAGGGTCATCACCAGGGCAAGGGCGCCGTAGCGGTCGGCCCCGAAGTAACTGAGAGTCATCGGGACGGTTACTATCGCTATAAGATTGGTTGCCAGGATGCCGGCATAGCCCGACGATGTCCCGAGGAGGACCGTCTTCCGTCGTTCAGTGGCCATGGGCCCGCTCCTCACGATGCAAAACATGGAAGAGCGCCCGCAGTCCCCTGAAGAGCCACCCCGGCAGGAGCAGAAGCGGCAGGTCAACCAGCCAGAACGTGGGGAAATGCCGGTACAGCTCGATGCATTCCCAGAGGAGCGAGCCGTCCACCCGCAACCCCTTGGCCTTGGCCAGCGGGATGTTCTTCGGGTAGCCACCCTTGATAGTCAGGTAGGCAGACTTGACCGTTGCCGGGCCATAACCGAGCCCTGGCATGGTCCGATAGATGCGCACCAGGTTCAGACCGGTTCGGAGAAAGGAGCCAGTCCCCCCCCAGCGAGTTATTCCATGCCCTTCCTCCAGTACCAGTTGGGCAACCAGTTCCTCACAGATGACGTAAGACGGAAAGCGGGGCAATGCCTCCACCAGGAACCCCATGTGGACCCAGCCGCTGCCGAAATAGCGACTCACCTCTACCTCCTCCCAGGCGCTCTTCCGGAAGATATTGGAGGAGATCAGGCCGCTCTTGAAGCGGCTCCTGCGTAAAAAATCTGCGCCGTCACGGCAAAGACCTGTATCCGCAGGATTCAATCTGATGGGATGGCGGGAATCGGCAAAGATAACTGCCAGGTCAGGGTAGGAGCGAATCACCTCAAGGACCCAGGCCACCCCCCCCTCCCGGCAAATGATGTCGTCGTCGGAAATGAGCCAGACAAAATCGCCCTTTGCCCGCTGGAAGCAGAGGTCAACATTGCGGTCAAAGCCCTCATTTGATTCGTTACAAAAATAGCGGATCTGCGGATTAGCCGCAGCGATCTCCCGCACCACGGCAGCCGTCCCGTCGGTAGAGGCGTTGTCGGAGACCAGCACCTCCACTACCGGCGTGAGTTGCGGCAGGATGGTCGCCAGCGACCGGGCGATGGTGCGCGCCCCGTTGTATGTTGGGATGGCAATGGTGAGCAGCATTCCGTCAGCCACGAGCAATCTCCGTCAGTACTGTTTCGGCGAAATAATCGCAGGAAAAGGGCTTGGCCTGCTCGCTGGTGAGAAACCCCTCGATATTCGCCAGATACTCCAGGTAACGTTTGCCGGTCATGCCGGATAGTTCCTCGTAAAGCGCGGCATAGTCGGGAAACAGGCGCAGGTCTACGAAACAGTCCGCCGGAATGTGGTCGGTCACGTTGTCCGCTCCCCGGTAGACCGGCACGGTGCCGGCAAAGAAAGCGTCGAACAGCTTCTCCGTGATATAGCCCGGCACGTCTTTGATATTTTCGTAGCAGAGAGCAAAGCGATAGCGCCCCATGACGTCCCGTTTGCGTTCCACCCGTCCCCGGAAGGAAGGAACGTCCGGCGCCCCCAGCCGCCCAAGCCACCCCCAGCGCCGGGTAAGCCACTGCGGCAGCCGGCGCCCCAGCCGTCCCTTGTCCCAGCCGACCCCGTAGAGGTCAAAGTCCGCCGGATGATGCCGCTCAAACCAGCGGATGGCGGCAAGCCGCTCTCCATAGAGCTCCTGGGGATGCCGTGAAAACTTGTATCCAGCAATCATGACGCAGAGCTTCTCCTTGGAAGCAAGGTCTAGAGGAATACTATCAGGTAAGCGGAAGGCATAGTTGAGCTTGATGAACCGCTCGCCATCCACCAAAGAATCATCGTAGGTGAAGATTTTCCTAAAATGGCAATGACTGGTCGGTTCATAGTTCTGCGGCCGCACCAGGCGGCTCTCCATGACGATCAGGTAAAGCGGACGCCCGCTGGCCATAGCTTTACTAAAAACAGGATTGTCCGTTGCGGGCATATCTATGAATACATAAGCGTCGATGGCCTCAGCCGACAATACCGCCGTGGTCGCCACCGTTACCCCTCGTTTCGCTGCAATGCTCCGGAGTTCACTGAAGGGAAGAAGCAAGTCATCGCCGATGGGGGCATCGCGCTGTTCGAAAAGCCGGTTGTCGCGGTTCAGTTCCGCGTAAAGGTTGTGAAAGGCGATGGTGGCTACGGACATGGTCAATACTTGCGAAACACGCAGTCGAACTGGGCAAGCTTCCAAGCGCCGGCCCCCTCCGCATGGGAGAGATCGTAGATTTCCGCAGGGGCGAAGCCGTAATCATGAAGGAGCTGGAAGAGACGAATGTATTCGCCGTCTCCCCGTGGCCGACGGACGAAAGAGACCTCCATGACCACGGTGGCGACCCGGTTGGCAAAGGTGTCAGCCCCGCCCCGCAGAACCTGCTGCTCAACCCCCTCCACGTCGATCTTTACCAGATCGATTTTGTCGATCCGTTCCCGGGCAACGAAGTCGTCGAGTCGCATCAACGGTATCTGTTCTGTGGCGACTGTCTTGATGTGGGGGTTCAGGCTCCGGTACTCCTCACCCGGTGTCACCAGGGAATTTGCCCCATGGGCAGACGTCACGTGGAGCATCCCTTCGGTTTCCTCGTCAAAGAAACCGAGCCTGAACGGCCTGAAGCGGTCGCCATAGCCGGTTTTTTGCACGTTAGCCAAAAGTTGCTCGTAGGTCGCCGAACACGGCTCAAAGGCAAAGACGGTGGCGCTGGGGAAATAGTGGAGCAGGTAGCTGGAAACATCTCCCACATTGGCGCCGATGTCGAATATGACCGACTTATCCCGCTCCATCCGCCGCAGCACCGGCCCAATACCGGGCCGATCCGGCCGCACCAGGTCCAGCAGCCCTTTCCGCCAGCCGTAGGGAACCAGTTCTTTAAAATGTTGCAGTGTACTCATTCCGGCACCTCTCCCTCATCCACCAGCTCGATCAGCATCTCTTTTGCCAGCTCTTCCCGCTCCAGATGCGGCGACATGTCTATGCCACCCTTCTCACACCAACGCTCCAAGAAACCTGTCAACAGCCATGACCCTGACGCCATCCTTGACAAAATCCACATCCCCTTCTCCCACAACCTGATAACAATAAGGGATCTCCAGACGCTGGGCAAAATAGCGCAGATGCTTCGAAACAGCCATGCCCGATGTCTTTACCTCAACCGCAAACCACGGTTTGTCGTCAATGGTCACCAGAAAATCTACTTCGCGCCCTTCCACATCTCTCAGAAAGTACAAATGAATCCGATAACCATGAGCGTCATACAAAAAGTGGCACAGCTTCAGCAGATGCGATGCAACGATATTTTCCAGTCGTGCCGCTTCATTGCTGACCTCTGACCAGTCCCACAGATAGAGCTTCGGCTCTTTTCGTAATGATTTTATTTTGGTCGAGGCGAATGGGTAGAGCCTGAAATGGTAGTAAAAGCGCTCAAGAACATCCATCCATTGGGAGACAGTCTTGTGCGTTACGTTTAAATCCTCGCGCAGGGAGTTAAGCGAAAGGAGCGAGCCAACCCTTTCACGCAGAAGCTCTACCAGCACCTGTAAGGCAGACAGATCACGGATGTTTTCCGTGTCACGAATATCCTCTTTTACCAGTCGGTCCACCCGCTGGTTGTGCCAGCGCCTCAGGGTCCTTTCATCTTTTTTTAGAAAAGGTTCCGGAAAACCGCCAAATTTGAAAAGCTGCGCAAAAACCTCGCGGCTCCCTTCATGGGCAGCAAACTGCAGATCGCTCAGCATTGTATACTGGTTGTCAACCTGTAATGCCTCTGCAAGGGAAAATGGATGGAGACGATAATAATGGTAGCGACCCATCAGGGAGTCGCCCCCCTTGCGGTAGATGTCCAGGCGGGCGCTGCCGGTTATGAGGATGTCAAAGCGCTCTTTATAGGTATCGTATACTCCTTTGACATAGTTTTTCCACTGTTTGTATTTGTGGATCTCATCGAAGATAAGCAATTCGGCGGATGCCTCAAACCGTGACGCAAGAATATTCTGACGATCTTCCCTGCTGTCCCAATTCAGGTAGGCACATTTCGTATATTGCGACCTGCCGGTGTCCGTCGCAAAGGTGGTTTTACCGACCTGCCGCGGGCCACCAATGAAGACCATTTTTTCTTTCAGGTCAGCCGCTACCAATGTGTCTAAATATCGTCTTTTCAACATATCTATGATTTTATACCTAACTCAAAAATAAACAACTTATTTTTGTACTTTGGTATAATATTCGTGTAAATTTACTCCATACAAACCCTATTGAAACCAGATATTTAATTGCATCCATAGGTATGCGTCCCCAGAATCCTTAACTTGCCCCTACTCCGGCACCTCTCCCTCATCCACCAGATCGATCAGCATCTCTTTTGCAAGCTCTTCCCGCTCCAGATGCGGCGACATGTCCTCAAGGGGGCGGTTGACCACCAGCTTGGGATTGACGCAGGTTGTCTGCTCCAGCTTGACATCGACGAAGGCTGGGCCTTCCAGCTGCAGCGCCCGGGCAATTGTCTCCGCGGCTCCAGCCAGCGAGGTAATGGTAAAAGCGGGGACCCCGTAGGCATCGGCGATTTTCACCAGGTCGGGACAGCCGTAGCCGATGACCGTCGACTGCTGGCGGCCGCCGAAGTACATGTCCTGGAACTGGCGGACCATGCCGAGGCAGCCGTTGTTCAGGATGAACATCTTCACCGGCAGGCGGTGGTTGACGATGGTGTCCAGGTCCTGGATGTTGACCTGAATGCCACCGTCCCCGCAAATCACCACGGCATTGTGGCCGGGCGCTGCCTTGGCCGCCCCCAGCGCCGCAGGGAGGGCAAAGCCCATGGCCCCCATGCCGCCGGAAATCAGCATCCGCTGCCCTTCTTTGAGCCGGAACGACTGGCCGGCCCACATCTGGTTCTGCCCCACGTCGAGACAGACCATGTCGCCGGGAGCACAATGGTCGGACAAAAGCTCCATGAAGCCGTTCGGCTCGATGCCCGGAAATTCGGTTTCACTGGAGCGGGTCGGATAGCGCTCCCGGTAGCCGCTGATGACCCGGTACCAGCCGGTCAGGTCCGGTTTGGCGGAATCGGCCAGAACACCGTTCAGGGCGGCAAGGAAGGAGCCGACATCGCAGTTGATCGCCAGGTCCACCGCTACCTTGGCATTCAGCTCAAACGGGTCGATATCGACGTGAACCTTGCGGGCGGCACGGCCGAATGTATCGGGCCGGGTGCCTGTCTGGCGGGAGTCGAGCCTGGCGCCTAGAATCAGCAGAAAATCGCTGTTCGCCAGGGCCATGTTGCTGAAGCGGTTGCCGTAGGCGCCGATCATCCCGAAAAAGGCGGGGTTGTCGTGGGGGAGGGAATCGAGCCCCATGAGGGTGCTGACCACCGGCATCCCCGTCTTTGCCACGAGTTCGGCCAGTTGTCCGGTCGCGCCGGCCGTCCGCACCCCGCCGCCGGCGAGGATGATGGGGCGTCTGGCGGCGGCCATGAGCCGCACCACCTCGGCAAGCTGCTCCCGGTCACAGCCGGGGGAAGCCTGCAGCGCCAGATGCTCGGCGGAACCGAGGAAACCGGTCAACGTGTCCGGCTCGATCTGGGTCCGCTGGATATTCATCGGGATGTCCAGGAGCACCGGCCCCGGCCGGCCGCTCTGGGCCAGGTAGACCGCCTTTTCCAGATGATAGCGGATCATTTCCGCATCCACCAGCAGTTCCGCATACTTGGTAAGGGGCTTCACCACTGAGACGATGTCGGTTTCCTGGAAGCCGATCTGCCGCACCGGCTGGTCGAACTTGTATTCGTAGGTGTTGACCTGGCCGGTGATGAACAGGCAGGGGACCGAGTCAAACCAGCAGCTGCCGATGCCGGTCACCATGTTCAGGGCGCCGGGGCCGCTGGTCGCCATGGCCACCCCGAGCCTGCCGTTCATCCGGGCATACGCCTCGGCGGCAAAGGCGCCGGTCTGCTCGTGATGCACCGAAACGCACTCGATATCATCCCGATCGACGGTCGAATCGATCAGATGGGTGATGGCCCCGCCGATGAACTCGAAGATGTGTGACACCCCCTGTTTGGCAATGAAATCGATAACATAGTCGGACAGCTTCATATAGTCTCCGTTCTCAACACTCAACATGTCTTTTTTTTGCCTTCCGCCTTAAAGGGTTCAATCGTATATAAATTGAAAGTCCAGAAAACCAAATTTAACGCAAAGGCGCGGAGACGCAAAGAAAATCAACGGCTTGTTTTTTAGAGCTTTTTTCTCTGCATCTCTGCATCTCTGCATCTCTGCATCTCTGCATCTCTGCATCTCTGCATCTCTGCATCTCTGCATCTCTGCATCTCTGCATCTCTGCATCTCTGCGTCTCTGCGTCTCTGCGTCTCTGCGTCTCTGCGTCTCTGCGTCTTGGCGTCTTGGCGTCTTGGCGTTAAGTATCAGGGTTTGATTCAAAAGTGTTTGCAAAGATTCAGCCTTGTTACGAATAAACCTTTTATTTCCCGAAATAATACCCAAAACAGGCCTTAAAGGTAATACTGCTGATGCTCGCGCAGCCATTCAACCGTCTGCCGCAACCCTGCCCGTAAAGGCGTCGCCGGCTCCCACCCCAGGAGCAGCTTAGCCTTGTTGATGTCCGCCACCCAGCTCTGCGGTTCAGCCCGCTGACTGGGTACAGTACCCCAGATCGGCGTGATGCCGTTGCCGATAATTTCGTTGACCAGGGAAACCACCTCCCCCAGGGAAGACTGGACGCCGCTGCCGACGTTGATGATCTCGCCCGCACACTGCGGCGCCTTGCCCACCTTGAGATAGAGGTCGACCACATCGTCGATGTAGATGTAGTCACGGACTGAATCCGGGGAGGAGAGCCGGGGAGCGTCCCCCCGCAAGAGGGATTTGATGACATAGGAGATGAACCTCTTCGGATCGTCCCACGGGCCGTAGGGCGAAAAAAGACGGAGGGTGACAACGGGAAGTCCCTGCTGCATCGCCTCTGAGCGGCAGAAGAGGGTTGCCGCGGCCTTGGCGACGCCGTAATCTCCAAGCGGTTCAGTGGTGTCACTCTCCCGCATGGGTGCAGCCTTTATCCCGTACTCCGAAGAACTCCCCGTGTTGACAAAGCAGTCAAAGCCGACCTTTTCACAGGCCCTGAGGAGATGAACCGTCCCGAGGAAATTCGCCGCAATGATGGCCGCAGTATCCCGCTGATCGGCAAAGCCGCCGTAGGTGGCCAGGTGGTAGATTATTGTTGGCCGGATGTTCGCCACACTGCGTTCCACAGCAGCAGCGTCACGGAGGTCCACCTCATGGGAGGTCAGCTTGTCCAGAAGATCATGAATGCGCCAGAGAGCCGATTCACGGCGGCGGAAGATATGGACCTCTTTCCCCTGCTCCACCAGGCGGCGGACAAGGGCAGCACCCACAAACCCGGTCGCGCCCGTTACCAGCACTTTCATCGTCGTGCATACCCTTGAATGGTCTCGATCATGAACTCGACCATCCCGTCGGTCATCCCCGGGTAGACACCGATCCAGAAGGTGTCGCGCATGATCGCTTCCGTAACCGGAAGCGGGGTTGAGGGGTTGAATCGTTGAGACGTTGAATTGGGAATCACACGGTAGCCTTTGCCGCTCGCGCGCATCTCGTCGAAACAGGGGTGCTTGATGAGATTACCGGCGAAGAGCATCCGGGTCTGGATGCCTTTGGCCTCCAGATGGTTGACCAGCTGCTCCCGGGTAAAGCCCGCACCATCCCGGACCGTGAGCAGAAAGCCGAACCACGAGGGGTCGGCATGTTCCGTGGGCTCGGGAAGGACGAACCGGTCCGCCAGGTTCGCCAGGCCGTCCCTGAGCAGCTGCCAGTTCCTCCTGCGTGCCGCGATGAATCCGGAGAGCTTCTCCAGCTGGGCGCAGCCGATGGCCGCCTGCATGTCGGTCACCTTGAGGTTGTAGCCGAAGTGGGAATAGACGTACTTGTGGTCGTAACCGTAGGGCAGCTCGCCGAACTGCTGGGTGAAGCGGTTGCCGCAGGTGTTGTCGCGCCCCGACGGGCACCAGCAGTCGCGCCCCCAGTCGCGGAAAGACTCCACCAGGCGTTTCAGGGTAGTGTCGTTGGTATAGACCGCCCCCCCTTCACCCATGGTCATGTGGTGGGGGGGATAAAAACTGGAGGTGCCGATGTGGCCGATGGCGCCGGTGTAGCGCCACTCGCCGTTCATAAGGTAGCGGGAGCCGAGGGCGTCGCAGTTGTCCTCAATGAGCCAGAGGTCGTGCCGGTCGCAGAACGCCTTGACAGCCTTGAGATCAAAGGGATTGCCGAGGGTATGGGCCACCATAACGGCTTTGGTTCGTTGCGACAGGGCAGCTGCCAGCTGCGTTACATCGAGGTTGTAGGTCGGCAGGGCGACATCGACGAAGACCGGCACTGCGCCATACTGGATAATAGGCGCGACTGTGGTCGGGAAGCCGGCTGCCACGGTAATCACCTCGTCACCCGGCCTGATGCGCCGCTCCCCCAGCTTGGGCGAGGTGAGTGCCATGAAGGCGAGGAGGTTGGCCGAAGAGCCGGAGTTGGTCAGGGAGCAGTGCTCCACGCCGAGAAACTGTGCAAATTCCTTCTCGAACCTTTCCGCATAGCGGCCGGTGGTCAGCCAGAAATCGAGGGAAGAGTCTACCAGGTTGACGAGCTCTTTTTCATCAAACACCCGGCCGCCGTATGCTATCCGGTCGCCAGGGTTATAGGTCCGTTTCGTTCCATGCTTGTGCTCATAGTAGGCGACAGCCGCAGCAAGCACCTGTTCGCGCAGTTCTGCTTCACGCTTGGCGTTTTCGTTCATGCTGATACTCCATAGTCGCTTATTTGCTGCAGCGTAACTGTGCGGAGCGCGCCACCATCCCGGTACGCCCTGGTCCAGTCGATGATCTTTTCCATCGCGGTCGCGAGGCTCCAACGCGGCTGCCAACCGAGACCGGCGCGGGCTTTCGAAATGTCCAGCTTCAGATAGTGGGCCTCATGGGGGTGCTCCCCCTGGTCCAGCCGGTAGCCGGCGCCTTCACCCCAACCCTGGCAGAGCCGCTCCACGATCCACTCCACCGGCCGGGCATCCTCATCCAGGGGGCCGAAATTCCACCCCTCCGCAAAGCTGGCGCCATCCTCGCAGAGCCGTTGTGCCAGCAGCAAGTAGCCGGACAGGGGTTCCAGCACATGCTGCCAGGGGCGGATGGCATGGGGATTTCTGATCAGGATCTCCTCTCCCTTGAGGATCGCCCGGATGCAGTCCGGAATGAGCCGGTCAGTGGCCCAGTCGCCGCCGCCGATGACATTGCCGGCCCGGGCAGTTGCCACGGCTGCGCCGTGGCGTTGAGTGGTTGAACTGTTGAGTTGTTGATTGACAAAATACGACGAGCGGTAGGCGGCTGTCACCAGCTCCGAGCACCCCTTGCTGTTGGAATAGGGATCATAGCCGCCGAACGGCTCGTTCTCCCGGTAGCCCCAGACCCATTCCCGATTCTCGTAAACCTTGTCCGTGGTGACGTTGACCACCGCCCGGACAGTCGAGCAGGAGCGGACCGCTTCCAGCAGGTGGACCGTCCCCATGACGTTGGTGGCGTAGGTTTCCACCGGAATCTTGTAGGAGTCGCGCACCAGCGGCTGGGCCGCCATATGGATGACGATCTCCGGCGCAGCAGCCGCCAGTTCCGTCTTGAGCCGTTCCAGGTCCCGCACGTCGGCAATCACCGAATGGACCAGTTCATCAATCCGGCAGCCGTCAAACAGGCTCGGCTCCGTCGGCGGCGCCAGGGCATAGCCGGTCACCTCCGCCCCCAGCGCATGAAGCCAGAGAGAGAGCCAGGAACCCTTGAAGCCGGTGTGGCCGGTGAGAAAGACTTTTTTGCCAGCAAAAAAGTCTTTGTTGAATTGTTGAGTCGTTGAGTTGTTGAGCATGCTAACCCTCTTTAAGTTGTGATCGGCGCAACGCGTTGATCTTTGCCGAGATCATAAGGATCTGCTCCTTGATTCCCGTGAATGATTCAGGCGAGCAATAACCCAGTTCATGTGCAAGCTGTACCTGACAGGCTACTTCCATCAGGGAACTGTAGGCCAACTGCGAGAAATGGGCCTGATCTTTCCTGCTTGTACGGGCACTCCCTTCGGCAATATTCGACATCACAGATACTGCAGCACGGGTAATCTGATTGGTCAATCCGAATCGCTCATCTGCAGGAAAATTTCTGGTAATCCCGTAGATGCTCTTAGTGAAGTCCTTTGCAAGGTGCCAGACATGGAGTTTCTCGAACGGCAGTTTGTATTCTTGAATTTCATTCATGGTTATGCTCGCTTCGCTCGCGTTGAATCGTTGAGGGGTTGAAAGGTTGAATGTTCGCTCCGCTCATGTTGAGTTGCTGATTGTCTCAACGCCTCAACATCTCAACCTCTCAACAAGTTTTTCTCAACACCTCAACCTCTCAACTCCTCAACAAGTTATTTTCAACGCCTCAACCTCTCAACCCCTCAACAAGTTTTTCTCAACCTCTCAACTCCTCAACAAGTTTTTCTCAACCTCTCAACTCCTCAACAAGTTTTTCTCAACCTCTCAACTCCTCAACGTTTCAACGCCGCTCCGCGGCTACCATATTT
>Ga0210377_10003409_pt1 | contig 13703 bp, 12 predicted proteins | sample PLM4_65_b1redo_FD_155480 | JGI IMG/M metagenome (GOLD analysis project Ga0210377, IMG submission 155480) | Groundwater sediment microbial communities from an aquifer in East River, Colorado, USA - PLM4_65_b1 redo | ecosystem: Environmental > Terrestrial > Soil > Riparian zone | place: USA: East...
CGGGACACTGTCTCGTATCGCTTGTGAAATCAGTAGGAGCAACAGGGCGCGTGGTCGGTTTGGATATCTCCGATGGGATGCTCAACATTGCGCGCGAACGCCTGCAAAAGGAAGGATTAAGCGACCGCGTTGACCTGCATTTGGGGGATGCCGCCAAATTGGACTTTATTGAAGCAGGGACTCTCGATGGTGTTTTCATGAGCTTTACACTGGAACTCTTTGATAACCCGGAGATCCCGCGCGTGTTACAGGAATGTCATCGCATTTTGAAACCCGGTGGCAGGGTGGCGGTTGTTTCCATGACGAAAACGAATCCACCTGGTGTGGCTGTCCGCATGTATGAATGGATCCATGAATATATGCCCAATTACGCGGATTGCCGTCCGATCTTTGCGCGGCAGGCGCTCGAGCAAGGTGGATTCAAGATTCAGGATGTCAGCGTCTCCTCCCTGTGGGGTCTGCCAGTGGAAATCGTTCTGGGAAAGAAATCGTGAAGATCATTTATATTGCCTCCGGCGCCGCGAACATGTATTGTGGGAGTTGCATGCATGATAACGCGCTTGCCGCAGGGATGAAAGCCGCAGGGGAGGATGTCAGCCTCTTTCCGCTCTATACGCCGATGCGGCTGGATGAAGAGAGCGTTGGTGAGCGGCAGATTTTCTACGGGGGAATCAAAGCCTATTTGATGCAGAAGTATCCGCGTCCGTTCTTTGGGCGCGATCTTTTATTACGAGTTGCGGGTTCACAGGCGCTTCTGCGCTTGATGCCGCATTTCGACATCGGCAGTGCGGTTGACCCGGTTGCGAATGCTGAATTGACTATCTCCATGCTAAAAGGGGAGGATGGCAATCAGCGCGAGCTGTTGCAGGAATTGGTGCAGTGGATCAAATCCACGTATCAGCCGGATGTTATTCATGTCACCAATGCATTGTTGATCGGTGTAGTGCGCGAATTCAAACGTTCGCTTCAAGTCCCGATCACGTGCGGCTTGCACGGCGAAGATATTTTTCTTGAAGGATTGCCTCAACCGTATCAAAACGAAGCTCTGTCAATCATCCGCGAACGCGCGGACGATGTGGATCGCTTCCTGGCGATCAGCACATCTTATAGCGAAATGTTTTCAAAGTGGGTGGGATTGGATCGATCCAAAATCGATGTGGTCTGGCCCGGCATTGCATTGAATGATTATCGCGATATGACTCGTGAATCTTCAACTTCTCGTCCGCTGACAATCGGATTCCTCGCGCGCTTCGTCCCGGAAAAAGGGCTGCATATGCTCCTAGACGCATTCATCCGCCTGTATCGTTCGGGCGAATTTCCCGACCTGCAGTTAGTGGCTGGTGGATATGTCAGCAGCGCCTACAAAACTTATATTGACAGCCTCCGCAAGAAAATAAAAGATAACGGACTCGAAGATCGAATCAAATTGTTGGGCACATTGGAGCGCGCCGAAAAGCTGAACTTCTTCAAGCAGATTGATGTTTTCTCAGTCCCGGCTCCATATCGCGAGCCAAAAGGAATTTCCATTCTCGAAGCGCTTGCAAGCGGCGTGCCGGTTGTGCAACCAGATCATGGCGCGTATCCGGAATGGGTCAACGCAACGCAGGGCGGATTGTTACATCGTCCGAATGATAGTGTTGATCTGGCCGAAAAGCTCGCAACTTTATTACGCGATACAAACTTGCGCAAACGATTGGGCCAACAGGGACGGCAAGGCATCTTCGAGAAATTTTCATCCGAGTGCATGGCATCTTCCACATTGGATGTGATGCGGCAGTTGACAAAAAGCCCGGTTTCATAAGAATCAAAATTTCCCCTTGACGTATCTGCATGACAGGCATAGAATACCGCCTAATATGCTTAAGTCCACTCGTTGGTTTGCGTTTTACTTTTATTACGGTTTCCGAGGCTCGGTTGCCGTTGGTGGCGCTTAAGTAGACAGGAAATAAATCTGTTCACGTAAAGGGCGAGACCACACGGTCTCGCCCTTTTTATTTTCCTCTCCTCACCCCTCTCCCTCCCCACCTCCTCTAAGGATGGGAGAGGGGCAAGGGGAGAGGCCTCACAGGAGCAACCGATGCCAACACGTGGAATTCGTGGTGCGACAACAGTCTCAGCAGATGAGCCTGAATTAATTCTCGATGCCACGCGGGAATTACTTGAAGCGATTCTGGATGCCAACGCAAGCATGAAACCCGAAGATGTAGGAAGCGCGCTCTTCACCGTGACCGACGACCTCGCCTCCACCTTCCCGGCGCAGGGAGCGCGTCAAATGGGCTGGGGACTCGTCCCGATGCTTTGTGCGCGCGAAATACCTGTACCAAACAGTTTGCCACGCGTCATCCGTGTTCTCGTCCATTGGAATACAGATGTGCCGCAAAATGAAATCACGCATGTGTATTTGCGCAACGCCGTGAAGCTAAGACCCGATTTGGTCGCCGCGCAATAGTCAGTAAGCCTCGGTGGTCGAGTGCGCCGAAGGCGCGTATCGAGACCACCAAGATTAGGAGAAATCACCATGATGATTATAATGAAAGCCAACGCCACGCCACAACAAGTGGAGAATGTCATCCATCAGATCAAATCTGAGGGTCTGGCTGTGCACCTCTCGCAAGGAGTCGAAGCGACCATTATCGGCGCGATCGGCGAGACACACGGCATTCCCACGGATCGCTTTGAAGGGTTGGAGGGAGTTGAAGCGGTGCAACGGATCACGCAACCATATAAACTTGCTTCCCGTCAATTCCATCCTGAGAATACGGTTCTTCCATTGGATGGATTTACAGTAGGAGGCGATGAGATCGCCGTCATCGCGGGACCGTGTTCAGTGGAGAGTCGTTCCCAGATCGTTGAGACGGCCATCGCTGTGAAAGAGGCGGGCGCGTCCGCTTTGAGAGGTGGCGTCTTCAAGCCGCGCACGTCGCCTTATTCCTTCCAGGGACTTGGCGAGGAGGGACTCGAATATCTTGCCGAGGCGCGCGAGAAGACGGGATTGCCCATCGTCGTGGAGATCATGTCGCAAGTCCAGATCGATGTGATGGTCAAATATGTGGATGTGTTGCAGGTCGGCGCGCGTAACATGCAGAATTTCAACCTTCTGCGGGCCGTTGGTGAGACGCGTACAGGCGTTCTGCTCAAGCGCGGACTCTCCGCCACCATCGAAGAATTGCTCATGTCTGCCGAATATATTTTGGCGGGGGGAAACCAGCGCGTGATGTTGTGCGAACGCGGCATCCGCACATTTGAAACATCCACGCGCAATACGACCGATATCAATGCCATTCCCGTTCTGAAAAACCTAACTCATCTGCCGGTCATCCTTGACCCGAGTCATTCAACCGGTCACGCGGATTATGTCGCCGCGGTAGCCCGCGCTGCCATTGCCGCGGGTGCGGATGGACTGATTGTTGAGGTTCACCCTGATCCCGCGAAGGCAGTCTCGGATGGCAAGCAATCGCTCAAGCCTGAGAAATTCGCACAAATGGTCAAACAGGTCGGGCAGATCGCCCAAATCATGGGACGAAGTCTCGCATCCGTTCAAAGTGAATATGTGAAGCAGGGGTGGGCATGAGGAAGGTAAAAACGTACACACGGAAACAGGTAAACATGTGAACGCTCAGCCTTGTGTACTTGTTTACCTGTCTACTTTTCTACTTGTCTATCGCTTTCATCCTTCATCCCTCATCCTTAAGGAGTTTTACCATGATGATCATCATGCACCCGGGTGCACCAAAGGAACAAATTCAAGTTGTGATCGCAGAGATCGAAAAGCAGAAATTATCCGCGCACGTCATTGAAGGTGTCGAGCAGACCATTATCGGCGCGGTCGGTGACGGGCATTATGTCGCCAAGGAAATTTTTGAAGCCCTTCCAGGCGTGATGGCAGTTCAACGCATTTCACAACCCTACAAACTTGCCTCACGCCAGTTCCATGAACATGACTCCGTTTTTCAACTGGATGGCTTCACCATTGGCGGCACGGAAATTCCCATCATCGCGGGACCCTGCTCGGTAGAGTCCCGTTCGCAAATTCTTGAGATCGCGCAGGCTGTCCGTGAGGCAGGTGCGAATGCATTACGCGGTGGAGTCTTCAAACCGCGCACGTCACCTTATGCCTTTCAAGGCCTCGGCGAAGAAGGTCTCGAATATCTCGTCGAAGCGCGCGAGAAGACGGGCATGCCCATCGTTGTCGAAGTGATGGCTGTTTCGCAGATTCCCATGATGGAGAAATATGTGGACGTCTTTCAACTTGGCGCGCGCAACATGCAAAACTTTAATCTCCTGCGTGCCATTGGCGAAACACGCACACCTGTGCTTTTCAAGCGCGGTATGTCTGCAACCATTGAAGAAATGCTCATGGCGAGTGAATACATTATTAGCGGCGGTAATACGTGTGTCATGTTGTGTGAGCGCGGCATCCGCACGTTTGAAACCGCCACGCGCAACACCACCGATATCAATGCGATCCCTGTTCTCAAGCGTCTCACACATCTGCCCGTCATCATCGACCCGAGTCATTCAACGGGCGACTCTGCCTACGTCTCTGCGGTTGCGAAGGCGGGTGTCGCTGCGGGGGCAGATGGTGTCATCGTCGAAGTGCATCAGGATCCTCCGCATGCACTTTCCGATGGCAAGCAGTCGCTCACGCCTGAGGCGTTTGCAAAAATGGTGAGGCAGATCAAGGCGGTGGCTGAAGCGGTGGATCGTCGTCTCGTCTCCCCTCTCCTTGTGGGAGTGGGCTAGGGTGAGGGATGAAAGAGTCTGACTTTAATCTCGCAGAGTCAAGGATCGCGATCATTGGATTGGGTTTGATGGGCGGCTCGCTCGCGTTGGGACTGAGAAGCAAGTGTGCCGTGTTGTATGGGATCGACCCGCATCGCGCGACGCTCGAACTTGCTCTGTCCCAACATATCGTGGACTACGCTGACAGTGATCCCGCCAAGCTTCTTCCAGAAGCGGATCTCGTTATCTTGTCCGCGCCTGTCCCTGCGATTTTGACTCTGCTTGAGCAACTGCCATCTTTCACACCAAATCAATGTGTTGTCATGGACCTGGGTTCAACCAAAAAGTTGATCGTTGAATCGATGTCACGATTGCCCGAACGCTTCGACCCCATCGGCGGGCATCCCATCTGCGGCAAGGAAAAACTCTCGCTCGCCAACGCCGAACGGACTCTCTACTATGCCGCTCCGTTTTTGCTCACTCCGCTGGAGCGCACCTCGCCACGAGCATTGTCTGCGGCGTATCAAATCATCGAAGCCATTGGTGCGAAAGCCAAAGTCCTTGACGCTATTGAACATGACCAAATATTAGCATCCACCAGTCACTTGCCATTTTTGCTTTCATCGGCATTGGCACTTACAACGCCACATGATGTTGCTTCCTTTATTGGATCTGGCTTCAAATCTGTTAGCCGCCTGGCTGGGACACCCTCCTCGATGATGTTGGGCGTCCTGCAATCGAATCAGGAAAACGTTCTGAACGCATTACATGGCTTACAAAACCAACTGTCTGAAGTTGAATCTGCACTGGCATCCAAAGACTATTCGAAACTCGAATCCATCCTGGATGGGGCACAAAGCAAATATCAGGTATTCATACAATGATCGCATCGTCGCTTGAAATCAAACCCATATTGCACCCGTTGAATGCCACCGTCCGCGTGCCTGGCTCAAAGTCATTGACCAATCGCGCTTTGCTGATTGCGTCCCTCGCAAATGGAACCACGCACTTAACCAACGCGCTCTTCTCCGACGACTCGCGTTACTTTGTCAAAGCATTACAAACTCTTGGCTTTGATATCCAGCTCGATGAAACCAACCACGAAATGACTGTCACAGGCTTGGGCGGACAAATTCCCGCGCAAAATGCTGAACTTTTCATCGGTAACGCAGGTACGGCGGCGAGATTCCTCTCCGCGTTTCTAACACTTGGTCATGGTGAATACATTTTGGACGGCGAGCCGCGCATGAGAGAACGTCCCATTGGTGATTTGGTCGAATCGCTCACTCAGCTTGGTGCAAAACTGGAAACTGTGAATAACTGCCCGCCAGTGAAAATATTTGCGTCAGGTTTGCCGGGCGGGAAGACAAAAATCGCAGGAAATATTTCCAGTCAGTTCTTATCTGCATTATTGATGGTTGCTCCATACGCCCAATCTCCCATCGAAATCGAACTCACCACCGACCTCAACTCCAAACCCTATGTGGATATGACTATTGCCACCATGCGCGACTTCGGTGTTGATGTTCAAAGAGATGAATATAAATCGTTCTCTATTCCAATTTCCAATTACCAGTTACCAAACCTCAACCATCAATCTCCAATCTCCAATTCTCTAATCCCTACTTATGCCATCGAGTCCGATGCCTCCGCCGCCTCCTACTTCTTCGCCGCGCCCGTGATATGTGGCGGAACAGTAAGAGTAGAGAATATTTCGCGCAAATCCAAGCAAGGTGATATTGCTTTCCTCGATATACTGAAACAAATGGGATGTATAGTCACGGACAGTGAGAATTTCATCGAAGTCACAAGCACAACTGAACTTCACGGCATTGACGTAGACATGCGCGACATCCCCGATACCGCCCAAACCCTTGCTACGGTTGCGCCTTTCGCATCATCACCAACAAGGATTCGCGGCATTGCATCTGCGCGTGTCAAAGAGACTGATCGCGTTTCTGCAACCCGTAATGAGTTAAAACGGTTGGGTGTGCAGGTCGAAGAACACAATGACGGCATGACTATTTATCCGTGTAAAACGTTCAAACCTACAAACGTTCAAACTTACAATGACCACCGCATGGCAATGGCATTCTCACTTATCGGTTTACGCTTCGACGGAGTCACCATCGAAAATCCGGGCTGTGTCTCAAAAACCTTCCCCAATTATTTTGAAGTGCTGGAAACTCTACGTGCTACGGACTCCAACGTCTCCTGACGTTGGAAAGCGAAAGTCTGGACGCAAAGCGTTTCGACTCTGCTTATTTTTTACACTATGCAAACTTCATTCAAACTCGGCTTGATTGGTTATCCGCTTGGACATTCGTTGTCGCCTAAAATCCATACAGCGGCCTTGAAGGTATGCAACTTGCAAGGTGACTATTCACTATTTCCCATTCACCCCGACGATAGTCAAGGATTAAAGGATTTACTTAATCGAGTTCGTGTCGGTGAGATAAAAGGACTCAACATCACCATCCCGCACAAACAAAATGTGATCCCATTCATGGACGAACTTACACCGACTGCCAAGGCTATTAGCGCGGTCAATATTATTTATGCGAGAGAGAATAAATTGATCGGCGATAACACCGATGCCCCAGGTTTTTTAGCAGACTTGAAGAAATTCCTAACCACGGAGACACGGGGACACGGAGAATTAAATGCTCTTGTGCTTGGCGCAGGAGGCTCTGCTCGGGCGGTGGTGTATGCATTAGCCAACGATGGTTGGGGCGTAACCATTGCTGCGCGACGAATCGAGCAAGCGCGGGAACTGACAAAACAGTTTAAAAATACCAATGCAATGGAACTCAACCTTCGAACTTTCCAACCTGCCAACTTTGAACTTGTTGTCAATACCACACCCCTTGGCATGTACCCAAATATCGAACAATCGCCTTTACCCGAAAATATGACCCTTCCACAACACATTATGATTTATGATTTGATCTACAATCCACGCGAGACAAAACTGGTACGCGATGCCCGTTCACATGGATTGTCGGCTACAACAGGACTTGGTATGTTAATCGAACAAGCCGCCCTTGCCTTTGAAATTTGGACGGGACATAATCCACCAAGAGACGTTTTATATAACTCGGTGATCGAGCAGGGCGAAGCCCGATAGAGACCGCCCATTATTGGAGAACTTATGCTTCGATTTCTAACCGCAGGAGAATCCCACGGACCATCGTTAACTGCGATCCTTGATGGCATACCTGCTGGACTTCCACTTACCACTTCCGTCATTAACCTTGAACTTGCCCGCCGTCAAAAAGGCTATGGTTCAGGCGGGCGCATGAAGATCGAGAAGGACACAGTTCAAATTCTCGGTGGGGTCATGGAAGGCGAAACCACTGGCGCGCCAATTGCGTTGCTCGTTGGAAATGCTGACCACATCAAATGGAAAGGCAAAGCCATCGAACCGATGACTGCTCCTCGACCGGGTCACGCGGATTTAACGGGCGCGGTGAAATTTGGTTACAAAGATTTACGCCCTGCACTGGAGCGTGCCTCTGCACGCGAAACCACCATGCGCGTCGCAGCTGGGGCGGTGTGTAAACATTTTCTTTCACAATTTGAAATCACCGTAGGTGGATATGTCGCATCCATCGGCGAAATCCAAACGGACTTTGGAGATATGCCTTTTGAAGAACGTATCACCCGCGCCGAAGAATCGGATGTACGTTGCCCGATTGAATTGACAGCACAAATGATGCGGGACGAGATCGAAAAGACCATTCACAGCAAAAACACCCTGGGCGGTGTTCTTGAGATCGTTGCCCTCAACGTGCCTGTTGGCCTGGGGAGTTTCATGCAATGGGATAAGCGCCTCGAAGCGAAACTTGCGATGGCGATCATGTCTGTGCAAGCCATCAAAGGTGTTGAAGTTGGCGACGCGTTTGAGAATGCGCGTTTGCCTGGAACGCGGGCTCACGATCCATTGACTTTGGAAAGCTCGACCATTCTACGTTCGACGAATCGTGCGGGCGGCACCGAAGGCGGAGTTTCCAATGGGCAGCCCATTGTCATTCGCGCGGCGATGAAGCCGATTGCTACCACTCTGACTCCTCAGCAAACAGTGGATCTTGCAAGCGGACAGGAATCACCTACTAAATATGAACGCTCCGATTTTTGTCCCGTTCCTCGTGCCGTGCCGATCCTGGAAGCGATGGTCGCTTTTGTGTTGGCAGACGCGCTCATCGAAAAACTCGGCGGTGACTCGATGAATGAAATGAAACCGAGATTTGAAACTCTTCGTAAAGCAACACTTGAAGATTTACAAATGGATAACATCCCACACATATTCTGGGAATAATCGCCCACCACTTTCTATTTTCCGATTTTCATCCTTCATCCTTCCTAATTCATCCTTTATGACACACCTCTTCCTCTATGGTCCACCCGGGACAGGCAAATCCACCATCGGAAAACTCCTCGCGCGGAGTCTCAAACTTCCGTTCATTGACCTTGACCGCGTCATCGAAGTGAAGGCTGGCATATCCATTCCGCAGATCATGGAACAGCAGGGCGAAACAGAGTTTCGTAATTTGGAAACTGCCGCTTTGAAACAAGTTATCAACGACAAGGAAAGTGTGATTGCTCTTGGTGGCGGCGCTTTACTGCGGGATAATAATCGTGCCTTTGCAGAAAGTAACGGTAGGGTCGTATTGCTTATGGCGGGTATGAATACTCTGTTGGAAAGGCTGAATGAAGATACGAATAAACGCCCTTTACTTGATGGAGATTTGCGGGAGAAATTGATTTCATTACTTGCAAAACGCGGCGGACATTACGATTCCTTCCCTCTGTGTGTACATGTGGATGGAAAATCGGCTGAGGAAAATGCTTATCAATCGCAGATTGCATTGGGACGACATCATCTCTCTGCAATGGGAGAGTATGATGTGATTGTAGGGCAAGTTACCGACTTGCCCCACGTGCAAAGCCCAATGATTATCACCGATGAAAACGTGGCAAAGTTTCATCTTGATAAAATGGAGTCCGCTTTGCGGGTATCGGGTTGTGAACCAAAATCTGTCATTGTTTCCTCAGGCGAAGAGCACAAGAATCTCGAAACCATCTCGCGCCTATGGAAGTCCTTCCTCGATAACGGACTCGACCGTAAAAGCACAGTCATCGCGTTGGGCGGCGGTGTGATCAGTGACATGGCGGGATTCGCCGCGTCCACTTATATGCGCGGGATCGCGTGGATTGCTGTGCCAACGACTCTGCTTTCGATGGTGGACGCATCGCTTGGGGGAAAAACGGGTTTTGATCTGTCCGAAGGAAAAAATCTGATCGGTTCTTTTTATCCGCCGAAACTTGTTCTGGCGGATCCAGGGGTTTTACTCACCTTGCCTGAAAGGGAGTTGATCTCCGGCATGGCGGAAGTGGTCAAGCATGGAATCATCTCTGACCCTGAATTATTTAATTTATGCACGCGTGGATTAGTGTGGGTGAAAGAACATCTTGAGCAGATTGTCAAACGGGCGATGGCGGTGAAGATAAAGATCATTGAGGATGACCCGTATGAAAAAGGATTCCGCGCCGCGCTGAATTTGGGTCATACAGTTGGGCATGCCGTTGAACTTGTCAGCAAATTCAACTTGCGTCATGGGGAAGCAGTAGCTATTGGAATGGTTGTCGAAGCGAAATACGCGGAGAAAACAGGGTTATCAAACAAAGGTTTGTCGAAGGAAATTAGTAATGTTTTGTCTGTTTTAGGATTGCCGGTTGATCTCCCGGAAGACATGCCGCGAGAGGAAATTATCCGTTTAATGAGAGTGGACAAGAAAAAGAATGCGAAGGCAATCCGCTTTGCTTTGCCTGTTGAAATTGGTAAAGTGGAGTTGGTGGATGTGAGTGATTTGGAATCGGTACTGAAGTGATGTCATTGCTTCGGGCGAAAAGCAGCACCGTCGCAATGACATAATAAAGAGGACAAATGAAAATACTTATACTGCACGGACCAAACCTGAACCTGCTTGGCACGCGTGAACCGGAAGTTTATGGCTCAATGACCTTGGACAATATTAATAAAAAGATGGTCGAATTGGGTAAGGAATTGGGTGCCGAAATAAAATGCACACAATCAAATCATGAAGGTGTGTTAATAGATGCTCTGCATGATGCGCGAACGTGGGCAAATGGGGTTGTGTTCAATCCCGGCGGATACACTCACTCATCCATTGCGCTGCGCGATGCGATCATTGCGATTCAGATCCCTGTAATAGAGGTACATCTCTCCAATGTATATGCTCGTGAAAAATTTCGCCATGTCTCAATGATCTCGGCAGTTTGCAAGGGAAAGATCGTTGGTTTCGGCTGGCGGTCTTATACGTTGGGGTTAAAGGCACTGACGGATCTGCTCAAAGACTAACGGGAATGACTTCAGAGGAACAAATATTCATTTGATGGTAACAGGGCGAGGTCCGGTTGGAGGCGTAGGGAAGTCGTCAGGTAAGTACCTGGCTGATCATTACGTCTATACTCACAATTGGTTGGAGATTCCTAATCCATCTCACCGATTTTCTCATATTAGTCTAATCGTAAAGTTCTATATTTGCTTGTAGTATTGGTTCGGTAAGGTTTTCTCAACTATTCGTTAAATGACCGCCCCATCAGGTGCGGTTTCGCGCTGAATGGAAGGCGATGAACGAACCACCTGTTTCCAAAATGGATCCGTTGCGCAGCCGCCTGCGACGCGGGCGTGAACGTCTGAAGAGGATGCTTCCGTTCGCGTCCGGTATGCTGGCTACTCTCCTTGCGCTCCTTCTATATAATTTCCTCTACCCTGCCAATCAATTAACCGAAACTGAAGTGAACGATGCAATTGCCAGCGCGCTTGCATCTGCAACGCCGCGGCCCGCTTATTCTGTGGATGTTTATAAGATCATACAACCCTCGCTTGTGTTGATCGAAGCGGATTTTGAAGGCGAGAATGGCGAGGAGGGGCATGGCTTTGGAAGCGGGGTGATCATTGACGATTTCGGCGATATTCTGACGAGCCTGCATGTTGTGGAAAACGCGAAGAAGATCATCATCACGTTTGCAGATGGAACACGGTCGGAAGGGGTTATTCTTTCAGCACAGCCTGAGCAGGATATTGCGGTCCTGGGCTCATCTGCGTTGCCAGAGGTGCTCATCCCCGCAACGCTTGGGAATCCGGGTGCGTTGGAGGTGGGGGATGAGGCTTATGTTGTTGGCAATCCTTTTGGTTTATATAGCTCGATGAGCGCGGGCGTGATCTCCGGTTTTAATCGAACATTCCGTCCGCCCAATAAAGCTGAGGCAATTCAGGGATTGATCCAGATCGATGCTGCGGCTAATCCCGGCAATTCGGGCGGCCCGTTATTGAATCGGAGCGGCCACGTGGTCGGTATTGTCACAGGCATCATCAACCCAACGGATGAAAGTTTTTTTGTTGGCATTGCTTTTGCTGTGCCGATCAATGTAGCGGCCGGTGGAATGGGTTTACCACCGTATTAGCGATGTACTTTACCAAAAAGGAGATGGCTGATGTTACAAAATAAAAATCCTGAAAACCGCACGCCGATGGAGAAGGTCTTATATGAAGTGAAGAAGATTATTGTCGGCCAGGATAATCTTTTAGAGCGGATGGTGGTTGCCCTTCTGGCGCGCGGGCATATTCTCGTGGAAGGTGTGCCGGGATTGGCGAAGACGATGGCGATCAAGACCCTGGCTGAGTCAATTGGCGGGGACTTCAAACGCATCCAATTCACGCCTGATCTTGTTCCCGCTGACCTGATCGGGACGCGCATCTACAACCAAAAGACTGGCAAATTCGATACCTCACTCGGTCCCGTTTTCACGAACCTGTTGCTCGCCGATGAGATCAACCGCGCCCCCGCAAAGGTGCAGAGCGCGTTACTGGAAGTGATGCAGGAGCGACAGGTGACCATCGGGCGCGAGACCCATAAAGTGCCAAATCCCTTCCTGGTGCTGGCGACGCAAAACCCAATTGAGACTGAAGGAACGTATGCATTGCCCGAAGCGCAGGTGGATCGTTTTATGCTCAAGGTGCTTATCGGTTATCCGACCTCGACGGAGGAATTTGTCATCGTTGAACGTATGACGGGCATGTTGCAGGCAGTACAGGAGGTGTTGACCGTCGATCAGTTGCTTTCGTTGCAAAGAGACGCGGATCGCGTATACGTGGACCCCGCGCTTATGGAATATGCCGTCCGCATGGTGACCGCCACACGCAAGCCGCAGGAGGTGGGTTTGAAGGAGTTGGAGCGATACATCATGTTCGGCGCAAGTCCGCGTGCTTCGATCAATTTGATCCTTACCGGTCGCGCACTCGCTTTTGTGCGCGGGCGCAACTACGCCTTGCCACAGGACGTGCTGGATATGGCACTCGATGTGATGAGGCATCGCATTGTGCTTTCCTATGAAGCGCTTTCTGATAATGTGTCTGGCGACGATATTCTGAACAAAATTCTCGACCGTATTCCGATCCCAGTGGTGCCTTTGCATGAGCATGCCGACATCCGCACAAACGCCTGAGCGCATACTCCTGCGCCTGGATTGGAACGTCATTCGCAAGTTGGATGGCTTGTTGCAGGGCGATTATCGCACCCTGTTCTATGGTTTCGGCGTGGATTTTGCCGACCTGCGCGAGTACCAGCCTGAAGATGATATTCGCTACATCGATTGGAACGTCACCGCGCGGATGGATACGCCGTATGTGCGGCAATATCATGAAGACCGCGAGGTCACTGCATGGTTCCTGCTTGACCTGAGTCCCTCTGTGGATTTTGGAACGGTGCAAAATCAGAAGCGGACGATGCTCGTTGATTTTGTGACAGTAATTGCAAGACTGTTGACGCGACACGGGAATCGCGTTGGGGCGATGATGTATGGGAGCAGGATCCAGCACACGGTCCCCGCGCGAGGCGGGCGGTTACAGGTTCTGCGCCTCATCAACGATCTACTCAGGCAGCCGCGCCTATCCC
>Ga0210377_10003410_pt1 | contig 13702 bp, 16 predicted proteins | sample PLM4_65_b1redo_FD_155480 | JGI IMG/M metagenome (GOLD analysis project Ga0210377, IMG submission 155480) | Groundwater sediment microbial communities from an aquifer in East River, Colorado, USA - PLM4_65_b1 redo | ecosystem: Environmental > Terrestrial > Soil > Riparian zone | place: USA: East...
AATAGATCTACCTCGTTTTCGTTTACATCGCTTTACCAAATTCTTGATCCGCACAGTTGAGAAAATCTATGGCTCAATTTCCTCTGTTCCTACCCATATCTCTCCTCATTCTGTGATTTACTGAATTCTGATCTTTTGCCAACCTTATCAGTCTAATTTTATCCCTAAAGCTAATAAACATAATTTCAATGATTTGCTGGGTGAAAGTCATTTTGAATCAATTCCATGCTCCTTCAGCCAGTTCAGCAATTTTTCAAAATGCTCCTGATGATGATCATACGAAGCGATGAGAATGAAGGCGAGGCTATAGCCTTTCAGCCAGGGATATCTATCCCCATCCAGTAGATCTTTTTCAGGGATGGGTTCCCCTAATTTCAGAAACCGCAGAAACCCACTTCTCCAATTCTGATAAATCTCTGCCCACGATTTTTCGTGGTTTAGCTCGTAAATTCTGGCATTTGTTTGATTCGCATCCTCTTCCCAGATTGTGCCTAACTCCATAACCCATTTGGGGAACTCGGGTTCACGGTTGAGCAGACCACCTTCCATCCGTGCGATGGAGATCCGCTGCCAGCCCCACAAATGGGCGATGACATCTTTGATGGACCAGTCCAAGTCAAAGTGTGGGGTGGTGATTTGCTCCTCGCTCAGGCCCGCGAGCAGTTCCTCCCAGCGATTGAATTGCTCTCTCAGCGCCGCGAGGATATGTTCTTTCATGTTCATGGGAGGTCTCCAATCCACTGCACGAAAGTGACTGTCACTTTATGAGCTGGTCATATTTATCGTGAGTTCCAATCCAGAACCATGTAACTATATCTTCTTTGAATAGCCCCAAAGCTCTATATCCCAATCCAATGCGAACTGAATAAAGCGGCTGGCTTTCTTTCACTCGCTTGAAGAAAAGGCTTGGATGCGCTGGGTTGTCCCGCCATAAAGCGTAGGCTTGCTGTGCCCTTTGACGAATTTCTGGCGGCAAAGCCCAATAATGCTTCCAAAAGGACTTGGTCGTTCGTACCTTCATTTGCGTTCGATGAAATTCCCGCGTTCATCGAACATTGATTGCGTCTTGTTTTCATTGATTTCGGATTCGACCGACGCAATCAGATTAGCGAGTTTGTCATCGTCCGTCGCTGCGAATTGAGCATCCCACTGTGCCTCATCTTCCGCGATGGCTTCGAGCGTCTCTTCGGCAGGCAGGGGGTGCGACTCAAGGAAAAGAGCGAACTCGTAAAGTTGCACCCTTCGAGTCAAGGGTATGGATGCCGCGATTTCGGTAATGGCTTTTACCAAATCGGGCTGTGCTTGTGTTTTCATAGCTCTTGCTCCAAACGGTAATTATTTGGAATTGACCGTGTACAAATTATACCCCGTTCCGCACCCGCGGTTTTGGCACATCCATTTCTAATCAAGGGCTTCATTTCCCTCTCCATAGGCTTGCATACTTCTTGCGATACTTGAGGTCTTCTTCGGTTTCGATCAACTCCAACGCTTTCTCTTTGATTTTCTCGTCCTTTACTTCGTCGTATACGTTTCGCATACTTTGGAGAATGTCATACCGGATCAAAGTGCCGTTCTTTTCTGTGACACACTCTTTGAAGCGGTGTTCGAGTCCATCCATGTAAATCTTCTGTTGTTTCTTTCCCGCCGCGCCGACCTTCCATAATGCCTGCATACAATGTCTTGCTGTGACAAACCGGTCGTCCTTTGTCACTTCAAGCAGGGCGTTGAAATCCTTTAGGATCCTATCCTTGGGGTCGCTTTTGGCGAGGTTGCAAAGGACTTGAGCCGCAATCGCCTTCACATGATTATCTGCGTGTGTTAAGCCTGCGACCATCTCGTCCCATACATCGTATGCCCAGTCAACTGGTTTTTCTGTCATGTTGAGAATATAGAAATAGGCCTTGTTTTGCAGTTCTTTGTCTTTTGAGCGGATGTTATCCAGGTGGGTGCGGGTGAGTTTGTTCATAGGTTTCTCCTGTGAGGTGGAAGTTATACAACCACCAACTCTATGATAAAGTCTCTTTGCGGGTCGTCACCAATTGTGAATGTGTGAGTGCCCACCTCTTTAAATCCCCACTTTTGATAAAAGCTGATCGCCCTCGGGTTTTTCTCCCAGACGCCCAGGCAAATACTGTCACAGCCTCTTTGCTTCGCCTCGCGGATGGATGCCAGCATTAACGCTTTACCTACACCTTTGCCAAGATATTCCTGTACCGCATATATTCGTCGTATCTCCAGCGGCTTGGCTCCCTGTAGCGATTCGTCTTCACCGTCTACATTTAGCTGGGCGTACCCGATGGGCAGACCATCATTTTCGACAATCAGGAAAATAGTATCATGCGCAGAAAGTTCGCCGAATTGAATTTCTGGCGAGAATGAATTTTTCAAATACGCCGCCATGTTTTCCGGGGTGTTATCGTTTGCAAACGTATCGAAGAAGGTCCTTGCTCCCAACTCGGATAGCATTACCGCATCCGCCGTGGTTCCGTATCGAATTTTCACACTGACTCCACATTAAATTGACTTAAAATGGAATCGGCATTGCCATTCGAATTTGGGTTCAGTAATCATGGGGATATTCTCCTTTGGCGAAGTAAAGAATTGTCTTAGTTTAGAACATACATTCTAATGTGTCAATGCCAAAATAAGTTGAAATAACGATTGTATAACCTGCTCGTTTTTCCAGTATGGAACCAGTCATTTTGGCGATGCGCTAAATGAGCGCCGGGGCTATACTGACCAAAAAGGAAAATCTCGATGAACAAAAATGTTTTGATGGAACTTTCCGATGCACTGGCTGATGCAGCCGAAAACGCAGGCAAAGCGACGGTGCTGGTAAACGCGCGTCGCCGCATGCCTGCCAGCGGGATCGCGTACGCGAAAGACCTTGTGCTTACAGCAGACCATATCGTGGAACAGGAGGATGATATTAAAGTTGTGCTCGCAGATGGCGCGGAGATTCCCGCGCGAGTGGCGGGTCGCGATTCTGGTTCCGATTTAGCGGTGCTCAAACTCGAACACGCAGCGGCGGCGGTCGCGGAAGCGACGGGAAGCCCCGCGCGCCTTGGGCAGATTGCACTTGCTCTGGCCCGCCCTTCCCGCGATGGGATCGAAGCCAGCCTTGGAACCGTCAGCGCGATCGGTGGACCGATTCGAACCGGGCGCGGCGGAATGCTGGAACGATATATTCGCACCGACAGCATTTCATATCCCGGCTTTTCTGGCGGTCCGCTCGTTGCCGCGGACGGAACAGTGCTTGGTCTGAATACCTCGGGTTTGGGGAACGGCGCAGCCATCACGATTCCCGCTGACGTTGCGTGGAAGATCGCCGACGCCCTGGTCAGGCACGGTCGCATCAAGCGCGGTTATCTCGGCATTCGCAGTCAGGCAGTTGAGATTCCCGACACTACGCAAAAATTGCTCAAGCGCGAGCAAGCCCTGGGACTCCTGGTTGTTAGTGTCGAGAATAATAGCCCTGCATCCGGCGGCGGATTGATCGTTGGCGATATTCTCGTTGCAGTCGCAGGTGTGCCTGTCCATAATCACGATGAACTCTTTTCACGTCTCAATAACGATGTGGCCGGCAAGTCCACGCCCATTGAGATTCTACATGGTGGTCAGCCCCAGACGCTGAACATCCTGATCAGTGAGAGATAACATGAACTTCAACGGTACGTTCACCCGGGTAATACATGAACTTGTCCAGCAGGTTTTGCCATCGCTGGTAGTTGTGCGCGGTCATCGCTTCGGCGCGGGTGCGGGCATCGTGTGGGATGCGAACGGACTCATCCTCACCAACAGTCACGTTGTCGGACGGCGCACTCCCGTTGTCCTCTTGCAGAATGACCATGAGTACGAAGCCCGACTCCTCGCCCGCGACCCGGATGTGGATTTGGCATTACTCTCCATTGACGCTTCGCATCTGACCCCTCTGAAGCCTGCCTCCGTCTCGCCGCGGGTCGGTGAGATGGTCTTTGCCTTTGGTCATCCCTGGGGACAGCGCAATACGATCACCCGTGGGATTGTCAGTGCGTTGCTTTCTGCACAAAATAGACGCGGCGATAAAGTACCCATCATCCGCTCAGACGCGCCGCTCGCGCCTGGTAATTCCGGTGGCCCGTTGGTCAATGCAAGCGGCGAAGTCATTGGCATCAATGCCATGATTGTCGGCGGCGACCAGAGTGTTTCGATTGCGGCCTCGGTTATAAGTAATTTTGTCAATAAGGCGACTGCGAACTAGATTCGACAAATTTGATTCGTTAAATAGTTACCGCTTGTCTCATTAATAAGTTAACTTTTCTCATGGATTTGTAGGTTGAAATTCAATATCAAGTTAAGTAAATTATGCGGCACTCTGTAGACCGATGTAAAACCACTTACATCGGTTTATTTTATTACTTTCTCTGTTCCTCCGTTCTCTCTTCACAATCAATTCACAAGCGGATTCTATACTTCGAACATAAGGTTCATACAAAAGGAGTAAAACATGAACGGAAAAATTGGTTTACGTATTGTCTCAGCTTTGGTGTTGATCGCCGCGATTTCGGGAATCACCTTCTTCGCTTTTCGGGCAGGCGTTGCCCAGGGCTCGCCGATCACCATTGAAGCGCCTTCGGGTGACGCGAACGCGGTGCCCGCGCCGTATCCGTATTACGGCTATGGGTATGGAATGCCTTTCCATCGCCCCTTTGGATTTGGATATGGCTTTGGTTGCTTTGGTCCATTGCTGGTGCTGCTCCTGGTCTTCCTCGCGATAAAGTCCTTCCGCTTCCTCTTCTGGGGCCCGCGCTGGGGATGGGGACATCACGGTGGTCATGGACCATGGGGCAGAAATTGGGAGAACGGAGTCCCGCCGATGTTTGACGAATGGCACAAACGCTCTCATGGTGAAAGCCCCGATACAGAGACTTCCGACGCCTCTGAAAAGGCAAAATAAAACGAAGAATACCAATATGGATGTCGCTGTCATGGCGACATCCATATTTGAGGTGAAATATGGCATTGAACAAATTCAATTCACAATTTGCTCATCCTAAAGGATTACTTGGTCGCTTCGTTGGGATGATCCTGGCCCTGAAGAATCGCGAGCGCAATGCGTGGGCGATTTCCCTGCTAGATATCCAGCCGGGCGATCAAGTGCTCGAAATCGGGTTTGGGCCTGGTCAGGCGATCCAGGAAGTCGCAAAGTTAACGCCGAATGGGTTTGTCGCAGGAATTGATCTCTCAGACACGATGGTGGTGCAGGCCAGCAAACGCAATGCTGATGCAATTCGTTCGGGTCATGTTCTTCTGCAACAGGGAGCCGAGGCGCCGCTGCCCTTTGAGGCTAACAAATTCAACAAAGTTTTTGCGGTTAATTCCATTCAGTTCTGGTTAGATCCAATGGCAGGCTTGCAGGAAGTGAGACGCGTGCTCAGATCTGGCGGTCGGCTTGTCATCACCATCCAGCCGATGTGGGCAAAGACAGAAGAGGAAGTGCAAACTGTCAGCGCGAAGTTGGTGTCTCAACTCAAACAGACGGGTTTCAAGCAAGTCCGTTTGGAAACGAAGCAGTTAAGACCAATTACCACTGTGAGTGGTATTGGGACAAAGTAAATCAGCTGACGATTTATTTCGTTTTGCGGTTAAACTTGACGTACCAATGAAGAATATCCTTGTTGTAGATGACGAACCCAAGATCACCCAACTCGTGCGTGACTATCTGGAGCGCGCGGGATTTGGCGTTCATGTCGCGCATGATGGGAAGAAAGCCCTATCCCTCGCGAAGACGGAAAAACCGGATGCGATCATTCTGGACCTCGGCCTGCCTCAGCTCGATGGGCTGGACTTTACCCGCGAGTTTCGCAAAACATCCAACGCACCGATCATCATGCTGACCGCGCGCTCGGACGAATCCGACAAGCTCATCGGCCTAGAACTCGGCGCGGACGATTACATGACCAAACCATTCAGCCCGAAGGAACTGGTAGCTCGCGTGCGCGTCGTCTTTCGTCGAATTGAAAACGCCGCGAGTGCAAGTTCAGAAGTGATCCGCATTGCAGATTTGACTCTGGATGTCCCGCGTCTGCGCGTCACGGCGGAGAATCGGGAGATTGAAGAACTCACGCCAACAGAGTTTGAGTTGCTGGCGACACTAGCCCGCCAGCCTGGACGCGTCTTCACCCGCGCTCAATTGCTGGACGCGATCCACGGCGTGGCGTTTGAATCTTATGAACGCGCAATCGACGCGCATATCAAGAACATCCGTCGTAAGATCGAAATCAAAGCCAGCGAGCCGAAATATGTGCTCACTGTTTATGGTGTAGGTTATAAGTTTGCGGATAAATAAAAACATCCGCTGGTTGAGTAGGGCGGGTGATTTTCCCGCCCGTATCGAAACCAGCAATAGCAAGTGAACCTGAAATTGGTGATTTCGACACCTGCATGAATTGCTAAGCAAATCACGCGCAATGCAAGTGTACGCCGCGCCAAGGTGCCACTACTCAACCACCGAGTTGATTTAATTATTATGAATCATCGCCCTCACTTTTTCCGTCGTCAACGCCCGCCGTGGTGGCCTGAGAATGAAGAATGGCCTCCAACGAGGGATGCCTGGCGACGCGTGGGCAGGCGCAACCCCTTCTTCCGCCGGATGGGATGTCTGTTCTTTGGTTTTGCGTTCCTGGCCTTCATGGGCCTGCTGGCTACTCTTCGATTGATATTTACAGCCCTTCACATATCTCCGCCCTTTGATCGGCCTGATACGGTTTTTCCCTTTGTTTTTCTTGGTTTTATTCTTTTGATAATGATGATTACCTGGGGGATACGAAGTTTGCGGCGTATGTCTGGACCATTGGATAATTTGCTGGAGGCCTCAAGTAAAGTAGCGGAGGGGGATTTCTCAGCGCGCCTGGAGGAAAAGGGTCCGCCTGAAGTGCGCGCGCTGACGCGGGGCTTCAATTCGATGGCGGAGCGGTTACAGGCGAATGACCAACAGCGCCGTGCCATGTTGGCCGATGTGTCGCATGAGTTGCGCACACCGATCACGGTCATCCAGGGAAATGTCGAGGGGATTCTAGATGGTTTATATCCTGCCGATGAAGCCCGGTTGAAGTCTATTATGGAAGAGACGCAAATCCTTTCACGACTTGTGGATGATTTGCGGACTCTCGCTCTCGCCGAAAGCGGCTCGTTGCAGTTAAGACGAGAGCCGACCGACCTGGGCGAGTTGATTCGGGATACTGTCGCGGGGTTTGAGTCTCAGGCAAATGAGAAGGAAGTCCGCGTTGAGTTGTCTCTGACGGATATCGATGAAGTGAATATTGATCCTCAACGCGTGCGTGAAGTGTTGTCTAATCTGATCTCGAACGCGCTCAGGTATACGTCACGCGGGGGAGTGGTGAAGGTTGGTTTGGCGGAATCAAGCTCAGGCTTGGAAAGAAGCGTATTACTTTTTGTTGAAGATAATGGACCGGGGATCGAATCCGCGGATTTGCCGCACGTCTTCGAGCGATTCTACAAATCCAGTGATTCAGGCGGGATGGGATTGGGCTTGTCCATCGCGAAGTATTTGATTGAAACACATGGCGGGAAAATTTGGGCGGAGAGCGAAGTGGGAAGGGGTACGAAGATTTCGTTCACGCTACTAATGTAAGGGCGGGGTCATCCCGCCGCTACATCGTGGTAAAATATGCCCCTGTGATTTCAGCCCGCATGCGTCCTTTCACGCAACCTCTCTATGCCTGTCTGAAACGCAAAACATATCAAGGAGATAAGTAAGATGGTTCGTATTCGTTTACGTCGTATTGGTCTCAAAGGCCAACCCACGTACCGCATTGTGGCGGCTGATAAAGAGTCACCACGCGATGGTCGTTTTTTGGAAATCCTGGGTTTCTATAACCCACGCACGCAACCCTCGACAATCCATGTCAAGGAAGACCGCGCTTTTCACTGGATGAAGAATGGCGCCCTGCCGACCGAATCTGTAGCGCAGATTTTCAAGGGTGCCGGTGTTCTCGAACGCTTCGAACGCTTCAAGAAAGGCGAGGCGATTGAAACCCTAATGACGGAATCCGCCGACGCTGAAACCAAGCGCGGTGCATCAAACAAGACCAGCAAGTAGTTTATTATCGTCATTGCGAGTGGTGCCTTGGCGCCACTCGCAATGACACAAGGCATTATTATGAAAGACCTCATTGAATATATCGCCAAGTCATTAGTCGAGCACCCTGGGGAGGTGCAGGTGCGCGAAAGCGGTAGCGGTTCACGCGTCCGCATTGAGCTGAGTGTCTCGAAAGATGACATGGGGCGTGTGATCGGCAAGGGCGGCAAGGTTGCCAACTCCATCCGCACCCTCTTGAGGGTGGCGGCTGAGCGGGAAGGCAAACAAGCCACTCTCGACGTGGTTGAGCCAGAATAATGGCTGATGGGAAAAACACTTCAGGCTCGCCAGACGGCGAGCCTGTATATTTGACAGTTGCTTTTTTGCGGCGTCCGCATGGGGTGCAAGGTGAGATCGTCATGGATTTGCACACTGACTTCCCTGAACGCATGAAAAGCGGGAGAAAACTTTTCGTCGGGGAGGAACATCAACCGATGACCCTTACCAGCGTACGCCCTCATCAATCAGGATTGATCGTAAAATTCAAGGGCATTGAAACACCTGAAGATGCGGGAAAGTATCGTAATCAGTGGGTATATATCAAGGCGAAAGACGCGCCACCCTTACCTGATGGTCAAATTTATCAATTTGAACTCTTCGGATTTAAAGTCGTGGACGAAAATGACAATCCGCTTGGCGAATTGGCGGAAATCATAGAGACAGGCGCAAACGACGTCTACGTTGTGAAGGATGATTCGGGCAGGGAGATTCTTCTGCCCGCGATTCCCTCGGTCATTCTGGACCTTGATCCTGCCCGCCGTTTAATTCGCGTTCACTTGCTTGAAGGGCTGTAATCTGGTGGTCGAGTAGGGCGAAGCCCGTATCGAGACCATAGTATTTTCAAGAAATAAGTCGTTCGGTGGTTACTTGCTGGTTTCGATACGAGCGAGAAAACCACTCGCTCTACTCAACCAGCGAAGTTATATAGATATTTTATGGACGATAAAAAATTCTGGATTGGTTTCAACTTAATCAAAGGCATCGGTGCTGTCCGCATGCAGGGACTCGTTTCGTATTTTGGTGATTTAGAGTCCGCGTGGAAAGCTGCGCCTTCTGAATTAGCGGAAGCAGGGCTGGGCTTGAAGGTGATCGAGCGAGTCATCCAGGCGCGCGAAACGGTTGATCTCGAAAAGGTTTGGGAAAAAATTGAGAAGCAAGGCATCAAAATCCTGACATGGCAGGATGAGACATATCCACAACGATTGAAAGAGATTGACCAGCCGCCGCCTGTGTTGTATATTCGCGGCGAATATCTGACCGACGACCTGTTTGCGGTTGCGATTGTGGGAACGCGACGCGTTACCCCCTATGGAAGACAGATCACAGAGGAACTATCATCCTTCCTTGCCGCGAATGGCATGACTGTGATCAGCGGACTGGCACGCGGTGTGGACGCGATTGCTCATCAAGCCACATTGAAAGCGGGTGGAAGGACGATTGGCGTATTGGGTTCCGGTGTGGATAAAATCTATCCGCCTGAACATCGTCAATTAGCGGAACAAATGATGGAGCGTGGCGCGATCATCAGCGATTATGCTCCTGGCACGCCACCGGATGCTTCCAATTTCCCGCCGCGCAACCGCATCATTTCCGGTTTATCATTGGCAGTCGTTGTGGTTGAAGCGGGTGAGACGAGCGGCGCGTTGATCACCGCTGAATTTGCTGCCGAGCAGGGACGCGAGGTTTTCGCCGTGCCTGGTAGTATACTTGCGCCTCAAAGCAAGGGAACGAACAAATTAATTCAAAGGGGCGCGCTTCCCTTGTTGAGTGTGAATGACCTGATGCAGGCATTGGATATAACTCGTGTAGGTGAGCATAAAGCCGCACGCAAGATCATCCCTGCTGACACAACCGAAGCAAAATTATTAGGTGTGCTTGGTACTGAGCCTCTGCATGTGGATGAGATAAGAAATCAGACTGAATTGCCTATTGAAAAAGTTTCCGCCACGCTTGCGTTAATGGAACTAAAGGGAATGGTCCGGCAGGTTGGTGGTATGAATTATGTGTCTGTGCGTGAGGAACAATCTGACTATTTGGTATAGGAATTATGGAACATACATACGCTGTCATCATGGCTGGAGGCGGGGGGACTCGCCTTTGGCCCGTCTCAAGAAAAGAAAGACCGAAACAATTGTTGCCTCTGCTTGGAAAAGAGACTCTTTTCCAAAGCACTTTTGCCCGCCTCGAGAAACTTTTTCCTCCGGAAAGGATCCTCGTTGTAACGGTTGCCGAGCAGGCGCGTGAGATGCGTGAACAGGTTCCATCCATCCCCGAAGCGAACTATTTGATCGAGCCTGCTCCACGCGGCACCGCGTCTGTGGTAGCATTGGCGGCTGCGGTGCTCAAGAAGCGGGATCCTCAGGCGATCATGGCGATACAGACGGCGGATCACCATATTCGCAACAACGATCTTTTTCATTATTTGATCAACACTGCGTTTGAAGTCGCTAAAAAAAATTATTTGGTGACACTTGGAATTACGCCAACATTTCCGTCCACCGGATATGGATATATTCAACAGGGTGAAGCGCTTCGTGGGAATTACAAATATCCCGTGTATACGGTCAAACGCTTCAAGGAGAAACCTGATGAAGCCACTGCCCAGCTATTATTACGTAGCGGCGATCATTCATGGAATAGCGGTATGTTCGTGTGGCGCGTGGAAGCCATCCTGACCGAGTTCGAAAAGCAGATGCCTGAGTTGTTTGAAACGGTCAGCAGGATCGCATCCGCATGGGATACGCCAAACCAGAATGATGTCATCGAACAGTATTGGCATGATCTGAAAAGCCAGACCATTGACTATGGCATCATGGAAAAGGCAGAGAAAGTGGCTGTACTGCCTGCAGGTGGATTGGGCTGGAGCGATGTCGGTTCGTGGGATTCGCTGTTCGAAGTCCTTTTGCCGGATATGAATGGCAACGTAGCGACGAACGCGAACTACCTCGGGCTCGATACACACAACACACTTGTGTATAGCGCGAATGATGAACGACTGGTTGTTACCATTGGTTTGGATGACGTCGTTGTTGTGGATGCAGGTGATGTTTTGATGATTTGCAAAGTGGATCAGTCACAAAAAGTGCGTGATATTGTGGAACATTTGAAGAAACATAATCAGGAAAAATATTTGTAATTTTATGTCATTGCCGTATTCTTTCGCGCTGAGCGGAGTGAAGGCGTGTTTGTCGTCTGAACGAAGTCGAAGCGCATGCTCGCAATGACATATGTAAAGGTTGATTTATGGAAGCTTATTGCATGAAGTGCAAGACCAAACGTGAGATGAAAGACCCTGTGGCGAGCTTTAATGCCAAAGGGTCTCCTGTCACGATTGGGGTTTGCCCTGTCTGTGGAACGAAACTTTATAGAATGGGAAAGACCGATGTACATGAGGGGTTGACTCCGCCTCCGAAACCTGAAAAGCAGGTGAAGGTCGTTAAGCGTGAGGGCAAACTTGTGATCGTCGAGTCGCCTGCCAAGGCAAGGACGGTTGGACGTTTTCTTGGCAAAGGATACACAGTCCGCGCCTCGGTGGGACATGTGCGCGATCTGTTAAAATCGCAGTTATCTGTCGATGTGGAAAATAACTTCACGCCGAAGTATCGCGTGCCAAATGAGAAGAAGGAAGTTATCAAAGAGATCAAGAAGCTCGCGCAAAAGGCGGAGGAAGTCTATCTCGCGACCGACCCTGACCGCGAAGGCGAATCCATCTCATGGCATTTGCTGGAAGCCGCGGAGATCGAACCTGAACGCTCCAAGCGCGTCGTGTTCCACGAGATCACGGAACCTGCCATCAAGGAGGCCTTTTCACATCCGCGTCCCATCAACATGGATCTGGTGGATGCCCAGCAGGCGCGTCGTATTCTGGACCGTTTGGTTGGGTACAGTATCAGCCCGATCCTGTGGGAAAAGGTGCGCGGACGACTGTCAGCGGGACGTGTCCAATCGGTGGCTCTCAGATTGATCGTTGAGCGGGAACGTGAAATTGAAAATTTTGTCCCTGTTGAATACTGGTCGATCCATGCTGAACTGAAGCCCGAAGGATTGAAATCCACATTCACCGCGAAGCTTGCGAAGATCGATGAGAAGGATGTCGAACTTCCGAATGAAGAAACGGTCAAGCCGATCCTGGTGGACATGGAGACTGCCGCATATTCGATCACCAAAGTCAAGCGCGGCGAACGAAGGCGTAAACCATCTGCTCCGTTCACCACCTCAACTTTGCAACAGGAAGCGTCGCGCAAACTTGGCTTTACTGCCAAACGAACGATGGCGCTCGCACAGGGATTGTATGAAGGTCAGGATGTGGGTAATGGGGGCACGACCGGCTTGATCACGTACATGCGTACAGATTCAACGAATGTTTCCACACTTGCGCAAAACGAGGCAAGGCAATTTATCAAAAACAAATACGGTGGAGACTTTTTGCCGCCCGAGCCTCCACAATACAAAACCCGCTCCGCAAACGCGCAGGAAGCGCATGAGGCCATCCGTCCCACGTCTGTGATGCGCGAGCCTGAGCAGGTGAAGGAATATCTTGAACCTGCGATGTTCAAGCTCTATCGTTTGATCTGGCAGAGATTTGTCGCTTCGCAAATGGAAGCGGCTGTTTATGATACGCTGCAAGTGGAAGTGATAGGTAAAACAAACGCGCATGAATATCTCCTGCGCGCCTCAGGCTCTGCGGTCAAATTTGCGGGCTTTTTGGTTGTGTATGAAGAAGCAAGGAATGAAGATGTAAAAACCGGGGATGAAGACGAGGAAAACGTAAAAATTCCTGTGGGTATTGCGGAGGGACAAAAACAGGAGCTCATACGATTGATTCCCGAACAGCATTTCACACAACCGCCACCGCGCTATTCAGAAGCGTCGTTGGTGCAGGCGCTCGAAGAGGATGGCATAGGGCGACCTTCAACGTACGCGCCGACGATCTCCACGATTCAACAACGCGGTTATGTAGTGCGTGAAGAGAAGAAACTGATGCCAACAGAAATTGGCATACAGGTCAATGATCTGATGGTGCAATACTTCTCGGATATTGTCGATTATCAATTCACTGCCCGCATGGAGGAGGACCTGGATATGATCGCCAACGGGCAGGCAGAGTGGGTGGAAGTGATGCACGAGTTCTACCATCCATTTGCTGAGGATCTAAAAAAGGCTCAAGCCGAAATGCCCGTCACCAAAAGCGGACCCGAACCGATCGGTCGTCAGTGCCCTGATGACGGCGGCGAACTTGTCATCCGTTATGGTCGCTTTGGCAAATTCATTTCATGTTCCAATTTCCCCACCTGTCGTTACACGGAACCCTGGCTGGAAAAGATTGGTGTGCTGTGCCCGAAAGATGGCGGCGAGTTGGTTGAACGAAAAACACGAAAAGGTCGCACGTTCTTTGGTTGTGTGAACTACCCCAATTGCGACTTCACCTCGTGGAAGCGGCCTCTCAAACAACCTTGTCCAAAATGCAATGGCTTGCTGGTGATTGCCAATAAACGTGAAGCCCAGTGTACGAATTGTCAGGAGACCTTCCTTTTGGAAGACATCGTCCCTGAAACTGTTGAA
>Ga0210377_10003411_pt1 | contig 13699 bp, 10 predicted proteins | sample PLM4_65_b1redo_FD_155480 | JGI IMG/M metagenome (GOLD analysis project Ga0210377, IMG submission 155480) | Groundwater sediment microbial communities from an aquifer in East River, Colorado, USA - PLM4_65_b1 redo | ecosystem: Environmental > Terrestrial > Soil > Riparian zone | place: USA: East...
CACGATGCCGTCGTAGCCGATCTTCACTTCCGTGATCGACTTGACGCCGTTCTTCGCGCACAGCGCGACCTCCGAGGCCTTGATGCGCCGGGAGGCGGTCGCGATGTCGGGGTCCTGCACGCCCACACCGTCGCAGAAGAGCTTGAGACCGCCGCCCGTGCCCGTGCTCTCGACGATCGGAGTCTTGAACGTTCCCGCCCGCCCGAACGCCTCGGCGACGACGGTCGCGAAGGGATAGACGGTGGACGAGCCCACGATACGAATCTGGTCCCGGGCGCCGGCGCTCGCCGGCAGGAGCAGGGCCAGGGCCACCAGCACCCACGCGGCACGGAATGCTTGCGTCAGCATGTCGATCCTCCCAGTTCTCTTGGTCGTCGAAGGGCGGAGACTAGGGCGCGCCCGTGACCGCCCGGCTGAGATCGAGTGACGGATGTGTGAAGACGTCCCCGGCGCGGCTCAGAACTTCACCAGCAGGTCCGCTTGCAGGCGCAGCCGGTGGGCGCCCGACACCGAGTCTTCGAACGCCGGCAGGGAGTCGTCGATCGCCTTGTTGAGGAACGCTGTGAGGATCAGGTCCATGTTGTGAAAGATCTCTCGCGAGCCGTACACCAGCCAGCCTTCCCGGTTCGTTTGCCCGTCGTAGAGATCGCTCTCGACGAACATCGAGGGGAACGCATTCGCCTCGAGGTGCGTGTAGCCGGCGCCGATCTGCGCGTACTTCTTCTTGTCGCCGAGCTCGAGCCCCACCATCCACGCTTCGTTCTCCTTCCCCGCTCCCGGGAACAGCATGGAGGCTTCGGCGGAGAGGTTGCTCGAGAAACTCCCGTACAGCGTGATGGGCAACACCTCGAAGTAGGTGGAGCGGAGATAGACCGCCGTCGCCATGATGCCCAGGGTCCCGCCCTCCGCATCGCCCGTGAGGCCGTCGAGGATGTTGCCGCCGCCGGCGGTCGCGGAGGGGCCATTCGTGCTGCTGGCCGCGCGCTCGACGAATGCCTCGTCGAGCGACACGAACTGGAAGAAGCTGACGCGCCCGCCGAACGTGAGGGTATCCGTCGCGCGGGCGTTCGCGCCGAGCTGCGCGGCGAACAGGCCGGGGTCCTTCGAGCCCGAGTTCTCGTCGTCGATGAAGTAGCCGGTGTTCGCGAACAGCTCGATCGGGTCGGCCGGGTGGGCGGTGAGCCGCATGTCCGCGCCTTCCAGATTGATGTCGTTGTCCCAGAGCATGATGTCCCTGCCGTTCTTCCACAGGAAGGCGTTGGGGACCCTGCCTGCGTCGACGACGAGGGTGCTGTCGAGGGGGAGCTGGCCCTCCTGCGGGAACGGCGTCAGCTGGACGTAGGCGAGGTCGACCTCGATCAGGTCCTTGCCCCAGTCGAGGTTTCCGCCGAACGTCTGGTTCGCGCTGCGGTTGTCGCCTGCGCCGGTGGCGAGCTGCATGATCGCGGCGACGCGTTCGTTGATGTCGGCGCGCATGCCGACCCGCAGCCGGTAGCGGCCGCGCTGCTGCGAGTCTGCGCGCGTTCCATCTGGATCGCGCTGGTACCAGAAGCCCTCGTAGCGCGCGCGAAAGTCGCCCCAGACCGAGATCTTCTCCCACCATCCGGGGGCCTCCTCGGCCTGCTTCGCCGCCGCCTTGGCGCTGATCTCGGTGTACTGCTGCTCGTCGATCACGCCCCGCTCGTGGAGCGCCTGCACGAGCGCGGTGAGCGCCGGATCGTTCGGCGCGTCTTCCGCGCCCGCCGCCGGGCCCCCGACCAGGAGCCCCAGAGCCAAGGCGATACCCACCCACCCCTGCTTGTCTTGCACCGATCCCCCCCTTCATCGAAGCGTGCGCCGGCTCCGGCGCAGTCCGGGCCGCACGCTATGCAGGCTTCGTGAACTTTGCGTTCCAGTAAAGTGACAATTTCGTGAAGTCACAATTGCGTGAAGAAGCGCCGGGCTCGCGAATCGAACGGACTCCGGAACTCGGCGAAAGGCTTCACGCCATCGTCACGACAGCGCAGCGCGCTCGCCACCGGCGCCGCCGATGCTGCGCGCTGGGTGTGGGGCTCCAGATTCCTCGATTCCCAGGGTTGGTGGCGAGAGATGACGAACAGGGCGATCCAGCTGGGATTGGCGCTCGCGTGGGCGCTTGCATCGACACCGAATGGCGCCACGGCCGAGGACGCGCCCGCGGCATCGCCGCCGGCGGCGGAAGCGGACGCCGAGCCGGCGCAGAGCCCGCCCCGCAAGTTCGAGCGGGCCGAGCGGGAACAGCTCGGCAGCGACGAGGAGGCGAGAGTCTCCCAGCAGCGCATCGACGCGCTCGACGACGATACGCTGAAGATGCTCTCCGAGTATCGCCGCGCCATCGCGGACGCCGAGAGCTACGACACCTATGCGACGCAGCTCGAGGCGCAGGTCCAGGCCCAGGACGAGGAGAAGACCTCGATCGACCAGCAGCTGCTCGAAGTCGAGACGACTTCGAGGGAGGTGCTGCCGCTGATGCAGCGGATGCTGGCCACGCTCGCGCAGTTCGTGGCGTTCGACGTTCCCTTCCTCGCGGAAGAGCGCAGCCGCCGCGTCTCCGCGCTCGAAGAAATGATGACACGTGCGGACGTCACGCTCTCGGAGAAATACCGCCGGATCCTCGAAGCCTATCAGGTCGAAATGGACTACGGGAGCACGATCGAGGCCTACGAGGCCAAGCTCGGCGCTGGCGACGACGCCCGCACCGTGCAGTTCCTGCGCATCGGTCGGGTCGCCCTCCTCTACCAGACCCTCGACGGCAAGGAGACCGGATTCTGGGACGCCGACGCCGGGAGCTGGGTGGTCGCGACCGACTACGGACACGCCTTCAAGGAGGGCATTGCCGTCGCCAAGAAGCTGCGAGCGCCGGAGATGCTGATCGTCCCCCTGCCCGCCCCGATGAAAGCCAAGTCGTGACGCGCTGCCGGATCGGAATCATCGTCCTCGCGCTCACCGGCACGCTGCTGGTCGCGCGAAGCGCACGGGCCGTGGAGAAACTCGACGCGCTGCTCGAGCAGACCCGCAACGCCCGCAGCGTCCAGGCGCAGCTCAACGCGACGCGCGAAAAGGAGTTCCTGGCGCGCAAGGAGAAGCAGGCCGACTTGCTCGCCGACGCGCTGCGCGCGCGCGACGCCGCGGAGGCGCGCAGCAAGCAGCTCTCCGCGAAGTTCGACGCGAACGAGGTCGAGCTCGCGCGACTCGAGGAGCTGATGACGCAGCGGCTCGGCACGCTCGGAGAGCTCTTCGGCGTCGTGCGCCAGGTCGCGGGCGACGGCTCGCCGATCCTCTACAACTCGCTGATCAGCGCGCAGTACCCCGGACGGGACGCGTTCTTCGCGGGGCTGGGCAAGGCCAGGTCGCTGCCCTCGATGGAGCAGCTGGAACGGCTCTGGTTCGAGATCCAGCGCGAGATGACCGAGAGCGGCCGCGTGGTCCGCTTCGACACCTCGATCGTCGACGTCGACGGCTCCCCGAAGACGGCGGAGGTCGTCCGCGTCGGCGGCTTCCTCGCGGTGTCGGACGGCCGCTATCTGAACTACCTGCCGAGCGTCGGCACGCTCGGCGTGCTCTCGCGCCAGCCCTCGGCCGATCTGACCGGATTCGCGAGGGCGCTCCAGGCCGCGCAGAGCGGTCACGTCGCGGCGGCCGTCGATCCGTCGCGGGGCGTCCTGCTCTCCCTGATCGTGCAGCGCCCGAGTGTGATGGAGCGCATCGAAAAGGGCGAGGCGGTCGGCTACGTGATCATCGCGGTCGGCGTGATCGCCGCCGTGCTCTCTCTCTACCAGGCGTACTTCCTGATTCGCACGCGCCTGGCGGTCCGGCGCCAGCTCGCCGATCTCGACCACCCGCTCACCGACAATCCGCTCGGCCGCGTGCTGAGCTCCTTCCAGGCCGATCCGGCGAGCATCGAGGAAGATGCCGAGGTCGCCGAGCTGCGGATTTCCGAGGCCGTGCTGCGCGAGGTGCCGCGGCTCGAGCGCTTCCAGGCGTTCCTGCGGCTCGCCGTCGCCGCCGGTCCGCTGCTGGGACTGATCGGAACCGTGATCGGCATGATCATCACTTTCCAGAGCATCACCGAATCCGGCTCGAGCGATCCGCGGCTGATGGCCAACGGTATCGGTCAGGCGATGATCGCGACCGTGCTCGGCCTCGGCATCGCGGTGCCGCTGCTCTTCATCAACGCCGGGCTCGCGTCGATGTCGCGCCAGGTCGTCCAGATCCTCGACGAGCAGAGCACCGGGCTGCTCGCCGAGAGCGTCGAGCGCCAGCGCGAGGGCGGCAGCCTGCTCGGCGGGCGCGGCCGCGAGGGCGCGCCGGGTGTTTGAGGCCGCGCTCGCAGCGCCGCTCTGGCTGGCGGCCGCCGTCGCGGATCTCGTGGACGAAGGCGGTCCCTTCGTCTTCTGGATCTTCGTGTGCGGCTTCGTGATGTGGACGCTGGTGATCGAGCGACTCTGGTACTTCGCGCGGGTGCTGCCCCAGCAGGCGCGCGAGACGGCCGCGCGCTGGCGCGCGCGCAACGAGCACAGCTCCTGGTGCGCGCGCGAGATCCGCCGGGCCATGATTTCGCGCGTCCACATCGCGATGACCGCGAACCTCCTGCTCCTGCGCGTGCTGGTGCCGCTCTCCCCGCTGCTCGGGCTGGTGGGCACCGTGAGCGGCATGCTCGAGGTGTTCGACTCGATGGCCCTGCGCGGCTCGGCCGATGCGCGCGCGATGGCCAGCGGCGTGTCGCACGCGATGATCTGCACGCTGACGGGCCTCGCCATCAGCATCACCGGGCTGTATCCGGCCTACTACTTTCAATCACGCACCCGGCGGGAGACCGAGCTCCTGGCCGACCAGCTCGGCTACTGACGTGCGCCTGCGGCGACACTTCGACACGACGGACTCGACCGGGATCGATCTCGCCCCGATGCTCGATTTCGTCCTCAATCTGCTGATCTTCTTCATCATCACGGCCGTCTTCGTGAAGGAGCTCGGCGTCGACGTCGCCCGCCATGGCGGAGCCGTCGGCGGCCCCGTCACCGGCAAGGACACCGGCAGCATCTCCGTCGTCGTGAAGCACGGCGGCGAGGTTCTGGTCGACAACCGCTTGGTCGATGTGCGCGCCGTGCGCGCCAACGTCGAGCGCCTGCACGCGCAAAAGCCCGATTGGGGCGTGATGGTGACCGCCGAGCAGAGCGCCGAGACAGGCCTGCTCGTTCAGGTCATCGACCAGGTGCGGCAGGGCGGCGTCGAGAACGTCTCCTTCGGAACCTCGTCGAGATGAAGCATGCGCGCGCGACGCCACCTCGATCCTGCGGGTGAGGATCACGGCATCGACCTCGCGCCGATGCTCGACTTCGTCCTCAACCTGCTGATCTTCTTCATCATCACCACTTCGTTCGTGCGCGAGGCGGGCATCAGCGTGAGCCGCCCCGAGGCGGTGACGGCGGTTCAGGAGGCGGACGGAAACATCCTGATCGCGATCCGCCCCAACGACGAGATCTGGATGGACCGGCGCCAGGTCGATCTGCGCGAGGTGAGGCCGCTGATCGAGCGCCTGCACATCGAGCGTCCCGAGGACACCGTGATCGTGATCGCCGACAAGGCGGCGAATGCCGGACTGCTCGCACAGGTGATGGACGAGGTCGCGCTCGGAGGCATCCAGGAGGTGGCCATCGGTGCCGGAAGCCCCGCGGGCCAGTAGCACGTGTCGAGATTCCGACTTCCCATCGCCGCGCTGCTCTCGGCCCTGCTCACCGCGGGGCTGTTCGCGTCGTTGCGCGCGCTTTCGCATGCGAGGAGCGAAGTGGGCGAAGCCGCGGCGATCACGAAGATCGAGTTCGTGCGGCTTCGCCGCGAGGTCGAGATCGAGGAGAAAAAGCGCGAGAAGCCGCAGCGAGAGAAGGCCGAGCCGACCCTGGTGACCCCGACGCTCGCCGTGGCCAAGGAGGCGGGCCTCGACCTGGGGCTCGACGTGCAAGCGATCGCCGCGGGCCTCGGCTCCGCTTTCGGCTCGGCTGCCGGAGCCGGCGGAGACGGCTCCGGACGCGGCGTGCTCGCGCTCGGCGCGGGGCTCGCCGACCGGGCTCCGCTGCCCCTCGTGCGGGTCGAGCCGCAGTACCCGGCGCAAGCGGCGCGGCGGGGTCTCGAGGGTTGGGTGCAGGTTCGTTTCACGATCTCGACGGCTGGATCCATCAAGGACGCGGCGGTCGTCAAGTCGAGCCACTCGCTGTTCGAGCGCGCTGCGCTCACCGCCGTGAACAAGTGGAAATACCAGCCGCAGATGGCCGCGGGAAAGCCCGTGGAAGCTCCCGGCGTCGTGGTGGTGCTCCGCTTCCGGATGGAGGGGTAGTCCATGTCGAATCCGATGATCCTCGCCCGTGTCGTGAGCCGCGTCTTCGCGCTGCTCTCGTGCCTGGCATTCGTCGTCGCAGCCGCGGACGCCGGCGCCAAGCGTGAGAAGAAGGCAGGCGGAGAGCCGGCCGAGCGGGCGGTCGGGCTCAACCGCCAGGTCGCGGAGAAGCTCGGCAAGGCGATCGAGCTGTTCGAGAGCGACCGCTTCGACGAGGCGCTCGCGATCGTCGACGAGCTCGCGAAGCGCCGCCGGCTGAAACCGCCGGACATCGCCCAGATCCACCGCTTCCGCGGCTACATCTACGTCTCGAAGGGACACAGCGAAGCCGCCACGGAGGAGTTCGAGCAGGCGCTCGTCCAGCACGCGCTCGACCGCTTCGCCGAGCAGCAGACGACCTACTCGCTCGCACAGCTCTACACCCAGCTCGGCAAGTACGCTTCCGCGCTCGAGCTGATCGACGCCTGGTTTGCCGGCGCCGAGAGCCCGACGCCCGACGCCTACTTCCTGAAGGCGATGATCCTCGTGCAGCAGGAGAAGTTCGAGGCGGCCCTCGAGCCCGCCCAGATCGCCGTCGGGATGACGGAGACTCCGCGCGAGAGCTGGGTGCAGCTGCTGGTCGCGATCGGGATCGAGCTCCAGGACTACCCGAGCGTGGCGGCGAATCTGGAGCGCCTGATCGACATCTCCCCCAACAAGAAGCAGTACTGGGTGCAGCTCGCCGCGGTGCGCAACCACCTGAAGCAGGACGCGAAGGCGCTCGCGACGCTACGGCTCGCGCGCCAGGCCGAGCTCCTGAGCGAGGACCGCGACTTCCGACAGCTTGCGCGCCTGCTGTTTCTGCGCGACCTGCCCTTCCAGTGCGCGCAGGAGATGGGCCGCGCGATCACCTCGGGCAGCGTCGAGGCCGACGCCGATTCCTATCGGATGCTGTCCAATTGCTACATCGCCGCACGCGAGCTCGATCTCGCGCTCGAGCCGCTCGCGAAGGCCGGCGAGCTCGCGCCGGACGGCGAGATGTACATGCTGCTGGGCCAGATGCACCTCCAGCACGAACGCTTCGACGCGGCGCTCGAGGTGCTGGAGAAGGCGCTCGCCAAATCGAAGCCCGAGCAGCGCGGCTCGGTGCAGCTCCTGATCGGCGTCGCGCAGCTGGGCTTGCAGCGCTTCGACGCTGCCGAACGCGCGTTCCGCTCCGCTTCGAGCGACGCGAAGGTCGGCGCCGCCGCGCGCAGCTATCTCGAGTTCGTGGAAGAGCAGCGGCTCCGGAAGGAGCAGCTGGGCCAGCTGCGAGAGACCCGGACGATCGCCATGGAGTGATCCGGGCGGCTCGTCTCGGCGCTCCCGCTCGCGGGTCGCGAGCCGGCGTCGACACTTGATTCTTCACGCTCTCGTCATCGCATCGTGACGGCGTCGGCCGTCAGTCTCGCCACACTCGCCACGCGCTCGAAGTTCCGAGCCGCGGAGCCCCTCGATGCCCGGCCTCGCGCACCCGGCGTGCTCTCTCCGGCGAATCCTGTGCCTCGGTCTCGCCCTCGGCCTGCTTGGCGCGGCGGCTCGGGCCGAGGAGCCCGCGCCGGAGTGGAAGGGCACCATCCGCGGCCAGGTCTTCGACAGCCAGAAAGGCTCACCGGTCGGGTACGCGACGGTCAAGCTGATCTGGACCGCGCCTCCGGATGGCGCCCCGGCGCGGCGCGACGTCCAGATCAGCGACCCGAACGGCGCCTTCGAGTTCGAATCCATTCCCGCCGGGAGCTACACGCTCGAGTTCAGCAAATCGGGCTACCAGGCCTCCACCCTGATGAACTTCACGGTGAAGCCGGATCAGCTCGATCGTGCGGATTTCCAGCTGCCGCCGCTGCCCGCGGAGGCGACCGAAGACGCATCCGAGACGGAGGGCACGCAGGCCCTCGAGGAGATCCCCGACGTCGAGGAGTTCGTGGTGCTCGGCGCCAGGGTCGAAGCGCTCGAGGCCTCGCGGGCGGAATCCGACGAGCTGATCAACACGTTGAGCGCGGAGGAGTTCTCCAAGTTCGCCGCCTCCGATGTCGGCGATGCGATCAAGCGCATCGCCGGCATCAACGTCGTGGAAGGGCAATTCGCGATCATTCGCGGGCTGGAGGATCGCTACAGCAGCACGCTCTACAACTCGGCTCCGATCCCCAGCCCCGACCCCAACAGCCAGTCCGTCCAGCTCGACCTCTTTCCTTCCGAAGTCGTGAGCAATCTCGTCGTCGCGAAGACGTTTGCCTCCGATCTGCCCAGCAATTCCGCCGGCGGCTCGATCGACATCAACACGCACGCCTACCCCGAAGAGTTCGAGGTGGGCGTAAAGGCGGGCCCGGGGTTCAACACGAATGCCATCGATCGCTTCATCCGCTTCGAGGACGGATCTCCGGTGGGTCAGGATGTCGACGCTGCCAACACCATCGAGAGCGAGGTCGGCGCCTGGATCGGAGGACGCAGCGAAGTGGCGGGACGCGAGCTCCGCTACAAGGCGGTGGGGAACTGGGAGATCAACTACGCCACTGCGAAGGGCTTCCAGGAGGGGCGCGAGCCCAGAGCGGCCCAGATCCGGAACTTTCCGAGGCCGCCCACGATCGTCCAATCCGGCGATCTCTCACTCGGGCAGCTCAACCTGAGCGGCGGCCGCTTCGACCTGACCGAAAGCGGCCGGGCGGAGCAGGTAACGGGTTATGCCGGACTCGGGATCGACATCGATCCGGAGGGCAACCACAAGCTCGACGGCTCCGTTTTCTACACGCACAAGACCGACGAGATCGTACAACTCGAGGAGAACGGCTATCTGCCGAACTTCGACTACGGCAGCCTCGACCCCAGCGACATCAACCCGAACTCCGATTTCGACGGCTTCGCGACGCCGAGCTCGTGGATCGCGCGGTCCGTCCGCAGCAGTTCCAACGACGCCGCGAGCCAAGGTCCCCTCTGGTTCGCGAGCTTCTTCCAGAGCGCGTCGTACAAGATCGACCGCGATTTGCTGGTGACCCAGCTCAACGGGGAGCACCACGTCGACGCGCTCGAGGGCCTGCATTTCAGCTGGGCGGCGAACTACGCGCACACCACGGAGACGGAAGCTTCGCTCGGAGCGCGCTACTTCTACGAGCCGGACGACACCACACAGATCCCAAGCGACTTTCCCACCACGCCGGAGGCCCTGGGACCCGGGCGCTACGCGGTGAACAACGGAGTCTTCTCCAACGACAACGACATCAAGGAGGATCAGGGCTTCGGGCGACTCGATGTCGATTACGAGAGGTCTCTCTCCGAGCAGGTCACGGTCACGCTGGCGACCGGTGGCTGGTACGAGCATGCGACCCGCAACGTCAGCTCGAGCTTTCTCGAGAGCCCTTCGGTGGACGGCAGCTCGCAGTTCGTGATCTTCGGCGACACGCCCCAGCAGCTCGGCGATGCGATCTTCGGCGATCTGGATCGAGGTCCGGACGGCAAGCCTTCCTTCAATCGGGAGACGGCCAACGCTGCGTTGCGCGAGATCGGGGCCTGGAACCTCGGCTCCAAGACGACGTTGTGGGAGGATCTGGATCTGCTCGCTGGCTTCCGTGTCGAGAGCATTCGCATCGAGTCGAACAACGACCCGTTCATCGGGGAAGACCGCTTCGGCGCGCCGGAGATCTTTCCATCGCGGTATCTCTTCTTCGATCGGCTCGACAACCGGGCCCGGGGCGAAGTGAGCTCCCCGCCTCCGCCGGGAACGACGTTCAACGATCAGCTACTGGGCATCGACGTCCCGGTCGATCCGGTCACGGGGCTCGTCGATCTGACGGACGAGGCCAGCATCGCTTCCTTCGTCAATGGCAAGATCGACGAGATCCACGTACTCCCGGCTGTCGGACTCACCTATCGCCCGCTCGAGGGGCTCGCACTGCGCGCGGCCTACTCGCAGACCGTGGCGCGGCCTTCCTTCCGCGAGATGGGTTTCTACGTGTCCGTCGAGCCCGCCACCGACGACCTCATCGTCGGCAATCCCCAGCTGGGGCTCTCCGACGTGGAGAGCTGGGACGCGCGGGTCGAGTACAACTGGGGAGAGCTCGGGGATCTCTTCGCCATCAGCGGCTTCTACAAGACCATCCAGGATCCGATCGAGAGCATCGTCGTGCGCAACCCACTCAACTTCGAAGGCTCGTCGAGCGCGCTCTACCGCACGTTCTTCAACAATCCGAACCAGGCCTCTCTCTGGGGCATCGAGCTCGAAGGCCGCAAGAACCTCGGCTTCCTCGGCCCCGATTTCGCGCAGTATCTGTCGCTCGGCGGAAACGTCACCTACATCAAGGCCAAGGTCGACCGCACCGAGATCGAGCTGGCGCGCTCGAGGGCGTTCTTTGGAACGGCGGCCGGTGACGAGGAGCGCTTCTCCGGGCTCTCACAGAGCCGGCGCCTCTTCGGCCAGCCCGAGTGGATCGCGAACGCCGACATCACCTTCGATCATCCGGACTGGGGAACGAAGGCCACGCTCGCCTTCTTCGCGATCAGCGACGTGCTGGATGCCGCGGGCAGCGCCACGATCTCGCCCAACGGCAGCGTCATCTCCTACACCCTCGACCGCTACGTCGACAGCTTCTCCCAACTGGATCTGATCCTGAGCCAGACCTGGCACGTCGATCTGCTGCGCGGCGATCTGACGTTCAAGGTCAGCGCCAAGAACCTCACCGACAGCACGCGCAGGATCGTCTACGACCCCTACCAGACGAGCGGCAAGATCCCCGAGCGCTCCTACAAGGTCGGTCGGGACTTCAAGTTCACCGTCACGTACGTCTTCTGACGGCGCGCGCGTCGCTTTTCCGTCGGTTCCGTGAAGATTGGATGAAGCCCGCCACCGCTGTGGAGCAGCGGCCACGTTCCATGCGGAAAGAGCCGAGAACCGAGGCGCGCTGCTGATGGCTCGCACGGACGTCACGGAACCTTCCTGAGCAGATGTCCGAAAACCAGCGGTCGATGGCCGCAGATCGAAAGAACGCGCGCGCGGCCGCGAGTAGCCTGCACTGCGCCGGTCGGAGCTTCGTCTCGGAACGGCCGACTCCAAGCCACCCGAAAACCCAATGAGGGGCCACTGAAAATGCAGCAGAAATGGTTCCACACACTCATGCTCGCTCTCGCTCTCGCCGGCAGCGCGGGCAGCGCGAGCGCGCAGATCTCCTGGAATACCGACATCACGAGCAACACGACCTGGAACGGCGAGTACGTCCTCGAGAAGCCGATCTTCGTGAAGAACAACGCCACGCTCACGATCGTCGCCGGCTCGATCATCCGCGGCCAGCCGCGCTCGGGAGCGGTCGTCGCGGGATCCACGGTCGGCAGCCCGGGCGCGATCATCGTCACCCAGGCCGGTCGCATCGTGGCCGAGGGCACCAAGGGAAGCGGCACGCTTCCCGGCCTGCCGATCATCATGACGACCGCGGCGGTCGACAACGTCGACAACACGACGCTGCTGCCGCCCGCTGACGGCATCGCCGACGACGTCGACAACAACGGCTTCGAAGACAAGTGGATTGCCGGCAGCGTCTTCCTCGACAACGATCCGAAGAACGCTCCTCTCGCGCCCCTCAACAAGGCCGGCAAGGCCAACGTCGCCCTCTGGGGCGGCCTGGTCATCCTCGGCAATGCGCCGGTCAACGACGCCGACAAGGCGGGCCTCGGCTTCGGCAAGGCGACCATCGAAGGCCTCACCGTTCCCGGCTTCCCGGTCGTGGACGTGACCTACGGCGGCCTCCTGCCGCACGACAACTCCGGCCGCCTCCGCTACGTCTCGATTCGACATGCCGGGGACGAGATCGGCGAGGGCAACGAGCTGAACGGCCTCTCCCTCGGCGCCGTCGGCGACGGCACGGTCATCGACAACGTCGAGATCTACTGCAACTTCGATGACGGCATCGAGTGGTTCGGCGGCACGGTCAACGGCAGCCATCTCGCGGTCTTCTACGTCGGCGACGACATGTTCGATCTCGACGAAGGCTACACCGGCGTCAATCAGTTCATGTTCGGCATCATGCCTTTCTTCAACGAGAATGGCGGCGCCGCCTACGGCTCGGCTTCGGGTGACAAGGCCGGTGAATTCGACGGCGACAACTACCGCCCGGACAACGTGGCCCTCAACGACAACGTGACCGTCCGCATCAACATCGACCAGAGCGTCGTCGACCCGACTCCGTGGCCCCTGTCCTATCCGGTCGATTTCAACATGACGCTGATCGGCTCGACGCCGGACGCCGGGCAGGAGTTCACGCCTGCTTCGGTGGCTGGCACGAACCGCGGCATCCAGTTCCGCAATGGCTTCGCGGGTGAGGTGTGGAACAGCATCATCGTCAACACGGGCGCCGAGACCGGGATCGAGATCGGAACGGGTACGGGCGCTCCGGGCTTCGACGTGGCCACGAATGCCAGCCTGCCGGTGGCGCTCATCTCGCTCGTCTGCTCGACGCTCGACGACGGCGCCGCGCTCGCCGCGGACGAGCTCAACGTGGTCGCAAACGGCAACGCGCTCGCAGTCACGGACGGCGGCACCGCGCCGGGGAGCAACAACGTGGTGAACGGCGCCTTCCCGAATCTGGTCAAGGAAGACGCCACGTTCGACCCGACGGGCAACTCGCTCGGCAAGCTCGACAGCACGCTGAAAACCTCGCCGATCAACCCGCGCGCGAACGCCGGCATCACGGGCGTCGCGGGCTGCCCTGGACCGCGCGGTCCGGGGCTCGACTCCTCGGCGACCTATCGCGGTGCGTTCCTGCGCACGGCACCGGAGCTTTGGACGACGGGCTGGACGACCCTGAATCTCGCGGGTCTGCTGGCGGACTGATCGAAGCTCGCACGGGAACCCAGGCTCCGGCCCGTCTGCTGCGGCGGACGGGCCGGAACCGAGAAACCTGAAATACCAAAGGAAGATCCAGTAACATGACGACGAAACTTCTCACGATCACAGCGCTCTTCGCGTCCGCTGCCCTGTCCGTGTTCGGCGCCAACCCGGCGCACGCCGCGATGGTCGCGGGCTGGGACTTCTCCCAGTACTTCGCCGACGGCATCCTGTCGATCGACGGCAATGTGTACACGGATACGCTCAGTGCCAACTACTCGGATCTCGATCCGACCCAAGGTGCAGGGGCCGAATCGGCCGCATTCGGAACGCTGTACCTCAACGGGCAGTTCGGCTCGACCAACGTGCAGGCCGGATCGGGCTTGGAGCCGATTCTCCCGTCCAGCGCGGTGGGCACCACCGGCTCGCTCAACTCGAATCTCGGTGCGCCGGGGGGACTCGGAGGATCGCTGGACTTCGACGTGCACTCGATTCTCGCCTTCGAAGGACAGGCCTACACGAACTTC
>Ga0210377_10003412_pt1 | contig 13696 bp, 10 predicted proteins | sample PLM4_65_b1redo_FD_155480 | JGI IMG/M metagenome (GOLD analysis project Ga0210377, IMG submission 155480) | Groundwater sediment microbial communities from an aquifer in East River, Colorado, USA - PLM4_65_b1 redo | ecosystem: Environmental > Terrestrial > Soil > Riparian zone | place: USA: East...
GCGAGCGGAGGGAGGCGGCGGGGGGTGGGCTACGGCGAATGGCTCGCCGTTTCTCTTTTCGCGATCGCGTGCCAGAACTCACTTTTGTGGCGTCGAGGAACCGGTCGTCCTGCGGGCCGGCTGCGCTTGATTTCGCCTCCGCCCACCCCCCGCCGCCTCCCTCCGTAGGCCCGCAATGTCGGATCAGGACTAGCGCGAGGTAGGGGCGGGCGGGTCCCGGGCCCGCAGTGATCGCTTTTCCGGATGACCGCTGCCTACCGGCGGCGTAAGATGCGGCTGAGCCATGGCGATGCGTCGGCACATGCTGGGACGGCTGGAAGTCGCAGTGCTCGATCACCTGTGGTCGAGCGGGCTCGCCGAGGTGCGCGCCGTGCACGCCGCGGTCGGTGCGGCGCGCGGGATCTCCCCCAATACCGTGCATTCGGCGCTCGAGCGCCTGGTTCGCAAGGGTCTCGCCGAGCGGCGCAAGGCCGGACGCGCCTATCAGTATCGTGCGCGGCTGTCGCGCGAGGAATGGATGGCGCACGGGCTTGAGCGGCTGGCGAGCGAGGTCCCGGGCACACCCGCCGATACGCTGATCGCCGCGTTCGTGGACATGACCGAGCGGGCGGGGGAGACGCAGCTCGCGGAGCTCGAGCGGCGCGTCCGCGCGCGGCGCCGTCGCGCGCGCAAGGAGCGCGGGTGAGCGCGCGGCTCGCGAGCCTCGAGCTCGGTCTGATCGCGGCGATCGGCTTCGCCGCGGTGACCTCGGTTTGCCTCGCGCTCGCGTGGCCCTGGCTGCGCGCTCGCCTCGCCGGCGTGCATCCCGCCCTGCGAGCGCGACTCGTGTGGCTCGCGGCGATCGCGCCGGGCGCGCTGCCGGCTCTGCTCGTCGCGCTGTGCTTCGTCCCCGGTCTGCTCGCGGCCGCGGGGCTCGGCCACGATCACTGCACGCACCATCCCGGGCACGCGCATCTGTGTCTGAAGCATGCGAGCATTCCGCTCACGCGCGCGGGCATGGGGCTGCTCGCGCTCGCGGCGGCGCTGCTGGCCGCAGCGATCGTTCCGGAGGTCGTGAGCCTCGTGCGCACGCGGCGTTGGCTGGCGCGCCTCCCGCGCCGGGCGATGCGTCATGCCGACGATGTGGAGGTGGTCGAGTCGGAGACGCCCTTCGCGTTCGCCGCGGGTCTCCTGCGGCCGCGCACCCACGTTGCCGCGCGCCTGCTCGAGAGCCTGCCGGCCCCGCAGCTCGCGGCCGTGGTCGAGCACGAGCGGGCGCATGCGCGACGGCGCGATCCGCTCGCGCGGCTCGCGGCGCGCGTGCTCTCCCGGGCCCACCTTCCGTGGGTACGGCGCGCGTTGCTCTCGGAGCTCGCGGTCGCCACCGAGGAGGCCTGCGACGCCGAGGCCGGTCGACGCGTCGGCGATCGGCTCGCGGTGGCGGAGGCGATCCTGGCCGTCGAGCGATTGTTCGCCGCGGTTCCCGCGCCGGCGGGGCTCACCGGCTTCGGCGGCAACTCGGTGGCCGAGCGCGTGCGCGCGTTGCTCGCGGTCGAGCCGCAGGCGCCGCCCCGGCAGGGCTACCGCATCGCCGCTGCGCTCGCGTGCGCACTCGGCGTCGCCGGCATCGATCCCCTGCATCACCTCACCGAGCACCTTCTCGCGCTGGCGGCACGGCTTCTCTAGCCGACACCGCTCGCCCATCCGCACTCGCGAACTCCGGTCCATGGTCGGTCTTGGAGCGCGCGCGTAGGCTGGGCATCCCATGCTGCCCCGTTGGCTCGGCACGTTCCGATACGACCTCGCGCTCGTTGCCGCGTTGAGCTTCGCAGCGCCGCCGGCGCTGGCCCAGACGCCCACAGGCTCGCCGCCGGATCCGACACCGCCGCCGACGAATGCGGGCTCGACGTCCGATCCCACCGTCCCTGCGACGAATGCCGGTTCCGCTCCGGCTCCCACGCCGCCCGCGCCTGGCACCACCCGGCTCGATCCCGTCGTGGTGCACGGGCGCGACGACAGCCTCGTGGGCATCGCCGAGTCGGCGTCGCAGGGGACCGTCGGCGCCGCGCAGATCGAAGAGCGTCCGCTCTATCGCCCCGGCGAGATCCTCGAAACCGTGCCGGGCCTGATCGTCACGCAGCACAGCGGCGATGGGAAGGCGAACCAGTTCTTCCTGCGCGGCTTCAATCTCGATCACGGCACCGATTTCGCGACCTCGATCGAAGGCGTACCGATCAACCTTCCGAGCCATGGGCACGGGCAGGGATACACCGATCTGAACTTCCTGATCCCCGAGCTCGTGAAGCGCGTCGAATACAAGAAGGGCCCCTACTACGCCGACGAGGGCGATTTCTCGAGCGCTGGCGCCGCCGACATCGAATACGTCGATAGCCTGCCGGTCCACATCGCGCAGGCCGAAGCCGGGATGTTCGACTACTACCGCGGGCTCGGGGCGGGTTCGTTGCCAATCCACGAGGGAAACCTGCTCTATGCGCTCGAGCTGCTCCACGACAACGGCCCCTGGGATGAGCCCAATCACTACAAGAAGATCAACGTTGTGCTGCGCTACAGCCTGGGCGACGCCGCGTCCGGCGCGAGCGTCACCGCCTCGGCCTACGCCGGCCGCTGGGATTCGACCGACCAGATCGCGCGACGCGCGCTAGCGGATCCCGATTTCGGACGCTTCGATTCGCTCGACGACAGCGACGGCGGCAACTCGCAGAAGTACATGCTCTACGGCGAGTGGCATCGCCGGAACGAAGACTCCGCCAGCCGGGTCCTGCTCTACGGCTTCTATCAGAACCTCGATCTGTGGTCGAACTTCACCTACGTGCTCGACAGCCCGCAAGGCGATCAGTTCAAGCAATTCGACCAGCGCTGGGTGGGCGGCGGCGATGCCCGCCACACCTGGTTCGGCCAGCTCTGCGGTTTCGAGATGGAGAACAGCGCTGGCCTTCAGCTACGCAGCGACAGCATCCAGAACGGCCTGCTCCAGACCGTGGATCGCCACGTGACCGACAAGGTCGACTGGGACGGCAATCTCATCCCCGGGACCACGCGGCGCGACGACATCTGGGAGCTGAGCCTCGCGCCCTATCTCGAGAACCGGATCCAGTGGCTCGAGAAGCTGCGCAGCGTCGCCGGCGTGCGGCTGGATTACTTCCACTTCGACGTGGACGCGGACGATCCGGGAGGCTCCGGCGTCGAGGACGCGGTGCGGGCGAGCCCCAAAGGAAGCCTGGTGCTGGGCCCGTGGTTCGACTCGGAGCTCTATCTGAGCGGTGGCATGGGATTCCACAGCAACGACGCGCGCGGAGTCACGGCGCAGGTCGACTCCGCCGACCCGCTCGTGCGCACCTACGGAGCCGAGATCGGCGTGCGCAGCGCCCATTTAAAGGGGCTCCACAGCACCATCGCGTTCTTCTGGCTCGACATCGATTCCGAGCTGCTCTTCGTCGGCGACGCGGGCACCACGGAAGCCACCCGGCCCAGCCGGCGCTACGGCGTCGAGATCGCGAATTACTACAGCCCGACCGAATGGCTGACGTTCGACGCCGACTACTCGCTCTCGCATGCGCGCTTTTGCGATCACGAGACCGAGGGCGATTACATTCCGGGCTCGATCGAGAACGTGGTCGCCGCCGGCGTGAGCGTGCACGATCTGCCCATCCTCTCCGGTCTCTCCGCCGAGCTGCGCGTGCGCTACTTCGGGCCGCGGGCGCTCAACGAGGACGACAGCGTGCGTTCGAACGATTCGATCCTCCTGAACGCGCGGCTGGCCTACCAGATCACCCGCAACTGGGGGGTCAGCCTCGAGGTCTTCAACATCCTGGACCGCAAGGACAGCGAGATCGATTATTGGTACGCCTCGCGCCTCCCGGGCGAGCCGGCGGGGCCGGACGAAGGGGGCTACGACGACGTCCACTTCCATCCCGTATCCTCTGTCTCCGTCCGAGGGGCCCTGACCGCGAGGTTTTGACGGGTGCGGCCTCGTCGAGCGCGCGCCAGGCTACTTCTCGACGGCGATCGAGCTGCGAGCTCGCCGTCGCGACACGACACGCCGCTGTGCTCTCCCACCCGGCCCGGAGAAGTCAGCACGGCGTCGCGAGCGCGCGTGCTCGCCGTGGCTGTGCTGCTGGCCGCGCTCGTGCACGCGTGTGCGCTCGTCGTCGTGCGCTGGCAGCCCGAGCGCACGCCGATCCGCGAGACCCTCGTGAGGATCGTGCACGTCGCAGTGGGGCGAGACGCCGTCGTGGCGGAGCAGCCACCGCGGACAGCGCCCACGCCGCCAACACCCGTCCCCAGGCCCCTCCTCGATCGGATGCCGCGGCCCTCCCCGCGCCCGCGTGCAATCGAAGCGCCCGCTCCGGCGCCGGCCGAGGCGGTGGCTCCCGCCACGAGCGTGCCGCAATCGGAATCCGTCGCGAGCGCGCCGGCGCCGATCGCGCGAGAGACGATCTCCGCCCAGCCGAGATACAGAACCAATCCCGAACCGCCCTATCCGGTCGTCGCGCGGCGGCGTCGGCAGCAGGGCGTAGTACTCCTGTCCGTGCGGGTTGACGTGGCGGGCAGGCCCGAGACGGTCGCGATCCAGTCCAGCTCCGGCTTCGCCGCGCTCGACGAGGCCGCCGTCGCGGCCGTAAAAAACTGGGAGTTCGAGCCCGGGCGGCTCGCGGGAGAGCCCGTGCCCTCGCAGGTGGAGGTGCCGATCCGCTTCGAGCTCGATCGCGACTGACAGCCGGATTTTTCCAGTTTTTGGGGCCCGGCGTGGTATCCAGGCAGCGTGGACCTCGATTCCGCGCGCTGCTATCGCGCCCTCCAGAGCCGGGACCGCCGCTTCGACGGGCGCTTCTTCGTCGGTGTCACGACGACCGGCATCTACTGCCGCCCGGTCTGTCCGTCGCCGACGCCGCGCTCGCACAACGTGCGCTTCTTCGCCTGCGCGGCCGCGGCGCAGGGAGAGGGCTTCCGGCCTTGTTTGCGCTGCCGCCCCGAGACCGCCCCCGGGACCCCGGCCTGGGAGGGGAGCCCGGCGCTGGTGCGTCGCGCGCTGCGGCTGATCGCTCAAGGCGGACTGGACGACGACGATGTCGAGGCTTTCGCGTCGCGCCTCGGTGTAGGAGGCCGGCAGCTGCGCCGCCTCTTCGAGAGCCATCTCGGCGCGAGCCCGGCGGCGGTTGCGCGCGCGAGCCGCGCTCATTTCGCGCGGCGCCTGCTCGACGAGACGGATCTGAAGATCGCGGACGTCGCGTTCTCCGCGGGGTTCCGTGGCTTGCGCCAGTTCAACCATGCGATGCGCGCGGCCTTCCGGGCCGCGCCGCGCGAGCTGCGGGCGCGGCGCAGGCGCGCCGTCGAGAGCGAGGCGGGGCTCGTGTTCCGACTGCCGTATCGCCCACCGCTCGACTGGGGCTCCTTGCTCGGCTTCTTCGCGCTGCGCGCCACGCCGGGCGTGGAAGCCGTCGATGCGAGCGGCTATCGACGCACGCTCCAGCTGGGAGACGTCGTCGGGACGCTTGGCGTGCGCCCCGAGCCGGAGAGCGGGCACGCGGTGCTCACGCTGCGGCTCTCGCGCGTCGAGGGGCTCCAGACGATCGTCGCCCGCGCGCGGCGGCTCTTCGATCTCGACGCCGACCCGCACGAGATCGGCCGCCATCTCGGGCGCAGCGCGTCGCTCGCGCCGCTCGTGCGGCGGCGTCCGGGCCTGCGCGTGCCGGGCGCGTGGGATGGCTTCGAGCTGGCCGTGCGCGCGATTCTCGGTCAGCAGGTGAGCGTGCGCGGCGCCACGACGCTCGCCGGGCGGCTCGTCGCGAGGTTCGGTCGCGCCCTCGGCGAGCCGAGCGAAGCCGGGCTCACGCACCTCTTCCCGAGCGCCGCCGCGCTCGCAGGCGCCGACGTCGCGGCCATCGGGCTCCCGCGCGCGCGTGCCGATGCGATCCGGCTGCTGGCTCGCGCGGTCGCGGACGGCGGCCTCTCGCTCGACGGCGGGCTCGAGCTCGATGAGCTGGTGGAACGTCTGTGCGAGATCCCGGGGATCGGCGCGTGGACGGCGCAGTACGTCGCGATGCGCGCCTGCGGCGAGACGGACGCGTTCCCCACTGGTGACCTCGCGCTGCGCCGCGCCTTCGGCAATGGTCGCGGGCCCGCTCCGGCGGGAGCGTTGCTCGCGGCGAGCGAAGCCTGGAGACCGTGGCGCGCGTACGCCGCGCTGCATCTCTGGGCCGCTGCTTCCCCGACCGTTCGGACTCACGCCCGCGGCCGCGCCCCGCACTAGGAGGTTCCCCATGACCACGCTCGAGATCGCTCGTCACCCGACCCCGCTCGGAAACGTCTGCATGGCCTTGCACGAGGACGCCCTGTGCGCGCTCGCGTTCGAGGACTCCCAGCCACCGCTGCCGTGGATTCTCGAGCGGCGCTTTGGTCGCTACGAGTCGGGCGAGCCGAGCGTCGGCGCGGCGCGCATCGCGCGCGCGCTCGCTGCGTACTTCAGCGGCGAACTGCGCGAGCTCGACGCGATCGCGGTCGATCCGGGCGGCACCGCGTTCCAGCGGGCGGTGTGGAGCGCGCTGCGCGCCGTGCCGGCCGGGGAGACGGTGTCGTACGCGGCTCTGGCCCGCGGGATCGGCCGCCCGGATGCCGCGCGCGCCGTCGGCGCGGCGTGTGGCGCGAACCCCGTCTGGCTCGTGGTGCCTTGTCACCGCGCCATCGGCAGCGACGGCCGGCTCGTGGGCTACGCCGGCGGCCTTCAGCGCAAGGGCTGGCTGCTCCGCCACGAGCAGACGACGCAGGGACTCGTTGCCGCCGGGCGCCGTGGATCCAGCGCGGCTGCCTGATTTCGACCGGCGCTCGGAGCGGAGGCCGCGCCCGGCAGACGGCTCTCCCGGCTTCGACGCCAACGGGGCGCGCGAATCGGTTTCTTTCCCTCGCGCGCTCGGCGGGGTGTAGGCTCGACCCGAGGAACTACCGGATCGGGTTCCCGGAGGCCCCGCTGCGCTGGACCGGGAGCCCGCGAGGTGCCGGGCTTGCGCGTTCGCTTCTGGGGGACTCGGGGTTCGATCGCGAGGCCAGGGCCCACGACGCTTCGCTACGGCGGCAACACCGCGTGCGTGGAGGTGCGGGCCGCCGACGGCACGCTCGTCGTTCTCGACTGCGGAACGGGAGCCTACGCGCTCGGGCGCGAGCTCGCGAACGGCCGCTCGGGCCCCGTGCGCGGACATCTGCTGATCGGTCACACCCACTGGGACCACATCCAGGGCTTCCCCTTCTTCGAGCCGTTCTTCGCCCCCGAGCATCGCTGGTCGGTCTACGCGCCCGGCCGCAGCGGCCGCCAGATCGAAGAGACGCTCGCCGGCCAGATGGCCTACGAGTACTCGCCCATCAACCTGGAGGCGCTGCGCGCCCAGGTCGAGTTCAAGGACCTCACGGAGGGCAGCCTCGAGCTCGGCGGCATCCGCGTCCAAACGCAGTATCTCAACCACCCGGCGCTCACCCTCGGCTATCGGCTCGAGGCCGACGGCGCCACGTTGGTTTATGCGACCGACCACGAGCCCCACTCGCTGCATCCCCACGGCGCCGCTTCTGGAGCCGAGCCGATCCACCATGAGGATCGCCGGCACGCGCGCTTCCTCGCGGGAGCGGATCTCGTGATCCACGACGCGCAGTACACCCTCGGCGAGTTCCCGGAACGGGCGGGCTGGGGACACACGCCCGTGGAACGGGCCGTGGACTACGCGATCCTCGCCCGCGCGAAGCGCCTCGCGCTGTTCCACCACGATCCGGATCGCCGCGACGAGCTCGTCGATGGGATCCTCGAGGCCGCGCGCCAGCGTGCGGTCGGAGCCGGGTCGGCGCTGGAGGTCTTCGCCGCCGCCGAGGGTCGGGTGATCGAGCTCGCGGGCGATGCGAGGCAGTCTCAGCGCAGCACGCTCAAAGCGGGGTCGGCGCTGCTCGCCGCGAAACGGCCTCGCGACTCGGTCCTGATCGTAGACGATGATCCGCATCTGGTGGCGCTGCTCGAGGCGACGCTCGAGAGCGAAGGCGTGGACGTCCTCACCGCTTCCGACGGCGAATCGGCGCTGCGCCTGGCGCGCGAGAAGCGCCCGCGCTTGATCCTGCTCGACATGCATCTTCCGGGGCGCGATGGGCTCGAGGTGTGCCGCAGGCTGCGCGCCGATGACGTCGAGTTGTTCGCGGACGTTCCGGTCCTGATGCTGACGGGAGCGAAGCTCGAGGAGAAGGACCTGATCGACGCCTTCCGAGCGGGGGCGACGGACTATCTGACGAAGCCGATCAAGCCCACCCTGGTGCGTTCCCGCGTGCGCGGCTGGCTGCTGCGGACCGCCGCGAGGGCGTGACGCGTGAACGAGCGAAACGAGGGCGCGTCTCGCGGGGAGGGCGCGGCGAGCCTGCGCGAGGAGTCGGCCCATGCGCGTCTTCTCGAGCAGGTCGCCGTCGCCGCCAACAGCAGCGCGACGAGCGACGCTGCGCTCCAGACCTGTCTCGATCTCGTCTGCACGCACGTGGGCTGGCCCGTGGGACACGTCTACCGCCGCGCCGAGGACGGCAGCCCCGAGCTGATTCCGACGACGATCTGGCACCTCGACGACCCCGTGCGCTTCGCGGCGTTTCGCGAGGTGACCGAGAGGACTTGCTTGAGCGCGGGAGTCGGTCTACCCGGCCGCGTGCTCGCGAGCGGGGAGCCCACCTGGATCCCGGACGTCATGCAGGACGAGAACTTCCCCCGCGCGAAGCTCGCGCAAGACATCGGGGTCCGCGCCGCGTTCGGCTTTCCGATCCTGGTGGGCTCCGAGATCGCCGCGGTGCTCGAGTTCTTCGCGGCCCATTCGAGCCCCCCGAACCCGCGGCTGCTCGAGGTGATGGGGCACGTGGGGACGCAGCTCGGCCGCGCCGTGGAGCGCGAACGCGCCGCGCGCGCGCTGCACCAGAGCCAGAAGCGCTACGAGAGCATCTTCCAGCTCGCGCCGGTCGGCATCTGGGAGGAGGATTATTCCGAGGTGCTCGCCGCGCTCGGCGCGCTGAAGGCGCAGGGGGTGACGGATCTGCGCCGTCACTTCGCGGAGCATCCCGAATTCCTGCGTCAGGCGGCCGGCATGGTGAAGGTCCTCGACGTGAACCAGGCCGCCCTGCGCATGGCGGGCATTCCGCACAAGGGGTTCGTGCTCGGCACGCTCGATCAGCTGTTTGGCCGGCAGTCGCTCGATCTGCTGCGCGAGGAGCTGATCGCGATCTTCGAAGGCAAGACCTTCTTTCAAGCCGAGTCCAGCAATCGCACGCTGCAAGGAGAGCGGCTCGACACCCAGGTATCGCTCGCGATCCCTTCGGAGCGGTCGGACTTTCGCAACCTTCTCGTGTGTACGGTGGACGTCACCGAAAGAACTCGCGCCCAGGAAGAGCGCGCCGCGCTCGAGGCGCGCATGCGCGAAGCCCAACGCCTCGAGAGTCTGGGCATGCTCGCGGGCGGCCTCGCCCACGACTTCAACAATCTGCTCGCCGTGATCCTCGGGAACAGCCGGCTCGTGCTCGGAAGCCTGCCGCGCGAGTCTCCACTCGCGGGCAAGCTCCGGGAGATCCGCTCGGCGGCCGAGCACGCCGCGGACCTGACCGATCAGATGCTGATCGCCGCGGGCAAGCGCTCGCAGGTGCGCGCCTCGATCGACCTCGCCGGGCTCGTCGACGGCCTGCTCGACCTCTGCCGCAGGTCGCTGCCTGCGAACGCCACGCTGCGCAGCGAGCTCGCGAGAGACGTCCCGCCCGTGGAGGGAGACGCCGTGCAGCTGCGTCAGGTGGTGCTCAATCTGGTGACCAACGCGGGCGAAGCGCTCGCAGGCGAGGCGGGAATCGTCAGCTTGCGCGTGGGCCGCGCGCGGTTCGAGGCCGCGGATCTCACGGGCGCGATCGGAGCGCCCGATCTCGCCGCCGGGGAATATGTGTGCCTCGAGGTGTCCGACACGGGCATGGGAATCGCCGCGGAGAACCAGGCACGCCTCTTCGAGCCTTTTTTCACGACCAAGTTCACCGGGCGCGGGCTCGGTCTCGCCGCGGTGCTCGGCATCGTGCGGAGTCATCGCGGAGCAATCCAGCTCGAGAGCCATCCCGGCGCCGGAGCCCGCTTCCGTGTGCTGCTTCCGCTGCAGGCGGAAGGTACGCGCAGCGAGCCCGTGCCTTCCGAGCGCGCCGCCGTGGAGGTCGGCACGGGCCACATCCTCGTCGTCGACGACGACGAGCCGGTCCTGCGGCTCATGCAGGCCTTCCTCGAGGACGCGGGCTTCGAGGTGACGACCGTGCTCGGAGGGCGCGCGGGCATCGAGGCGATCCGTCGCGCACCGGAGCGCTTCGACGCGCTCGTCCTCGATCTCGTCATGCCCGACGTCGGCGGCGCACGCGTGTTCGAGGAGATCCGCCGGATCTGCCCCGATCTGCCGGTGATCCTCGTCAGCGGCTACGCCGAGGAGGAGGCGCGCAGCCTGCTGGGTGAGGGCAGCAGCGCGAGCTTTCTGCACAAGCCCTTCGAGCCCGAGCAGCTGATGCAGCGCCTGCGGGCGGCCTTCGCGTCGAAGCGGGTCTGACTACGCGAGCGACGCTCGCGCGCGGCCGAGCGCCGCCACGGCTCGCGTTCGCTGGTCGTCCGTCGCCGGGGAGTGCGTGCGTCGCGCCCGCTCGAGGATCTCCTCGATCGTCTCGAGCTGTGCCGCGAGCTCGACGAAGCCGTAGGAGCCGGAGGTCCCCTTGAGCCGGTGGGCGAGACGCCATGCCTCTTCGACGGCGCCGGCCGCTCCTGCGCCAGCCGGGGCTTCGAGCAACGCCGCGAGCGCGTCGAGCTGTTCGGGAAGCGCGCGGCGATAGGCGGCGCGCAGCGCGGCGAGCTTGTCTTCGAACACCGCGGCGGGATGTCGTGCGGTCGGGTCCGTCACAAGTCACTCCTCGTTGCGGCGCAGCCGGGTGCTCGCCTACGCAATCACCTCGGCCTCGAGGTCGACGCCGCCGCGCACGTCGGTGATGCGAGCGCGGCGCAGCTCGCCGGGGCGGCACGCGCCGCGCAGCAGCACGCCGCCGTCGATCTCGGGCGCCTGCGACGCCAGACGCGCCTGCGCGACGTGCGGTCCGGTGGCGTCGACCAGCACGTCGAGCTCGCAGTCGACGAGCGACGCGAGCTTGCCCGCGAGGATCGCGTGCTGGATCTCGAGCAGACGCTTGTGGCGGGAGCGCGCAACCGCGCGGGGGACTTTGTTCGGGAGCAGGAACGCCGCCGTCCCGGCTTCGTCCGAGTAGCGGAAGCAGCCCAGTCGGTCGAAGCGCGTCTCGCGCACGAAGTCGCAGAGCGCCTCGAAATCCTCTTCGGTCTCGCCCGGAAAGCCCACGATGAAGGTGGTGCGCAGGGTGAGTCCCGGGATGTTCGCGCGCAGCTTCTCGATCAGCCGACGCTGTCGTTCGGCCGTGACGCCACGTTTCATGGCACGCAGCAGGCGATCGCTCGCGTGCTGGAGCGGCACGTCGACGTAGGGAAGCACGCGGCGACTCGTCGCGAGCACCTCGACGAGCTCGTCGCTGACGGCCGTGGGATAGACGTAGAGCAGGCGGATCCACGCGAGGCCCTCGACGTCGTCGAGCCGGCGCAGCAGGCGCGCGAGCTTGGGTCGTCCGGGAAGGTCCTTGCCCCAGGACGTCTGGTCCTGCGCGACCAGGTTCAGCTCTTTCACGCCCGCCGCGGCGAGTGCCTCGCACTCCAGGACCAGCGATTCGAGCGTGCGGCTCTGGAACTTGCCGCGGATGCCCGGGATCGCGCAGAAGCTGCAGACGCGGTCGCAGCCCTCGGAGGTCTTTACGTAGGCCGAGTGTCCGGGGCCGATCAACAGACGCGGCGAGCGGTGATCGTAGAGATGCGTGCGGCGCGCTTCGACGTAGAGGCCGCGCGAACGGCCGGCGAGCACTTCCGCGAGGATCTCCGGCACGTTCGGGTACTGGCTCGTGCCGATGAAGGCATCGACATCGGGCAGATCCTTCGCGAGCTCGTCGCCATAGCGCTGCGGCATGCAGCCGGTGACGAGCAACGCCCGCAGCCGGCCGGACTCACGCAGGTCGGCCACGTCGAGAATCGCCTGGATCGACTCCTCGCGCGCGCTCTCGATGAAGGCGCAAGTGTTCACGATCGCGACGTCGGCGTCCTCGAGGCGCTCGGCGATGGCGAACTGGGAGAGCGAGAGGGCGCCCAGCATGACCTCGGTGTCGAGCTGGTTCTTCGGGCAGCCGAGCGAGCGGAAGTGGACGGCTGCACGGGGGATCGGCGCTCTGGCGGTGCGGGGCATGGGGCGGCGAGGGTACAGCGGCGCGCGCGCCGTGCCACACGGGCGATTCAGAAGCTGTACTTGACGCGCAGGAAGACGCGATCGTTCTGGGCGAACGGGTCGAGCAGGCCGTTCGAGTCGGTTCCCTCCAGGAAGATCTGGATGCCGACGCCGGCGGAGAGGCCGTCGCGGATGTCGTAGTCGCCCGAGAAGCGCAGCACGCTCCCGTCCTGCGCCTTCTCGCCGATCACGATGGCGAGCGCGGTGGTGTGCAGCCTCGCGTGCCACCAGTCGGCGCTCCAACGCAGGGCCGTCTCGACGGTGTCGCGCCGCGCGAAATCCGGAAAGCCCTTCATCGAGCCCTCGAAATCGTCGAGGTGCCGGTTCACGATCTCGAGGGCGAAGGTGTTCTCGGCGATGCCGTAGTACTCGAGGCCGAGCATCGCATCGATGCGCGTCTTCTTGCCCGTGGTCGCGAAGTCGATGCCGTCGAGAACCGCGAGCTCGGCCTTCACGAGCCAGGAGCCGAACGCATAGTCGCCGCCGACACCGCCCAGTAGCACCCGGCTGTGCTTCATCTGGAAGCCGCCGGGCACCTGGCTCGTGGGGTCGAGGCGCGGCACGTCCTCGTAGGCGTCGGCGAAGTGGAAGGAGAGGTCCCAGCCCTCGAAGTTCCCGCTCACGGCGGCCGCCCACTGGGAGTGCCTGGCGCTGAAGCCGCTCGACGTGGTCTCGGGCGGGAGCGGAGCAGGGGCCGGGAAGAAGTCGCTGCCGTACGGGGGGTCCAGGCTGAAGCGGATCTCGGGGATCGCGATGCCCGTGACGCTCCAGCCCGGGTGCGGGTAGTAGCTGAGCTTCGCCATGCCGACCGGCAGCCGCAGGTCGACGAGATCGAGAAGTCCCGGCTCGCGGTTGTCGACGGGATTGAGCACGTCGAGCACGCGCAGCGTGTCGGAGCGTCCCCAGTTCACGATCTGCCTGCCCAGCTTGAGATCGAGCGCAGGCAGCAGGGGACCCTCGACCCAGAGCTCTCCCACATCCGCGTCCCATTCGTAGCTGTTCAGCACCTGGTTGGTGTACTCGCCGCGCCCGTTGATGAGATAGGCGAAATCGTAGAACCCGGAGCCGGCGGCGCGCGCCTGCCAATCGCGGGGCAGGTCGAGATCGAGCTGGAGGCCGGCTCGCGTGCGCAGGCCGATGAGGCCCTGGTAGTCCGTGCCGCTCGAGGAGTGATGGTCCTGAACCGCGAAGGCCTCGGTGATGGACACGTCGCCGGAGAGCTCCCACCAGCGTTCGGGGCCCGCCGGCTCGGACTCGGACTCGGACTCGGACTCGGATCCGGACTGGCTCGGCTCGGGCTCTCCCGATGGGAAGCCATCGTCCTCGAAGCCGCCCATGATGTCTTCGGGGTCTTCGCC
>Ga0210377_10003413_pt1 | contig 13695 bp, 20 predicted proteins | sample PLM4_65_b1redo_FD_155480 | JGI IMG/M metagenome (GOLD analysis project Ga0210377, IMG submission 155480) | Groundwater sediment microbial communities from an aquifer in East River, Colorado, USA - PLM4_65_b1 redo | ecosystem: Environmental > Terrestrial > Soil > Riparian zone | place: USA: East...
GTGTCCTGGCAGGGGCCCCGAAACACGTCGCGACCCCTCCCCCCTACCGTGGGCCCGCCCGTGCCTAACCCGCGCACGCCGTCGCACCTCAAGGTCGTCCGGGGCACCGAGCGCAAGGACCGCGCCAATCCGTCCGAGCCCTCGCTGACCGTCGCACCGTCGAACGTCCGACCGCCCGCCTGGCTGGAGCTGTCGCCGCTCGCCCGTCGCGCCTGGCACGACCTGGTCCCGCTGCTGCGTGGCATGGGCGTCCTGACGAGGGCCGACCGGGTCGCCCTCAGCCTGCTGTGCGAGGCGCTGGCGTCGTACGTCACCGCCCACCAGATCGCCGCCAAGGAGGGCTCGACCTACGAGACCACCAGCGAGACGGGCGGCACGATGATCCGCGCCCATCCCGTCGTGGCCATGGGCGCCGAGTCCGTCCGCTTCGCTAAGACGATGCTGAGTGAGTTCGGCCTGACGCCTGCCGCACGGTCCAAGGTCAGCCGCGTCGGGTCCGGGCAGAAGGACCCGACCCAGGAATGGCTGGAGGGCGCGGGATGAGCCGGCTGTATTGGCTGTCCGTCCTGTCTCGGATCAACACCTGGTGCCAGTGCGAAGGCGTCGGGTGCGAATGGTGCTGCCTGGGCTTCCGCCGATGACCTGGCTTGCCCGATTGGTCGGTCGTGAGCGTAGCTACCACGCCTTCTGCTCGACGTGCGGATCGCCGATGCAGTGGACCGAGACTGGCCAGTACGCAACCGGGATCGGTACTCCGCTGCGCCATTCGTTCGACGTCACCACGGGTCAGCCGGTCGAATCGGGCTTTGCCATCTACGCCTGCACCACGGCGCAGCTCAAGAGTGGGCATGATCTGGTCTGGGGTGACGCGTTCACGAGACCTCGCCGATGACCGTCGCCATCCTAGCCCTCAGTTGGTTCGCGACAGGCCTGCTAGTTCTGCGCCCCGGACGCTACGTCCTGCGCTGGCTGGTGAGCGTGGCATGGTGGCTCGGATCAATCACCGCCTGTGTCGTCGTCGCGTGGCTGCTCTGATGACGGCTGTCTCAACCCTCGCCCCGCGAGCACGCCAGCGGATGCAACCGCCCGAGCGTCCTGACCGCGTCACGCAGTACGCACTCGACGTCGTCGCCGGGCGGATCGTCACGGGGCAACTCGTGCGCAAGGCCTGCGAACGTCACCTGGCCGACCTCGCGACGGGCGCCGCGCGCGGACTGCACTTCGACGTTCAGGCCGCCGAGCGGGCGATCGCGTTCACGGGCCTGCTCAAGCACTACAAGGGCGAGTGGGCGGGCCAGCCGATCCACCTCGAGGGCTGGGAGGCGTTCGCGCTCGGCTCGCTGTTCGGCTGGAAGCGGGCCGACGGCACCCGGCGGTTCCGCTCGCTCTACCTCGAGGTCGCGAAGAAGAACGGCAAGACCTTGCTGGCTGCGATCATCGCCATCCTCCTGGCGTTCTTCGACAACGAGCCGGGCGCCGAGGTGTACGCGATCGCCACGAAGCGCGACCAGGCCAAGCTCGTGTGGACCGACGGGAAGCACCTGGTCGAGAAGAACCCGACCCTGAAGCAACGGATCCGCTCGTTCGCGCTGTCGCTGGCCGACGACGCCAGCTCGTCGTTCTTCCGACCGCTCGGGCGCGATTCGGGCGAGGGCGAGCAGGGCATCAACGCGCACGGGGCGATCGTCGACGAGCTCCACGTCATCGAGGACCGTGACGACATCGACAACGTCGAGACCGCCATGGCCGCCCGCCGCCAGCCGGTCATCGTGAAGATCACCACCGCCGGCAAGAAGCGGGCCTCGGTCTGGTGGGAGGAGCGCTCGGACGCGCTCGCGGTGATCGAAGGTCGAGCGACCGACGACGCGATGCTGATCCTGATCTACACGCTCGACGAGGGCGACGATCCGTTCGACGAGGCGGTCTGGCCGAAGTCGAACCCCAACCTCGGGGTCAGCGTCAACGTCGACTTCCTGCGTGACCAGGCGGCCAAGGCCAGGCGATCGCCGGGCAAGCTCGCGGCCTATCTCCAGCTGCGGATGAACGTCCCGACCCAGCAGTCGGTCAAGGCGATCGCCATGGACGTCTGGGACGCCAATGACGGGCTCTTGCGTGACGACGCTGGCAATGTCGCCGAGACCTACGAGGAGTGGGCCAAGCGCGTCGTCCCGCAGGGCGCCTCGGGCTTCGGGGGGCTCGACCTGGCGTCGGTCCGCGACCTGACCGCGGACCTCGACGTGTTCCGCGACGACGAGGGCTTCGTCAACGTGCTGGGCCGGTTCTACTGCCCCGAGGAGGGCGTCCAGGCACGATCGCAGAGCGACGGCGTGCCGTACGCCGACTGGGTCCGCGACGGCTGGCTGATCGCCACGCCCGGCAACGTCACCGACTACGAGTTCGTCCGCGAGGCCCGCAAGGCGGCTGCGGAAGAGCACGAGATCGTCGAGATCGGGTTCGACCGCTGGAATGCCACCCAGCTGACGACCCAGCTGCAGCAGGACGGCGCGACGTGCGTGGCCATCCCGCAGACCCACGCCGGGCTCGGAGCTGGCTGGCGCGAGCTCGAGCGGCTCCTCCTAGAGACCAAGATCCGCCACGGTGGACACCCGATCCTGCGCTGGATGGCCGGCAACGTCGAGGTCGAGACCGACGCCGCCGGCAACCAGAAGCCGTCGAAGGCGAAGAGCTCGGAGCGGATCGACGGCATCGTCGCGCTCAACATGGCGATCGCCCGCCTGATCGTCCACGCACAAGAGGAAGCGGTCGAGCCGTGGATCATCGCGCGGTGACGAGACTCCGCGCCTGGCTGCGCACTCGCGGCGTGATCGTCGTCATGCTCGCCCTCGGTCTCGCCGCCGTCGCCCTCATCGTGGCCGGGATCTCGATGATCTTCCTGCCCGCGGGGCTCATTGCGAGCGGCCTCGCCCTCTTCGGCATCCTGACGTTCAACCCGGCTACGGTGAGGAAGCTGACATGGCCGCGCTGATCGAGCGGATCGCTCCGCCGCGGGTCGCCGGCGACGTCAGCTCGTTCGACGACTGGGTCGGCCTGTGGGGACTCTCTGGGCTCGGCGCGATGCTCCAGACCACGATGGCGAACCAGCAGGAGGAGACGCCCAACGGAACGTTCGCGAGCCTCGTCGCCAGCGGCTACCTGCGCAACCCGGTCGTCTTCTCGTCGCTGGCCATCCGGGCACGGCTGTTCTCCGATGCGACCTTCCGGTTCCAGCAGATGCTCAACGGCCAGCCCGGCAATCTGTTCGGGACGTCGGCGCTGACGATCCTCGAGCGCCCCGAGCCTGGCAAGACGACTCGCGACCTGCTGCAGAGCGCCATCCTCGATGCCGACCTCGGCGGCAACGGCTTCCTGCTCGGCCGGACTGATGCGATCCGCCGCGAACGGCCCGATTGGATGACGATTGCCTACGGCTCTCGCGGCCGGGCGACAGAGCTCGGCTCGTGGGACCCGGACGCCGAGATCATCGGCTTCGGCTACCACCCGGGCGGCTACGGCTCGGGCGAGCAGGTCATCACCTTCGGACCCGACGAGGTCTGCCACTTCGCGCCGACCAAGGATCCGCTCGCCCGCAACCGCGGCATCAGCCTGCTCACCGCCGGCCTGCAGGAGATCATGGCCGACAACGGCGCGACGCGCGGCAAGCTCGCCTTCTTCAACAACGCGATGACCCCGAACCTCGCGGTCAAGTTCCCGCCGGCGATGAAGAAGGCCGACGCGCTCGAATGGATCGAGCTTGCCGAGCAGGAGCACCGTGGGATCACCCGCGGGTTCAAGACGATCTGGTTCGGCGGCGGCGTCGAGCCCGTCCCGATCGGGCTCGGCTTCGGGCCCGAGGGCATGGACTACGCGAAGATCCAGGGCCGCGCCGAGACGCGTATCGCCGCGCTGACCGGGATGCACCCAGTCGTCGCCGCACTGTCCGAGGGCCTCCAGGGCAGCTCGCTCAACGCCGGCAACTTCGGCTCCGCCGCCCGCCTCGTGGGCGATGCCACCCTCCGGCCCCTGTGGGGCGACATGGCCGGCTCGCTCGAGACGATCGTGCGGCCGCCCAGGCCGAGCGTGCGCCTGTGGTTCGACGATCGGGGCGTCGCCTTCCTGCGCTCCGACGTCGCCGACCAGGCCGACATCATCCAGAAGAACGCAGCCACGATCGGGCAGCTCACCAAGGATGGCTTCACGCCGGAATCGGCAGTCGCCGCGGTGGTCACGGGCGACATGAACCTGCTCGTCCACACCGGGATGACCTCGGTCCAGCTGATCGCGCCCCTGTCGCAGCCGGCAGCCGCCTACCGGGCGGTCCGCGAGTTCTGGTCGATCGACGTGCCCTACAAGTCGATGGGTGCGATCGCCGCAGATGCAATCGTGCCAGCGGGCCACCCGATTCTCACGGCCTATCCCAGCATGTTCGAGCCCGTAGCGGAAGTACCACTGCTGCCAGCCCGGGCGGGCGGACCCGGGCAGATCGTCAGCCGCGAGCAGGTCGTCGCCAAGCGGATCGAGCTGCTGCGCCTCGGTGAGCCGGCCGGGCACAACAGCATCGCCCGCGCGCTCGCCGTCAGTCCCGACACGGTGCGGCGCCGGCTGCGCGACGCGAACTAGCGAGCCTGCACACCCCCATTTGCGACTAGCTGCACCCCTAGACCTGCCACCCCTGCGGCAGCGCAGGCTCCGCGGCGATGCCAGCAATCGAGTCCAACGAGACGGGCCCCGTCGACGAACCCCTGGATGCGCCTGCCGAGGACAACCCTGCTCCTGACCCGGAGAGCGTGGATCCCGACGAGGCCATCACGGAACCGACCGGCGCGCTCATCGCCCCGCGGTCATACCGCCACGTCACCAAGGCGCTGCACGAGCGCCCCTGGGCGATCCAGCCGCAGGTACTGACGTTCATGGTCGACCTGCTGCGCAACCGGGTGGCCGGCGTCGTGCTGTCGTCCGATGAGATCGACGAGCGCCTGGCGGCGGCGAAAGCGCAGAACGGCGATCGCACGGGCGCGGCACTGGCCGGGTCGGTGGCCGTGATCCCGATGTACGGCCTGATCACCCAGCGCGAGAGCCTGATGACCGCCATGTCGGGCGGCACATCGATCGACGAGCTCCGCTCGTTCCTCAGATCCGCACTGGTCGATCCGGCCGTCCAGGCGATCGTGTTCGACATCGATTCGCCCGGTGGGTCGGTCGATGGCGTGCCCGAGTTCGCGGCCGAGCTCCGTTCCGCGCGGAACGGCCCGAAGCCCATCGTCGGCCAGGTCAACACGCTGTGCGCGTCAGCCGCCTACTGGCTGGCCTCGAACATGACCGAGATCGTCCTGACATCGTCGGGCGAGGTCGGCTCGATCGGCGTCTACGCGGCCCACGAGGACGTGAGCGAGGCCGAGGCCAAGGCGGGCGTCAAGACCACGCTCATCTCGGCCGGCCCCTACAAGACCGAGGGCAACCCGTTCGAGCCGCTCAATGACGAGGCTCGGCTCGCGATCCAGGACCAGGTCGACGCGTTCTACGGGATGTTCCTGTCGGACGTCGCCCGTGGCCGCGGCACAACCGTCAAGGCAATCGCGGCCGACTACGGCAAGGGCCGCACGCTCCTGGCGCGCGATTTCGTGCAGGGCGACCGGACTGTCCCGGGCGCTCTCACCGCCGGCATGGTCGACCGCATCGACACGCTCGAGGCGACGGTCCTCCGACTCCAGCCCAAGGCGACCGGGAAGCGACCCGGCGCCGCAGTCATCCCCATCAACCGGGCGGCGATCGCCGCCTCGATCGGCCACCCGGACACGGGCTGGAACAAGCGCATGGAAAGGAAGATCCGATGACGATGACCAAGGCGGACCTCGACCAGCTGCGGGGCCTCGACGCCTATGAGACCACCGACGCGGAGTTGCGGGCGCGCCTCGCCGAGCTCGACGCGGAGGCGGACGGCAAGCCCTTCACCGCAGCGCAGCGCGAGGAGTTCGAGGCGATCTCCGGCACAGATGGTCTCCTCGACAGCGTGAGCGCGACCATCTCCGAGCTCAAGATCCGCGGCCGGGTCATCGAATCGGTCGTCGAGGGCAACGCCCGCGGCGTGGAGCGCGAGGCGGCCACCACGTTCGGCCTGCCGAACATCGTCAAGGCGCCCGACAACATCTTCGACATGGCCGCGTACCGGACGCGCGCGCGCAGCATCGACGAGCTGCCGGCGCTCTACCGCGATGGCGCGATGCGCGCCCTCGAGCGCGCGGAGTTCCCGACCGCGAGCAAGGCGAAGGCCCAGGAGGCGGTCGCGAAGCTCCTCATCCCGACCCGGCATCGCGACCCCGGCACGGTCGCCAAGCACATCCTCGGGACCGGCTCACCGCAGTACGCCGAAGCGTGGGGCATCTACGCCACCCGCGGGATCAACGCGGTGCCGGATCGCTTCCGGGCCGTCCTCCAGACCTACTCGGACGCCGACGGCGGCTATGCGCTCCCGTTCACGATCGACCCGACGTTCGTCAACGTCTCGGACGGCTCGGTCAACCCGCTTCGGCAGCCGGACTGGGCGCGAATCGAGACGATCACCACGAAGGAATGGCAGGCCGTCACGACCGCCGGGATGACCGCGGCGTACAAGGCGAGCGAGGTGACCGCGACGACCTCCTCCGCGCCGGCCGACGTCGGCAACCCGACCATCACCCCGATCGAGGCGAGCTCCTTCGCTTCCTTCACCGCGGCCTATCAGGAGGACTACGGCTCCGCCGCGATCGCGGCCGAGATCGGCCGCATGGTCGTCATCGCGAAGGATGACCTCGAGGCGACCAAGTTCTTCATGGGCTCCGGGACCAACGAGCCGGACGGCATCGTCGCCCGCCTGATCACCGACACGACCTCGATCGTCACCACGATCACGGACAACGTGTTCGCGCTCGCCGACATCGACAAGCTCATCGGCGCGGTCCCGCCGCGCTTCCGGTCCCGCTCGAAGATGGCCGCCAACATGGCCATCCTCCAGCTTGTCCCGGCGTTCGGCACGGCGGGTCAGCCGGCCGACTCGATCTACAACCCGATCAGCGGGACGCTCCGCGGCTACACGATCGCCGAGGCGTCCGCCATGGACGACGTCGCGACCGACGCCAAGGAGATCGTCCTGATGGGCGACTTCGCGTACTTCGTGATCGTCGACCGCCTCGGCGTCACGAGCGAGTACATCCCGAACCTGTTCGACGGCGACGGGAAGCCGCTCAGCGAGCGCGGCATCCTCGTCCGCTGGCGCAACGACACCGGCCTCCTGTCGGTCAACGCCTTCCGGCTTCTGAAGGTCCAGTAACCAGAGACGCGCTGGTGGGTCCGGCAACCTCCCCCGGGCCCACTCGCGTCGGAAGGAGCCACGATGGCTGAGAAGCGCATCCGGTCCGAGGTCGCGTTTTGGGTCGCCAACGCGACCTTCTATCACAACGGGAATGTGCTAGTCCTGGCGGGCCACACGGTGGCCGCCGGGCATCCGTTGCTCAAGGGCAAGCAGCACCTGTTTCGGCCGTTCGAGCCCACCTGGCCGCTGCCCGGTGCGGAGCCCGAGCCGGAGCCCGAGCCCGAGCCGGAGCCCGAGCCTGAACCTGAACCCGAGCCCATCCCGGAGCCGGAGCCGCCCGCGGAGCTCGAGCCGTGAGCCTGCTGGTCCGGAGCGTGCCGATTGTCACGGCTGCCGATGGCACCGACCTCACCACGATCCGGCTGGGGCCCTGCGTGCTCCGTCTGATCCGGTTCGAGCTCGGCACGCTGTCGACCCCCGACATCACGATCACCGAGGAGGACGGCGGCAAGACGATCCTGTCGGTTGCCGCGGTCGCCGCGGACAAGGACTACATGCCGACCATGCTCGGCCAGACCACGGGCGGCGTGGACGTGGTGGGTGCCGGCGTTCCGATGCCCGTGCTCGATCGCCTCCAGATCGTGGTCGCCGGTGGTGGCGACACGCTGAGCGGGCGCCTGATCTTCTTCTACGAACATTGAGGGCTCGGCCGTGGCCGTTCCCCTCCTGGCCGTCGTCCACGACTGGTACTGCCCTAACTGCGGGCTGACCGATCAGACGCGCGAGGCGCTGCCCCATTCGCGCTACCACACCTGCCCGAAGCTCCGGTTCCTCTCGGCCCCGATGCTGCCGGTCGGGACGAAGGCGAAGGTGGAGCTGAACGAGCGCGCCGACTACGTCAACGGGGACAACGTCCAGCTCGACCCCGAACTCGGGCGGCCGGTCATGAGCATCGTCACCACCCGGGACAACGGCACGGACGCTCTCGTCTTTGCGCCGTGCGCCACCGTGAAGATAGGAGCCTAGAACATGGTCGAGCCCGGAACCGTCACCGCCACGGCCCACGATGCGACGGTCGTGAGCGTCGACAACATCCCGGCCCTGGAAGAGGCGCTCGAGGCGGCCCGCCAGCGCGCCCGGGATGACGAACCCCATCGCGCGCTGCGGGCCGCAGAAGCGAAGGCCGACCAGCAGCGCGCCCACCTGGCCGATGCCGAGGCCGAAGTCGCCCGCCTGCGGGCAGAGCTGGAGGGCTAGATGGCCTGGAGCAACAGCAAGGTCTTCGTCCCGTTCATCGAGGACGCGCTTGAGAATACGTCCGCGTTCGCTCTCGCCGCAGACGTGCCCAAGGCCGCCCTATACGACAACGACATCACTCCGGACAACACCGTCGCCACCGCGAATAGCATCTACAACGCCGGCCAGTGGACCGCCGCCGGCAATGAAGTCGCCGACGGGACCAACTGGGACGCCGGCGGCGAGCCCATCACGACGCCCACCTTCGTGCCGACGACCAACGTCCTCAAGTTCGACGGCGACAACACGCCGCAGGGCGGCGCGTCCTGCACCCTCGCCAACGTCTTCGGCTGCCTGGTCCACGACTCGAGCGTCGCCAACCACGGCCTCTCCTATCACTACTTCGGCGGCTCCAACGGGGTCACGGGCGGCACGTTCACCGTGATCTGGCACGCCTCCGGCATCTTCACGATCACCCTGACCTAGAGGCCAGCGCATGGCCATCTCGCTTCACACCCCGGGCTCTTGGGTTGCCGCCAACGCGACGACCCAGACGGTCACGCTGCCGACCCACTCCACGGGCGACATGTTGCTCGTGCGGGTCGGGTTCAAGCACGCCACGATGCCCACAACCGTTACCTGCGGGACGGCGGGTTGGAACAAGCTCGGCGAGACCAACGGCACGGGCGGGGCATCGTCCAACGGCGGCGGCGGTGTGCAGGTCGCTGTCTTCTGGAAGGAAGCGACCTCTGACGCCGAGACCGATCCTGTCATCACGTTCAACGCCGGGGTGACTGCCGCTACTCCGTCCGCCGCGGTGGCGATGGCCTACTCCAAGGGCGCGGGCGAGTCGTGGGTCACGCCAGAAGGAGCTGGCACTGCTATCGCGGCGGCGACCAGCATCTCGGACGCCATCGACTCGCACGTCTCGGCTACCTCCGGCGACTGGATCGACGAGTTCCACGTCACCAACGACAACACGACCCTGACGGTCCCCACGTTCACGCAGACCGGCCTGACCCTGGCGGCTGTCACCGAGTCCCCGGCAGCGGCTCTCTCCTCTGGGACGTCGAACGACATCTCGGCGGACGGGTGCTTCAGAAACGCGACGGCCGGGACATCGAGTGCAGCGGCCGTCATCACCGGGACGAACAGCGCCGCTGACCTGGGTGCGGGGTGGACGACGCGCCTCCGGGTCGCGGTCGCCGACACCGCCCCGGCCGAGCTCGCCTCCGGGATCGCGGAGGCCTATCCCGCCACGGTCGCTGGGACGACGACGGCCGAGCTCGCAGCTGCCACGGGCGCCGCATACGACGCCACGGTGACGAAGGCGGCTACACCAGCCGCCGGGCTCGGAGCCGGGTCGGGCGCTGCGTATGACGGGACGGTCGCCGGCTCTGTGGCGGCCGGCCTCGGGGCGGGAACCGGCGAGGCCTTCGATGCCACGGTCGAGACTGGTGGCCTTTCCGACACCGCCGATGCCGAGGTTGCGGTCGCGACCGGCGAGGCGTTCAACGCGACGGCTGCGACCGCGCCTGCGGCCGGGCTGGCGTCCGCTACCGGGGCCGCGCTCGATGGCAGCGTTCAGGTCCAGGCAAACGTCGGCGTCGCGGCTGGTTCCGGCGATGCCTACGCGGCCACGGTCGCGGCTGCACCCTCAGCCGGCCTCGCTGCCGGGACGGGTGCCGCGTATCCCGCCACGGTCGCGGCCAGCATTCCGGCCGGCCTTCCGTCCGCGACGGGCGAGGCGTTCGATGCGACGGTCTCGACTCTCACCAACGAAGAGGCCGACGCCGGCCTGGCGACGGGCACCGGGGACGCCTACGCCGCCACGACGCAGGTGAGCGCCAGCGTTTCCGCCGCCGCCGCTCTCGGGGCTGCATACGACGCCACGGGTGCCGTGGTCGCCTTCCTCGAGGTGGCCGCTGGGACGGCAGCCGCCTATGACGCGACGGTGGAGGTTGGTCAGGCTGCCGTCGCCGAGGTGGCCGCAGCCTCCGGTTCTGCGTATGACGCGACGATCGCGATCGGCGTGCCGGCCGGACTGGCAGCCGTGACGGGTGCCGCCTACAGCGCTCTCGGCCTGGGCGATGTTCTGCCGGGCCTCGCCGCCCGGATGAGCCTCGCCTACGGCGACCGGGCGATCTACGTCGCCGTTCCGCGCGAAACGGACATCGTCGATGGCTAGGAGCCACCGATGATCCATCTGACGGTCATCGTCGCCAACGTCGACGAGCTGCTCGACGCCGAGGCGTACGGCGCCGGCGCCCTGCTCCGCTGGGAGAGCTCGGCGACCATCGACGGGATCTACGTCGAGGGCGGGACCGAGGCGCTCGTCGCGGGCACGCTCCTGTACGACATCTGGGACGACGCCGGCACGACGACGACCTGGTATCGGACTCGCGTCTCGGACTCGACCGCCGCCACGTTCTCGCCCTACTCGACGCCGTTCCAGCCGGCCAGCGCGCAGCTGTACCTGACGCTCGACCAGTTCCGGGCCTTCGAGCCGTCATCGACCCTGTCCGACGAATCGCTGCTCATCCTGCTCCAGGCCTCGGCCGCAGACATCGTCGGCGCGATCGGCCCGCTGGGTGACGCCGTGGCGGTCCTCCACGCGCATGGCCCGTTGCTCATGCTCCCGTACCGGGCGTCCGGGATCGTGTCGGTCATCGAGGATGCCTACGGCGCGCCGACCACGCTGGCCGCCGACGATTACGAGCTGAGCTGGACGGCTCAGACGCTCCGCCGGCTGAACGACGGCACGAACCCCGCCTCGTACTGGCGGCGCCGGGTCAAGGTCACCCTGTCGCCGGTCGACACCCTCGCCCAGCGGCAGCGGGCGCAGCTGGCCCTGATGCGTCTCGACATCACGACGAACCCGGGACTCGCGAGTCAGACGATCGGCACGTGGGGTGAAAGCTACCGCACGGATGTTCCCATCTCGGAGCAGCGCGATGAGATCCTCGCGTCGCTCATCGAAAGCATGGCGATCTTCTGATGCCGATCCAGAGCCGTTACCGGCACACGCTCGTCGTCAAGCGGATGGCCCCCGTCGGAATAGGCGGAGCCGAGACAGTCGGCGGCGCGAACACGACGCTGACGGCGGATGTCGCGGTGGGATCGAGCGCCATCACGGTCGCGTCGGCCGCCAGCGTCGCGCCCGGCGACTGGCTCCGCGTCGGGGATGCCGATGAGCGCGAGGTCCGGCAGGTCGCGCCAGGCGGCGTCGCCGGCCTGATCGTCACGCTGACAGCCGCCCTGATGCTGGCCCACGACACGGGCGACGTGGTTCGCGAGCTGGACGATGACGGCCTGCCGCTGCTCGACGACTACAACCAGCCCGTGTTCGCGCCGACGACGGTCGCATCGGTGCCCGGGCTGATCCAGCCGCGGTCTGCCCGCGAGGTCGCGCTGACCAGCCAGGGCGGCGCGGTGATCGGCAGCCATGTGGGGTACTGCGACCCGACGTCGGCCCTAACGACGGACGCGTGGATCGAGCTGCTGAGCCCGGCCGACATGGCCGGCCGCTACGACATCCTCTCGCGGCCGGACGCGGCCGGGCTGTCGCATCACCTCGAGCTCGCCCTCCAGGCGGTGACCTGATGGAGATCCAGCGCTTTCCGGGCTGGCTTGCCATCAAGGTCGGTCCGTGGAAGCTGATGATCCGCCCGGGCTTCGCGCTCCTTCGGAGGCGACGCTGATGCCGAGTCCTCGTGTCCCCTCCGCCCGCGTCCTGCAGAACCGAGCCAAGCGCGTCGTGATGAACCGGGCCGCTCTCGACGCCGCCCAGCTCGGGATCGCGGACGGACTGATCGCGATCGGTGCCCAGGTCGTGGCCGACTACAAGGCCAACGCTCCCCGGGATCCAGAGGCGGCCGCGGCGAGAGGCGTGCCGATGATGGCCGACCAGGGCAAGTTCGTCGTCTACGCGCTCGGCAAGAAGGTCGGCGGCGACGAGGGCGGGACGGGCAAGCCGCGTGCGATGCGGACACCGAAGGACCAGGTCGTCCTCGGGGTGTGGGTGGCCTCGCCGCTCGCGCACCTCGTCGAGCTGGGCACGATCAAGATGCAGGCGCGCCCGACCCTGCTCCCGGCGTTCGATGCGCGTCTTCCCGGGGCGGCCCAGTTCATCCCCGAAGCAATCGCGTTGCGGATCAAGGCGGTTCCCGGATGACCGTGCTGAGCCCGATGCAGGCCGCCATCGCCGAACTCGCCGCCGACAGCGCCGTGATCACGATCGTGACCGTGGACCAGTACGGCGTCCGGCGCATCCGGCCGGTCGAGCCGCTGGGCACCGTGGGCACGACGCAGGGCGACGCCCGGGGCCCGGGCGCGTACATCGCGTTCGTGGTGGTCTCCGTCCTGGACAGCCCGATCGTGACGCTCGAGCCGATCCGCGACGTGACGCTGTCGCTCCGCTGCTACGCCCAGACCTTCCTGGCCGCCGAGGCGCTGTGGCTCGCCTGCGAGGACGTGTTCGCGAATCGCGGGCAGCGCGCGGCAGCGTCCGGCCTGGGCATCTGGTTCAGCCGCGCCCGGTCGATCGGCCCGGACAAGGACCCGGACACGAAACAGCCCCTATGGCACGGAACGGTCCGAATGCCCACCACCCTCGCCAGCGTTGCCTGAAAGGAGCCACATGCCCGGATCCGTGAACTTCAAGGGCACCCCCGGCCTCGCGGCCATGAGGGTCCAACACCAAGCGCAGCGCGAAGCGGCCCTGCAAGCCGCCGCCGAGCGACTGAGTGAAGCCGAGCGGGAAGCGTTGCGCGCCCAGCTCATCACGCCTCCCGTCCGGCGCACGCGGGGAAAAGGCGGCCCCATCGGTCCAGCCTCCGATGTCCTCGTGGGCGAGCGCGGCCCCGAGACATTCATCCCGGCCATGCCCGGAACCATCGAGACCCCCCAGAAAGAGGAGAGCTAGACCATGCCGGCCATCGTTTCCGAGGATGTCCTGTTCGGGCCACCCTCCAGCCTCCAGTTCAACGGGGTCGAGCTCGGCGCATCCGAGGACCCCGCCGTCCTGAGCATCACGGGCGAGCGGTTCGAGATCGACTTCCAGGGCGCATCGACCTTCATCGCCGGTCTGACTCGACTCCGCAAGGTCCGGGCGACACTGACCGCCAAGCTCAACGAGCTGTCGCTCGCCAAGCTCGGCTGGGTACTGCAGAACG
>Ga0210377_10003414_pt1 | contig 13694 bp, 12 predicted proteins | sample PLM4_65_b1redo_FD_155480 | JGI IMG/M metagenome (GOLD analysis project Ga0210377, IMG submission 155480) | Groundwater sediment microbial communities from an aquifer in East River, Colorado, USA - PLM4_65_b1 redo | ecosystem: Environmental > Terrestrial > Soil > Riparian zone | place: USA: East...
CGAAGAAGGCGTATCCCGCCGGCTGGAAGTCGCCGAAGCCGTATCTGAGGATCGTGCCCCAGCCGAAGTAGCCGGGCGCGCGTCGCGCCGGTGGCGATGAGCACGGGCCACCGGCGCGACTTGACTCTGTCGGTGGGGTGTGGGACCTTCACCGCCACTCGTAGCCGGTGCCGCACCGGTCGTCTTTTCGGTCCGCTCGTCCTTTCCTTTGATCGACCTGGAAGGAGAGCCCGATGGCCACGACCGACCCTCGCCAGACCCCTCGACGCCCTCATGTGACGCGACGTGACTTCCTCGAGCGCGTGGGATGGACCAGCGCCGGAATGACGGCACTGGCCGTTCACACGGGCCGGGGACGGCCAGCCGCTCAGCCGGCTTCGCCGTATCCCGACTGGATCCCGGCCAGCCCCAAGCCGCCGAAGCGAGGCGGGGTCCTCACACGAGCCACGGCCTGGGATCCCCCGGTGATCGACCCGCGGCTCACCCAATCCATCGGGCTGTTCCAGTTCGCCGGTCTCACCAGCAATCGCCTCCTGCGCCATCCGTTTTCGGACGAGGCGACCGGCTACAACGATCTGACCCTCAAGGGAGACCTCGCCGAGTCCTGGCAGGGGAGCCCCGACCAGCGCGTGTGGACGTTCAAGCTGCGCCGGGGCGTCAAGTGGCAGAACCTGCCGCCGCTCAAGGGGCGCGAGCTCACCGCCGCCGACGTCAAGTACTGTTTCGAGGCCTACGCGAAGGAGGGCGTGCAGACGTTCACGTTCCAGGAAATCGAGGGCATGGAGACGCCCGACACGCACACCCTGCGCGTCCACCTCAAGACGCCCAACGCCCTGTTCCCGCAGAACGTCGCCGAGCCCGTCGCCGTGATCTTCTCGCGTGAGGTCCTCGAGGAGGACGGCGACCTCAAGAAGCGCCTGATCGGCACCGGGCCCTACATCCTCAAGGAGCATACCCGCAAGGTGCGCGTCGTGCTTCAGCGCAACCCCGACTACTTCGACACGGGTCGCCCGTACGTCGACGAGTACGTCATCGTGTCCACGCCGGACTCTGCCACCCGCACGGCGGCGTTCCGCACCGGCCAGAGCGACTTTCTGGTGCTGCAGAGCGTGTCCGAGGTGGAGGCCGTCCGCAAGACCAATCCCAGCGCCGTCGTGCAGGCGCTCCCGTCCACGCTGACGCCGTTCGGCGTGGCGCTGGCCCAGGATCGGCCGCCGTTCAACGACGTGCGGGTCCGCCGCGCCGTCTCGATGGCCATCGACCGCCAGACGCAGGTGGACACGGTGTTCGAGGGCCACGGCCTCCTCGGCTGTGGCGTGCCGTACATCTACTACCAGGACACGAAGCCGACGATGAAGGACCTCGGTCCGTGGTGGCAGTACCGCCCCGCGGAGGCGAAGAAGCTCTTGGCCGAGGCCGGTCACCCGAACGGCTTCGAGACGACGCTGTTCTACTACGAGTACTTCCCACAGATGACGTCACAGGTCCAGCTCGTCCAGCAGGATCTCAAGAAGAACCTCAACATCAACGTCAAGATCAGCAAGCTCGACTACACGACCTATTACGGGCGGTACGTCGAGGGCAAGTGGGACGGGATGGCGTGGGGCTTCCAGTCCGGGCACGCGGTGGGCCTCGACGAGCGGACGTACGTGTACATGCACTCGAAGTCCACGAAGAACTTCTTCAAGGTCAACGATCCCCTCATCGACGAGCTGACCGTGAAGCTCAGGCAGACGCCCGACCGGGCCGAGCAACGCGCGACCGCCCGGAGGATCGTGGACCGGGAGTACGACCAGGTGCTCCGGATGTGGATGCCCTGGGGCACCATCTTCATTCTCTCCCAGCCTCACCTGCGGAACGTGGCCGGCGGTGTGCTGCGCGGCAACGTCGGGTACGGCTCGCCGACGATCGCACGGCTCTGGCTCGACCGGTAGCGCAGTGCCCTGAGCTGTGATCGCGGGAATGCCCGCCGGGTCGTCGGGCCCGGCGGGCGGCGCCCGAGCGCTCGCGCCTCCACGCATCCCTTGACGATCTCGCGCTGCTGACGGACGATCAGCGCTTCATGACCACTGAACTCCACGATCTCTCGATCGCCGAGCTCTCGGCCCTGATCGCCGCGCGCACGCTGTCGCCCGTCGAGCTCGCCGACGCGCTGATCCGGCGCGTCGAGCAGTACGACGAGCAGACGCACGCGTTCATCACGCGCACGTTCGACCTGGCCCGGCGGCAGGCGCGCGAGGCCGAGGCCCAGATCGCGGCCGGGACGTACCGGGGCGCGCTGCACGGGATCCCGTTCGCGCTCAAGGACATCTACGACACGCGGGGGGTCCTCACCTCCGGCCACTCGCGCGTCTTCATCGACCGGATTCCCGCCGAGGACGCCACGGCGACGAGCAAGCTCTACGAGGCCGGCGCCGTGCTGCTCGGCAAGCTGGCCACGCACGAGATGGCGCACGCGGGCCCCTCGTTCGATCTGCCGTGGCCGCCGGCGCGCAACCCGTGGAACCTCGAGCACTTCACCGGAGGCTCCTCGACGGGGTCGGGCGCCGCCGTGGCCGCGGGCATGGTCCCCCTGGCGCTCGGCTCCGACACCGGCGGATCGATCCGGGGACCGGCGTCACTCTGCGGCGTCGTCGGCCTCATGCCGACGTTCGGCCTGGTGAGCCGCGCGGGCGTCATCACCAACTCGTACACGTTCGACCACTGCGGGCCGCTGGCTCGGACGGTGGAGGACTGCGCGCTGGTCTTGCAGGCGCTGGCGGGCTACGACCCGAAGGACGCGGGGAGCCTGCGACGCCCGATCCCCGACTACCGTCAGGCGCTCGGCCAGGATCTGCGCGGGCTCCGGATCGGCGTCCTGCGACACCACTGGGAAGAGGACGTCCCGGCCTCCGAGGACGTGCGCCGGGCCATGGACGCCGCGCTCGACGTCCTGCGTCGGCTGGGTGCCGAGCTCGAGGACTGCCGCGTGCGGCCGCTCGGCCAGTACTTCGACGTCAAGATCATCATTGCCGAGAGCGAGATCTTCAGCGTCCACCAGAAGAACCTGATCGCGCGGCCCAAGGACTTCGGCGCCGACTTCCGGTCGCGTGCGTTTCCCTCGGTGCTCTTCACCGCCCACGACTACGTGCAGGCCACGCGCGAGCATCGCCGGATGATGGTCGAGATGGAGCCCCTCTACGCCAGGTTCGATGCCTTCGTCACGGCCGGCATGGGCGAGGCGCCCCGGCTGGCCGACTACCGCAGCGTCTCGTTCTGGCAGAAGCCGAGCCTGCTCACCGCCTGGAACGTCACCGGCCAGCCCGTGCTGGCGCTTCCCAACGGCTTCGGGCGGCACGGCCTGCCGCTCGGAATGCAGATCGTCGGCCGGCCGTTTGGCGAGCCGACGATCCTGCGCGTGGGCCACGCCTACGAGCGGGCCACCGAGTGGCACACGCGTCGGCCCCGGCTCGTGCCCGGCGCCGCGGCGCCCGACGTCACGCCGCCGCCGGTGCTGTCAGGAGGCGCCGACTCCGTCGATGCCGAGACGCGCGACCTGTGCGTGCGGGCCGCCCGCCGCGCGGGCCTGTCGCTCGACGACCTGATGCTGGCCCAGCTCCTCGAGGGCGCTCCGTACGCGCTGCGTATGGTGCAGCGCCTCCGCCGCGACCACGACGTGCACCACGAGCCCGCGAACGTGTTCAGTTTTCCGCCGTCCCTGCTCTAGGCTCAACGTCCCGACCCGCCTGCAGCGCCCAGCTCCTCACGGTGCTGTAGAATTCCACGCACCCTCAACCGAAGGAGACCCCGTGAACATCCGACCGAATCGCATGAAGCAGACGCTCGCCGCCGGCCGTGTCGCGACCATCCTGTCCGGGACCAACGATCCCGACCTCATCGATCAGCTCGGCACCCTCGACGTGGACGGCATCTGGCTGGAGGGCGAGCACGGCGGCGTCGACTACGCCGATCTCGGCAACCTCACGCGGGCCTGCGATCTGTGGGGCAAGACCTCGGTCGTGCGCGTGATGGACAATGACTACGCCACGATCTACCGCACGCTCGATCGCGGGGCCCAGGGTATCGTGGTGCCGCACGTCAACACGCGCGCCGAGGCGGAGGCGGTCGTCGAGGCCGGCAAGTTCGCGCCGCTCGGCAAGCGCGGCATGTTCACCAGCCGCCAGGGCTTCGGCGTCGACAGCTACCTCAAGACCGCCAACGACCAGAGCCTGCTGATCGTCCTGATCGAGGACATCGCCGGGGTGCGCAACCTGGACGAGGTCGTCAAGGTCGAGCACATCGACGTCTTCTTCGTGGCGCCCAACGACCTGGCGACCTCCATGGGCCACATCGGCAACATGGGACACCCGGACGTCCAGCAGACGATCGACGGGGCGATCAAGAAGATCGTCCAGGCGGGCCGCACGGCCGGCACGCTCGTCAACTCCGCCAACGTCGAGCGCTACACGAAGCTCGGCGTGCGGGTGGTGATGACCAGCTTCTTCCCGTGGATTCAGGCCGGCACGAAAGAGCTGATCGAGCGCGCCGCGGCGGGTGCGCGGGGCTGAGGCGATCGGTCATGCTAGCTAGGCCCGTCCCCGCCGGGGCACCCCGACGCTTTGTCCGCCGTGCCCGCCTTGACGGGGCCCGACGCTTCGGCGACCATACGCCCGGCCGAAGCCTGAGGCCCCACCACCACCTGCGGCTCTTCAACGGGGAGGATATGCCCATGCGACGACGTGTGATCATCCACGCTGCCCTCGCGGTGCTGACCGTCGGCGCGCTGGCCCTCGGATGGCCCGCGGACGCGGCGGCCCAGCGGAAGTTCAGCTTCGCCTACGACCAGCCGACCACGACCGCCTACGGCATCGCCGCCAACATCTTCGACGAGAAGCTCAAGCAGCTCAGCGGCGGCAAGTTGAGCACCAACCAGTTCCCGGGCGCGCAGCTCGGCACCGAGCCGCAGACGCTCCAGAAGATGCGGGCCGGCGACATCGACTTCGTCATCACCGCGACCGCCAACGCCTCCTCGGTGGCGCCACAGGCCGGCGTGTTCTCGCTGCACTTCATCTTCCGCGACGAGGCGCACCTGACCAAGGCGCTGGCCGACAAGCAGGTGTCGGACGCGTTTCGCGCCATGATCAAGGACTCGGTGCAGGGTGGCCAGGTGCTCTCCCTGCTCACCATGGGCTTCCGGAACATGTACTCGAAGAAGGAGATCACCAAGGTCGAGGACATCAAGGGGCTGAAGATCCGCGTCCAGGCGACCAAGACCGAGGACACGCACTTCCCGGCCTATGGCGCCCAGACCGTGCACATGCCCTTCGGCGAGGTGTACACGAGCCTGCAGACCGGCGTGGTGCACGTGGCCGAGAACGGCGTCAACGTGTACGAGCAGAACAAGCACTATGAAGTGGCGCCGATCCTGAACATGACCCAGCACGAGGCGAACAACAACTGCCTCTGGGTCAGCGACAAGACGTGGAACAGCCTCAGCGACCAGGAGAAGAAGTGGGTGCAGGAGGCGGCCGACGAGATCTCCAAGCGCGAGCCGGCCCTGGCGCTCAAGCTCGAGCAGGAGTCGGCGGCGAAGCTGAAGAAGCTCGGCGTGAAGGTCGTCGAGAACGTCGACAAGTCCGGCTTCCAGAAGGCCGCCCAGCCGATCCAGGACCAGCTCGCGAAGGAGCTGGGCCCGCACGCGGTCAAGATCCTGGGGCTCGTGCGCAACGTGAAGTGAGCCGACGGCGCCCGCGCGCGTGAGCACGCCGGACACCTTCGCGGTCTACCGGACGCTGGTCATCCAGCGTCACCGGCACCTGAAGTGGAAGGCGCTGGATCCGCTCGAAGCCACCCTGATGGTCCTCTGCGGAGTGTGCATCGGCGGGTTCACCCTGTGCGTGGGCCTCGACGTGCTCACGCGCACCATCGGCCATCCGTGGTTATGGCTGCAGCAGGCCACAACCGCCTTCTTCGCCTGGGGGGCGTTCGTGGGCATGGCGGCCGCGATCCGCCGCAACGACCACATCTATCTGGCCGAGATCACCAAGCGGATGCGGGGCGCCAACCGCACCGCGATCGAGACCTTCAACCGGCTGGTCGTGCTGGCCGTGGCCGGCTTCATGGCCTGGTTCGGCCTGAAGAACGCCATGCTCGACATGGGCAGCTTCCGCATGCCGTGGCTGATTCCGCTGGCCGTCTACACGGGCGTCGTCCCCATCGCCGGTGTGCTGATCATGCTGTTCAGCGTCGAGCAGATCGTCAACGGGGTGAGCGGCGGCTACGAGGGCCCCGAGGACACCGAGCTGAGCGCCGGCGAGCCGGTCGAATGAGCTCTTCAGCCATCCTGGTCCTGATGGGCGCGGTGTTCCTGCTGCTCGGCTACATGGGCGTGCCCGTGGCCTTCGCCATCATGGCGGGGGTGCTGCTGGCAACGGCGTTCACGCCGATAAGCTTCCCGTCGATGATCGGCCAGATGTTCCACGGCATCGACTCCGAGGCCCTGCTGGCCATCCCCTTCTTCCTCCTCGTTGGCGAGCTGATGTCCTCGGCCAACGTGGTCCATCGCATGATCCGCCTCGCCCAGACCCTGGTGGGGCACCTGCGCGGGGGCCTGGCCCAGGTGGTCACGCTCTTCAGCATGTTCTTCGCCGGCATCTCGGGCTCCTCGGCCGCGGACGTCGCGGTGCTGAGCCGCACGGTGGCGCCCGAGATGGACAAGGAGCAATACGATCGCGCCTTCACCGCGGCGCTCATCGCCTCGGCCTCGACCATGGCGAACCTGATCCCGCCCTCGATCATGGCCGTGGTCTACGGCGCCACCGGCTACGTGTCGATCGGCGGGCTGTTCCTGGGCGGCGTGGTGCCCGGCGTGCTGATCGGCATCGGGCTCATGGTCTACAGTTACTTCTTCGGGCCCATCGGCACCATGAAGCCGCGCGCGCCCCTGGTCGATATCTTCGTGGCGGCCCGCGGCTCGGCCCTGCCCATGGTGATACCGGTCATCATCATGGGCGGCATCCTGACCGGCTGGTTCACGCCCACCGAGGCCGGCATGGTCGCGGCCGCCTACATCCTGCTCGTGCTCATCCCCGTGCTCAACCCCCGACACATCCGGAAGCTTCCGGGCGACTTCATGTACACGGGCCTGCTCTACTCGCTGCCGCTGGCGGCCGTGGCCGGCGCGTCCGCCTTCGGCTGGATGCTCGCCTACCTGCGCGGCCCCGACACGGTGGCCGAGTACATCAGCTACTACGCCGGCACAGATCCGAGAATGATCATGCTCCTGCTGGTCGTGCTGTTCGTGATCGTCGGCGACTTCATCGACGCCGTGCCCGCGATCATCATCTTCATGCCCATCATCCTCAAGCTGACCCAGGTGGGCCACATCAACCCGGTGCACATGGGCGTGGTCATCATCACCACGCTGGTGTTCGGGCTCATCACGCCGCCCTACGGCCTGTCGCTCCTGGTGGCCTCGAAGTTCGTGGGCGTACCTTTCCACCGCGCGATGATCCGCTCCTTCCCGCTCTACATCGTCTTCTTCTTCACCATCGCGTTCACGGTGCTGTTCCCCCAGGTGGTCCTGTGGCTGCCGAAGTTCTTCCTGCCGCAATCGGTGGGCTGCTTCCCCAACCCCACCGGTGCCGGGTACATCTGCCCGCCGTAGACGACGCTCACGTCAGGAGGGCGCCGCGCGTCCTGGTCGGCAGCCGGTAGACGCTGGTGCGAGCCGTGAGGAAGAGGATGCTGCCGTCCTCGCCCCAGGCCAGGTTCGCGGGCAGCTCCGGCAGGACGATGCGCCCCAGCAGCGCCCCGTCCGGGCGGCACACCCAGACGCCTCCTGGCCCGGTGCAGAACACGTTGCCGCGCACGTCCACCTTGAGGCCGTCGGGGACGCCGAGATCCTCCGACGCCATGTCCAGCAGGATGCGGCTCCCGGTCAGCGTGCCGTCCGGACGGACGTCGAACGCGCGGATGTGCTTGTGGCCCGAGTCGTCGATGTAGAGCACGGATTCGTCGGGCGAGAAGGCGAGGCCGTTCGGCAGCGCGAAGTCGTCCACCAGCAGGTGAAGCGTCCCGTCGGGAGTGATCCGGTACACGCCGTGACAGGACTGCTCCTTCCCCGGGATGGGCTTGGTCCACCAGCCCACGGGCCGCACCATGCCCGGTGTGGCAGGCTGCACGCCGTAGGGCGGGTCGGTGAAGTAGATGGAGCCGTCGGACTTCACCACGATGTCGTTGGGGCTGTTGAGCCGCTTGCCCTGGAACCGCTCGGCCAGGACCGTGCGGGCGCCGTCGTCGGCGACGCGGGTCACGCGGCGGCCATAGTGTTCGGCCGCCAGCACCCGACCCTGGCGATCCAACGTCAGGCCATTGGACATCCCTGTGGCGAACGTGGTCAGCTCCGGGCCCTCCGGCAGCCGGCGCCAGCGGACGATGCGGTTGTTCGGGATGTCGCTCAGGAGCAAGGCGCCGCTGCGCCACACCGGCCCCTCGGTGAACACGAGTCCGCCGGCGATCCGGTCGATCGACGCGTCGGGGGCGACAAGATCGTGCAAGGCTGGATCGCGCACTTCGAGCGGTGCCATGGTGCCTCCTCGCGCTATGGGTGTGTAGGCTCGAGCGGGATGACCGGCAGCACGATTCTCGACGCGCGGCCGCGCGCGTGGAAGACGGTGTTGTCGGCGACGACGCGGCGGCGGTCGCGTCCGATCGGCTCGCCCGTGTTGGGGTTCACGTCGAAGCGCGGATGGTTCGAGCTCGAGATGTCGAGCCGGATGCGGTGGCCGGGCATGAAGAGATTGCTCGTCGGGTAGAGCGTGATCGTCACCTGCATGGCAACGCCCGGGGTCACGGGCTCGCCCCGTTCGCGGCCGTTGCGATAGCGCAAGCGCATGATGCTGTCGGTGAGGTTCAGCGCATACCCGAGCGGATGCCACGGGCTCGGCGGGTAGACGTCGATGAGCTTGGCCGTGAAATCGGTGTCCGTGGCGGAGGTCGCGACCCACAGGACGACCTCGATGGGGCCCGTCACCTCGGTGGGCTCCCGCAGGGGATCGGTCTGGAAGACGAGGACATCGGGGCGAGAGCCGAGCGGCAGGTAGGGCGGGCGGCAGCCGTGGAAGGTGGGCTCCTCGCGCTGGTCGAAGCCACCCGGACGCATGATGTCCGCCGTCCGCTCGCCGCGGCCGGCGTAGCTCGGATCGCCGATCCCGGCCGGCAGCGGCAGGACGTCGCGAAGCGACGAGACGTTGCCGCCGATGGACGGCACGGGGTCGGCCGGGTCGAACCGGTAGGTGGTGGCCGAGTCTTCCTCGCGCGGCGGCTCGACGCGGAGCGCCCCGTCGCCGTGCAGGTAGAAGTCGGTGAACCGCGTGCGCGCCAGCGGCCACTCACGCTCGTCGCGCCAGCGGCCGCCGTGCACGAGTCGGCCGGCTCCCGAGCGCCGTCCCGAGCCACCGCCCATCACGAAGATCCGCAGCGGCGCCTCGGCGTCGAGGCCGTTGTCCACGCCGCGGAGCCACCGGTCGAACCAGCGCAGGTGCAGCTCGTCGAAGCTCGGCAAGGCCGCCTGCCGCCCGAACTCCACGTCGCCGGCGTACGACAGCTCGACCGTCTTCGCTCCGTGCGTCCACGGCCCGACGAGCGCGCGCACCGGGCGGCGCCCGCCGGCCTGAAGGCCGGCGAAGTTCTGGAAGGTCGCCCGCGTATACGAGTCGTACCAGCCGCCCACGAAGAGGATCGGCATCTCCGGAAAGCGATCCCAGTGGGCGCGGGGGTTGAGGCTCGGGTGCTTCCAGTAGTCGTCGTAGTCGGCCCTGGTGAGGATTTCCAGCGCCCATTTCTCGTAGGGCGGCACCAGGGCGAGCTGGGTCTGGCCGGGCCGGATGGGCATCCGCTGCAGCCAGTCCGAGAACGGCGGGGCGCCGAGGTTCAGTGCTGGGGTAACGAAGGGCGTGGGGGTGAGCGCCGCCTGGGTGTTGTACGCCGAATGCCAGAAGGCCCAGGCGAGGAAGCGGAGCTCGAGGGCGCCGCCGTGCCGGACGGAGCTCTCGTGGGCGTCGGCGCCGCTCATGTTGGGCACCATCGTCGCGAGCCCCTCGGGTCCCAGCGCGGCCATGGCGGTCTGCGTCCAGCCCGACCACGAGGTCCCGAAGGAGCCCACCGTGCCGTTCGCCCACGCCTGGCCACGGATCCACGCGATGGTGTCGGCGCCGTCCTCGGCCTCGGGAACGAGGAAGTTCACCTCGCCCTCGGAGCGGAAGCAGCCGCGGCAGTCCTGGTTGACCACCACGTACCCGCGCGCGGCGAACCAGCGGCACTCGCCGAGGGTGGCCTCCGTCTCCGTCTTGTTGTACGGCGTGCGATGCAGGAGAACGGGACGCGGGTCGGCCACCGGGCGCCCGTCGCGGGCCGGACGATAGACGTCGGTGGCCAGGCGCACGCCGTCGCGCATGACGACCGGCACGTTCTCGGTCAGGTGCACGTCGAACTCCGGGCGAGACGGCTGGACGGCGGGGTCGAGCGGCTTCATGTCGGACGATGGCTCCCGTGAGGGCGGCGGGTCAGCCCCGGGCGATAGTAACCCCGTCGGGCGTTCGTGCCGCAACGGGGATGAGGTGGGCGCTACAGGCGGTCAGGTGTCGCCGCGGCTCAGGTAGCGCTCGACGTGCTGCGCGAACGCGAGAAAGTCGTCGAGGCCCGAGTTCAACAGCTCGTGGATCCGTCCGGGATCGACGGCAAGGTAGCCGTGAACCAGCACGTTGCGAAAGCCGGCGATCCCGCGGAACCGGCGGGCGAACGCGTCCGGGAGGACACCCAGCTGACCGAGCGTGTCGATGGCACTGGCGTAGTCCGGGGTGTCACGTCCAGCACTGGCGGTCAGGTGCGTGGCGATGTCCAGGGCATTCTGTGCACAGAGCTGGAGTCCTCGCTCGATCGCCCACAGCGTGTCGGGATCGACGACCAGAGCGGCAAGAGGTCGGCCGGCATGGCGGCGAAGCCGCTGCATCGCCGCGTCCAGGGCGAGGAGGTGGCGGCGGACGATGGCAACGTCGGGCTCGCCCGGACTCATCGACCGAAGCGTGCCGCGGCGATCCGGGCCACGTGCGCAGCCTCGATCTTTGCGAGCTGCGGGACGTAGTCGCAGTAGCGTGAGAGCGCGTACCCCTCGCGCGTCGTGGTCGCCCGCAGGTCGCGGGAGAGGATTCGCTGGCCGTCGCGGAGGATGCGGTGATAGAGCAGCGGTGGGGCGTCGTTGAGCACGACCACGTCCACGCGGTTGGTGCCGAGCACCGCCATCAGCACGGCGGCGAGGTCTGCGGCGTACCCGAACGCCGAGCCCGCCGGTCGACGGTCGGCGAGAAACACGGCGACGTCGACGTCGCTGTGCGCCCGCGCCGCTCCGGTCGCCTTCGACCCGAACAGATAGGCCTCGAGCACTTCTGCGCGTGGCTGCAGGGCGGCGGTCAGTGCCGTGAGGAGTACGCGCGTGGCAGGCGTCACCATGGCCCCAGGATCGCACACAACCCGTGATCGCTGCACGTCGCCCGCCGGAGAAGGGGACGATGGTTCCCGGGGGGCGGCGGGATCAGTGGATCAGCGGTCTCGAAAGCGCTCGGCGTTGTCCCTCGGCGCGTAGCCGAGCACGGTGCGCGCGCGAAGCGTGTCGTAGATCTTCCACGTGTTGTCGGAGGCGCCGAAGACGACCTCGTACTTGACGCCGGGAGCATCGAGGGCGCGCTCCGTGAGGTGCGCCAGGTCCCGGTGACTCAGCCACGAGATGAAGCTGCGCGCGTCGTGGCCGGGCCGGTCGTCCCGCCCCACCGTGCCCAGCCGCACCACCACCACCTCCATCCCGTGGGCCTCCGCGTAGTACTGGCCAAGCGCCTCGCCAAATATCTTGCTGACGGCGTACGGCCCGTCGGGGCGAGCAGGCATGTCGGCGGTCACCAGCCGCACACGGTCCGGCTCGAGGCCCGCGTAGTCACCGGCCGCGATCCGGGACCAGGGCGGGTCATTCTCGTACATGCCGCACACGTGCATGGAACTGAAGAAGACGACGCGCTTCACGCCGCCCCGGCGCGCGGCCTCGTACACGTTGGCCGTCGCCACCACGTTGTCCGGGATCAGGGTGTCCCAGCCGATGTCGGGGGTGTGGCGGGGATCGGCGGCCAGATGCACCACGGCGTCCGCCCCCTTGAACGCGGGAAGGGTGGCCCCCAGGTCGGTCAGGCTGGCGACGAGGGCGCCGGGCATGCCCGGCGTCGGGACGCGATCGATGCCACGGAACCGGTACCTGCCGGCCAACGCCTGCCTGAGGATCGTCCCGAGGCGCCCGCTCGAACCCGTGATGACGATCGTTCCCTGTTCCGCCAACCGTCGCCTCCCCCCCCCGGAGCCCTTGTCCGGGCCAGGTCCACTACTATAGCGACGAGGCCGAGGTCGAGCGCTTCCAATGCGCGGCAACGTCCTGCCGGCGCCGCGCAAGGCGGGCGTGAGCGAGGACCGGATCGAGCAGACAGCGGCGCCCGCGCCGACGACATCGCGGCGGCGGCCGGCTCCTACATCCGGATGCTCTACCATCTTCCGGCGCGACCTGGCCGATCCCGAGTGGCTGGCCGCCCGGCGCGAGCACGCCCGCGCGATGATCCTCAGCGACCTGGCGCCGCCGCCGGGCGGCGCTTGACGGCAAGTAAGGAAGCGCTTACAAACTTAGCGCGGCGAAGGGCCGGCACAGCGTCGTGCCACCGCGGGAGGGCTGACGATGGCCGACGCGACAGTGGATCCGGACGTGACGCGGGCGCGTGAACGGGTGGCCGAGATCACCCGCGCCGGCGGCCGCCTGCACGAGCTGCCCGCGCTCCCCGAGACCTGCTACTGGGGCTTCTTCGACAACGCGCGCCCGCCCGTCCTGCGCGTCAACTCCGGCGACGTCGTCTACATCGAGGCGATCACGCCCAATGCCGGCGACGCCCCCGATCTCCTGATGGATCCCGGCATCCGGGCGGTCTACGCGAGCATTTCCCCATCCGAGCGAGGACCGGGGCCGCACGTGCAGACCGGCCCGGTGTACGTCGAGGGCGCCGAGCCCGGCGACACGCTCGAGGTACGGATCCTCGGCGTGACGCCGCGGCTGCCGTGGGGCACCAACATCGCCGGCTGGTGGGGCTACCTCTACGACGACTTCAAGAAGGAGCGCATCACGATCTATCAGATCGATGCGATCCGGCGCGAGGCGCGGGCCGCGTTCGCCTTCGACTACACCACGACGCCCCGCTACGACAGCTGGGGCGTCGTGACGCCGGCGAACCCGGCCGCGCGGGTGCCGGCGCTCGTCGGCATCGCGGTGCCGCTGCGCCCCCACCTGGGCGTGTGCGGGGTGGCGCCGAAGGAGAACGGCAGGATCAACACGGTGCCGCCCGGCGACTTCGGCGGCAACATCGACAACTGGCGCATCGGGGCCGGCGCCACGATGTACTATCCGGTGTTTCATCCCGGGGCCCTGTTCTACGTCGGCGACCCGCACCTGGCCGAGGGCGACGGCGAGCTGTCGGGCACCGCCATCGAGGCCTCGGCCAACGTGTGGATCCAGCTCAGCGTGCGGCGCGACTTCCCCGTGCGGTGGCCGATCCTCGAGACCGCGACGCACTGGATGGTGCACGGCTACCACGAGGATCTCGACCAGGCGATGAAGCTCGCTGCGCGCCGGTTGC